>Ga0194057_10000052_pt1 | contig 45979 bp, 45 predicted proteins | sample SepL4415m_MetaG_FD_155474 | JGI IMG/M metagenome (GOLD analysis project Ga0194057, IMG submission 155474) | Anoxic zone freshwater microbial communities from boreal shield lake in IISD Experimental Lakes Area, Ontario, Canada - Sep2016-L442-15m | ecosystem: Environmental > Aquatic > Freshwater... | reverse complement strand
GTTGCAGATGGTGCAGCAAAGCAGGCAGCTTGGGTTCTACTTGGAAGCCCGCCTATTTGGAACTTGGGCGAAGTAAAAAGTATAAAATCCGCAGCAACTCCGGAAGTTATAATTAAGTATCGTAAACTTCGCGACCAAACAGAAGGTTGGTAATTCAAATGACACTTCGCCCAGAGATGGCTGATTACCTACAACTTCGCGCAACAAGCGGCCTTCCCGAAGTCTGGCAAGCAACAGTTGAAACCCTTCGTGCAAATATCGAGAACCGTCCCAACGCATCTGGAACGCCAGAAAAGATTTATGATGTTGAGCACCGCTTTATTCCTGGCCCAACTTCCGAGATGCCAGTTCGAATTTATCGCCCAGCCAAGCACGCGCCACTCCCCGCACTTGTCTTCTTTCATGGCGGTGGCTGGGTTTTAAATTCCTTGGATATTTACGAGCAGTCGCTGCGTTCCCTTGCAAATAAGGGTCAATTCATTGTGGTCGCCGTAAATTATCAAAAATCTCCGGAACACCCTTTTCCGATTCCATTCGATGACTGTTACGCAACCTTGCTTTGGGTTGCTAAGAACGCTGAAAAGTTGGGTATCGACCCCGACGCAATCGGAGTTGGCGGCGACAGTGCGGGCGGAAATCTTGCATCTGGCGTTGCCCTTAAAGCTAGAGACACCGAGGATGTCGCACTCGCATTTCAAACCTTAATCTATCCATGCAATGACAATGAAATGTCTTATGAATCTGCGCGAAGCAACGGTGATGGCTACGGATTAAGCACCAAATCTATGAAATGGTTTTGGGAGCAGTACCTCTCGAAAAAAGCCGATGCAAAGAATTCATATGCAGTTCCAGCTGCCGCTAAAGATTTCGCAAATCTTGCTCCCGCTATTGTTGTAACGGCTGAATTCGATCCGCTCTTGGATGATGGATATATCTATGCCGAAGCACTTCGAAAAGCTGGGAATACCGTCCTGTATCGAGAATACGAAGGACAAATTCATGGTTTCTTCTCACTCGCCGGCATAACCCCGCAAGCAAATGAACTTCATCAATTTTTATCTGATGAAATCAATGCAATTCTAAAGCGTTAATTATGGTTTCGCACCTAAATAAGAGAAACTAACCTCATGTCCAGACGCGGTTGGTTTCTCTTCTTTGCTGTCGGCTTGCTCTGGGGAATCCCTTATTTAATGATGAAGGTTGCGGTCAAAGAACTTGAACCGTCCGTTATCGTATTTTCAAGAGTAGTTATTGGATCCCTTATTTTGATTCCGATGGCAATCTCGCGTGGAACTCTACGTTCTGCAATAGTCAACTGGCGTTTCGTTCTCCCCTATGCGATTGGCGAAATGATCGGACCTTGGATTCTTATAACAACTGCGGAGCAGAAACTTTCTTCAGGTTTAGCTGGACTTCTAGTTGCAACCGTTCCAATCTGGGCAACCATACTTGCCTCCCTTCGTGGCGATAAAAGTGTCTGGCAAAGTAAACGTCTCTTTGGGATTGCTATTGGTTTCATCGGCATCGTCCTAGTGGTCGGAATTGAAAGTTTTTCTGGCAATCAGAGTCTCTTGGCAATCGGAATGATTTTGTTGGCTTCGGTAGGTTATTCCTGGGCCGTCACCATGGTTAACGCGCGAATCCCACACGTTGATGGCATCGCAATCAATGGCTTTGCGATGTTGATTACCGCGATTTTTTATCTCCCAATAGCTTTCATTCAAGCGCCAACGCAACTGCCGTCCGCAAAAGTTCTAATTTCAGTTATTTCACTGGGACTATTCCCAACCGCACTGGCATTCATTCTCTTCTTTATTTTATTGAAGGAAATCGGAACCGCACGTGGATCACTCGTTACCTATTTGAATACCGCATTTGCTGTTTTGCTTGGCGTAATTCTGCTAAACGAACTACTAACGCTTGGAATTGCGATCGGATTACCACTGGTATTGATCGGCTCTTATTTCGCCGGCCGAAAAGTAGAACCTACCGCTCTATAAATCCTAACTTTGTTAGGGCTTTCGCATCACGCTGCCACTCTTTGCTAACTTTCACATGTAGCCCCAAGTAAATTTTTGCATCCAAGAAAGTTTCGACTGAACCTCTGGCTCGAATTCCAATTGCTTTGAGCCTTGAACCTTGTGGCCCGATGATGATCGATTTTTGGCTGTCACGCTCGACGTGCAAGGTGGCATGGATATCGTAAAACTCTTTTCCTTCACGCTTACTCATCTCATCAATTGTGACGACGACCGAGTGTGGGACTTCTTCGTACAAATCTTCGATGGCAGCTTCACGAATTAACTCGGTAATTGTCAATTCACTTGCCTGGTCCGTAGTTATATCTTCCGGATAAAGGGAAGGCGAGACGGGAAGTGCCTTTGCAAGCAAGCCCAAAAGTAGATCAGTCTGTTCTAATTCCTTAGCAGATATTGGGACAATCTCTTCAACTTTTAGGCCAACTCGATTGGCAAATTCAGATACTGCTATAAGTTGTTGCATTAAATCTTCACTCTTCACGCGATCCACTTTGGTGACCGCAATATAAACTCGGCGTTGCTTCAATACTTGGCGCGCAATGAACTCATCGCCTTGGCCAATCTCTTCATCTGCAGGAATGCAGATTAAAACTGCATCCACCGATTCTAAATTCTCGGTAACCATGTTATTGAGACGTGTTCCAAGCAGAGTCTTGGGCTTATGAATTCCTGGAGTATCAACAACTATCATTTGAAAATCTGGCTTCGAGATGATCCCGCGAATTGGATTTCTTGTTGTATTCGGGTGCTTAGAAGTGATCACAATTTTGCGGCCAACAAGAGCATTTACAAGAGTGGACTTTCCAACATTGGGACGGCCAATTATTGCTACAAAGCCGGCCTTATGTTCTTCACTCATTGACGAATTCTCTCACTTAACAGCCAGTGGCAGTACCAATTCCATAACTTCTGCGATCGATGAAACTAGCTCGGCGCAGCGTTCGGAGATTAATCGATGGCAACCTTCACTGGTTGGTGAATTTATCGGCCCCGGAACGGCCATCACAGGTCGAAATATTTCGGCAGCATCTCTAGCAGTTCGAAGTGACCCGCTTCTAAATGCCGCTTCAACCACAACTGTGGTTTTCGATATTGCAGCAATCAGACGATTGCGAATGAGGAATCGATGCGGTGCAGCATGTACATCTGGCATAACCTCAGATATCAGTAAACCCGATTGCGCAATTTGCGCAAAAAGTATTTCATGCGCCGCTGGATAATTTTTATTAAAACCACCACCAAGAATTGCAACGGTTAAACCTTCGGCAGCTAGCGCACCTCGGTGGGCTGCTGCATCGATGCCAATAGCTCCTCCGCTTATGACCGCCCATTCACGGTCGCAGGCGCCAGCCGCGAAATCTTCAGCAATGCGTACCCCGTAATTTGTTGGGTTCCTTGTCCCAACAATTGCTATCGAGTTTCCTAATTGTGAAAGGTATTCTCGTTCGCCCTTGATTAAGAGCGCTATTGGTGGCGCTGCCAAATCCATCAGTTGCCTTGGCCATTCCAAATCTAGCGGTGTGAGCAAGAAGGCACCAGCTTTTTCAATCTGCTCTAGAACAGCCTCGCCATTTAAAGTAGCAATGCGTTCGCTTATTTTTGCTGATGAATTTTTGCTCTCCAAGTAACCGGAATCTAGTAGTTTCTCCCGCACGTGTTGCGCGCCAGAAATTGTGATTTCATTTGTCCAAAACTCAGAACCTCCTTCAATGGCGGCAAATAATTCGGCCCGGGCTAAAAGTTCTAAATTCATTACTGAAATAACTCCATTCCTTCACGGAATTGGTACGCAGTTATTACGTCGCTTTCATCAGGAATTACATGGCCCCGGGAATCGGCCAAGCTCCATGCGACTCTTAGTACTTTATGAAAGCCTCGAGCGCTGAGTCTTTCTTTATCAAGTTCCATATGTAGGAAATTCATCGCAGATTTTGTGGCGCAATATCTTTTACGAAGATGACCGGGTGGTATCTGCGAATTCAAATCCCAGGCTTCACCGGCAAATCGAAGGGCGGCAACTTGTCTAGCCAAAGTTACTCGCTCACGCACTACCTCGCTGGACTCCCCCAATTCTTCGCTGGCCATTTCGGCACGTGATGGTGGTTCAACAAAAACTCGAATATCAATTCGATCAAGGAGTGGTCCCGATAATCTCTGGAGGTAACGCCTAATAGATTGCTGTGAACAGGTGCAGCCACGACCCCGCCCACTGAAGCGACCACATGGACAGGGATTTGCCGCGAGAACCAATAAAAACTTTGCCGGATAAGTTACCGAACCAATTGCTCGCGAAATCGTTACCGATCCTGATTCAAGTGGTTGTCGAAGTGAATCTAAGACTCCCCTCGCGCATTCTGGTGCTTCATCGATAAATAGCACCCCTTCATGAGCAATCGAAGTTGCCCCAGGTTTAATTGCCCCCGAACCACCGCCAATCATTGCAACCGAAGTAGTCGTGTGATGTGGTGCAACAAAAGGCGGCAACGCTGACAATAAATCCCGCTGTGCCAAAGTACCTGCTACCGAATGAATTGCAGTAACTTCAAGTATTGCTGACAAGGAAAGTGGTGGCAAGATTGAAGGGATCCGCTCTGCCAACATAGTTTTGCCGGTACCAGGTGGACCAATAAAGAAAAGATGATGCCCACCGATGGCTGCAATCTCTAGCGCGTTACGAGCGACGCGTTGGCCCGCTACATCACATAAATCTAGTTGGCTCTTCGGTGTGGGATCGGAATAACTTTGAATCAAGAAATCTTCCTGCACTCCAGTCCGAAGGAATGAAGTTGCATCGCGCAGATTCGTAACGGCAATTACCTCGATACCAGGAACACACTTAGCCTCTAGATAATTAGCTGCTGGGACCATGACTCGATCCGCTCCAAATTTAGCCGCCGCTAAAACTGCGGGTAAAACTCCGCGGACAGCACGAAGTGAACCATCGAGGGATAACTCCCCTAGAAAAACTGTTTTAGGTTCAATTAAATTTGGTAGGAACCCTTGTGCCATTAATAGTGCTATCGCAATTGGTAGGTCGAAACTAGAACCACTTTTTGGTAACCAGGCAGGTGAAAGTGAAACTGTCACTTTCCGATTCGACCAACTTTCACCAGAGTTTGTAATCGCAGCTCGAACACGTTCTTTGGATTCAGAGAGTGCGGCATCGGGCAAACCAAGCAGAGTAAACCCAGGAAGACCCTCAGAAATATCAACCTCAACATCGATCAAATTTCCAATTAGGCCAGTTAGCGAAACTGTAGATGTCAGTGCCAATCCCATTACAAGACCGCTTCTCGGTAATCAATTTCATAATCTGATCCGGTAGGGATCGTTACCGCTGCACAATCAATTCGATACTCGTTTCCCCATTTGTGATGGAGAACTAGCCAAGCGAGGGCAAGCTTCTGTAGTCGATGTGCCTTTTCCCTAGTTATCGCTTCTAACGGGTGTCCAAATGCACTACTTGTTCTTGTTTTAACTTCTACAAAGACCAAAATATTTTCATTTGAAATTGCTACCAGATCAATTTCGCCATCTTTAATCCGCCAGTTTCGTTCGATAATTTGATAGCCACGGCCTTCTAAAAGCACCGCGACTAAATCTTCGCCCTTTGCGCCAAGTATTTGATTTCTTCCCATAAGAAGGCTGAGCGTAGGTATTTAGCGTAAATATTGGGCCCGATGTAAAGGGCGATGTGCAGAACTAGTTGTTGTTAATAAGTTTTTCGATATTTGCAAAAGACCGACGATGTATCTCACTTACTCCATGTAATTCCAGCGCCGCAGTGTGAGCTGCTGTTATATATCCCTTGTGCTTTGCCAGTCCATAACCTGGATACTTTTTATCAAGCTCGATCATAATTCGATCCCGGTAAACTTTGGCAAGAATCGAAGCGGCGCTAATAGAAACGGCTACTTGATCACCTTTCCAGACCGCGAGATTCGGAACGGTTAACCCTTCAATCGGATAACCATCAGTCAGAACATATTCAGGTGTCAAAGTTAGTCCCGCAATTGCTCTTCGCATTCCTTCTAAGTTGGATTTATGAAGTCCAAGGGCATCTAATTCGGCAACGCTGATCTCAATAATCGAATATGAAAGAGCCTGGGAAATAACCACGTCATACAAACTCTCGCGCATCTTCTCGGTTAGTTCTTTAGAATCTCGAACTTCGCAAAGCTCTTTTGAAAAAGGATCTCGAAGAATTACCGCGGCTATAACAAGCGGGCCGGCACATGGACCGCGGCCAGCCTCATCAACTCCAGCAATATTTTTAAGTCCGGAAGCGATTAAGGTCTCTTCAATCAGAACCATTTACTTACTCGTTTTAACTTGTACCTTTGAAAGATCGTGTCCAACGCTTAAGAATTTCGCGTGGGTAAATGGCCAGACGACAAACTCGGCACGGCCAACTACGGTATCTAGTGGAACCATGCCCTTGTGCAGGTCATCTGTATGGAATCTTGAGTCTGCGCTAGCGCCACGATGATCGCCCATTACCCAAATAAAACCCTTGGGAACGCTCACATCGAAATTGCTATCACTCGGCTTATTGCCCGCAAAAATGTAAGGCTCGTTAACTGAAACGTTATTTACCTGTAGGAAACCTTTTGCATCACAGCAAACAATGTGATCACCACCAACGCCAATTACTCGCTTAATTAAATATTGCTTTGCTGGATCGGGAAGAATCCCAACAGCAACTAAGCCACTCTTTACCGATTCCAAAGCTTTTGGCCCGGTGCTGACTGGCGCCGCACCTAACCAATTATTTGGGTCACGGAAGACAACTACTTCCCCGCGCTTTATCTCACTGAAATAACTGGCAAGTTTATTTACTGCGATCCGGTCGCCAACTTGCAGCGTGTTCTCCATGGAACCTGACGGTATGAAGAAAAAGTGAATAAAGAAGCTCTTTACAACTACTGAGACGATCAAAGCCGAAACTATGATTATTGGTAGTTCGCGAAGTAGCGAACCTTTCTTCGGCAAGCGCACTAATTAAATTTAATTAGGCTTCAGGAGTTGCTTCAGTAGTTGCTTCTGGTGCTGCAACTTCAGTCGCCGCTTCAACTACAACAACATCTGGAGTCTCTACAACTGCTTCAACTGTCTCAACTACCGGAGCGGTAATAACCTCTTCGACCTCAACAGGTGCAGCAACAACGCTTGAAGTTGTTTGAACTGGTGTATCAATAATGAATTCATTGTTGGCGCCACGGCGTTCTTTAATCTTGGCTGCCTTGCCGCGAAGATCGCGTAGGTAATAAAGCTTGGCGCGACGAACATCTCCGCGACGAACAATTTCAAACTTTTCAATAACAGGAGTGTGTACTGGGAATGTACGTTCTACTCCGACACCGTATGAAAGTTTACGGATTGTGAAAGACTCGCGAATTCCAGAACCTTGGCGACGAATTACAACGCCTTGGAATACCTGAATACGGCTCTTGCTACCTTCGATAACTCGAACGTCAATCTTGATTTCGTCTCCAGAACGGAAGTTCGGTATACCGGAGCGAAGTGATGCGGCATCAACCGCGTCGAGCACGTTCATAGCTATTCCTATCGTTTGGTAAATCAGTGGTGAAAATTAGAAGTCCTGCAAGAAGACGTATCTTGCCACAGGCGGGGCGCCTGTACCAATTCGGCTAATTCCCTCTCCATTCGAGCGGGCAGAATGGGGCTTAACCGATTTCCGCGACCAGCCGAGCGTGTAAGGCTGGACCTGCCGCGATCACCATCTCTTTCCCAGCGGCGCCACCATTTCGACCTGTAACAACCCCACCGGATTCTTCCAAAATTAACCCACCTGCTGCCAGGTCCCACTCGTTTAAGCCATATTCATAGAAGCCATCGAGTTTGCCCATCGCAACGAAACATAAATCAACACCAGCCGCACCTAGCCTGCGAATATCGCGAATTTTAGGAAGCAGCTTTGAAAATATTTCTGCTTGTTCGTAACGACGCTCTAATTCATAAGCAAAGCCGGTACCAATGAGTGCGCTAGCTAACTCGACTGGATTGTTGCAAGTTATCTTCTTGCCATTGTGAGTTGCCCCGCCACCTCTTGTTGCACTCCAAAAGGAATTGATCGTTGGTGCATTTACAACACCAACTTGAACCCCGTCTTTGTCTTTAGCGGCAATACAAATATTCCAACCTGGAATTCCGTAGAAGTAATTCACAGTCCCATCTAATGGGTCGATAACCCAAGTGACCCCAGACTTACTTTCAATCGCAGAACCCTCTTCGCCAATGATTCCATCATCGGGACGCGCAGCAAGAATTCGTTCAACTATCAATTTCTCACTGGCCTTATCCATTTGTGTTGCGAAATCAACGGCCGAACTCTTAATTTCAAGGTCGAAGAAATCTGGCCTCTTACTGAGCAGCTCCCCCGCTTCTAGGGCAATCGCTTGCGCCAAGGCTTGGATCTCATTCTTTATATTTAATTCCATTGGCCAATCTAACCACTCCCACCTACCGCGATTTGCGCTCTTAATATGGCACTCTTACGCCTATGAGTTACGAGTCAGACGAGAACCCAACCCACCTTAGGCTGGTTGGTCGCTCGGCAGATGGCGAAGCGTTAGAACTTGCTGACGAAAACGGTTCTAATTTTGAAACCCCAATAAATGATGAATTGCGGGCTGCAGTAACCAAACCTAGATTAGCTGCGGTGGTTTCTTATGATGAGCTTCCATCATTTAGTGTTAAAGATATTCAGGCTCGGCTTCGCGCTGGTGAAACTATCGATTCAATTTCGAGAACAACAGACTGGTCGCAAGAAAAGATTGAGAAATTTGCTGGTCCTATTCTTCAAGAGCGGGCGTATGTAATTGATGTTGCGCTGAAAAGTAAATCCGGTCGGGAAACTAAATCTCCAACTCTTGATGAGGTTATGCAATCACAACTTGCAAATCATGGCGTTGACTTGGAAGAAGTTGAATGGAATACCCATCGCCTGCACGATGGCACATGGAATATCACGTTGCACTATCCAAATCGTGATGGCGCTACCCAAGCAAACTGGAGCTTTGAACTTTCTAATCGCGTTTTAACCGCGTTAGATGACTCTGCTCGTTGGATCATTGGTGAAGCAAAGGAAGCCCGAACCAGAACGCCTTCACACGGATTGGTTTATGGAACTGAGCAAACTAGCCCGGCCCCTCGATTAGTTTCGGTACGTGAAGAAATCTTCGTTGAAGAATTAGATATTCAAGTCGCAGATGAAGTAAGTGAACCAGAAGAACGAGATGCTTCAAGAGATGGCGTTATAAAGCGACCTAAGTTGCCATCCTGGGATGACATCATGTTCGGTGGTTCTAAGACAGAGGATGAATAGCTCGTCTTAAAATGGTTTTAACAGTTAAACCTCTTGGCTAAACAATGGGATTGCTACTTCGGTTTGTGTCAATCCACCGTGGTGGCCAACCATTTCGCTCTCCGGTTTAACGCGCTCTGGATCAATTAAAATTAATTCGCCGTTAGCGATCGCAATCAGATCACCCATACGCTCATTACTGTCCAAAGAAACCTGCGCGCCAAATAAACCGGCACTTATTGCCTCACTCTTGCTATAGATAGCAGCCCGTTCCCCGAAAAATTCCCGCCACATCGCAACCGTTTCATCAACGCTTCCTTCTGCGAGATAAACGTGCCGCGCTCGAGGTTCCCCACCTAATAACGTCACGTTTTCCATTAAGGAATTATCAAGACCTAAAACAACTTTGTCTTGGGCGCCTTGCACATTAATCATGCCGTGATCGGCGGTTACCCAAAGTCTGGTGCCCTTCGGCAATTTTTCTGCGAGCCCAGAAATTAGCTGTGCTACGACTTCAAGAGCGCCCAGCCATTTTTCGGATCCAACGCCATCCTCGTGGCCGGCATGATCAAGATTATTTAAATAAACATAAGAGAAGGCACGCGCACTTTGCATGGCCGACCTGGTTGAATCGATGATGTCTTCAATTTGATTTGCCCCGAGATAGTTTGCGCCACGTAGCGCCGCTTGGGTAAATCCAGAACCTTCATAACGTTTGGCTGCAATATGAGAAACGCTTACGCCTTCGGCGCTTGCTCGTTCAAATAGCGTTGGCACCTTCTGCCAAATAACGGGGTCAACTCGATCATCCCACTTTAACGAATTTAAGAGTCGCCCTGGCTCGCCACTTCGCGGAACTCGAACCGTGTAACCCAACATTCCGTGCACCCCGGGAAGAACACCAGTTCCAAGTGAGGAAATATTTGTTGCAGTAGTCGACGGAAAATGTGAATTCAAATTCGTCCAAGAACGTAGCTGCGCAAATATCGGAAATTCATGACCATACTTTTCGATTGCTTCTAAACCCATGCCATCAATTAAAAGTAAGCACTCTCGTCCATCTGAACTCGCACCAATTCCCAAATCATCGTTGGTTCCAGCAACCCCTAGAGATGCGAAGATTGAATTAGAAAGAGCGGCCAAATTGCGAGTAGTCACGGGGCTATCTTGCCCTACCGATTTACTCTGAACTAAGCATTTAACTCCGTCTGTGGCCTTGAGGTAATGTGGGCTAATGATCAAATATTCAAGTGAGGTCGTCGCAGCGATTAAATCCGCTACTCCCATCGTTGCTTTGGAATCCACGATCATCAGCCACGGTCTGCCTCGGCCACAAAATCTTGAAGTAGCTCTAGAAGTTGAAAAAATTGTCCGCGAAAACGGCGCGACTCCAGCAACCATTGCACTGATTGACGGCGTTATTCATGTTGGCCTAGAGGCAGATGAACTAAATCGGATTGCTAATGATGACAAGGTCGTTAAAGCTTCTACTCGTGACCTTGCAATCATCGAAGCCACAAAGCAGAGCGCTGCTACGACGGTCGCAGCAACATCTCATATTGCACATCTCGCTGGGATTAAAGTATTCGCAACAGGCGGGCTAGGTGGTGTTCACCGTGGTCACAGTTATGACGAATCTGCTGACTTGCACGCTCTTGGTGAAATTTCAATCGTAATTGTCTGCGCTGGAGTTAAATCAATTCTTGATGTTTCAGGAACGCTAGAACGCCTGGAATCATTTGCGATCCCAGTACTGGGTTATCAAACTAATAAATTTCCCGGGTTTTATCTAACGGACTCTGGATTTGAAATTGAACATCGGGTAAATAGCCCAGCAGAGATTGCCGCAATCTGGGCCAATCGGATTGCACTTGCCAGTGATAACTGTGCAATTGTCGTGGCAAATCCCGTCGTGAATCAGATGAACCCAGAACTACATGACAAGGTACTAACTTCAGGTCTAGCGGCCGCCCAAACTAGCCACATAACCGGAAAGGCAGTAACACCATTTTTGCTTGAGTACTTCCATCGCGAAAGCGCCGGCGAATCACTTCGTGTCAATATCGATATCATCAAATCTAATGCCAAACTCGCTGCGCAAATTGCTTGTGCGCTTTAGAAAATACTTGAAAATACTAGAAACTTCCATGACCAATAATTCTAAGATTCTATGTATCGGTGACATCATGCTTGATGTCACTGCGGTAATCGGCAAACCTATAGTTGAAGGCTTGGAGACCCGAGCCTCGATCTCTACATTTGGTGGTGGCGCTGCTGCGAATGTTGCCTCTTGGCTTGTTGCCGCAAATACACCGTCATATCTAATTACTCGCGTTGGCGATGACGCGGCTGGCAAAGCAGTCCTAGATCAGTTGGATCAACTAGGCGTGGCACACAGCGACAAAGTTGTCCCTGGAAAAAACACTGGAGTTGTAATCGTAATTGTCGGCAACGATGGCGAACGCACAATGTTCCCCGATAGTGGCGCAAATGCTGGACTCGGAGTTGCCGACCTTCCCGAACTTTCGGAATTTAGCGCCGTTTACCTTTCTGGTTATCCCCTGATAAATCCACAATCAAATCCTGGCGTTTTAGAGATAGTTGAAGTGTTACGAAGAGCAAAGCTACCGATAATTTTTGATCCAGCAACTGCTGGTGTGCTTCTTGAAGTAGGAGTTGCCAAAGTAAGGCAATGGCTTGAACTTATTGATGTTGTTGTCCTAAATGAAGAAGAAGCCCAATTCATAACTGGCTTTGCCAACCCAGTTGATGCGGCTGGCGATCTCTTAAAGATTGTTCCTACTGTCGTGATTAAACGGGGATCAAACGGCGCCCTCGCTCAAACTAGAGATGGTTCGCTTATTCAAATTCCGGCCCTCCCAACAACTGTTGTTAATACAACTGGTGCTGGTGATGCATTTGCTGCTGGATTTATTTCAATCTGGGCACAAGATGGCCAATTGAACGATGCTTTAGAGGCCGGTGCGAAACTTGCCGCCGAATGTGTCGCACTTATCGGCGCCAGACCGCTTGTCGCTCCCAACTAAAACCCAAAAGGGTTGGCAAGATACCCTCCATGGCTAAAGCACCCAAAGCAGTTCTCCCGAAACCTGGTGAGAACCCTGGTCGAATTATTGATATCGATGTCTCGCAAGAGATGTCAGAATCTTTTCTCGAATACGCATACTCAGTAATTTATTCGCGCGCACTTCCTGACGCGAGAGATGGCTTAAAGCCAGTACAACGTCGAATTCTGCACCAGATGTCTGAGATGGGACTTCGTCCTGAAAAGGGTCACGTGAAATGTGCCCGAGCTGTTGGTGAAGTCATGGGTAAGTTGCATCCGCATGGTGATGGTGCGATTTACGATGCAATGGTTCGCATGGCACAAGCTTTCTCTATGCGTTTGCCGTTGATCGATGGCCACGGAAACTTTGGTTCACTCGATGCCGGTCCCGCAGCAATGCGCTACACCGAATCCAGATTGGCTGCTGCTGCAATGGCAATGGTGGACGAGTCCGATGAAGACACGGTTGATTTTGGTTCAAACTATGACGGTCAACTTTTAGAGCCACAAGTACTCCCGGCAGCATTCCCAAATTTGTTGGTTAATGGCGCTACTGGAATTGCAGTGGGCATGGCAACAAACATTGCGCCACACAATCTGGGCGAAGTTATCGCCGCTACCAAGCATTTAATTGAGAACCCAAAGTCCACCCTAAAAGCCTTGATGAAATTTGTCCCAGCCCCTGATTTTCCAACTGGTGGCGAGATAGTGAATAAGGAAGGGCTAGTAGAGGCTTACGAATCTGGCCGCGGCGCCTTCAAGGTTCGGGCAACAGTTGCAATCGAAAAGGTAACGAGCCGCAAACAAGGTTTAGTCATCACCGAACTCCCCTACAACATCGGGCCAGAAAAGATTGTTGAAAAGATTGCTGACCTCGTTAAAGCCAAAAAGATCCAGGGCATCTCCGACATCATCGACCTTTCAGATGGCCAACAAGGCACCAAGGTGGTTGTCGAATTGAAGAATGGATTTGAGCCAGAAGATGTACTGGCAAATCTCTACAAATTAACGCCGATGGAAGAGCAATTCTCGATTAACGCGGTCGCGCTAGTTGGCGGAAAGCCGCTGACACTTGGCCTAAAAGATTTGCTTCAGGTCTTTATTGATCACCGAATTGAAGTAATCCGCCGTAGATCAGAGTTCCGTAAGGCGAAAGCTGAAGGTCGACTGCTTATGGTTGATGGTCTACTTAAGGCAATTATCGATATCGATAAGGTAATCAAAATTATTCGTGGCTCAGAAGATGTTCCAGAAGCAAAAGCAGCTCTAATTAAGGGCTTTAAATTAAGTGATGATCAGGCGGTCTATATTCTCGATATGCCACTTCGCAGACTCACAAAGCTCAGCAAACTTGAACTTGAGACAGAGCAGAAGGATTTGAAGACGATAATCGCAAAACTTAAGACCTTGCTCTCCAGTGAAGAGAACATCAAGGCTCAGGTTTCTGCCGAATTAGATATTGTCGCTAAAGATTTTGCAACTCCGCGCCGTACGCGTATTTCCTAAAAAAAATTACCGCCTAATTAAGCATCGATCCGATCACGGGCGATATCTGCGGTTGAAATAAATTCTTTTCGAGGTGCAACCTCATTGCCCATGAGCAGTTCGAACATCGCCTCTGCGGCCGTGGCATCCTTCATTGTGATTCGACGTAGCGTGCGGTGCGCCGGATCCATAGTGGTCTCACGTAGTTGATCTGCATCCATCTCGCCCAGGCCCTTGTAGCGCTGTATCGGTTCTTTCCAACGCTTGCCGCCTTTTGTTAAATCGGCAGTCATCTTCTTCATCTCATCATCTGAATATGTGTAATGAACTTCCCCGCGCTTTCCGCCAACTACTTCAATTCTGTGCAAAGGTGGCATCGCCGCAAATACCCGACCATCTTCAATTAGCGGTCTCATATAACGACTCAACAAAGTAAGAAGTAAGCAACGAATATGGGCACCATCAACGTCAGCATCTGACATCAAAATTACCCGACCATATCTGGCATCTTCTAAGGTGAATGAGCGGCCAGAACCGGCGCCAATAACCTGAATGATTGATGCGCATTCGGTGTTTTCAAGCATCTGCGAAAGTGAAGCCTTTTGAACGTTAAGGATCTTTCCACGAATAGGCAGAATGGCTTGGAATTCTGAGTTACGAGCTGCCTTGGCAGTTCCGAGCGCCGAATCGCCCTCGACGATGTAAAGCTCGGTCCGAACCATGTCATCTGATCGACAGTCCGACAATTTTGTCGGAAGTGAAGAGCTTTCGAGCGCATTTTTACGACGTTGAAGATCTTTATGTGCCCGGGCTGAAATTCGAGTTCGAGATGCTCCTGCAACTTTTTCAAGAGCAGCCTTGCCGGTGGCTTTTTCAATTCTCTTAGTTGTGGCAAAGAATTTTTTCATTTCATCGGCGACTACCGCAGCGACAATCTTGGTCGCAGCAGCTGTGCCCAGTACCTCTTTAGTCTGACCCTCGAATTGCGGCTCGGACATCCGCACGGTGACAACAGCAGTGAGGCCCTCTAGAACATCGTCCTTAATAACATCAGCTTCGTTATTTCTTAAAGTCTTGGTTGCTCGCAGCGCATCGTTAAATGCTTTGGTAATTGCTCGCTCGAAACCTTGGGTGTGAGTTCCACCCTTTGGAGTCGAGATAATATTTACAAAGCTTGAAACCGTATTTTCATAGCCGTTGCCCCATTGCATCGCGATATCAACGCCCATCTCGCGATTCACTTCAGTTGGCATCATGTGGCCTTTTTCATCCAAGACTGGAACGGTTTCGGTGTATTCACCAGTTCCGGAAATTCGAATTACCTCACCGATTGGATCATCCGGGCGAAGGAAGGAACAGAACTCGGAAATTCCGCCCTTATGAAAGAAAGTCTCAGAAGTCTTGGTTTTTGTGCGATTGTCATTTACAACAAGAGTTAACCCAGGCACTAAATACGAGGTTTGGCGCGCCCGTGAGTAAATATCCTCAATTGCGAGTTCGGCTTCCTTCAAGAATATTTGGCGATCGGCCCACCATTTTATACGTGTGCCAGTTATCTTTGCCGCAACTTTTCCAATTACGCGAAGTCCAGAACTTTCTTTGAACGTAGCTTTTGGGCCATCGCCATCAAAGATTCCGGCGTTTCCGCGTTGGAATGACATCCAATAAATTTTTCCATTTCGATCAACTTCAACATCCAATCGGGAAGCAAGTGCATTGACCACTGAGGCGCCAACGCCGTGCAATCCACCGGAAGCTGCATACGATCCCCCGCCGAATTTTCCGCCAGCATGAAGTTTGGTCATAACAACTTCGACGCCAGTCAGTCCAGTTTTGGGTTCTTTATCAACTGGAATACCGCGACCATCATCATGGACTTCAACCGAGCCATCTGACTCTAAATTAATTTCAATGTTCTTACAGTGACCAGCAAGCGCTTCATCTACTGAGTTATCAATAATTTCCCAGAGGCAATGCATGAGGCCACGAGAATCTGTTGTTCCGATGTACATACCGGGACGTTTACGAACGGCATCGAGTCCTTCAAGTACAGCGAGATCTTTGGCGGTGTAGCCATTCTCGGTAGTTGAGGTTAAATCATCGGTAGCCACGGAGGAGCAGGTTATCTCCCTAGAGCCAATTCTGCCCGTCGTTTGCAACAAGTTTGCCGAAGTATTTTTAACTCAGAGTATTTCCAGCAAATATTGTGGGATTTATGACACGCCCGAGCGCAAAAAAAGATATTTTAGCGAGCGGGGAATAAAGGTTTCATGGTTTGATGTTCCCCTAGGTAAGTAAAGGCAGGAACTAACTACCACCTTAAGGAGCGAAATGACCGAGCAGTTGATCCTCGAAACTACACCGCTCAATGCCGTTGACCGCTGTGATCGTTGCGGCGCCCAGGCTTATGTTCGTGCAGTGCTTCTAAACGGGGGCGAACTTCTTTTCTGTGGTCATCACGCTAAAGAATATGCTGAAAAGCTAAAGCCAGTTGCTAAGACAATCCAAGATGAAACTGCCAAGCTAACCGCAGTTACATCTGAAGTTAACTAGTTTTAGATCTGGCCTAAGCCCTCTGGGGCTTTAAATACATCTTTATGCGATCCATCGCAAAATGGCTTTTCCTTCGATAGGCCACAGCGACAAAGCGAGAAATCTGATTTAGTTTCAATCACATTTCCTTCGCCATCAATTATCTCAACGGTTCCCTTCACGCGAATGGAACCGTTCTCTTTAATACGAATCTGTACTGGATCGCTCATGGTCGACCTTTCTTAATCCAAATAATCGCGCAGAACTTGCGAACGTGATGGGTGGCGCAATTTCGACATTGTCTTAGATTCAATTTGGCGAATCCGCTCACGAGTAACGCTGTAAACCTTGCCAATTTCATCAAGTGTTTTAGGTTGGCCATCAGTAAGGCCAAAGCGCATCTTTACAACGCCAGCTTCGCGCTCGGAAAGTGTTCCAAGTACTGAGTGAAGTTGTTCTTGAAGAAGTGTGAATGAAACAGCATCCGCTGGAACGATCGCTTCAGAATCTTCGATCAAATCTCCGAATTCTGAATCACCCTCTTCGCCAAGTGGCGTATGAAGTGAGATTGGTTCGCGGCCATATTTCTGAACTTCGACAACTTTCTCTGGAGTCATGTCTAGCTCTTTTGCCAACTCTTCAGGTGTCGGTTCGCGGCCCAAGTCTTGAAGCATCTGACGTTGAACACGTGCGAGTTTATTAATGACTTCAACCATGTGAACCGGAATACGAATTGTTCGGGCCTGATCTGCCATTGCTCTTGTGATCGCTTGACGAATCCACCAAGTTGCATAAGTCGAGAACTTGTAACCCTTTGTGTAGTCGAACTTTTCAACCGCGCGAATTAGTCCCAGGTTTCCTTCTTGAATCAGGTCAAGGAATAACATGCCACGGCCGGTGTAACGCTTTGCTAGCGATACAACAAGGCGAAGGTTGGCTTCGAGCAAATGATTCTTGGCGCGCTTGCCATCCAGAACTAGTTGTTCAAGTTCACGCTTGAACTTCTTATCCATCTTTTTATCGTTATTTATTAATTCATCGGCAAAAAGGCCAGCTTCCACGCGTAGTGAAAGATCAACTTCCATCTCAGCATTAAGTAGTGGTACCCGTCCGATCAGCTTTAAATAATCCTTAACTGGGTCAGCGGTTGCGCCCGCGGTTAAAACTGTTTGTACTGGCGCATCATCTTCTTCAGAGTCTTTGATAGTGAATGCGTTCTCTTCGTTCTGAGATTCTTCGGCAACGTTAACGACACGAATTTCGTTCTCTTTCTCATCTTCAATAATCTCTTTTACTTCTTCTACAAGAGTCTCTAAATCTTCGAGTTCAATCTCTTCTAGTTCAACTTCTTCGCCATCAATCTTGGTAACGATTGGCTTTCCGGCTTTGTCGCTCTTTCCAGCAACCGGCGCTTTTACTCCTAGCGCAGCAAGTTTACGAGCTTCTAGCTCGGCTTTGGTTGGAAATAATTTCTTTCCGGCGGCCTTCTTATCGGCCTTTGCTTGCTCTTCGGCAGCGCGCGCAATTTTTAGCGCTTCTAATTCGGCTTTGGTTGGAAATAATTTCTTTCCTGCAGGCTTCTTTGTAATTTTCTTTGTCGCGGATTTCTTCACGGGCTTCGCAGTTGATTTTGCGGAAACTTTTTTAACAGCGCTCTTCTTTGCGGGAGTTTTCGCAACCGACTTCTTCTTACTAGCGCCATTTTTGAGCGCACGAATTACAGCCACAGATCATCCTTTGGTTTGCCTGGCCTCTCATCGGACCAGCGAAACTTGCTTGGCTATATTATAAATTGTCCACAGGGTTAAATGCACATCCATTTCGACTTTCGGGCGCCCGTGGCTACTTATTTCGTGAAATTCCGATCTCAAGACCCGCCCGGAGCACTTCTCCCACGGTTTCGACCTCAATTAGGAATCCATCATGGCCAAAAGGTGAGGAAATGGTCACTAGCGGCTGCGCTGTTGGCGTGAGCTCAACAATCTCCTCTTGAAGTCGCGGTGGGAATAAGCGATCAGAATCGATTGAAACGACAAGTACTGGAATCGTAATTGTGGCAAGCGCCTGCGCAACTCCCCCTCGGTCACGGCCAACATCGTGCGAGTTCATTGCTTCGGTGAGGGCGATGTATGTATTCGCATCAAATCGTTTCGCAAGTTTTTGGGCTTGGTGATCTAGATAAGACTCAACGGCAAATCGTCCGGTGTCATCGCCTTGAAGTTCGCGACCAAAGCGCACATCCATCTCAGTTTCAGTTCGATAAGTGAGGTGGGCAATTCGACGAGCAATTCCCATACCTTCAACCGGGCCCAACTCTTGTTCGTAATAGTCACCATTGTTGTAATGGCGATCCGTTTTTATTGCACGAATTTGAATTGATGCGGCACCAATCTGATCGCCGGTTGCAACTGCGGATGAACCAATTGTGCAAATTGCATTTACGCGGTCCGGATGTTGAATCGCCCATTCCAGCGCGCGCATACCACCAAGAGATGGCCCTACAGCCAGTATGTAATGTGAAATCCCAAGGGCATTGGTTAATGCAAGTTCGGCGCCCACCATGTCACGAATTGTTAGGGTTGGAAATCTACTGCCCCAACGCTTTCCATCAGGGGCAATCGATGATGGACCAGTGCTTCCTTGGCAACCGCCAATTACATTTGGACAGATGATGAAATATTTATCGGTATCTAATGGCAGTCCAGGGCCAACCATCGAAGGCCACCAACCTGGAACATCCGACCAACCAGTTAGCGCATGGTTCACCAATATTGCGTTATCGCCCTTGGAATTTAACTTCCCCCAAGTTTGATACGCAATGGTTGTGTCTAATAATTTTTCACCAGATTCGAGCTCTAAATCCCCCAGTTTTAGAAATTGCCGATCACCAGAGTCATGGGTTTCAAGCCATGCTCCGGTGACGACAGAATTACTATTACTGGCCATAAGTTAATTTTTGCTTAATAACTTAGGAACTATTTGCTAGCAGCGAAACCATCAGTGATATCAGTCTTGATATCCTCGATGTTTTCGATGCCGACAGAAAGTCGGATAAGACCTGGTGTTACGCCAGCTGTTAATTGTTCAGCCGGTGATAGTTGCGAGTGAGTTGTTGATGCTGGATGAATCACAAGTGAGCGAACATCGCCGATATTTGCAACATGTGAATGGAGCTTAAGCGCCTCAACAAACTTCTTGCCAGATTCAATGCCGCCCTTAATTTCAAACGATAAGACTGAGCCACTTCCCTTTGGCGCATACTTTGTGGCCAACTTGTTCCATGGCGATGATGGCAAGGATGCATAGTTAACTTTTAGAACTTCTGGTTGGGTCTCAAGCCACTTGGCTAGCGCCTGCGCATTTGAAACATGTCGTTCAATGCGAAGTGAGAGCGTCTCAAGTCCTTGTGCTAGTAACCAGGCGTTAAATGGACTTACTGCAGCGCCGGTATCGCGAAGAAGTGTCAGGCGGATCTTGAAGATGTAAGAAAGGTTTGCTCCGAACGCCGAGCCAACTCCAAGAGCCTGGGCATAAACCAAACCGTTATAACTTGGATCTGGTTGATTAAAGCTTGGGAACTTTTCTGGATGCTTGGCATAATCAAATGTGCCAGCATCAACAACAGCGCCCACAACTGAGTTTCCGTGTCCGGAGAGGAACTTAGTCGCAGAGTGAACAACCACGTCTGCACCATGTTCGAATGGACGAATGAGGAATGGTGTTGCAACGGTGTTATCGACGATAAGTGGCACATTGTTCTTATGCGCTACATCTGCGACCGTTGAAATATCCAATACTTCGTTCTTTGGATTTGCGATGGTCTCACCAAAGAATGCCTTGGTGTTTGGACGCACAGCAGCCTGCCATGAAGCAGGATCAGATGGGTCTTCTACGAAGGTGACATCGATTCCGAATTTCTTCAAGGTGTAGTGGAACAAGTTGTAAGTACCACCATAAAGACTTGGTGAAGAAACTATGTGATCGCCAGCTTCTGCCACGTTCAAAATTGCATATGTTGTCGCGGCCGAACCTGATGCCAGTAGAAGTGCAGCTACGCCACCTTCAAGAGAGGCGATCCGTTGTTCAACCGCATCCTGAGTTGGGTTCATGATTCTGGTGTAGATGTTTCCAAGTTCTGCTAACCCAAAGAGATCGGCAGCATGCTTGGTATCGCGGAATTGATAAGCAGTTGTCTGATACAGCGGAAGCGCGCGAGCGCCAGTTGTTGGATCAGGAACTTGACCCGCATGTACTTGGCGAGTTTCGAATGAAGATTTATCTAATGAAAATGACATTACATACCTCCCAGAAATAAGGGGGTCGAATATTTATGCGACCCACGCTTGCCAAATGCAATTTGCATTTGACCTGGTCTTCACCCGGAGCACCCCACCGTGGTGGAGGGTTGCCGTCCAGTAAGCCGGGGCTAAAACCTGGAACTCGTGACCTGGATAAATACTAAATTACGCAAACGCCATATGTCTAATTGCCAGTCGCTTGCAAGAGGAAGCGCAAAGGTTAGGAGCGTTCGCGCCAGGCCGAAGTGATCGGAAGTCTGCGATCTTTGCCAAAGGCCCGCTTAGAAATCTTGGTACCTGGCGGGTACTGGCGTCGCTTGTACTCGGCCGCATCCACCATGCGAAGAATCTTGGTTGCTAGCTCAAGATCAAAACCTGCCGCAAGAACACCATTTAAACCCAGATCCTCATCGATATAAATACTCAGTATTTGATCTAAAACTTTGTAATCAGGCAATGAGTCGGTGTCCTTCTGGTCTGGCCGAAGTTCAGCGCTTGGTTCCTTTGTTATTGAATTGACTGGGATCGGTGCAACCTCGCCTCGGTCAGTTGCCATCTTATTTCGCCAAGTTGCCAGCGCCCAGACATCGCTTTTAAATAAATCTTTAATTGGCGCAAACCCACCAACTGCGTCGCCGTAAAGTGTTGAATAACCCACCGCTAACTCTGACTTATTTCCAGTTGCAAGAACCAAATGTCCTTCTTGATTTGAAAGTCCCATCAAAGTTGTGCCGCGCACTCGGGCCTGGAGATTCTCTTCGGCAACACCCGTAAGACCAACATTTGCCAGGTAGGCCGAAACCATTGGTTCAATTTCAATGACTCGATAATTTAATCCGATGTTCTTGGCCAATTCGGCAGCATCGGAAAGTGAATGATCAGATGAGTACTTGCTTGGAAGTCCGACGCCAAATACATGCTCGCCACCAATCGCATCAGCAGCAATCGCTGCGACAAGTGCGGAATCGATCCCACCAGAAAGCCCTAGCAAAACGCTAGGGAAATTATTCTTCGCAACATAGTCTCGAAGTCCAACCACAAGTGCCTGCCAGATCTGCGCCGCATCACTCATGCGAAGTGCCCGGCCATGAGTCAACTTTTCGTAGCGTGGGATTGGTGTTTCGGAAAGAATTACATCGGGCTCACTGCTGGCGACTTTCAAATCTAGATCGACGACCATAAGCCCTTCATGGAATTGTGGGGCTCTGGCGATGAGCTGGCCATTCGCATCAGCAACGATGCTGTCGCCATCAAATACCAAGTCATCCTGACCACCTGTCATATTTACATAAGCAAGTGGTGCGCCAATCGTCTTTGCACGATTTCTAACTAGTTCAAATCTGGTGTCATTTTTATTTCGCTCGAACGGGCTGCCATTTGGAACCAAGACCAACCCAGGAGTCCGGGCCGTGAGTTCGGCAACCGGGCCGGCATCCAGCCAGATGTCCTCGCAAATTGCAATGCCGATATCGACGCCATGCAAACGAACAACTAATGAATTAGTTCCAGATACAAAATTTCGATACTCATCAAAAACGCCGTAGTTAGGTAGGTGGTGCTTGATATACCTGGCCACAATTTCGCCCCGATAAATAATTGCAACTGCGTTCTGTGGCCGTTGGTCTTCACTTCCATCTAGATAACCGGCAACAGTCAGCAACTCACCACTGCCTTGCGAATTCAATCGGGCCGCAAGTTCGGTCACCGCAATTTTGCTGGCCTTGCGGAAAGTCTGGCGAAGGGCTAAATCTTCAACGGGATAGCCGGTCAAGATCATTTCAGGCAGAACTAAAACGTGTGCGCCAGCCTCAGTAGCTTTTGTGGCATACGAAGCGATCAGATCAGAATTGCCGCTCAAATCTCCAACTCGTGGATTGATCTGAGCCAAGGCAACTCTTAATTGACCGATTCTGGCTTCCATATAACAAGAGTACCCCGCTAAACTTTTAGCCACGCAACTCGCGATAAGCCAGGGACCCTTGAGGCCTTGAGACAGTGAGTTACTGCGCATTGGGGAGAATTTATGAGCCGTGTAACGATCTCGGATTTAGCCGCCATGAAAAAACGTGGCGAAAAGTGGGCCATGCTCACGAGCTATGAGCAGATGGCTGCCAGCATTTTTGATGAGGCCGGCATCCCAGTCCTACTCGTTGGCGACAGCGCCGGAAATAATTTCTTTGGCGAAGAGAACACAATCCCAGTTACCGTCGATGATTTAATCCCACTAACCAGAGCTGTCGTGAATTCAACCGAACGTGCCATGGTCGTTGCCGACTTCCCATTTGGGTCTTATGAATCTGGACCAGAAGCCGCACTGCAGACTGGCATTAGATTTTTTAAGGAAGCAAAAGCGCACGCCGTAAAACTCGAAGGTGGGTCGCGCTCCATCCCACAAATTCGCAAATTAATTGAATCGGGAATACCGGTTATGGGCCACCTCGGCTTAACGCCACAATCAGTACATGCCCTGGGTGGCTTCAAAGTTCAAGGTCGCGGCGAAGATGCCGCTCGAATTAAGTCTGAGGCGCAAGCTCTTCAGGAGGCTGGTGTCTTTGCATTAGTACTTGAATTGGTTCCAACGGAATTAGCGGCGCAAATTTCAAAAGAACTAACTATTCCTGTTATAGGAATTGGGGCTGGCAATGGTTGCGATGCCCAGGTACTTGTTTGGACAGACTTAATGGGCTTGACTGCTGCGCCTCCCAAGCTGGCAAAGGCATATCGAAACCTGCGAGCTGAGATGTTGGCCGCCACAAAGGAGTGGGCTGGGGATGTCGCAAGTGGAGAATTTCCAGGTCCAGAACAATCCTTTAATTAGGGCTTTCTAACTTACTTAACACCTACGATATGGCGATGTTAAAAAAAATCGCAGTCGATATCTCACCGTTGCGAAAGTTTCGGGATTTCAGGTTGCTTTGGGGCGCCGGGTTAATCAGTTATTTCGGTTCCATGATCACCTACGTAGCGCTCCCCTTTCAAATTAAAGAACTAACCAACTCATATATCGCCGTCGGGCTTATGGGCGCCGTTGAACTCATCCCATTAATCATTTTTGGGCTTTACGGCGGGGTGCTCGCCGACAAGGTTGACCGAAAGAAGATGATCTGGATAACTGAACTCTTCTGCCTGTTTGCAACCCTGTCCCTCTTTATCAACTCTAGGTTGTCCCACCCCCATTTGGTCTGGCTCTACATAGTGGGTGCAACATTTGCTGCTCTCGATGGACTGCAACGACCAAGTGCCGATGCAATATTGCCGAGACTTGTTGGTCATTCTGATCTGCCTTCGGCAAGTGCGCTGATGTCCCTTCGCTGGCAGACCGGAGTCATCACTGGCCCAGCACTTGCTGGAATTTTGCTGGCGACTTTCGGTATTGGTTCGGCCTATTTAGTCGATGTTGCGACATATGTAGTTTCGCTAATTTTGATTGCGCGAGTTCGATCTGTTAAGCCGACGAAAGCAAATGAAATTCCCACGATGCAAAGTATGTTCGAAGGCATTAGGTATGCAACATCGCGCAAAGACCTGCTGGGCACTTACTTGGTGGATCTGGCGGCGATGTTCTTCGCTATGCCAAATGCCCTCTTCCCGTTTTGGGCTGACCAAATTCATGCCAGATGGGCACTTGGTTTGTTCTATGCAGCCGGGACTATTGGTTCAATTTTGGTAACCCTCACAAGTGGGTGGATTAAAAACTATCCCCACCATGGTCGCGCCGTCATGGTTGCTGCAATTGGTTGGGGTGCAGCCATCACAATGGCCGGGGTCAGCAAATCGCTCTTCTTCATAATTTTATTCCTTGGTCTTGCAGGTGCCTCCGACATGGTTAGCGCACTTTTCCGGGGTGCAATTTGGAACCAATCAATCCCGGATGAACTACGTGGTCGTTTGGCTGGCATCGAATTACTCTCTTACTCAGTAGGTCCACTTGGTGGTCAGATGCGTGCCGGATCGGTTGCTGCTTGGACAAATTTAAGAACTTCGGTAATCAGTGGTGGACTTCTATGTATTGGAATTGTTGGTTTAGCGGCCTCTGCACTCCCTAATTTTCGAAAATATGACGTCCGAACCAATAAATTTGCGGTCCAACAACGCCAAATTCGGGAAATTCAACAAAAAAACGAGAAAAATTCCGAAACTGATCAGTAATTTTTCGAAATTCAACAAGAAAATTTGTTGAAATGCACAAAAAAAGAAAAAAATAATGTTGCGACACGCAGGGCATTTTTCACTCAAAATAGTGGAAACTTTTTGCAAACACTGGCACCCTTATACATGAACAGGTTCGGTGACGGATCGAACTATTCTGATTAGGAGATGTACATGGCTGCAGCTAAGAAGAAATCTGCTCCAAAGCGTCGCAAGAAGGCAGCTGCTAAGGCAGTAGCTCCAAAGCGTCGTCGCAAGAAGGCCGCTGTTAAGGCAGTAGCTCCAAAGAAGCGTCGCAAGAAGGCAGCTGCTAAGAAAGCAGCTCCAAAGCGCCGTAAGAAGGCAGCTGCTAAGAAGGCTGCTCCAAAGCGTCGCAAGAAGGCAGCTGCTAAGAAAGCAGCTCCAAAGAAGCGCCGTAAGAAGGCAGCAGCTAAGAAGGCTGCTCCAAAGCGTCGCAAGAAGGCAGCTGCTAAGAAAGCAGCTCCAAAGAAGCGCCGTCGCAAGAAGGCAGCTGCTAAGTAATTTATTAGCTTGAAAAGCCCCGTTGCGAAAGCAACGGGGCTTTTTCATTTCGTTGAAAAATTACTATTTCTTTATTGAGGCGCCCTCTTCAATAAATTGATCTCGCAGTTTGTCGGTTACTCGATTAAAAATCTTTGACAAATCTTCCTGGTCCTTAGAAGTCAGGTGATCCACCAATCGGTTGCGAACACTGTTCACATGGTCAGGGGCGGCTTTGACTATCGCCTTCCAACCCTTATCAGTCATCACTGCAAAGTAGCCTCGCTTATCTTCGGTGCATTCTTCGCGGCGGACCCAACCTGCGGCTTCCATAACTTTCATTCGGTGCGATAGGCGGCTCTTTGAAATCATGGCGATCTCGGCGAGCTCGCTCATCCGAAGCCGGCGACCCGGTGCATCACTCAATTGGGCTAGGACTTCATAGTCGGCCATAGATAGATCATGGTTCTCTAGATCCAATTCCAACGCCTCAAGCAATCTGCGCGAGGCGACAATGTAGGAACGCCAGGCGGTCATTTCGCGGGGGTTTAGCCATTTTGGCTCCCCCGAATTAGCGTTTGATTTTCCGGCCATGAATAAAGTTTAGACGAATAACGATTTAGTTGAAAGTTGAATTACTTCTTTTCAAGGGTCTTTTATGCGTTGTTGTAACAGGGTTGCAATAGGGTTGTAATAGGCTCGCCCATATGAGAAGCGGAATCGACCTAAAACACATCAAGCCCAGCGTGCGCCCCCAGGACGACTTGTATCGTCACGTAAACGGAACCTGGATTGATAGCGCAGAAATTCCGGCAGACCGCTCCTCCGATGGCGCCTTCTATCAGCTCTACGAACAAGCCGAATTGCACGTCCGCCAAATTATTGAAGGACTATCGGCCGGGGCTAGTACTCCCAATTCAATCCCCCAAAAAATTGGTGATCTCTACCGCTCCTTCATGGATGAAGCCTGCGCGAACACTCTCGGCCTGGAACCAGTTGCGAATTACTTGGCCAAAGCGCTGGCCGTAAAAGATGCGAATGAATTCCATAAGACTTTAGGTGAATTTGAAAGCTTGGGACTGGGTGGTTTGTTCTATCAATACATAACCACTGACAATATGGATTCCACCTCCAACATTATTTATGTAGGTCAATCTGGCCTGAGCCTTCCTGATGAGGCCTACTACCGCGAGGAAGAATTCGCCGAAATCCGTACCGGTCTCCTAACGCACATCGAAAAAATGTTTACCCTGGCAAAGATTGCAAACCCGGCAGATCATGCCAAGCGCATCTTTGATTTGGAAACTCAAATTGCTTCTCATCACTGGGATCAGGTGCGAGATCGCGATGCGACTCTGACATATAACAAAATGACGATCCAAGAATTGAAGGGCTCATCAACTGGCCTGGATTGGGATTTGTGGCTCGCCTCTTGCGGCGCACCGGCTGCGGCCTTTAATTCGGTAATCGTTCGCCAACCATCTTTCTTCACTGGTGTTGGCAAGCTTCTCGAAAACTTTGATGCCACGGCTTGGAGCTCGTGGCTCGCTTGGCATTTGCTATCTGGCGCTGCTTCCTACTTGAGCAGCGAATTTGTAAATGAGAACTTTGCTTTTTATGGGACCACACTCTCCGGAACACCAGAGTTAAAGGCGCGTTGGAAGCGTGGCGTTGGCTTGGTCGAAGGATCACTGGGAGAAGCGGTTGGGCAGATTTATGTTGAAAAGCATTTCCCGCCAGCCGCAAAAGAGCGAATGGTTGGCCTAGTAGTAAATCTGATTGAGGCCTATCGTATTGATATCGCGGCACTTAATTGGATGAGCCCAGAGACCAAATCTAAAGCCTTTGAAAAGCTCGACAAGTTCACGCCAAAAATTGGCTATCCAGATAAGTGGCGCGATTACTCAAAGCTTGAAATAAGTGCCACCGACTTGCTTGGCAACTTGGCCCGCATTTCAAAATTCAACCAGGATTTTGAATATGCAAAAATCGGTGCACCAGTTGATCGGACCGAATGGCTCATGACGCCGCAGACCGTAAACGCTTATTACAACCCGGGGATGAATGAAATCGTATTTCCGGCAGCAATCTTGCAGCCGCCCTTCTTTGATTTAGAAGCAGATGACGCCGCAAACTATGGCGGCATTGGCGCGGTGATTGGCCACGAAATTGGACATGGTTTTGATGACCAAGGTTCGAAGTACGACGGCGATGGCAATCTAAATAATTGGTGGACTGATTCGGACCGAACCGAGTTTGAAAAACGAGCCGCAAAATTAATTGCCCAATATGAAGAGCTGCGCCCACTTGAAGCCCAAGACGTTCACGTAAATGGTGCGCTAACTATTGGCGAAAATATCGGCGACTTAGGTGGCCTAACTATCGCGATTAAGGCCTACCAACTATCACTAAACGGCAAGAGTTCACCAGTGATTGATGGCCTCACCGGCAACCAGAGACTCTTTATGGGCTGGGCCCAATGCTGGCGCCAGAAGATGCGGGCTGAAGAAGTTCGCCGACGTGTTGCAACCGATCCACACTCCCCCGATGAATTTCGCTGCAATCAAGTCGTCCGAAACCTCGATGAGTTCTACGAAGCCTTTGGAATAACCGAGAATGATGGTCTTTTCTTGCCCGAAAACGAGCGGGTTCGAATTTGGTAGCCCAGAAATAGCGTTAAATCGCCCAATTTGGGGGTTTTAAGCGGATTTCATCCAAATCGGTACTCTGATTACGGTAAGAGCGTAGAAAGTAGATAATTAACCCATGAGCGGATTTGTATTTGAGAATTTAAAACAACTCACAAATTCGCAAGGTCGCACCGGAATTATTAAAACTCCACATGGTGAAATTCAAACCCCGGCCTTCATTCCAGTGGGAACAAAAGCAACCGTTAAATCGGTTCTACCAGAATCTATGGCCGAACTTGGTGCCCAAGCCCTCTTAGCTAATGCCTATCACCTCTACCTCCAGCCCGGTCCAGAGACGGTCGATGAAGCCGGTGGCCTAGGACAGTTTATGAATTGGTCTGGGCCAACTTTCACCGACAGCGGCGGGTTCCAAGTTCTATCACTTGGAGTTGGCTTCAAAAAAGTTATCGCAATGAACGATGAAACTTTTCGCTCAGATGAAGTTATCGCCGATAAAAAGGAGCGCCTCGCCCACGTAGATAACGATGGCGTTACTTTTAAGTCGCACCTCGATGGATCGATGCACCGGTTCACGCCAGAAATATCTATGCAAGTGCAGCACCAACTTGGTGCGGATATTATTTTTGCATTTGATGAATGCACGACTCTTCACAACACCCGCAAGTACCAAGAAAAATCCTTAGAGCGAACCAGGCTTTGGGCCCAACGCTGTTTAGTAGAGCACGATCGATTAACCAAGCAGCGAGAAACCAAGCCATATCAAGCACTTTGGGGCGTGCTTCAAGGCGCCCAGTATGAAGACCTGCGACGAAAAGCTGCACAAGATCTTGGTTCTATGTCCATGGATGGTGTCAGCTTTGATGGTTTTGGTCTGGGTGGCGCACTCGACAAAGAGAATCTAGGAACGATCGTAAGTTGGATGTCCGAAGAACTTCCAGCAAATAAGCCACGCCATTTGCTTGGAATTGGTGAGCCGGATGACCTATTCGTTGGGGTAGAAAATGGCGCTGATACTTTTGACTGCGTCGCTCCTTCCAGACAAGCACGCACTAGCGCGGTTTTCACAAATGACGGTCGCGTAAATATTTCAAATGCAAAATACAATCGAGACTTCAACCCGATTGATAGCGAATGCGATTGCTATACCTGCAAGAACTACACCGCGGCATATTTGAATCACCTCTTCCGGGGCAAGGAGATGATTGGCTCGACTCTGGCAACAATTCATAATGAAAGATTTATCGTAAGGCTTGTGGATCAGATGCGTGGGGCCATTAATAATGGCGACTTCTTAGATTTTAAAAAAGATTTTCTGGGGCGCTTTTACGCGAATAAGAAGTAACTACTTAGCGGCTGCCTCTGTGCGCGCTGCTTCAATTTTTGCCGTGGTTAATTTTGGGATGGCATAAATGCAGGTAAAGATCCCCAAAAGCGCCGATAGCAATAAGGGCGAGCGCAGCGCCCACTGCCTATTCATAAAGTGCTGATTCAAGGTCACGACCAGCCCACCTAAAATTGCCCCCAGCGGCATCGTCCCGAGTGCGAAGAAGCGATAAACACTATTCACGCGACCAAGTAGTTGATCGGGGATGATTTCTTGTCGCAAGGAAACCGTTACAACATTCCAGACGATTCCAATAAAGGATTCCAATCCAAATAACAGCCAGGCAATCTGCCATGAGGATATGAGACCGCCGATAAGCGCGATGCTTGGGAATCCAATTAAGGCAATCTGGACAGTCCGGCCGCGACCCAGCCGTGCTGATATTCGGGGGCCAAAGATTCCGCCGATCGTTCCACCTACGGCTGCGCCGGTGCTCAGTAAGCCAAAGGTTAAAACGTTGGTCTTGAGAATTTCTTGGGCAAAGAGAATTAGGACAGCGAACCCAAGGGATGTTTGGAAATTAAGTGCGCCCAGTGTGAAGGCAAGTGGCCGCAAAAACTTATGGCGCCAGAGCCAGGTCAGCCCCTCGGATAAATCTTTTCGAAAGGTTGCTGGTACTGCCTTCTCAGCTGAGTCATTTGATTTAAAATTTCCAACTATTAAAAGGATAAGCCCAGCGGAAAAAAAGAAACTCGCGGCATCAAAAATAAAGGGAATAATCACCGAGATTCCAAGTAGGAATGCGGCGAGGGGTGGGCCCATAAAATTAGAAGTGAGCGACTCTGCGACCCAAAGTTTTCCATTTGCATCCTGCAGCTTTTCAGTGGGGACGATTTTGGGAATGAAAGTTTGCGAAGCATTATTGCCCAGCACCTCCCCACAGCCCAACAAGAAGGCGGCAAGCATTAAGAGCGTTAATAAAAGAGTATTTGAATGAACCACTGAGATCTTAGAAACATCATGAATCAAGGTGAATTTAGTCGAGCTGGACCAGACCGCAATTGCGACACCTGCAGTTATAACACCTCGCATAACATCCATTGAAATAATTAATTTACGCCGATCGACTCGATCAGTTATCACTCCGGCTGGAAGACTAAAAAATAACCAGGGCAGGGTTCCCATCAAGCCAATAATTGAAAGTGTGAGTGGTGAGCGCGTAATGGATGATGCAATCCATGGATAGGCAACAATTGAAACGCCGTTCCCTAAATTAGAAATTGCTGTTGCGAACCACAACTTCCAGTAGGCACGGGGCATTAGTTACTCCGGACGTTCTCCCAATTTGCCAACTCACTTGCAAATGCATCTAGCCCCATTGGGCCAATACGAAGAGCAAATGAGTGGAAAGCCTTCAAATCAAAACGATCTCCGAGTCGCGTCTTAGCAGCTTCCCGCGCTTCAAGCCAAAAACGCTCGCCCACCTTGTATGAAATCGCTTGGCCAGGAATGGCTAGATAGCGATCAACTTCATCTCTAGAAGAGTCTTCATCAAGCAGCGCGCGCTCGTAAAGAATCTTGTAGGCCGATTCTGCGTTCCAAATTTCACCATCAAAATCCTGGTAGCCCAAGTGCATTCCAATATCTACAACAATTCTTGCCGCCCGAAGTGCTTGGCCAGATAAATAGCCCATCTCGAATCCGGGGTCACTAAATGCGCCGAGTTCATCCATTAAACGCTCTGCATAAAGCGCCCAACCTTCGCCATAACCACTGATCCAAGCTCCTGAAATTTGGAACCTACTCAATCTTTCTTTTTCGATTATCACTGTTGCGCATTGGAGGTGATGGCCAGGGAGTGCCTCGTGGTACCAAGTTGAAGCAATATGCCAGAAACTAAATTCGTCCTTGCCCAAAGTCGGAAACCAAGTTGTTCCAGGACGTGACAAATCCTCGCTCGGTTGAATGTAATAAGCCGCCGACGACGCCCCTTCTGGTGCCAGCCTGGCATCGCAGAATTTAATTCGGGGATCGATGTCAAAATGAATCCCATCGAGTTGTTCGACTGCGGCATCAGTGAACTCGCGCAATTTGGCGAGGAGCGCATCGGTGCCATGAATTACATACTTGGGATCGCTTTCTAGAAAATCTGCCACCTCGCGAAGTGATTTAGCTTCCGGCTTGATCTTTGCCGCAGCGCGCCACATCCGCTCATTTATTTGGGCCAGGTCCGCAATTCCCCATTCATAAACTTCCCGAAGGTTTAACTTGGCACCCGTATATTTTTGCGCCCATATTTCATAGCGTTCAATGCCAACTGCGTCAGTTGAATTGGTGAGCGGCACGTAAGTCGAACGCATCCATTTTTCAAGTTCAAGACAAGCCTGCTGCGCAATTAACGCACCCGCCATTAACTCTGGATATTTACCTTGCGGATCGATCGATTTCACGAAAATTTGATAATTGCCATCAGAGTGAACTTTGAGTTGATCAGCAACACCGAGTGCTTGGCGGCGCGCTGCTGTTTTACCTGCGGCTGCAACATCCAAGAGGAGTGATTTCCAGCTTTCAAAGGCCGTTGGAACTTCACGAAGGCGAAGTGCGATATTTAAAAAATCGTCTTTGCTCTCATGTTCCATAAGTTCAAATACTTGTCGAATTGATGAAACTGGCGACTGGATTGCCCCAAAGATCGCATATTCTTCTAACGAATCGGCGGTTTGAATATCTGAGGAAATCCGCTCAACCATTACGGTTTTTGCAATTCGATCGATTTCATCGATTGGGTTCATGGCTAGAAGTTCTAACAATATTTTCTTCTGATAGGCAGTGCTCTTTTTATTGGCGGCTAACGAGAAGTCATCAAGTTTCGTTTCAAATCCCGGCACTCCCAAGTCGGTTGCAAGGATCGGACTGAACTTAACTATTTCATTGGTGTAACGGTCTGCGATCTCAAAAATTGGCGAACGGTAAGCGCTCATTTGTTCGCCAATCTGATCTCTCTTCGCAATTTCTGTTCAGCGGGATTCGGAACTGGAACCGAGGCTAGCAATCGTTGTGTGTAGGCCTTTTGTGGGTTCTTCAATATTTCGTCCCTGGTTCCAACTTCAACCAATTCACCATCCTGCATAACCGCAATACGGTGCGCCAAAATATCTACTACAGCCAAGTCATGGCTAATGAAGATGCAGGCAAAGTTTAGAGATTCTTGTAGTTCTTGAAGTAATTCTAGGAAGCGGGCTTGCACAGATACATCAAGTGCTGAAGTTGGTTCATCAGCAATCAAAAGATCAGGAGTTAAGGCAAGTGCCCGTGCGATACCTATGCGCTGGCGTTGGCCGCCAGAAAGTTCGTGCGGGAAGCGATTTCGATAGCTTCGTGGCAGTTCAACTTGATCCAACAAATCTTCAATTTTGCGTTCGAGTTCTTTTCCCTTCATTAGGCCAGCCAAGAAGATCGGCTCGCCGATGCTTTCACCAATTGGAAGTCTTGGATTTAGCGATGATGCTGGATCTTGAAAAACAATTCCGGTGTGGCGGCGAATTTTAGAAAGTTGCTTGGCATTCGCATGACTTATGTCATTGCCAACAATTTCTAGCCGGCCTTCTTTGATCGGCAGCAGTCCAATTGCGGCCCGGCCGACGGTTGTTTTGCCGGAACCAGATTCCCCAACGAGACCAACGATTTCACCTGGATAAACTTCTAAATTAAAATTCTTAACGGCGGTAAATGCCGGGATCCGACCACGCTTTGGATATTCGATAGTTACGTTCTCTAATTTGATAACGGGTTTGGGTTTGGCATTCACTTGGTATGGCGAAGTACGTGCGGAAGTCGAGCCTAACTTAGGCACCGCGGCTAGTAATTCTTTCGTATAAGGGTGTTGTGGGTTATTGAAAATTTGATCGGCGCTGCCGTGCTCAACTGTCAGGCCATTTTTCATAACCAAAATTTCATCGGCCATATCCGCTACAACGCCCATGTCATGAGTGATGAGAAGGATTGCCGAATTTAAACGCTCGCGCAGCCCACGCATTAAATCGAGAATTTCAGCCTGAACGGTTACATCAAGAGCTGTTGTTGGCTCATCTGCAACAAGTAAGCCAGGATCGCAAGCCAGAGCTTGGGCAATCATTGCGCGTTGCCGTTGGCCACCAGAGAGTTGATGCGGATACTTATCAACTGAAGTTTCTGGATCTGGAATCTCAACCATCCCCAGTAATTCAATCGCACGCGCTCTTGCTTCTTTTGGTCCCATGTCGAAGTGATTGCGCAGAGTTTCAATTATTTGAAAACCAATCGTATAAACCGGATTGAGCGCAGTCATTGGCTCCTGGAAAATGTAGGCAACTTCTTTGCCGCGATTCTTGCGCAGCACTGCTGGCTTCGCGCCCAGCATTTCTTCGCCCTTGATCTTTACGCTGCCAGTCACTCGCGCATTAGAAGCGAGTAGGCTCATTAATCCCATCCCGATTGTAGATTTTCCAGCACCAGACTCTCCGACGATTGCAAGAGTTCGACCGGCTTCAACTTCAAAATTCATTCCGATGGCTGCTGGATACCAAGTACCGTCAACCCAAAACTCAACACCAAAGTTTTCAACTTTTAAGACTGGATCGCTCATGTGAGTTGCGCCCTTCCGATCTTAAATGCCGATTGTGGGAAGATAGCAACATGAACAACCCGCAGGACTTTCGCCCAAAGAGCGGTTACTTCTTTGCTGGAATAACTTTTTTGATCTGTGGCGTTATTGTTATCGAAATCATTCGAACCCCAAATTTTCAAAGTTTCCAAAGCAACGCGGCAACTATTTTGTGGTCCGCGACTGCCTGTGCTCTGGTTTACCTGGTATTTCTGCGCACCAAAATAACTTTCTTTGATGAAGGAGTACGAATCATTAACCCATTTGATGAATTCAATTTGAGTTGGGATCAAGTTGTTGAAGTTGATACCAAGTGGTCGCTCACATTCAAAACTACTTCGCGAGAGATCTCGGTCTGGGCCGCGCCAATTCCCGGCCGGCACCATGCGCGAACTATCCATGAGACTGAGCTGCGCGGAATCGATGCTGGTAGTACCGGATACCTGCACCCCGGTGAATCCCCTAAAACGCATTCTGGAAGTGCGCTTCATATGGCCAAACTTAGAATTAAAAATTTCAACAAACTCGCCTCGCAGCAAAATTCCGTGATGAGCCATACTTGGAATTGGCGAGCCATCGTAATTGCTTCGACGCTGGCAATTTTGGCTCTGTGTTTTACGATTATTCATCTCTAGTTACCGCCAGACTTTGAGTTAGCGGAGCGTTCCTTGCGTGAGATTCGACGACGCTGGCGTGGATCAAATGCATCGCGAAGTCCATCACCAATAAAGTTAACGCTTAGCGCAATCATCACAATAAATAATCCGGGATACCAAAATAGCCAAGGTCTGGTTGTGAAGGAATCTTGATAGTTACTGATCAAGAGACCGAGTGAAACGTCGGGAGCAACAACTCCAAAACCTAGATAACTCAGGGCGGTCTCGAGCAAAATCGCGCCAGACATAATCAAAGTAACCGAAACAATGATTACGCCCATTGCGTTAGGAAGAATGTGCTTGAAGATAATTCGGCGATCACCTGCCCCAGCAACTCGAGCCGCATCAACGAATTCGCGCTCTCTAAGAGTTAAGAATTCACCGCGAACTAACCGGGACAAGCCGGTCCAGGCAAATAACCCAAGGTAGAAGGCAAGAAAAGTTACACCGAGGTTTCCAAAGTGATAACCAACAACCGAACCAATAATGATCGTAGGAATCGTAATAATGAAGTCTGTGAAGCGCATAAGCACTGCATCAATCCAGCCGCGATAGAAGCCAGAAATGGCTCCGATAACAGTTCCGATAATTCCACCAACCGCGCCGATAATGAACATGACGAGCAGGGATCGTTGGGCACCACGCATTACAAGTGAGAAATAATCCCGGCCAATATCGTCCTGTCCAAAAGGATGCTCTCCCATTCCAAAGTGCTTACCACCTAGGAAACTCGGAATTACATGAAGAGTTGGGCAGCCAAGGATGCCATTTGGACAACCTGCACCACTTAGATCAGGTTGGTCAGTGAACTTATATTTCCACCAACCATGGTATTTGAACGGTCCAAGTTTTTCATCTAGTGCACTAAATACAAAAATAATTACGGCGGAAAGAATTATCATCGAAATTACCGCACCACGGTGTCTAAAAAATCGACGGCGAACCAATTGACCTTGGCTCAGACCCTCAACTTCTTTAGTCGAAATATCAACTGGCGTAGCAATATCTTGCTCAACAGATTTACGTTTTCTACCAAACATTATTTGCCCACCACCCTAATTCTCGGATCAAGAGCGGAATAAAGAAGATCTGCCGCTAAATTCGCCAGAACTGCGAGGGAGGAAGTTACAAAAAAGACGCCCATTAAAAGATTTAAATCAAAGCTTGTAATTGCCGTATTAAACAAGGTACCCATACCGCGCCATCCGAACACCCGCTCGGTAATGATGGCACCGCCAATAATGCTGGCAAAGTCCACCACGATAATTGTGGTTAGCGGAATAAGAGTATTTCTAAATGCGTGGCGCATTATCACGGTTCGTTCGGTCAAACCTTTAGCACGAGCGGTGCGAATGTAGTCCTGATTCAGAACTTCAAGAAGTGTTCCGCGTGAATATCTGATGTAGGCAGCGAATGAGATTAGCGTCAGAGCAATAGTTGGCAATAGAAGATGCATAACGGTATCTAGCGTCGTGAACCAATAATTACCACTATCTAATAGAGTATTAGCTTCTCCAATAGTTGGAACTGGACGACCATTAATCGCATCACTTGAACTATAAGGAATCCAGTTTTGCATCAATCGATCAGCAAAAGTTAAAATTCCAATTAAGAACGCAGTGATCATTGAGGTTCGCATAACTGGTCGCCGATCAATCTTTGCAAATCCTCGACCAACTAACGCCGCAATGAGAAGTGTTGCCACTGCCATTAAAATTATTAGCCCAGTGCCTGAATGTTTCTTAAATAGCCATTGATTTGGATAGTAGAGCGCTAATCCAATAACAGCCATCGCTAGGGAAGCCTTTAAGGCTGGTCTATTGGTCAGTCCGGTTGAAATAAAAGTTACCGTGAAAGCAATTCCAACGCCCAGTCCAAAAATCATAATCGGTCCTAAACCGGGATCGCCGAACCATTTAGTCACACTCAAGAAAGTGGTCATAGCCGCAGTTACAAGCGTTGCAGACGCAAAAATCATCTGGACTTTCCTGCGCTCCCCACCAATTACGGCGCCCCAGAATAAACCGCTGATCAGAGAGCTGACGATAATTACAGGTAGTGGAATCGTTGGTTTCTCAAGAAAGTTGTTAAACCCAATCGCAAGATATTGCTTCAAAAGTACTGCTACCCAAAATATCGGAAGTGAATACATTAAGAAGGCGACAAAGGTCATTGCATAATCAAATCGACTGTATTGGCGAAGCGCTGAAACGATACCGAAAGCGATTCCAAGAACTATGGCAATAACCGTGGCCATCAGGATTAGGCGAATGGTCGTTGGGATTGCATGGGAAAGGTCAGTAGTAACCGCTTCACCTGTTCGAGTATTTCCGAAGTTTATATGCCCAGTAAAGACGCCAAATATTCCTTTAAGCCAAATAAAGTACCGAGCTGGGGGCGGAACATTCAAATTTAAATTTCTTGTCAACGAAGCCATAGTCGCCTTGGCTTTAGGATCCAAACTTCCACGAAGTCCTTCGAGTGGATCGCCAGAGACAGCGGCCAAGTTATAAAGGATAAAACTCGAGCCAAAAAGAATTACTAATAGGACGCTAAAGCGCCGTCCTAAATAAGCGATCAACTCAAGTCCCCTTTATAAAACCGTATTACCTGAATACAAATTTGATACCTCAAAAATGTAGCGGCGCTAAGACTTTATCTTAGCGCCGCTACACGAGAGTTAACTAATTAATTGCTATAAAGCAATTCGTTAGTTTTAGAAGTGCCAGGTCCAGAAGTTCCAGAACAAGGCAGGTGAGTAAGGAGCAGGAGAAATGCCCTTTAGATCAGATGTGTATGCAGTGACTTCTGGGGCTTGGAAAATACCCATGAAGAATGCGTCCTTGATGATCTGACGTTCAGCGTGAAGCTGAATTGGACCAACAACTGATGCAGCAAGTGATTTAGCAGCAAGCTTTATACAGTCTGCATCAACCGACTTGTTTGAATAGCCAGTGTAGTTAGCACCAAGTCCGGTTTGGAAGGTTCCACAGTTCTGACCATCTTGCATCTTCGCAGTTTGATCGAAGATGAAGAAGTGTGCATCGTAATCGCTGCTTGTAAGTTTTCCGCCCCAACCCTTTGTTGCTGGTGCAGTAACAGCGAATCCGGCAGCCTTCTCATTTGCAATTAGAAGTGCAGCTTCGTTTTCACGACGTGTGTTACCAGGTGATCCCCAAAGCAAGTTCACCTTGACTGGTGAATTTGTTGCACTTGCCTTTGGATACCACTTCTGAACTAACTTCAGAGCCGCAGCAGTGCGATCTGCTTGAGTTCCTGCAGAGTAGAAACTTGAACCGTTAGATGCTGCAACGTTGTCGTAGCCAGCACCATCAGCAAGTGTCCAAACTGAACCAAGAACCACTGCATCTGGGTTAATCGGCTTGATTAGTTTGTTAACAATTGCCTCACGAGGGTAAGCCAACAAGAAAGCCTTACGAAGGTCTGCGCCCTTTTGGCCGCTAGACATTGCGAATGGGCCTGTGTATGGCTTGGAATCTGATGATGCAACACGAAGTTCAATGTGCTCGTATGCCTGTGAGCTTGAACCAACAACAGTTGCAGAAGAGATTGCCTTTAGTTGTGCAACAGTGTCAGCTGTTGGCTGACCTTGGTACACATCAATATCCTTGTTAGCAAGGGCTTGTGCTGACGGTGAACCATCTGCAATACCTTGCTTGATTACAACAGTGGTAATTCCGTTTGTTTCTGGACCAGAGTTGTACTTTGGATTTTCAACCATCTTGATCTGGCTGTCATTAACGCTATCTACAAGGTAGGCACCGTTGTTAACCAAAAGAAGTGGGTTAGTTGTCTTGTCAATCTTTGTTGTCTCATAACCAGTTGTCCAGATCGCTCCCATAGCCTTCATGGATGCGGTGTCATATGAATTGAAGTCAGAAACGAACTTAGCCTTTGCAGCAAGGTTCTCTGCAGCAGTACCGAGTGCAGTTTTCTTGGCTGCAAGCAATTCAAGTGTATGTACTGGGAAGACTCCGCCGTAACCGTTAACTACCCAGTCTGGAATCTGTGAATCGAAGGCAATTGTTACGCTCATGCCGTCGGCACTTAGCTTTGGCATTCCAACGATGTGTAGGTCATAGACGCTGCCATAAGAACCTGAGTTGAATGCTGGTGTGTTGTCAGCATTACTTGGGTCTGGCAGACCAGCCTTCTTGTTGTATGCAGTGCTGCGAGTTACGTGGCTAAGTAGAAGGTCGGCTCCGGTAATTGGAGTTCCATCTGACCATAGACGTCCTGGCGCGATTGTGTAAGTAACTTGAAAATCTTTAGCAGAGTTCTTTGTGATCTTGTAGCTACCGAGCTTTGGGTTAGCGACAATATTTCCCTTGTCGTTGAAGTACCAGAGGCCCATAGAGGTTAGGTAAGTAACGTCACCGTTGATAACAATATTGTCATCAGGGTTACCGATATTTAATGATGTGAACGTGTTGGATTCAACAACGATAACTGTTGATCGTGCGGCATGTGCCGGTGCGACGATAATTCCGCTAATTGCAACAGCTGTTGTGGCTGCAATTGCGATCATCGAACGCGTTCTGAAGTGAAGCTTCATTCGCTCTCCTTGTTTGAGGGAACCAAAGGGGCGCGCGCCTCCTCCGGCCATTAGTAGGGCCATCTTGCCCAAGATACGCTTGCTTTTCAATGAGTCCTGAGCCTGCCTAAGGGTGAGAAGTTATAACATTTTGGTGAAGATTCAGCCTCGTCAGCGTCCTAAGTCGAATTAATGGCAATTCCATCGCATGCCTTGCCCGCTAGCATCTGGTTATGGAAGCAGTCGCAAGCCTTTTAAAGCAGGCAAAAACCATTGCGGTAGTTGGCGTCTCTGACAAACCCGATCGCGCAAGTCATGGTGTTGCAAAATATCTAATCGATACCGGCTCATATGAAGTCTTCCTAGTCAATCCACTTCTTTCAGAGTTATTCGGCCAAAAAGTCTATGCCGCGCTCTCCGACATTCCAGTCCCCATAGATATTGTCGACGTCTTTCGCAAAACTTCAGACTTACCAGAAGTTTTTGCAGCGGCCGAAGCAATCGGTGCCAAAAATATTTGGCTACAACTTGGCTTAGAAGATGAGGCCCTTGCCACTCACGCAAGAAATTTGGGAATTGGCGTGGTTATGAATCGTTGTTTAAAGGTCGATCACGCAGCCTTTATTGGCTAGTTATTCGAGCAATTCGTTCGCGTGCGACACTTTGACTTGGTGATTCTGGGCCAAGAATCAATCGGAAAAGATCAAGGAAGAACCGAGCCACCTTCAACCAAACTTTTGATTTTGGCCGCAGTCCTAAGATAGCCAATTCATTTGGATCGATCGTCGCAATCGCGGCATTAGCAATAAGGCGATAGAAAATCATTCCCCCAAAATTAAATGGTGGTTTCAAAATAAATTTCACCACGCTCTCGGTCGCCTCCACCCTGGCTAAATCCCGAACTCTAAAATTATCAAGAGTTGCTTCTAGTTCTGCCACCGACATTGGTGCCACTGAAAGTCCAAGCGGGATCGCGCTCTTGCTCCACTCTGCGACATATTGATCGGCGCCAGCATCGATCTTGTAACCTAGAGCTAAGTGAGCTTTTAGGAATGAATCAGTAAAGGCGCAATGCACCCACAATAAATAATTTGGATCCTGGGCGCGATAAATTTCTACCTGCCCACTTTTATCTTTGAATTCTCCGCTAACCCTTGAATGCATTTGATTTACCCGCCTTGCTTCACGTTCTACAACTTCGGTGGCCGCAAATGTGGTGATTGTTAACCAGCGAGTTGTCCCGGCAAGGCGTCCCATGGGGTCGGTTTCATAACGCGAATGCTCGGCCACACCTGCAAGTGGAGCCGGATGCGCTGCTTGTAATAACAATGCACGAACGCCCCCAACCAAAGTAGCGATCGATCCGTGAACCTGCCAGACCGCACTATCTGGACCGAAGAATCCGATATCTTCACCTTCGGCAATGCTTGCGACCCAATCCGGCTTTCCATTTTTTGAACCTGAAACATTTTCGCGAAATTTATCGGCTAGCGGCTTGGTAAGAAAGAAGTTATGAAAACTCGCCATGTCCAAATTTTACGAGCCAGCGCTAATTATTTCTTGTTGAATGACAAAAGGGCCCGCTAACTACCTAATAATGCGATGCACCTTGTGTTGTGCTGCCTGTGCAATTGGCCGAATTACTAGCGAATCGACATTAAAGTGGTGCGGCAACATAACGCTCCAGCGAATTGCTTCCGCTACATCATCGGCCGTCAACGGTTCGGCGACGCCTTCATAAACTTTTGCCGCCTTACTCGTATCTCCAGAAAAACGATTCACGGCAAATTCATCGGTCTTAACCATTCCTGGTGCAATTTCAGTTACCCGAATTGGATCGCCATTTAGTTCTAATCTCAGCGTTCTTGCAAGTGCAGTATCGCCATGTTTTGCTGCAACGTAGCTGCCGCCGTTTTCATACGCAATATGTCCAGCGGTCGATGAAATTACGACAATGTGGCCTTGGCCATGGGCCTTCATAAGTGGAGCGAGTGCTTTCACCATGCGAACCGAACCAATTACATTGACGTCATAAGTTTTAGCCCAAGATTCTGGATCCGATTCCAAAACTGGATCAGCGTCGAAGGCTCCCCCCGCGCAATTAACTAAGACTGAGACTGGTTTGCCAACAAGTTTGGTGGCAAGTGCATCAACACTTTTCTGGTCAGTTACATCGAGGACCACTGCTTCAATGTTTGAATTGGTAGAGGCAAGTTCTGAAAGCTTTTCCATACGCCTGGCGCCAGCAATTACATGAAAACCATTTGCAGCAAGCAACTTTGTCGTCGCAGCACCAATCCCGCTGCTGGCACCAGTGACTACCGCATACTTGGCTTCAAGATTTCCCATGGCGGCACGCTATACCTTTTTGCTCAGATTTCCATTCTTAAGTTGAACTCTCGGGAAATGAAACTAGGTAAGGCTCTTAACCGCCGACGAAATCCAATCAGCACCCTCCGCAATTGTCTTGCCAAAGGTGGAATTCAGACCAATCCAATATCCATTGATTAAATAATTGACAGAATAGATAGAAAACTCTTGAGTTGGCGATTGATCTCGTTGCTTGAAGTAAGCCTTGGTTTCAGTCAGGTTCGGAATATCTATAACTTGATAACCATCGGCCAACCATTTTGACTCGTTGGCCTCAAATAGCATTTTTGAATTACTTACCCAACGCACCGTTAAACCAATTGCTTCACTTTGTAATCCATAGCTGCAAGCGATCCCACCGTTACCTAATACATCGCCAAGCTCGGTACCTGGGGCTGGCTGCCATTTTGTCGGAATGTACCGAGCATTTGGTACCGCAGCCCTGAGGGCATCCAACACCTTTGTTTTAAGGCAATCTTGTGGAACTGCCATCGCAACTGAACTTTCGATTGGTGTTGGCTTGGGGGTTGGGGTCTTAATGGAGCTGCCACAACCGGTCAACACTAAACTCGCAGTCAGCGCGCAGACCACTAGAAATTTTGGCGCCAAACTTTTCATTTTAAACGCTTCAGTTTCTAGCAATGACAGCGATCTGCTTCAGGAATCCCATTTAAAGCTTCCTCGATATGTTCGCCACAACCAGACCAGGTTGGTTTGCCGCAATTACTGCAAGTGACTTTTGAGCACATTAGTCGGTTAGACCTTTCCCTTTTAAAATCTCCGGGGCGCATTTAGCAATTCGCGCATCCTGCGTTTTTTCTTGTTTCGCTGCCGAGAAATGTAACACGTAAGCGCGCTGGCGCCCTGGTGTAAGTTTCTTAAAGGCAACGGCTAACCCTGCGTGCTTCTTAAACTTTGCGGTGATTTCTGCTGGCACGACAAAATCTGCTGCCTTTTTTATCGGAACTTTTATGCCAGCTTCTTCCAGGGCAATCGCCTCTTTGATGTAAGACTTAACGACGGCTTTCTTTTTGGTTATCTCAGCCAAGTTTTTGAATCGCAACTGCCGACCAGCCTGTACATTTTTAGTCTGTTGAATCAGCAGCTTCTTGGGATCTTTCATAATTGCACCATTCATAAACAAAATCGCGCAATACTCTTTGAATCCATGAATTAAAAAGACATTGGCTCCATCAAGGGTGTAGCAAGGATGGCCCCACTTCAAGTCTTCAGTGAGTCCCGACGCGAGAGCGAGTTCGCGAAGAGCCTTAAATTCGCCCTGCCACTGCTTTGCGCTCTTTATAAAAACATCGACTCGACGATTCATAATTTTAATTTTCTCACTTCTTCAATTCACACAATCTGGTCAGAGTTAGGATTCTGTTTCAATCTCATACGCCCACAGATCTATTTCATCAAGATCGGTTGGCTTAAATCCCTTTGCTTCTAAAGCGGCAGCTATTTGAGCGCGATGCTCGGTCGCGTGATGAATCGCCTGTGACAAAATCGTAGAGCGCCACCTCTTTACTAATTTTCCCTCGTGATTCTCAAATTCTATTTGAATGTCGTCCAACTTCACACATCCCAATAGTGCGGCATCAACCACGGCAGCTTGTTTACTTAAACGGGCAAGGTCCACTATCTCATTTATATCTTCAATGCAAGGTTCGTCGGGTTGAGTTACCGCGGGCTTTCCACTTATGCGAAATGCATAGTGATCCCCAGAATCAACAATGTGGTGAATTATCTCTGCAACATGCCATTCGGAATTCGTCGCAAAAGCCTTAAGCGATTCTTTGGGAAGAGAAGCCAAGTGAGAAATCGTTTTCTGATTTGCCCATGCCATGTGAAGCAAAAGTCGATCTAATGAGATACTCATTTTTTTAGTCTAATTGGCGAAGGTTCGATTTTCTAGTATTGCCTTACTTTGAGAGAAGTTCGGAAAGCAACTGCTCTACTCGACCCTTAATATCGTCTCGCACTTTACGAACGAAATCGATGTCCTGACCGGCAGGATCTTCAAGCACCCAATCTTCATAGCGCTTTCCTGGATAGAACGGGCAAGCATCTCCGCAGCCCATAGTTATTACGGCATCCGACTCTAGAACTGCTTCGGTGGTTAATATTTTTGGTTGCTGATTGGCGATGTCAATTCCAACCTCAGACATTGCCTGGACTGCAATTGGATTAATTTCATTCTTCGGTGTTGAACCGGCGGAAAGAACTTCCACACGATCTCCACCAAGCTCGCGCATAAAACCAGCCGCCATTTGTGAGCGACCTGCATTGTGCACACAAACAAAAAGTACTGTGGGCTTCTTACTCATGTGATGCCGCCTTCTCTGATTTGAAGTAAATAACTAAGCAGAAACCAATTGCAGCGCCCAAAATTTGAGCAATAACAAAGCCACCAACAGATGAAGGCTTGATTCCAGAGAATGTATCAGTGAAAGAACGTGCGATTGTGACCGCAGGGTTAGCAAAGGATGTCGATGAGGTGAAGAAATAGGCCGCACCTATCCAAGCAGGAACCAGTATTGGAATAACTTTTGATCGACCAAGATTTATAGCTTGGAAAATTACAAATATCAGCCCAGCCGTAGCTACAACTTCACCGAGCCATAAATGCAAGCCAGTTCTTTCGTGATGCGAGATAAATACTGCTGGGTGAGAGAACATCAGATTCGCAGTCATTGCACCAAGGATTCCGCCGCTAGTTTGCGCCATTACATAGAAGAGAAAACCCTTTGGCGATAACTCGCCGCGAATTACTTGGATCGCGCTAACTACAGGATTGAAATGTGAGCCACTTATGGAGGCAAATAACTCGATCAACAACCCAAGTGCCAAAATCGTGGCTACTGCATTTATTAGAAGTTGTAACCCAACATCATGTGTCAGGTTTTGAGCCATCGCTCCAGATCCAACAACAACCGAAACAAGAACACCCGTACCCAAAAATTCGGCAATCGCACGCTTGAACATATGATGATTGTATGGCCTACAGGCCGCAGAACATCCCCGTGAAATGCCTACAAATTAATCCGAATCGAAACGGATTCGCTGGATTAAATCTTTTGGTTGGCTGGTAATAAGACTAAATCTCGAATATTTACATGACGAGGTCGAGTCAACATAAAATGAACAGCATCTGCTACATCTTCTGATCTCATGCCAGTTCCTTCAGCTACTCCTTTTTCGATCGTCGCAGCGTCTGTGATTTGCCAAATGTCGTTCAAAACGACCCCTGGTGCAACTGCGCCAATGCGCACGCCAGTGCCAACTAGTTGCTGACGAATGCCATGAACCAGACTTTGTACCGCATGTTTTGATGCAGAGTATGCCGGCTCCCAGGGGATTGCTTGATGTCCCGAAACCGAACTAGTCACGATTATGTCCCCTGTGCCTTGTGGCAACATGTGAACAAGAGCACCTTTGATTGCACGCATAACTCCGTTTACATTCGTATCAATTAGCTTTGTAAATACTTCAATATCTCCGTCCGCAAAATCTCCACCGGTATAAATTCCGGCATTTGCTACGAGGATGTCAATTCTTTGAAATCTTGTAATTGCGCTCTCAATAAGGTTCTCAACATCGCCCGCTATCGTCACATCCGTAGTTACGGTAAGAGCTTCTCCGGAAAGAGTTTTTGCAACATCCGAAAGTTTTTCTGTAGAACGAGCCCCCAGCACAACTTTTGCCCCAGATCGCGAAAGATCCTGTGCGATCGCTAGTCCAATTCCACTTGATGCACCGGTGATAACTACAACTTTTCCATCGAGAGGGTTATCGACATTCATTTAAATCTCCTTCGCTTCCGCCGCTGCTTTAATCTCTGCGAGAACTTTTTCTTGAGTCATAATCAAAGTATAAAGAAAAACCGCCATATAAGCCGGAAAATTGGAAAGGGCCCCGATCTCTCGAGGCCCTCCCATGCATATCTGAGGCAGCTCTTTTGACCACTACCAATAGGTCGAGCTGAAACAGTTAAGACTGTGGTGGAGACGACGGGATTTGAACCCGCTCCGCTTGTTTGGTAAACCAACAGGCTGCCAATTACAACACGCCCCCAACACGGAAGTGAAGTTACGCAGGAAACGGGTAGCGAATTTTTGGAATGAAATAACCTGTGAATAAATTATTTCTGTGGAAAGCAAAAGGGAGTCGGCATGATGCCAACTCCCAATTACTACCAAACAAGCGGATTGAAATTATTGCACATAACAAAGCATTCTGCTTAGATGCAAAAGGGACTTGGTTATTAACCAAGTCCCAATAACTACCAAACCGTCGTGGCTAAAGTATTACATAAATACACGATTACTCGCAGTAAAGAATGTAAGAAGAGTCGCCCTATAAGCCGGAGGCTTTCGATTCCCG
>Ga0194057_10000051_pt1 | contig 46034 bp, 34 predicted proteins | sample SepL4415m_MetaG_FD_155474 | JGI IMG/M metagenome (GOLD analysis project Ga0194057, IMG submission 155474) | Anoxic zone freshwater microbial communities from boreal shield lake in IISD Experimental Lakes Area, Ontario, Canada - Sep2016-L442-15m | ecosystem: Environmental > Aquatic > Freshwater... | reverse complement strand
GGTGCGTTGAGCGTGACGGGGATCAGTCAGGCGGGTGGCGGGAACGTGATCATTACGAACACGGGAACCGTGGGGATTAACGGTCTGGCAACGGTCACCGGCGGGAACCTGACCTTGACCGCCACCGACGCGGTGAGCCAGACGGCGGCGATTACGGCAGGGACGTTGACTGTGAAGACGAAGAAGGATGGTGGTGCGGCAATCACGCTGCCCAACAATTTCAATGACGTCAGCACGATCGACCTGCGGACTCGGAATACCGCAGACACGGCTAATGCGGCCGGAGCGATTAGCTACCTGGACGCGACGGGGTTTACCGTGGCGGCTGTCAGCACGACGAGCGCGGTGCCCCTAACCCTGACGGCCGGCGGTGGCATCACGCACCCCCCAGCGGCGGCCATTAACGCCGGTGGAACCGTCACGCTCAACGTGGGAGCCTCCAACATTGGTAGTGCTAGCTCGATCGCCGGGACGATCGTGAGTGCCGGGCAAGTTACCGTCAATGGAGGCAACGGTGCCGACATCCTCAATGTTCAACTCGCGACCGCCCATCTCGGCGCAGCCGGGTTGATCTTTAACGGCGGGATTGGCTCGCCGAACGTCTTGCTAATTACCAGCAAGGTCGGGAACAATGTCTACTGTGTCGAGGAAGGCAGCACATCGACTATCTTCCATGGCACTGCGGAGAACCAACCGTATGATGCAAAACTCTCCTACAACTCCAACGTGCAGAAGGTTCAGATCGACGGCAACAACAGCGTCGATAACGTAACGGTTTCCGTCTCCAATATCCAAACTCCGACCCAGTTCTGGCTAAATGCCACCGCAGGTAAGCAAAGCACACTCAAAATTGATGCTATCGGCCACACCGTGCAGAAGTATGCCATAGGCAATTTGTCGGCCAGTACGTTAGCACCCGACCTAGTCACCTCGACTCTGGTTTGGAACGCAGGCACCAATCCGTTCGTGCCACTCCGGCCTGGCACGACGGCCCTCCCACTCACGGTTCCTCAAAAGTTCTCCATCAATAACGTGGCACTATTGCAGTACTTCGGCGGTATGGGGAACGACTGTGTCATCAACAACACCAGCACCAACTCGCTGATGGTTGGCGGCGGTGGAAAAGCAACACTGGTCGGCGGGAAAGGATCGAACGAACTTCTCGGCGGTGCCGGCACATCGCAACTGATCGGCCGAGGCACCGTTGACTACCTCCTGGCCAACTATACCGTCGATTACACCGGCGTGGTGGCACCGAACAATGGCATCCTAAAGAAGCTTGCCGTCACCAATGGCAACTATATCTATGACTTTCCCAGCGGTCCGGGGCTCTCGCTTGTTTTGTACGGAAGCAACGACCAGCATTATACCGACATTAAAGTGATTCTACCGCAAAATTCCGGGAAACTGACGACATTGGAGTGGCTGAAGGCGGTTCTTTGGAAGACGGAGAACATTGTCAAGCAGGCACAGTCGGCCTCGATGTTGCGGAAGTTGCCCGGATGTCCAGACAAGTTACACTTCTCCGGCTGATTTCCAAACCATTGGCTCTTCCGGTTCCGGGCGCGGAACGTCGGTGATTGTAATGGGACGACGCAGCGAGCCCCAACAAACCGCAAGCCCGAGAAAGATGAGCTGAAGATAGAAATCAGCCCGGGCGTCACGGTCGCCGTTGAAGGTGATCGTTGGGATTTCCAGCACGATTCGCGGTCCGTCGATCAGCTTCCGGCGTACGCTCGATTCAGTGCTGCCATTCTTTTTCGCATGGCTGGCTGGTGGCTCAAAAATCCGGCAATCCTTTGCCATTCAAGGGCATCCGGCCCCAACGCATCGACAATTTCCAGGGCGTGATCCCAGTCGTCGTCGTTGGCGATCGTCAGCCGCACATCGTCGCGATCGATCTCTCCCGGAGCGGGAATCCAATGCACGCGAAACTTCTTCGGCCGCGTGTAGATGTAGCGAGTTACCTGTTGGCGATCGTCCGGGTCGCTCGCCAAGCGATGGGCACGATGCAGTGCCTTGCTGCGGAACCATTCCGCATAGACGCTCAGTGCCGCTGGGCTGCCGTCATGCGAGCCGTAGCCGGCGTAGTCGCAATCGTCGATCGCCTCGGCCGCAAAGACCAGCCGATCAATTAACGCCGGATCGATGAACAGGTTGTCGCCTTGGATTCGCACCACCGCTTCAGCCCGGTATTGCTCCAGGGCCAGCGCGAAGCGGGTTAGCATGTCAGGCGTGTGGCACTGAAAGACCGGCACGTCCATCGGCACAAAGCGGCAGAGCGAGGGATGATCCAAGGTGTCGCAGGCCACCACGATCACACCATCGAGACGCATCGAGTCGGTCGCGCGGCGGATCACCCATTCCAAGAGCGACTTACCCCCGAGTTTCCGCAGAGCGTTCAACCGAAACGCGGGCGAAGAGAAAGATGCCTGCACGATCCCTAAAGTTTTCAACATGAGGCCCCTCCTTGCACTAAAATTTCCATGAATCTTCCCAGACCACAGCTAATATACCACTGCAAGGCAAGGACAGTCAAGGGGGAAAATAAATAGAGAGGATGCTAGCAGTGCTAGCGGGTTTATTCAGAGGCCATCCGACACCCTCCCCCGCTTCTACACTAGCCAAAACGGCCTTTATCAAGGAAAATAGAGCCATGCGGTATCTTGGTCTGACCTTGCCTAGTTTGGCAGAAAACTTAGCGCTCGATGAAGCCCTGCTCGAAGAGGCAGAAGCTGCGGGCCGGCCCTTGGAAACGCTGCGGCTTTGGGAGGCGCGTGAGCACGCAGTGGTTATTGGCCGCTCATCGCGAATCGCCGCCGAGGTTCGCGGCGACGTCTGCCGCGATCCGCACCTTCCCGTCTTGCGACGGATCAGCGGCGGAGCGGCGGTCGTCGTGGGGCCGGGCTGCCAGATGTATGCCGTGGTACTCAGCCTGCGGCTTCGTCCGCAATTGCGTTCAATCGATCAGGCCCACGCCCAGGTACTCGGCACAATCGCCACGGCCCTGCAACCATCCGTCCCAGGGCTGACGTTCCGGGGCATCTGCGACCTGACCATCGGCGAGAAGAAGGTTTCCGGCAACAGCGTGCGGATCAAACGTGAGCATCTGCTTTATCATGGCACGCTTTTGTATGATTTTCTGCTGGAAATGATCGGCCGCTACCTAGCCATGCCACCACGCCAGCCCGATTATCGCCAGGCCCGACCTCATGATGCCTTTGTGACCAACGTGCCGCTGGACACCGCCACGCTTCGCGCGGCATTACAAACCGCCTGGGCGGCTTTCGAGCCTTGTTCCGATTGGCCTCAGGCAGCCACTCAGCGACTCGTCGCAGAAAAGTATTCACAGCCCAAGTGGAATGAACAGTTGTAAAGGTTTAGGACCGGCGCACCAATAACTGTCTTGCTTTGCGCATTCGCCGAGCGAGGGCAGACGGCACACAGCGTGTGCCTGCTACTTTTCTTGCGACACTTATTGATGCGCCGATCCTTACCCGCGGAAATATAAATATGCTGCGAGAATCGCTGCCAGCACAAAGGCCGAGGCGGCCACTTCGCGCCAGTCCCAACTCGCCCGCGTGTTCCGCTTATCGGCCGCGGTTGTGGTGCCGAAGGTCAAGCTTCTGATCTGCACCTCCGACGGCGGGGCAGAAAGGTAGCTCACGCCCACCATCACCACCGCAGAAACGATCGTGATGAGGATGCTGAAGTACTGGAAGTTGATGTTATTGACGATCCAGAGGGCCGAACCCGGTACATACCCTTCTTCAAAGCCGACCAGCTTCATCGTCACCGGAGTATCGACCAACATGCGGAAGACTCCCATCAAGAAGCCGACGACCATCGCCCACCAACACCCCTTGGCGTTGAGCCGCTTGAAGAAAACGCCGAAGAAGAAGACCACAAAAATCGGTGGGGCGAGATAGCCTTGAATCTGCTGCAGGTATTCATAGAGGCTGCTGGCCCCCTTGACCACGGGGATCCAGGCCAGGGCAATGACGACCATCGCTGCCGTGGCGATCCGCCCGGTCCGCACGATCTGCTGCTGCGTGGCCTTGGGTTTCCATTTTTCGTAAAGATCAATGGTAAAGAGCGTCGAGCAGGCGTTAAAGACCCCGGCCAGCGACCCCATCAAGGCGGAGAGCAGGCCGGCAACAACCAGGCCACGAAGGCCCGCGGGGAGTACATGGACGACCATCATTGGAAAAGCCGCTTGGGCATGGGCGGCCACCGCCTTGCCGTCGGCACCGACGATCGGCTTGAGGGCCTCGACCTTGCCGCTGGCAGCCAATGCGAAGCAGATCAGCCCAGGAATGATGAAGAGGTAGACGGGAAAGAGCTTCAGAAATGCGGCAAAGATGCTGCCACGCCGGGCCGTCTTTTCATCCGGCGCGCCGAGTGCTCGCTGTACGATGTACTGGTCGGTACACCAATACCACAAGCCGATCACCGGGGCGCAGATGGCCATGCCCAGCCAGGGAAAATGGTTATTGAAATACCAGGCCCCATGGACCATCCCACCCGCGCTATCCTTGACCAGTTCCGGCCGCCAGACGAGCTGGCCGTCAGGCGGGAGGAGCGGTTTCCAGAGGTTGAACATGTCGGAACCGCAGATGGTGCGCAACTGAGTCCAGCCCGCGGCAAGGCTGTTGTCGCCCAGCAACAGCAAGCCGTAAATGGTCAGCGTGGCGGAACCGACGATGAGGACGATCGTCTGCACCACGTCGTTATAAGCCACGGCTCGCATCCCACCCAGCACGGTGTACAAACCGGTGAGCAGGATCACCAGCACGGATCCGATCCAGAAGCTGTCGATGTCCCAGCCACCTTCCTTCGGGCCAAAGTGGAAGTTCAAATCCGGCAGCAAGGCACTGAAGACCACGCCGCCGGCATAGATGCCCACGGCGATCTTGGAGACCACAAAGGTGATCAAGGATACGATCGAGAGCACGTACCGGGAGCCGATCGAGAACCGCTTTTCCAGGAACTCCGGCATGGTGAATACCATCGAGCGGGCGTAAAAGGGCACGAAGACCCAGGCCAGCATCAGCAGACACCATGCGTGCAGCTCGTAATGGGCCAGGGCCACACCGTCCTTGGCCCCGGAGCCGGCTAGGCCGACGACGTGTTCGGAGCCGATGTTGGAGGCGAAGATCGAGGCCCCCACGACCCACCAGCTCAGGTTGCGTCCGGCAAGGAAATAGTCCGCCGCCGTGTTTTTGCTCTTCGAGACGACCCACCAAGCCACCCCCAACAATAGGGAGAAATAGCCACCAATCATTACCCAGTCCAAAGTTTCCATCGGTGTGCCCTTGTAAAAGACCTTGTGATTCTAAGAGGCTATCCGCCCCTCTCCCGGATGGTGAGAGGGCATGCGAATGCTGCGCACGCATGATTCTAACACGAAACGGCGGGACGATGCACTGGGTCTGCGGAGTTTGGGCAAATTTGTGCATGTTTTTTGGCTCTTCCGGTTCCAGGTGCGGAACGCGAATAATTGTAGGGTGGGGAGAGCGCAGCGAGCCCCACCAATTCTGTTGCGGTCCGCTATTGGTGGGGCTCGTTTCACCCTCCCCACCCTACTTCTGCACCTAAAACCGGAAGAGCCTATTTTTTTCCACGATCTTTCGGGACCGTTGCGGGCGGCAGCCGGACCCGCTATAATCTTTGGTTCTTTCCACAAACTTTACAAGGAGAACGACAGTGGCGATTCGTGTTGGTATCAACGGCTTCGGCCGTATTGGGCGGCTTGTGTTTCGACGTTTGGCAGAAAATCCCGGCTTGTTTGACGTGGTGGGTATTAACGACATCACCGACACCAAGACCTTGGCCTATCTGCTGAAATACGACAGCGTACACCGCCGCTTTAATGGCGAGGTCTGTCACGATGCGGAGAGCATCACGGTTAACGGCAAGAAAATTCGTGCGATGGCCATCAAGGATCCGGCCTCGCTGCCCTGGAAGGAACTGGGCGTCGACGTGGTGGTGGAGAGTACGGGCATTTTCACGGCTCGCGGCGGCAGCGGTAAGGCTGGCTATGCCTCGCACGTGGAAGCCGGCGCGCGGAAGGTCGTCTTGAGCGCACCGGCCAAGGACGATCCCGACCTGACCTGCGTGCTGGGCGTGAACGACGACCAGCTCAAGCCCGAGCATAAGTACATCAGCAATGCGAGTTGCACGACGAACTGCCTGGCCCCGGTGGCCAAGATCTTGCAAGACAAGTTCGGCATTGTCCGCGGTTTGATGACCACGATCCACGCCTACACGAACGACCAGCGGGTTTTGGATCTGCCGCATAGCGATCTCTATCGCTGTCGTGCGGCCGGATTGAACATCATTCCCACGAGCACCGGCGCGGCCAAGGCCGTGGGGCTGGTCATTCCCGCGTTGAAGGGTAAGATGACCGGTATCTCGATGCGCGTTCCAGTTCCGACTGGCAGCGTGGTCGATTTGGTCGTCGAAACGTCCAAGCCGGTTACGAAGGACGCCGTCAATGCGGCCATCAAGGAAGCCGCCGAGGGGCCCATGAAGGGCATCCTCAAGTACACGACCGACGCCATCGTATCCAGCGACGTCATCGGCGACTCGCACAGCTCAATCTTCGCCGCCGACCAGACCATGGTCTTGGCCGACACGATGCTGAAGATCATCTGTTGGTACGACAACGAGTGGGGCTATAGCTGCCGCACCGTCGATCTGATCGAGCGGCTCGGCAAGATGTAATCAGCTACCCGGAAAAGCTGGAATTCTGGTCCCCCCTCCCGTCGGGAGAGGGCTGTTGACGCCAGAAATGGTTTGTTGACGCAGATTCCGACGCAGAAGCCCTCCCCCTCCCATCTCCCTCTGGGAGAGGGGGATGGGGGTGAGGGCAATTCTAGGTTCGGCGCGGGTCTCCTGACCCCGCCGATACGTCCGACCGAAGGTCTCCTGCTGAACGAGAGACCTTTGTTCGATGGCGTGGCTCGGCCAGAGACCGGCCGCAACAGTTCGATGGCATGGCTCGGTCAGAGACCGGCCACAACAAGGCTCTAGCCCACCGTTGGAGTACGGTGGCTTGTCGCCGCTTTTCAAAACGGCCAGTCGCAGTTCCACCATTTCAGGTTTGGCCACGGATGAAACACGGATAGAACCACGAAAGACACGAAGGACACGAAAAGAGAAAAAGACAGGAAGATGGATGACAGGAAGATAAGAGGGCTGAGTTTACGCCTAAAGAGGGGTAACCAGAGACCCGGAATAAAATTCCCCTGGTTTTTCCACAGGTGCTTGCTAAAATCGTTAAATCTGGTATAATGGGGACTTGATCTTGGTCTTGGTGAAGTGCTGCGAATATGCGGGGTCTTCACCTCCGAGCGGGTTGCAATCGGTTTTGTGACCCTCACGCGTAAACAAATCTATAGTAGGCAGCGTTACAGCCTGAGCCTTACGTCCGTGGCAGCGCAACTCGAAGCGGGAGTTGATTGTTTTCGCCACCACGTTTGCCATAATCGGGGCACTTGGAATTCTGACAACAGAACTGCGATAGATCGTCCATGACGCGTCCTCCGTGACGTAACATCATAAAAATCAAGTATTTGCGACCGCAGTGAAGTCATAAATACCCGATTTGATACAATGCCAGAGGGACACAAGGGATTATTCGGGAACCCGAAATTTCACTCCGATTTGCCCACTTTCTTGCATGTCCTTCGGAACGTACAATGCCCTTGACCTCTCCCCGGTGTCTCGGTATTTTCACCCTCTAGTTTGGGGAGAATCTACTCATCTTGGGATTTGCGTCCAGATGGAAATAACCGACTCGTTTGTCGATATCCATTGTCATCTACTTCCAGGTCTGGACGACGGGCCCGCGACTTGGTCGGAATCGGTCTTGATGGCCGAGATGGCAGTCGCTGACGGAGTTTCCACGATCGTGGCGACTCCGCACCAATTGGGGAGCTACCCGGCCAACCGTGTCGCGACAATCTACCCGAAGGTTGCCCGGCTTCAGGAATTGCTCGACGGGCGGAAGATTCCACTTCAGGTTCTGCCGGGTGCCGAGGTTCGCATTGAACCCGACCTGGTGGGCAGAATCCGCAGCGGTGACGTGCTCACCGTGGCCGACCGGCGACGGCATCTGCTCCTCGAATTGCCGCAAGAGGTCTACTTTCCGTTGGATCGTCCTCTGGCCGAACTGCACGCGGCCGGAATCGTTGGGATCCTGGCGCACCCGGAACGGAATCTGGGAATTCTGGCTTCGCCGGGGGTGTTGCGACCGCTCGTGGAAGCGGGCTGCTTGCTTCAGGTGACAGCGGCAAGTCTCTTGGGGGTCTTCGGTGGGCGAATTCGGACGTTTACCGAACAATTGATCAAACAACGGCTCGTCTCGCTGGTTAGCAGCGATGCGCACGGCACAAAATCACGTCCGCCGGGGCTTCGAGCAGCCTTTGACCGGGTCGCAGAATTGGCTGGACACTCAACGGCCGTCGCACTCTGTTGTAGAAATCCGGCCTGCGTTGTTGCTGGCCAACCCTTGTCACCGATAGTCGAGATGCGACCCGGTTTGCTGCAACGGTTCCTGAGGAAGATTGCGGGCTGATGCCCGGAAATTGCGAGAGGCCATTCGGAAAGCCCTCACCCCCTGCCCCTCTCCCAAAAGGGAGAGGGGAGTTTTCGGGTAGCCAAAATCTAGGACGTAGACATAAGGGTGGGCCGAGCCGCAGTCGAGCCACACCAGTTTACTACTCAGTTGCATGTTCTGTCGTAAGGGCGGTGTCGCTGGTGGCGGATGGAGCTTTGCAGCGGAGTTGGCCGTCCATGGCCCGTTCCAGATCCCGCTGGGCTGTTCGGTCTCGCGGTTTTTGCTGCACACACCATTGCAGGTTGGTGACGGCTTCCCCATAATCCTTTGACTCCAGTAAGCATGACCCCAAGAGCAATCGGGCGTCGAAACAGAGTGCGTCGCGGCGAATCGCCTCACGGAGGCACCGGATAGCCTCGGCGTAGCGGCTGAGGTCGCGGTAAGCTTTGGCGGTATCGATCCAGGCATTGATGGATTGTTGTGCTGTTTTGGCATGGGCCTCGCGCTCACACGCCTTTGCATACTGTTCGAGCACCCGTGACAGGTTGTCTCCGGAAGGATGTTGCTGGTAATAGGAGACGATTTTCGATAAGCCGGCCATCCCCGGCTGCAACAACTCGATCAGGGTGGTTGCGGGAATTTGCCCCGCGAGGGCATTCAGCAAGCGATCCTGATGCAAACTTCCCGCTTGAAACGAGGCTCGCCAAAGCTCTCCGGCCCTGGCGAAATCGCCTGCTAACATGGATTCTTGACCTGCGGCGAAGAGTATCGCCCCGTCGAAGGGTCTCACGATCAAAGCTTGGTTGATGCAGACAGCTTTCTCTGGGGCGCACGGCCCGTCGAGGAAGGAAAGCTCCGCCAGATAGAGATACGCCTCGCCTTGCAAGGGGTGCGACACCAAAGCGCGCCGTGCGTGCCATGCCGCTGCATCGAGGTAGCACCGCCGCGCTCCCAATGCCCGCGACAACCATTGGTTCATTGTCGCGACCGACTTGAATTGAGACGCCAACACCGCGTCGCGCACCTGGCGCACGTCCATGCCCATGGTGCTGGACTCCGGCGAGCAGTCGAACATCTTTAAGTATATGGCCGCCAATTGGACATGCGCTTGGGCGTGGTCGGGTTGATCTTGGACGACCGTGGACAACTCCTCTTTCATGGATTGCAGGGTCTGCCAGTCCGTGAGTTGATTCAAGGGTGCCGAGGATCTGGCGATCCGCAGGTATCGATGCCAGGAAGGCTCGGCCTGGAGGGCCATGACTCGATTCTGCGCCGACATCGCGCCGATGCCGAGAAGAGATACTGCGGCAGCAATCCAGCCAATGCGCGGCAAATAGCCCCGTTTTGCCACTTCATCCCGGTGCGGATCGGCCATTTGCCGCAAGCGACAGGCGCAGGCAGCTAGAATGACCGGCACCACCATGCAACCAGGGACATACCAGACAAAATCGGCCGCCGAGTGAACGGCACTGGCAATCAGGCCGGGCGCGACACCGGCAAAGCAAAGCGAAATTCGCTCCGAGTCGCACGTGCGAAAAGTCGGCACGCACCACCAGACGCACAGCCCGATCACGAGCCCCAACAAAAACAGACCCGGGATCCCTGTCTCGAGGCCAATTTGTATGTAACCGTTCTCGGCATGGGTATATTCCAAAAATTGCATACCCTCGACTTCGGGTAGGTATCTCGGGTAAACATCGACATGGCTTCCCAGTCCTGCGCCCGCAGCCAGGAAGTCGACCATGGCCGTCAGGTCGGCCTCCCATATTTTGCGCCGTCCACCGCCGCGGTCCAACTGATCGACCGAGGAGAAATCTTCCAGTCGAGTCGCCACGGACTGGTAACCATGGACCAGCAGACAGGCCAAAGTAAGCGAGGCCGCCCCGACCAAGGCCAGTAGCATTTTACGGTTGATACGCTTGACGCGGTGGACGATCAGCAAGCAGGCCAAGGCTGCCACCAACATTGCCGCGGTTCCACCCCGGGAAAGCGAGAGGACTCCCGCAAAAACAACGATCGCCAGGCCAACGGCAAGCAACCCGATCCGAGTGCCGGATCGGCCTTGAGTCTTGCCAAAGGACATCGCGGCACCGCCGGCCGGTGTGCGCCGCCACATGGTGTAGATCCACCACATCCAAGGGCCAATGCCCAACGCCATGAAATCGGCAAAATGATTGCGATTGCTGAAGCTCCCCTTCACGGCGTCGCTGGTCGTGGCATAGGGATGTTCGTAGAACCAGAAGAACTTTCCGTTGGTGAAGAAGAACTGCACGAGGGCAAAAACCGCCATGATTAGGGTGGCCAGCGAGATCCATTTCAGGAAGCGTTCGACATCGCCCAGTTGGCGCACCCGCTGCGCGACGGTGAGAAACAGCAGCCCGAAGGCCATGACCACGACGAATCCATCGCGAGTCTCCCCAGGCGTGAGCGACAAAGTATTCCAGAGACCGATTGTGGCTGTACCATCCGACCGAGAAGCCCAAAGGGGCAGAATCTTGTAGACATGGGGTGAGAGCCACTCCAGCCACGAAGCAGGCAGCGGCGTGATTTGCAGACTGAGAAAGCCCAAAACACCCAACACAAGCCACGAAGCCGGCGAGTGTACCCAGACCCGGTCCGAAGAGAGAGCTTGCCGCAGGCACCAGCACGCGGCGACACCCGCAGCCAGCACCACCAAGAGCAGTTGCCCCAACGCCGTCCGACCTCCCATGGCCAGCGGGACGAAAAGGATCGTTGCCGCCAACCCGGCATCCACGGCCCACAACAGGAGCCGACCGATTTGCCCGGCCGCCTCAATGCCAGGGTGCCGGGGCAACCCTGCCGAAGGAACTGCGAGGTCTTCGTGCTGCAAGGATTTTGGCATAGTTCAATTTGTCATAACAGGCATGCAAGGATACGGAATGCTACCGCGAATTACCCCCTGGGTAAAGGTGTCCTGGGCTATGTGCATGAATGTATTACCAACGTGTCGAACGCACTACCGTTCGGCCGAAACAGACTGCTTAATCAACGCATTCTACCCAGCCACTAAAGTCTTCTTTTCAGGTAAAGCTTCACTTCAAAGCAGACGATAAACGGTCAGGTGATCGTCATGTGATTACCTCAAAATGAGTGCGTTATACCAATTCTATTGAGCCGGGACTGTCCGGCAGGAGAATGCAAGGTTCGCCACTTGGAACGGAATTTATTCCGTTGCCTTATTTTTTTAGGTGAACGGAATGAATTCCGTTCTACTTAGGGCTGCCCGGCGACCGCCTTTATATTGAGAGTGGGAGTTACATGGACGCATTACCCTTATTGATTGCAGAGGTTCTTGCCCTATCGGCGGGTATAACCTGGGCCTTCATACCGTTGACCAGGCAATTGGCACGGCGTTACAAAGCCGTCGCGCACCCCGATTTGGTCAGGAGGTTTCATCCCAGGACAACACCATTATGGGGAGGGATGGGGCTGTTTTTGGGTATAATCGTTGCGGTGGCCGTTGCCTTTGCGATTCATCCAACAGGTTTGGTCAATAAACTCGGCCCCCTCGTTCCTGCAGTGTGCGTACTCTGGCTCGTGGGGATATGGGACGATCTCTGGGCCAACTCCGACCAGGAATCCGCGGAACCCTTTGAGAAACGGCGGGGGGCTTAAATGATTTGGAAATTGCCATCGACATCACGGTTCAGCTTGTGTACCCTCCCGATCTTGTTGCTTTTTGGAAGCGGCTGTGCAAAAAATCGAATTTATAGGCCTTCTGAGCTGCCGACGTCGCTTCAAGCCCCAGTTTTCCAGGATCCAACTGTGATTAACCTCGGTGCGTTGACGGCCCCCCAGAACAAGAGCGACATGATCGGCCCTGGCTACGTCTTGGAGATTGCGCTGGCTGCGGGACTCGATCACGACAGCAGCATGACGTTTCATGTGCGCGTGGCGGAGAACGGAACTGCCTGGCTGCCCGAAATTGGCCAGGTCCATCTCGCGGGTTTGGAGGAGGTCCAGGCCGAAGAACATATCGCGGCGATGCTGGTCCAAAAGGGCCTTTATCAGCGTCCTACGGTGGGTGTGCATATCGAGCGCAGGCCAACCAACAGCATCACCGTGGTCGGTGCCGTTAAGAATCCCGGAACCCAACAAGTGCCGCGCTCGGCCAGTTATCTAGGGGCGGTGATCGTAGCAGCGGGCGGATTCACCGAGAAGGCCGAAACGAAAATCCATATTACGCGACTCAACCGCGAGCCTCGAACGGTGGAAGTGGACCTCAGCGACGAGAATCAACGATCCATCGCCTCGGAATACCTCGACGACGGCGCCGTCATCACCGTCGATAAACGCGATCTTCCGCCCGTCCACGTCCAGGGTCTCGTCGCGAAGCCGGGAGAGGTTGACTTTCCCACCAACCGGCCGTTTCGTCTCACGAACGCCATTTCCGCGGCTGGCGGAGAGTCCAATGACATGGCCGACAGTGTCTTGATTCAACGGCGCCATCCCGACGGACATGGCGTGGTGTTAATCCGCGCCAGTCTCGCGGAAGCGATGGAAAACGGCCAGGAGAACCTTACCCTAGCACCGGGCGATGCCGTCCGCGTCGAGCGAACCACCTCGACCTTCGGCTGGGATCTGGTCAAACGCGTCGGAGTTTCCCTCGGTGGGACCGTGCCGCTGGTGCCATGATACGCTCCTTCGAGGAAAAGACTTAACCCCATGGTCGAACCTGTCTCCAAACCGCTGAGCGCGGAACCGGCCTTAGAGACTCATCCTCTACAGGCACTGATGCGGTTCGTCCGTGCGGTGCGCTACCGCAAGGAAGTCGTGCTGGTATCGCTGGTCGTTTCCGCCGTGCTGGGCGTAATCTACTACGGCAGCACAGCCAGAATCTATCAATCCAAGGCCGAACTGCTCATTCAGCAGAAAACGGACACCTCCAAGGAAATCAATATTCCGGGAATAAGTCGCGGTGCCCAGGATTACATGGACACCTATCGGAGCGTTGTCATGAGCGAGGCCGTGTTGGAGCCGGCCCTGAACTCCTTGTCCCCCGAGGACCGCAGCGACTTCCAAAACATTCCCGCGGAAAAACTCGTCGCAAAACTTCAAAAGAACTTGCAGGTCTCGATCGTCCGCAAGACGAGCATCCTGCAGGTCAACTATCGCTCAGGCAAACCGGAAGCCGCCGCAGCCGTGGTCAGTGCCGTGCTGACGTCGTTCCAGAAATACATTGACACGATCGTCAATCACACGGCGAGCGACATCCTCGCGACGCTTACCCGGGAAAAGACGAGCCTGGAAGGGCAAATCCACACCACGGAGACCAATCTGATCAAGCTCCGCAGCGAAATCGGAACCGTCTATTCCAGTGCCAAGGAGGGTGGCTCCGACCTGATCACCCAGCAGGCATTCACCCTGCAAAGCCTGCTGAAAGATCGCTACGACAAGCGAGTTCAAGCCCAGACCCTCATGGAATCGATCCAGACCGCCGCCCAGCGGGGCGAGGATCTCCGCCCATATTTCATGACCGTCTTTTCCGGGCCGGGTCGGGAGGGGCTCTCGGGAACCGACGCCGGAACCCTACAGAAGCAGCTCACGGAAGACATTGCCAAACTTCAAAAAATGCGATCGGTCTATGGCCCCAACCATAAGGACATTCGGGAGATCCAGCAACGGATCCAACAGAACGAGCAGTTGCTCCGCGACCGGTGGCAATTGGTTTTCGGGCGGACGCCGGAGGGTGGCACGCGGCCCTTGGCTACGATCCTCCTGGAAGCATCCCGTCAGGAGTACGAACGGGCACTGAACGCAGAACGTCTCACAAAGGCTAGTTCCGACGAAGCCGTCGCCACGGCCATTGCCATGGACCGTGGGATAACCAAAATGCACGCGCTGGAACGCGAGCTGGAACGCCTGAATCGCTCGTTTGAAGCCGTTCTCGAGAATATCAAAGGCATCAATCTTCAAAAAGAGAGCGGGACGGTTCTGACATCGATTCTCGCCCGTCCTGAAGTTCTTCCTACGCCCGTCTGGCCCACGCTTAACGTCGTGGCGGGGCTGACGCTGCTACTCGGCCTGGTTAGCGGACTAGGCATCGTTTATGTAGTGGACTTATTGGACGACCATTTCCGGTCGCCCGAAGAGCTACAGGTGCACGTTGGTGCTCCCGTGCTGGCGATGGTTCGCCGCATGCCCCCCGTGGCCGAGCACGGCCTCAACGCCATATTCCTGCATACCAACCCGACCGCGGCCGAAGCCGAGTCATTCCGTACCCTCCACACCGCCTTGGCACTCACCGAAGGCGGGATTCGCCGCCTAGTGCTTTCCAGCAGCGAACCGGGGGACGGCAAGACCACGGTATCGTCCAATCTCAGCATGATTTTCGCCCAGTCCGGCAAGCGAACCCTGCTGATCGACGCGGACATGCGCCGTCCCGGCCTCTCCTCGCTCTTGGACTTGCGGGGACAGCGGGGGTTGTCGAGCGTGCTGCGCGACTCGGCATCCCTGGACGAGAGCCTTCAAGCGAACCTCCACCATGCCATCGTACCGAACCTCGACGTGCTTCCCTCCGGTCCGCGCCCCCGCAATCCAGCCGAATTGCTGACCAGCGATCGATTCTCGGAGTTGGTCTCCTGGGCCGAAGAGAATTACGACCAGGTTCTTATCGACAGCCCTCCGGTCCTGGTCGCCGATGCGGCCATCATCGGCCGCCTGACCGATGGCGTCCTCTTGGTCGTCCGGCCGGAGAAAAATCGCCGTCGAACGGTCCTTCGCGCCGCCGAGGGCCTTGCGGCCCTCGGGACGAGAGTGCTGGGAATCGTTATCAATCGGCTCGTCGATGAAAATCGCGAGGACTACAGCGGCTACGGGTATGGATACGGCTACGGATACCGGTACGCCGAAGAGGGGCACGACAGTGAGCCGGCTTCAACGGCAACCGAGGGCAAGGACGCCCCTGCCGGCATCGTGACGATGAAACCTGCTGCCCAGCCAGCGGTTCCATCCAACGCTCCGCAGAGCGTCCCCATTCGCCGCCGTGTCGCGTGATTTCCCCTTGACTAGCCCGGATTTTGGTAGTTTGCTGGTCGCGGGCGGCCGGGCTTGCAGGTTGTCAATTTAGTCGAAATGAGAATCTCTGAAAGAGGAATTCTGAGGAATTCCCTAGTGGATAGCCCACTTCTCTAAATCAACATTTCAGCTTTTTGAGAATGTGCCGGGCAAGATGCTCCTGAATCTCGCGATGACGGGGCACCGGCTGACACTCACCGATCTCGGGGTTCTGATACCAATCGTGTCTTCCACCGTGACGGATCAACACACAGCCCGCCTTTTCGATCTTGCGGATGAGGTCTTCCCGTTTCATGCGATTTGCAGGTCTCCGACATGCTTCACATTGGGAATGGCCCCACTGGCGACGTCTTGGTAGATGTCCTTGAGGTTCTCCTGCAATTCTTCGAGCGACTCTCCCTGGGTCCAGTAATCCGGATAATCTTCCAGATACCCAAGCCACATTTCGTTGTCTTGCCAATAGACGTAGCGGGTTGTATTCATATAGACATTCTACACCAAAAACGAAGTTCTTTCCAGCCTGACAGTGAACCGGGCAACGTCAGGCTGGAAAGCCTGACCTACTTGATATGCAGCCTGATAAGATAGGAGAGATGCGTCGAGGTTTCCTTCAAAAAAGAATTTAACGACAGCGAGTCATTTAGGTCGATACCTGATTTTGCCGCTTCTGTGGCCTCGGAGTGCGTCATACTCCGAAGCGAAAATGGGACGAGCCGGCAGGCTCACGGGAAGATCATGGATGATTCTCTGAAGATCTACGATCAACAAGTCAAAGGCTCGACCGCCGATACGGTGCCATTGGCCCTGAAGATCCACGATCCGCAGGTTGCCGGTGCGGTGCCATCAGTGGGGCATGAACGCGGCGGTCGTGCAGCCCGAGGAAAGAACTGGCTGCTGCGCCTCATGAACATGGCGATGTTGCTGCCGGTGTTTGCGGGCATCTATTATCTCGGCTACTGGCTGCGATTTGAAGGTCAACTGGGACAAGACGCCCTAAAAGGCTTTCAGGCCACGGTTGCCTGGGTGCTCATGGCCAAGGTGGTGTGGTTCGTCGGTTTGGGTGCCTGCCGGACGCGAAGCCGGCCGGCCACCTTCTACGATCTGATCGTCTTGACCCAGGCGACAACGGCTGGGCTGTGTACGTTGCTGCCCATGCACTACCTGTTCCCTAACCTTCTGCTTCCTCGCAGCATCTTGCTTCTGGACTGGGGGGCGACCCTTGTCGTCGTGGGAGGCACCCGCGCCCTACTGCGGCACTTCCATGAAACCAGTGTCTTTGGTTTGCGGTCGTCGCAGCACCAAGTGCGAGCCGTAATCGTCGGGGCCAACGACGCCGGAGAGATGATCCTGCGGGCACTGCGTGGCATGCGAGAACCAGCCTATCACGTCGTCGGCTTTCTCGACAACGACCCGCAGCATTACGGTGCCCGTGTTGACGGCGTGTCCGTGATCGGCGGCCTCGAAGAAGTCGCGACGTTGGCCGCAAAATACAAGGTGCAGCAGATTCTGGTCGTTCAAGGCGAACTGTCGGGCATGCAACTGCGGACACTCATGGACGATGCCCAGAAGTGCGGCTTCACCGTACGGGTACTCCCAGGCTATCAGCAGTTGATCGACGGCACCTTGACCATCCAGCCGCGGCCCGTTTCCATTGAGGATCTGCTTCAGCGCAAGCCGGTGCTGCTGAACCTTGGAGAAATCCGCGAGTGGGTCGACGGTCGCGTGATCATGGTCACCGGCAGCGCGGGGAGCATCGGCTCGGAAATCTGCCGACAGTTGCTGCAATTCTCGCCGCAGCGCGTGGTGTTGGTGGATCAGAACGAGACGGGCCAGTTCTTTCTGGATCGCGAGTTGCGGGCCATCGCATCGACCGTGCAGATCGACGTATGCCTGGCCGATATCCTGAACGAAGACCGCATGCGGGCCATCCTGGGTCAATATCGTCCGCAAGTCATCTTCCATGCCGCCGCCTACAAGCACGTCCCCATGCTGGAGGCCCATCCCGAAGAGGCGGTGCAAAATATCGTCGCAGCCACGCGGCGCCTGGCCGACCTGGCCATGGAGTATGGCGTGGGATCGTTCGTGATGATATCGACCGACAAGGCGATCAATCCGACGAGTGTAATGGGGGCCTGCAAGCGCGTCGCCGAACTGTACGTGCAATCGCTCACCGACCACTCGCCCTGCCGTTTCGTGACCGTCCGTTTCGGCAACGTGCTCGATTCGGCCGGCAGCGTCGTGCAGATATTCCGGCAGCAGATTGCGGCGGGCGGACCGGTAACCGTCACCGACCCGAAGATGCGCCGCTACTTCATGACCATTCCCGAGGCCGCCCGGCTCGTGATTCAGGCGGGTACCATCGGCAAAGAGGGGCAGATTCTGCTGTTGGACATGGGCGAACCGGCCCGAATCGTGGATCTGGCTACCGACATGATCCGTCTCTCCGGCCTGCGGCCGGGAGAGGACATCGCCATCGAGTTCACTGGGGTGCGACCGGGAGAGAAGCTGTTCGAGGAGTTGCACCTGCCGACCGAGCGGCGAGTCACCACGAGCCATCCGAAGATCATTGTGGCCGAGCACAAGAAGACCAGCCGGGAAAGGGTCGTGAAGGCCATCGAGCAGTTGGAACGTCTCGCCCGGGAAGCCCCGGCGGAGATTCCCACTCAACTGCAAGCAATTGTTCATGAGTACCACCGCGGCGAGCAACCCGAACTGTTCGAGCAGCGCGCCGCCGCTTAAGGCTTGTTCAGAAGAAAGGATAGGAACATGATGCGATTTTGGAATTACCTACGTGGGAGCTTACAATCGATTCGGGTTAGGGCGGGCGAGATTTCTCAGCGCAACGGCGCGAGGCATCCTCCTCAACCGACGCCGCCGCAAGAGTGCCCCAAGCCCCCGCATTTCCTAAATTCTCGCGACGCCTCGTTGTCCCACGAGCGGCAGCCGCAGGATTCGGGGGGCGATCGTGCCGGATATGGCAGCCTCGGTTGCGACGACGAATGGCGCATGCTCTTGTGACGCGCCGCTGTATGTCGTATGTGTGAATTGTAATTTTCCTATAAGTTTATATACCTGCCTCGGTTTTAGTCTCGTCTACTGTACCGATTTGAGTCATCACCAAGCCGGAGTCAACAAGGAACTCGTCTTGCTGGATGAGAACCATTTCAAAAGTTTCAAGATTTGTTTGCTGAAGCCGCTGACTGAAGACGAGAGGGGGAACACTGCAATGCGACTAATAAAAAAAGCTATTCGAGCCATCTTTTCGGCCGCAGGCTACCGGCTTGAACGCATCGCGGAGCCTTTGGTACGATTCGCGAACTTCGACAACCTGTCGCGAGCCTACGAACATCGTCTCAACGAGTTGGCCAGGGAAAAGTTGATCTGCGAGGACGAACTGCGACCCAAACTGCTTGCCCGGTTGATGGGTACGCCTCCCTCCGAGGCATACTACATCGTCGAGGCACTGGCCAGATGTGGGCATGTGGAGGGCGACATGTGCGAGTTTGGCGTAGCCCAGGGGGAGACGTCGGCACTGATCGCAAACGAACTCGTTCGGTTCCCTGGCAAGGTGTTACACCTGTTCGACTCGTTCGAGGGGCTTCCCAATCCCACGGAGAAGGATCGCTTGAAGGATGATGTCTCCGGGCTGGGAAGCATGGAGGCGTATGCAGGGACAATGTCGTGCGCGCAAGATATGGTTCGGGCTCGCCTAGCCTCGCTGCGATTTCCACCCAGCCGTTGCGTGATTCACAAAGGCTTCATCGAGAAGCTGATCCATTCAGACCGAACCTTGCCGAAGCGTGTGTGTTTTGCCTATGTGGATTTTGACTTGTATGAGCCGATCCGGATTGCTCTTGATTTTCTGCACACAACCACTTCGCCTGGCGCGATCATCATGGTGGACGACTACGACTACTTCTCCACCGGGGCGAAGACGGCGGTCGACGAGTTCGTCCACGGCAGGAATGCCGACCGCCCAATCTATCATCTCTTTGTACCCGACAAACGGTATGGGTGCTTCGCCGTACTGACGCGGAAAGGACCGTAAGCATGTCACGCCCCGGATTTAACCTGACATACTGAACGAATGTCTGAGCATGAAAACGGGGCAGGGTGCAGGAACGGACTCCTTTTAGCTGGCACTGGTTATCGCCGTGGATCTAGGGGTGTTAGGGTGAAAGGGATGGCCAGGTCGATTGCACAGGAAGTTGCTCAGGCGGTCGTCGTCACAGAGGGTGGCAGCGCGGATTTGCAGGATCGCTTCGGCACTGGCTCCGTCGTTCCAGAACTTTTCAGTCCCTTTCACCCGGACGTTGATTTCTTTGACGAACGACTCCATGTACGCCGAATTGGTCAGCAGGCCTTGCCGACGATACACCGCATAGTCCATGCGTGAGACGTTGTTCTGGAAGTAACCAACAGCGTCAGCGAGAACCTTTCGCGGGTCGGTCTTTTCACAATCGTGCGGTGGCAAGCCAAGCTGCCGCTGATGCTCGCGAAGTTCGGCGATCACTTGGAGAATGTTCCCGCTCCAACAGGCGCGCGCCCAACGGAGATAGTCCGTCCATCGCCGCTCCGCGTCGTTGTGGACAGAGCGGGCTGCTTCGTAGAGATGCTCGACAGCATGCACGAAATCGAGAATCGGCGTAAATTCGGGAAAGTGACGCTTCTGAATCGCCCAATTGTATGGCAGTCCATCGCTCACAAAGGCTTTCTTGGCGGCATGATAGAAGCCGCGCGCATCGGCTTCCGCCGCCATTATGCGCCCGAAGGCATCGCTGTCCTCCAGCGAACTGAGGCAAGTGCGGAAAAGACGCTCAGGACGCCAGTCGTTTTCGATGTGTTCCTCGGCGACGCTGGCGGAAGAAGTAGTTTTCTCGGCCTCGGTGGGCTGCGTATTCCCCTCGCCAATGCCCGACAACAACTTTTTCATCCGCTCTCGATTGGCGAAACACGCGGGCAAGTCGGGGTGCGGATCGTCAGCGAAGCAACCACTTCTCATCCTCAAAAACAAGGCGTTTTTGTTCTCTCGCCAATGCGGATGATGCACCCCCTTACCGCCCCCTTCGTCGCGCGTTTGCATCCGTCCGCCATCGACGCTGACGCATGCCAAGGCGATCGGCGTCTTCGGCTGAGCATGTTGCCGCGGTAGCGGTTGTTTGAAGTACGCCTCGGTTCGCGCGTCGCGTTGCGCGACCATTTCCGAACCGATCTTCACCGCCGTCTTGTTCAACCAGCGACCGGTCAGATCGATGCCGCCGATCTTTCGCAACAACAGTTCACCAATCGAATACGACGGGGCATACGCCACGGCAAATACCTTCTTCTCCAATACAGCCGGGCTGACCGAACCGCCATCAATTCGCAACAGAATACGTTGAGGGAAAAAAATCCCGCTCACAGAGCGGGCAGCGGAAGGCTGGCTCGCGAAGTTTGACTTCGCCGTCCTCTGTCTGTAACATGGTGAAGCAGTCGGACGTCAATTTGTTCAGTCTCGCGAAGTTTGACTTCGCCGTCCTCTGTCTGTAACCCCAAATCGTGCAGGTTCTCTTTCGGCAGATATTTCTCACCGCAGGCATGACAGGGCTCCTCGCCCGCGAAGTGCGCCGCATGCTGCTCAGCCAGTCGGGCATCGATCGCCCGGGCCACCATCTGTCCAGCTTGATGCCCAAACCGTTCCATCTGTGCAAAGCTGGTTTCCCGCGGCGGTCCAGCCGCCCCGAAGCCACGCTCTGCCAGCAATGCCACCAGTTCGCTGAACTTCGCTTTTTCCTCTGCCGTCAGTTCCAAATCGCCGTTTCGAGCGTCCTTGCTCATCGTAGATTTCTTTCCAAAGGTTCCAACTTGCCCAAGTACGCCCCAAATCTAACCTCCACCTGTCAAATCCGCAACCCGAGTTCCCAAACCACTTCAGCTTGCCGGAGTACGTTCCTGCACCCTTCTCCCTTTCTTCCCTTAAACCGTCTTGACAACCGGCCCGTTGTGATCTATCATTTGGTATATATCAGCCCATCCATGCGAAGGGAATCCACATCATGCAGACGGCTAAGGTTTTCAAGAACGGACGCAGCCAAGCCATTCGCCTTCCGAAGGAATTCCGCGTGGACTGCGATGAGGTCTATTTGAAGAAGACCCCGGAAGGCTTTCTTGTCATTTCCCGCGATCCCTGGGAGCTGTTTCTCGAAGGTGTTCAGGAGCTATCGGAGGATTTCATGTCCAAGGGCCGGCAGCAGCCCGAGGCACAGAAACGGAATTGGCGGGAATGATCTATTTACTCGATACCGACTTGCTCATTTTTTTGATCCGCGGCTTGAAGACAACGGCAAGCAGGGCAAAAAGCCGGCAGCAAGCCGCAATCCTCATGGCGCATTGTCAGAAGGCCCAGGCCGCGGGTAATTCGGTGGGACTGTCCGCGGTGACGGTTTCGGAACTCGAGTTTGGCTCGCAAAACAGTGGAATGTACGAGACTGAAATTGCGGCCGTCCGAAAAGTGTTGGCTCCGTTCGAGGTTTTCGCTTACGATGCCATCGTAAGTCCGGAACATTACGGTCGAATCCGACATACGTTAGAAAGTCAGGGGCGAACAATTGGATCGATGGACCTTCTGATCGCTGCGCATGTGCTGGCACTGGATGCCACCCTTGTAACGAACAACGACGCCCACTTCCGCCGTGTTGCGGGGCTTCGTGTTCTCAACTGGCTGAAAACGGCTTAATCGTCCTGGGCGAACCGGCAAGACAGCAGTTCGCCACGTTACTCAGCGAAAAGCTCTCCCCCCCTGCCCCTCTCCCGAAGGGAGAGGGGAGTTTTCGGATAGCCTCTTAGAATTCCGTTCCTGCCGGGGCAGGAGCAGGGGGAGGTGGCACCGGCAGCGGCGGGGGCGAACCTGGTGCCGCATAGGTCGGTGCCGAACCTGCCGGATACGACGGCGCATAGTAGTACTGCTGTGGGACCGGAGCCGATTGCTGGTAAACGGGCACCCCCTGCGGCGTCACATAAACCGGCTGCTGGACGACATACACCGGGCGCGGATAGTAAGGGTATGGGTATCCGTAATAGTGCGGATAAGGACGATAGACGGGTACGCCGATCCCAATCCCAATTCCGATATGGGGCCCTCCGGCTTGAGCCGGGGAACTCGAAAGCACGATGGCTCCCAGAATAACGCCGACAATCAAAGCTTTTTTCAGCATGGTCAATTTTCTCCTTGACTAACTGCTCATTGCCCTCGACGCAGTATCGCTAACCGTTAAAGATCGACATTTTTGACGGACGGGATGAAAATTTCCCAGGCTGTGCCGAGGAATAAGGTCGAGGTAAGGGCGGACTAATCGATGGAATCGTGCCGTGACAATTCTGGCTCGTTTTCGCCCTATAAGCTTGGTTGTAGTCGGATGTGGCGGAAAAGACGGACAGTAAACCGTTTTTTGGCACACCTGGTTTTGCCTACTCTTGTCCAAGACCGTGGCGCAATCCCGCGCCCGGCGAATCGAAGAATTCTGTTGCAAGGAGAAAATTGATATGTTGGTTCTTAGCCGCAAGCTGGGAGAAGAAGTCGTCATTGGCGACGGCATCCGAGTTACCGTGCTGGAAATGCGAGGGGACCGAGTGAAACTTGGTTTCGTCGCCCCGGGCGAAGTCCCGATCCACCGGAAGGAAATCCATCGGGCAATTCAAGGTTCCCTGCTTGTCATGGGACACACCGGGTGCATATAGTCGGCGTCCACTTGGTTCACGCTAAAAGGTTCCTGCCCAGCGAACCGCGCGGCAACCCTTCCCTGGGCCAGGGGATATAACGCCGTTGGCGTAGGGAAATGAATGGTTGGCGGCGGGGTCGGGAGACCCGGGCCGAACCTGCAGCCGTGGGCGTAGGGTTTGTGCCGAAGGCCCAGCAGTTCATCCCTGGGTTGCCTCTCACGAGTCCTCATGCACTCTCGCCAGCCAGCCATCCGGTACTAAAGGCGGCCTGAAAATTGTAACCGCCGATCGGACCGTCCACGTCCAGGATCTCGCCGGCAAAAAACAGCCCGGGCACGAGCCGACTTTCCATCCTATGCGAATCGATCTCATCTAAAGCGACGCCGCCGGCGGTGATTTCCGCTTTGTTGAATCCCATGGTGCCACTGATCGGGATATCAAACTGCTTGAGCCAAGTGACCAGTTGCTGCCGCTCGTTCCGCGAGACCTCGGCCGCGCGACGCCCGGGATCGAGGCCCGCCTGAGCGGCAACCGTCTCGGCAAGACGTAGCGGTACGTAGCGGGCGACAATTCCCAGGGCCAATCGCCGGCCTGCCCCGCCACATTCTTCCTGGAACTCGGCCTTCAACGCATCTGCCTTGCGATCGGGCAGCAGATCGCATCGCAATACGAGCCCTCGCGGCTTCGCGTGGCCGCTGACCGCACGGCTGACATCCAAGACGGCTGGTCCCGTCACGCCAAAGTGGGCAAACAGCAGTGAGCCTCGTTGCTGAGCCAGACAGATCGGCCGAGCTGCGTCGTCGCTCGGTTCGAGTACCTGCACGCAGACATCCGGCATCGTGATGCCTTGCAGCCCCAAGACCCACGGGGCGTGGGAAGTGATCGGCACCAAGGCGGGCCGCAACGGGACGATCGCATGCCCCAGCTCGGCCGCCCAACGGTAACCGTCGCCCGTCGAACCGCTGCCGGGATACGATTGCCCTCCGGTCGTGAGGATGACAGACTCCGCCCGTAGCGTCCGCTTGGACGTGACCACCCCCAGGCCGGCCGGACAGGGCGCGATCGACTGCACGGGTTCATCGACGGCCAAGACGCAACCACTTCGACGGAGTTGTGCTAGCAGTGCTGCCAGGATATCCTCAGCCCGATCACTGACGGGAAAGATTTTTCCGTCCGATTCGACCTTTGTGACAACCCCCTCGGCCTCGAACAGATCGACAAGCTGCTCAGGCCCCAGGGCAGCCAAGGCCGAATGGAGAAACGGCCCTTGGGTTCCAAAAGCCTCGACGAAACCGCGTACATCCAGGGCATGCGTGAGATTGCAGCGAGACCCGCCGGATATAAGGATTTTTGAGCCAGGACGCCTTTTCTTCTCCAGAAGCAGGGTCCGCCGTCCCTGTTCGGCCGCTCGGCTGGCCGCCATCAAACCGGCAGCACCCCCTCCAATGACGATCACTTCCCAGTCTTCCATCTCGTTATTGTTGCATAAGTTTCGGCGTAGTGCGAGTTTAGGACGGACTTGGAAGTCCATCCTACTCTCTACTCTTTGTCGTTATTGTTGCATAAGTTTCGGCGTAGTGCGAGTCGGTATTGGCTCAGGGGGCTAATTTTGATAAGAAGCTACTTGTGATTTGTGGAAGCCTAGGAAATACAGATTCCTTGGCATCCAGATCCAGGCACAAGTGCCTGGGCTAGATTGTCTTTCCAACTCAGATTGTCCGCTATGAAAAACTTCCGCCGTGTTCTCCTAATGGCCTGTTGCTATCGCCTGACCCTGCTGGGTGCGGTTCTCAGCGCGCTGGGCGTGGCCGTGCTCTGGGGTGGCAATATCGGAGCGGTCTATCCGTTCGTCAAGGTTATTCTGGAAGGGAAGTCGATCCAGAACTGGGTTGCCGATGAAGTCGATCGCAGCAGTCAGGCGGTCAGCGATCTGGGCGAGCAGATCGAAAAGATCCAGGCCCAAATTGCCGCAGCAGAGCCTCCGCAGCAGCCAAAACTCGAAGCGGCACTCCGCCACCTGCGGACACGTTGCGAAATTGAATCGCGGGCAAATGAGTCTTACGTCTGGGCCATGCCCTATCTCGATCGTTACCTGCCTAACGACCCGTTTCAGACGCTCGTTATACTCATGGGCGTCCTTCTTGTCGGCACCGTCCTAAAAAGCGGCCTGCTGATTGCCAACAATGTGCTGGTGGCTCGGTTATCGAACCTGGCCACTTTCGATCTGCGAAAGCTCTTCTACCGCCGCACCTTGCGTTTGGACCTGGCCACGTTCAATGAGGAAGGCTCATCGGATCTGATGAGCCGCTTCACGGGCGACATGTCCAACGTGAGTGGGGGACTAGAAACGGTTTTTGGAAAACTGATCCGTGAGCCGCTGAAGATGATCGCCTGCCTGGTAGGAGCGGCATTCGTCTGCTGGCGGCTCTTGCTGCTTTCGCTGATCGTCGTCCCGCTGGCCGCGCTGGCCATCCGCTGGCTGAGCAAGATGCTCAAGCGGGCCAATCGCCGGGCAATGGAGCAGATGGTGCAGATTTTCAGCGTATTGGAAGAGACCTTCCGCGGCATCAAGATCGTCAAGGCTTTTACCGGCGAGCCTTACGAGCGCAGACGGTTCCACCTCCGCAGCAAGGACTATTACCGCAAGTCGATGAAGATCGCCCGCTACGATTCCCTTTCGCACCCGATTACCGAATTCATGGGCATCCTCACCGTTTGCCTTGCGCTGTTGGCCGGGGTGTGGATGGTACTCAAGGGCGAAACCCAGTTGCTGGGCATCCCCTTGACCTCGCGGCCACTGGACCTCAGTTCGCTCTTGCTCTTCTATGGTTTTCTCTTCGGCACGGCCGACCCGGTGCGAAAGTTCTCGGACATCTTCAGCCGGCTGCAATGCGGCGCGGCGGCCAGCGACCGGATCTTCACCCGCCTTGACCGCGAGCCGCTCATCCGCAGCCCGAGAAATCCTGTCTCTTGTCCGCGGCATGGGTGCGAGCTATCCTTTGAGGGCGTATCGTTTGAATATCATTCCGGCACGCGGGTGCTGGAGGGCGTGACGTTGCGAATTCCCTTCGGCGAGACGGTCGCGATCGTTGGTCCCAACGGCTGCGGCAAGTCGACGCTGGCCAATTTGATCCCGCGTTTTGCCGACCCGATCGAAGGCAAAATCTGCCTGGATGGAATACCCTTGACCGATCTCCGGTTGCGCGAGCTTCGCGGGCAGATCGGTCTGGTGACGCAAGAGCCGCTGTTGTTTGACGACACCGTGTTCAATAATATCCGTTACAGCCGTCCTCGGGCAAGCCGCGACGAGGTGATCGAAGCGGCCCAGCGAGCACATGCCCACCGTTTTATTGAATCCGAGTTGACCGACGGCTACGAGACCGTGGTCGGCACGCTTGGCGGCCGGCTATCCGGCGGCCAGCGGCAGCGCATCGCCCTGGCCCGCGCGATCCTTCGCGACCCGGCGATTCTGATCCTCGACGAAGCGACCAGCCAGATTGATCTGGAAAGCGAGCAGGCGATCCAGGAAGTGCTGGAGGAATTCACCCGCGGGCGGACGACGATCCTCATCACGCATCGCATGGCGATCCTCTCGCTGGCCCATCGCATCGTTGCCATGCAAGCCGGACAGATCATCGACGTCGGCACGCATCAGGAGATGCTCGACCGCTGCACACTCTATCGCCGCTTGCATCAGATTCAGTTCGAGGACGTGCGGCGGGTTGCGTGAAACGAAATTATGGCTATTCCGGTGTCATTAGTTTGATCTCGTGCAAGCATAGGCCGTATCGCCCTCCGGGAGGATTGACGCCTAGCTTCACGCCATTCCAGCCGGGGCTGAAATTCGCGGAATAACAGAGCCAGAGGGACCGCCCGTCGGGACTGATGAACTTGCTCGGAAAATTGAGGAAGTAACCTTGCTCCCCGAAGTCCTTCATGTAGGACACCATGCGCCAGGGGCCGGTGATGGCATCGGCCTCAAGAATATAGGAGGTCATTTTGGCGGCAGTCGGCCAACCGTCAGTAACGCACATGAGATACTTCTTCAAACCGGGTATATAGGTAGCGGTGACACAGCCCATGTGGTTGTTCCATTCGATCAGCGGCTTGATTTTCTCAAAGCTATTTGTCCAGATCGGTTTGCCGTCCGGGGTATGGCCGGCGAAAAACTCATAAGCCTTGAGGTCGTTGATCGTCTCCGGCGAGGGTTTGACGCGCGCCATATAGACTTGATCGGCCGTGATCCAGCTCAAGTTGGCATGGGCAAAGTCGCTGGTGCAACCCTCGACCACCTCGAACAACTGGCCCGGCTTTCCAGGCTTGAGACAGGGCCGCGGCTTGGGATCATTTTCTTCCGCGCCCATGCCCAGCAAGTAGGCATTGCCGTCGGGGGACTGTGTCATGTTCTTGCCGAAATCGACAAAATGGGGCGCGCCCATTTTGACCGGACCGAGAAACTTCCGCGGCTCGGGAAACAACGGCTTTGCGGGCGTGAGGGGAGACGGCTCCCAAGTCTTGCCATAATCACGGGAGATCTGGAAACCCGGCATTGGCCCGAGATTGGGCCAGTTCCAGGTAACCCCGTTGTGCTTGTACCCGCCGTCAGGCCCGAGGCAATAGGTGCCATAGTACCAGATGCCGTTGTGGATCAGCGATCCGGCCGGATAGCGGCCCTTATAAGGCAAAGCCGTTGCCTGTTTTGGTGGGGAGGTGTTGTGGATCGTAAGTTTCAGCGGGTCGTCACCGACCATCACGGCGTGAGCGGTCCTGGCACCCGCACCGCCGTCTGAAGAACAGTCAACTCCGTCCGTCCTGCCGTCGGTCCAAGGCGAGTAAAGGTTGCCATTGCTGTCCCAGCAGGGATACCAGGTGTCACCGCAGTGGTAATTGCTGTGGCGACCGGTAAAATAAACGCCCGTCAGGCTGGTTGATTTCTGGAAGGGGCAATCCTCCGGAAGCGGGGATTGCCAGGTGAACCCCTTGGGGCCATTCGCCGGCGTGTTCTGCGGCTCTTTAGCCAGCGCAACAGAGGTAGCCAAGAGGACGAGCAGCAAGGTCGGTGAAATTTTCATCATTTTGTGAATCTCCGTGGGAATGTGAGGGCTAGCCTATTCGACTCTTCTGTCAGCATAGGCGGACGGACACACTCCCGCAAGTGGTGCAAATCGCGCAGAAGGAAAAAGATTCGCCCATTGTTGTGACAGGTCTCCCGACCGAGCCACAGGGATTATCCGCAAAAGAACGCTGGAACACAAAGAAACAAACCTTCTTTCTATTGCGCACTTTGCGGTCTTTCGCGGTGAATTCCTGCTCGGGGTTTGCAATCGTGAGACGATCACGGTAAACTTAACCTCTAACTTCCAACTCCTAACTCCTAACTCCTAACTTCACAAAAAGAAAGTATTCAGACATGCGAGCAAGACTGGGCATTATCGTCGGGATCGTTTTGATCGGTTTCGGATGGATTGGGTCGGCGAGAGCCGAAGAGCCGAAAGTGGAGCAAGCCGCTCCCAAAACGATCCTTTTCCTGGGCGACAGCATCACCCGGGCGGGTGGCTATGTGCGAATGATCGAGGCCGAACTGGCAAAGCAGGCCCCGCCGAATTCATGGCGCGTGGTGAATCACGGACGCAACAGCGAAACGGTCTCCGACCTCAGCGAGGCCTACCACCCGGGGCGGCGGCCCTGTGTGCTTGCGCGGCTTGACGAGGAGCTTAAGCAAAACAAACCTTGTTGGGTTGTGGCCTGTTATGGCATCAATTGCGGAATCTATCATCCTTTCAGTGAAAAGCGGTTTGCAGCCTATCAGGCAGGCATCGAGACATTCATCAAGAAGGTGCATGCCTCCGGTGCCCGCGTGATTCTACTCACGGCACCGCCCTATGCCTTCTCAGGCCCGTTTCCCGCGGGGAGCGACGAGGCGGCTAAGGAAGCGATCGTGGCCAAGGCGGATGCCGTGGCGGAAGCGGAAGCAGCGAAGGATCCGAACAAATTCGGCTATAAGACACCGTATCCGTATTACGATTATGTCATGGCCCGCTACGCCAAGTGGCTGCTGACGCTCAATGGTCGCAAGGATGTCTGGGTCGTTGACCTGCGTGGGGCAATGCTCCCCAAGGTCCGGGAGGCCCACGGCCGCGATCCAATCCATCCCAACGGCCTTGGCCACGCTCTTATGGCCGAGGCATTCTTGAAGCAATGGCCAATCATCCAGGCGCAAATCAAGTAGAAAAAGGCAACACCATGCGAATGCTATCTAGCGCGTTTTCGATGATCGTCTTGGCCTTGATCGCCGGCCCGACAGCGCGGTCCGGCGAGATTGCCTCAACGGGGCCAACCTCACTCCAGGTCGCCACAAAACCGAGCAGCTTCACGATCCGTGACGGCACTCGCACGGTTTTGGAATATCGCACGACGGCCTCGCCCATGAAGCCCTATGTCCGGGAACTGAGTACGCCCAGCGGCGTGCAGATTCTCCGCGATTCACCGGCCGACCACAAGCATCATCATGGGTTGATGTTCGCCCTCGGGGTGAACGGCGTTGATTTCTGGGGCGAGGAGGCAGGTACCGGAACCCAAAAGCCTCGTTCGTCTCTTAACATGACGGGTTCGTTCCTTGACGCTTCCTGCACCAAGCTTATCCAGACTCTCGACTGGATTGATGCGCATGGCAAGAAGCTCCTTGTCGAACGGCGCGAAGTCGGAGTCGTCTCGCCAAAGATGCCCACGCCCGTTACGTTGGTCGTGTGGAACACGGAACTTTCCACCGCCGAAGGCATTGATGCCGTGAAACTCGACGGACATCACTACTACGGCCTCGGAATGCGTTTTTTGAAGTCGATGGATACCGGCGGGCGTTTTTTCAATTCGGCAAAACGGCCCGGTGAGGTTGTCCGCGGCAGTGAGCGGCTCGTTGCGGCCAAGTGGTGCGCATATACCGCGAAGGCTGACGGCAAGCCGGTGACGGTGGCGATCTTCGACCACCCCTCGAATCCTCGCTATCCGAACAAGATGTTCACGATGAGTTCTCCGTTTGCCTATCTTTCGGCGACGCTCAATCTCTGGAAAGAGCCGCTGGTGTTGAAGGCCGGTGCAAAATTGAAGTTGAGTTACGCGATTGCTGCCTGGGACGGCGAAACTCCCGCCGAGCAGATCGAGTCGCTTTATGAAAAGTGGAGCAACGCGAAATAGGTGCTATTTTCCGATGCAGAAGCGACTGAAGATTCGGTCCAGCACGTCTTCGGTGTAGACTGCGCCGGCTACCTTGCCAAGCTGGCTCAAGGCGACGCGGACCTCGATGGCGATCAGTTCCTCGCCGAGACCCCCGCGCACAGCTTCACGGGCATGATCGAGCGAAGCGGCGGACAATCGCAATGATTCGCTACAGCGTACGGCCGTGCCGACGACTACGTCGGTCTGAGGACCGCCCGCACGAACCGCGGCCGAACGAATCGCCTCCTTGAGTTTATGAATCCCAAGGCCGGTGACGGCGCTGGTTTCCAAGATTGACCCGGCGTGGTTGGGAGAAAATTCCCCCCGGTCGCACTTGGTGAGCACGACGATCAGGTTTGGCTCGCTAGGGATCGTCGCATCAACAACTGTCGTGTTTTGCCCACTCGCCGAGCGGGGGTCGGACGGCACACGGAGTGTGCCTGCTACTTTTCTTGCGACACTTATTCTATCCTGGATCGTCTCCCGCTCCCATGCGTCGAGTTCCCTTCCGGCTTCGAGACACAGCACCCGGATGTGGGCCGTACGGAGTTGCTCGTGCGACATATCCTGCGCGGCACCCTCGACCGTCGCGGCATCGCTTTCCAGCAGGCGGTCCTCAATGCCGGCCGTGTCGATCAACTGGCATTTCAGGCCATCAAGGTCCAGATCGGCCGTGAGATAATCGCGGGTTGTGCCGGGCTGATCGGAGACCATGGCCCCGGTATGACCGGCCATCGCGTTGAAGAGACTGCTCTTGCCGGTATTCGGTCGCCCGACCAACGCCACGCGGACCCGCACGGCGGCTTCACTTCGGAGGGCAAGCCTCTTAACGAGTTGATCGACCTGGGCGGTGGCTGCGTCAAGTTGCCGCAGAAGTTCCTCGGAGGTGATGAACGGCAGATCCTCGTCGGCAAAGTCAAATCCGGCCTCCAGGTGGGCCAGCAGTTCCAACAGATCGTCGCGCAGCAGCCTCAACGGACCGGCCAGCCCGCCGGCAAGCTGCTTGAGCGCGGCGTCGAGTTCCGCGGAACCGGTGGCATCGATCACTCCCAACACCGCCTCGGCCTGAGTCAGGTCGATACGTCCGGCGAGGAATGCGCGGAGCGTAAACTCACCCGGTTCGGCAGGCCGCGCGCCGCCGGAGCAGGCAGCCCGCACGACGGCTTCCAGCAACGGTGGCGAACCGAAGGTGTGAACCTCGGCCACCGGTTGGCCCGTGTAGCTTCGTTTGCCGGGCCAGAGGTAGAGTGTGCATGGCAGCGGAGATGCAAAACCGGCAAGCCAAAGACAGCCGGGCACGGCTGTTGGTTGCGTGAGCGAGGGTAGATGAACGAAGGGGTCCGGCCGGAAGCAGCCTTCGAGGCAGCTTCTCAGATCCGGACCGCTTAGCCGCACGATCCCCATCGCCGCGCCGCCTGGCGGAGAGGCGATCGCGACGATGGTTTCGTCCAAGAGGTGCATGGTTTGCGTTAATATGCTAGCACGGTCAGGCTGGAAAGCCTGGTGTGCAAGAGTTCTAGCATCTTGGCGGGTGTTTGTTAGTATGCCCTATAAATGCCAGGCATTGGGATCGGGTAGTTGCCGTCGGCGTCTTTCTTTACGGGGGCGGGAGCGTCCCAGGCGAGTTGCTTGGGGAACTCCGACGTACCCTTGGCCACGGCGTCATCCCAGCGGACGACTTGGCCCGAGTAGGTTGCCATGCGACCCAGCACGGCCGTCATGCTGCTGGTGGCGCCATGCCAGCCTTCGACGTACTTTTCGTTGTTCTTAATGGCGCTGATCAGGTCATGGTGTTCCTGGACCATCGAGTCGCCGAAGAGGCTCTTGCGGGCTTTGCGATTTTCCTTGCTCTTGCCGGCCTTGTTGATGCCGCCGGGCACGCTGGAATTGCCTTCCGTCCCGAAAACCTGCTGCCCTTCGCGGCCCCAGGTATTGGGAATGTGGCGGCACTGGCTGTAGAGCTTGGCACCACTCTTGTAGGTGAACTCAATGAAGTGGTGGTCGAATATCTGGCCCGTGCCCTTCTTGTCGCCGTTGTAGCGGCGGCTGCATCCGCCCATGCCGTTGGCCTCGACGGGATGATCGTCCATGGCCCAGTTGCAGACGTCGAGATTATGGATGTGCTGCTCGCAGATATTGTCGCCGCAGAGCCAGCAGAAGTGATACCAGTTGTTGACCTGGTACTGCAACTCGGTCATGCCTTCGCGACGCGGCCGATTCCAAATGCCGTCGCCGTTCCAGTAGGCCTGAAGGAGAATGAGCTTGCCGAGCGCACCGTCATGGATTTTTTCGATGGTCTCGATGAACTGGGGCGTATGGCGGCGTTGGAAACCGACGCCAACCTTGAGGCCCTTCTCTTCGGCCAGCTTGTTGGTTTCCATGAGCAGATTGAAGCCCGGAGCATCGACGCAGCAGGGCTTCTCCATGAAGACGTGCTTGCCGGCCTTGATCGCCGCATTGTAAATGAAGGGACGGAAGCCCGGCGGAGTGGCCGTGACGACCATGTCGATGCCGCAATCGATCGCCTTTTGATAGGCATCCAGCCCGATGAAGATGCGATCGGCGGAAATATCGACGCGATCGGGCCGATGCCGCTTGAGGTTCTTTGCCGCGTTGGTAGCCGGTGCCTCGAAGGCATCGGCCACGGCCACCACATGGATAGCCGGGTCGGCATCGAGACAGTTGTCGATGGCCCCGTTGCCGCGACCGCCGCAGCCGATGAGGGCCACCTTGATCTTGTCGCTGCCGGCCGCATGGGCCGAGCGAGCGAAGCTGGAAAGCGTCAACCCGGCGGCCACGGCCGTCGTGCCTTTCAGAAAAGTACGCCGCGAGGCATGTTTCGTGTCACTCATGGAAAGCTCCTAATGGGGTGAGGAAAAACGAGGTAATTGGGGTAGCTTTTGCAGGACACCGTGTCCGATATTTTTTACTGTTTATTGGCTTGCGCCATCACATAATCTTTGTAGGCGGTTAATTGGTCTTCGTCGATTTCATATTTTATCGCCTCGGCGGCCGTCGGTGCCCGCAGCGGACGGATGACGCGAAAGCCGACAAACGTGGCGTCCGTCAGATACCAGATGCTCTTGGGAATTTGCGGGTCTTGCTTCTTCCAGTCCTTTTCCGAGGCCCGCCGCGTTGACGAGCGGCACTTTTCGGGGTCGTCGTCCCAGGAACCGCCGCGGACCACGCGTCCAAACTCCTTGGTACAGGCGGCCAACGGGTTGTCGGCGGTCTTCCCAGCGGTCTTCCCGTAGAAGTCGATCGCATACTGGTCGATGACCCATTCCGAGACGTTGCCGTGCATGTCGTACAAGCCCCAGGGGTTGGGCTTCTTCGTGGCGACGCGATGGTATTTGTCGTCGCTGTTTTCGGTATACCAAGCATACTCGCCGAGTTTGGCGGGGTCGTTGCCAAAACTATAGGCAGTCGATTTTCCGGCGCGGCAGGCGTATTCCCATTCGGCCTCGGTCGGCAGGCGGTAATAACGGCCCGTCTTGGCCGAGAGCCAGCGGCAGTAGACTTTCGCGGCGAACTGCGTCATGCATATCGCCGGCGTGCCTTCCTTGCCCATGCCGAACGACATTTCCTGATAAGGACTCGTCGGCACGGCAACCGTGTCGATCACCTTGTCCCGATCAGTGACCTCAATTTTGTTGAACTTCCGCCGCTGCTTGTCGAGGTTCAATGCCCACAACTCATATTCGGCCCAGGTGACCTCATGCTCTTCCATCCAGAAAGGCTCGACCGAAACTTCGTGCTGCGGGGCTTCGTCCGGCTGATGCCCATTTTCTTTCGCTGGGCTGCCCATCATGAACGAGCCGCCGGGAATGGGAACCATCTTGAACTTCGAGTCGGTGCCAGGCACTTGCTCGTTGTATGCCTTCATGCCGGCCGAATCGGTGGCCATAGCCTCGGGAATTTCGAGTACTGGTTTCGGCATCCACTCGGGTGTCGGCCGGGCGAGAAGTTTTGCCTTGGCCTCGGCAATCTGCTCCAATTCAGCACTGCTGGGCAGTCCGTCCATCGCGCCCGGCGATTTCACCACCGGCTTGCCGATGATATTCGGAAGACGAATCGCAGGATCAATACCTCTTACACTCGGTGAAGTTGTTACCGCCGGCTTGTCGGCCGCGGTCGCAATCGTGCCGCGCATGTCGGCCACAAGGCCGACCAAGGCGACAACCGCGAAAATCCGAAAAACACTTTGACACAGACTGCGGATAGATAATAATCGAATCATGGAAACCTCAAGGGCTGCTGCTATGGAAAAAGTCGAAATCAGAGGACGCTCGGCCCAAACGATTGGGTGGGAAAAAACGCTGCTGGGTCGAGTCGTTGGAATGGTGTTGCTGGTGGGGGTGGAAATGTCGGCTGCGGCCATGGGCGAACCGGCGACGGGCCAACCGGCACTCCGCCGTTTGGAGTTCACTCAGATCGAAATGGCCGTTACGGTCAAGATTGTATTATATTCTCCCGACGCAGATGCCGCAACTGCGGCGGCCAAAGATGCTTTTTCCCGGGTCCACGCCCTCAACGGCATCCTCAGCGATTATGACCCGGAAAGTGAGTTGCGGCGGCTCTGCGATACCGCTGGGGAGGGGAAGCCCGTGCGAGTCAGCCCCGAATTGTGGAAAGTTTTAGAACATGCCCAGCAGGTTTCCCGGCAGAGTGGAGGGGCGTTCGATGTGACCGTTGGCCCGGTGGTGCGACTCTGGCGGCGGGCGCGGCGGCAGAAGGAACTTCCCTCGCCCCAGGCCCTGCGGCAAGCGCAAGAACTGGTGGGTTACAAGTTGATCAAGCTGGATGCCAAGCACCAGACGGTCGAACTGCTCAAGAAAGGGATGCGGATCGACTTGGGCGGAATTGCCAAGGGCTATGTCATGGACGAGGCATTGGCCGTACTCCAGCGGCACGGCATCCCCCAAGCCTTGGTGGAAGCGGGTGGCGACGTGCGGTTGGGCGATCCACCGCCGGGCCGTACCGGTTGGCGGGTCGGCATCCCGCCGCTGGGGAATCCGCAGGGCGAACCGCTGAGCTATCTCGAACTTTCCCGCGTGGCGGTTTCTACGTCGGGCGACGTAGTTCAATACGTCGAGATTGCCGGCAAGCGTTATTCCCACATCATCGATTCGCGGACCGGCATGGCACTAACCGACCATTGCCGCGTGATGGTCGTCGCCCCCACCGGCATGGCCGCCGATGCCATCAGCAAGGCCGTCGGCGTGTTAGGTCCAAAAATGGGTTTGAAGCTTATCGATGAAATACCGGGCATGGCCGCCATGGTCACGCGAGCACCCAAGGGGCGCATCGAGCATTATGAGTCGATCCGTTGGAAGGAATTGCCGCAGGTAAAGCTGAAGGGGAGTGAGTGAGGAGGGAGGGGCATCCCCGCCGCGTCTGGATTGTTGCGCAATCTGCTGACATGGAAGAGTTTTTTCCTTGGATGTAATCAGGCCCGACGACCACAATGTACAATGGAGTCCAATTGAAAAGCACAGTCCTATGATTGTTTCGCATTGACGAGGGGCCTCGGATATAGTAGATTTACTATAGTTTGGGGGGTGATCGTGTCCGATATCAAGCCCGTCCGTTGGGTGGGAACTGCCAGAGACGACTTGCGATGTTTCCCTGCCGGGGCGCGTAGAGATAGAGCGAGGAAGTGTCGAATGAAACTGATCAATAAGATTCTGGTCGTGGAGGGCAGCGACAATGTTTTTGCCGATCTCGACCTTCCGAATGCAGATGATCTGCAAACGAAGGCGGAACTTACTCGCCAGCTCTATCAGCGGATAAAAGTCCTCGGACTGTCGCAGATCAAGGCAGCGAAAGCACTTAGACTAAAGCAGCCTGACGTGTCCAAGCTTATGAACGGCCGGTTTTCGGGTTTTTCCGTGGAGCGGTTGCTGGAACTCCTCAATGCCTTGGCGGTGGATGTGGATATTGTTCTCCGTCCGGGAAGCACGCGCGGCGGGCACCGTGGAACCGTCAAGGTCTTGGCAACTTCGGGATGCCGAGGTTAGTTCCTATGCTGTGAATATGCCCCGAATTCGGTGGATGCCACATTCCTCCACCACTCTCCGATTTTCCCGGAACTTCTCCCACCTCCCATACGTCGAACCCGTAAGGTAGTATAGTATAAGTTTGTGGCACGACCCCAAACCTTACTCTGCTGCGGTGTGGGTTCTTACCTCCGCAGCGGTATGTCGGCCCTGGAAATCGACTGGAACATCCATCTTTTCGCATTGCGAGGAACTATTATGGCGCTCATTTTTCGTTCGTTGGTTTGTGCATTCGCCATTGTGGCGTTTGCTTCTTTCCCTGCCTTATCTCCGGCCGTGGCCGCGGACGGCAAAGGCGAGGCGGCAAAACCGGCCCCTGTTACGGCGGCCGATGCTGACGCCAAGGCCGACCGCTCGCTTCGCGAGCAGGAGATCTACATCCCCTACGAAAAGCTTCGCGGCGTTTTCGAGAAGCATGGCCGCGGCGTATTCCTGCCCTACGAGAAGTTCGATGAGCTTTGGAAAGCGGCCCAGGACAAAACCCGTCCGGCAGCCGAACCTCGCCCGCCAATGGGCGCGATGATTACCGAAATCGAAAACGAGGCCGTGGTGGCCAAGGACGTTGTGCAAGTCACCGCCCATCTGAAGATCGATCTGCTCGCCGAAGGATGGCATGAGGTGCCGTTGCGGCTGGCCGATGCGGCCATCGTCCGTGCGACGATCAAGAACGAACCGGCACGGATACTGGGGGACACCCATGAAGACCATCGCTTGTTGATCGAAAAGAAGGGAAAGCAGCCGGAGCAGATCGAATTGGTTCTGGAATATGCCCGGGCGATCACGCGCTCGCCGGGCCAAAACTGCGTATCGTTCCAGGCCCCGCAGGCCGCGGTGAGCCGTTGGAAGGTTCGTATCCCGCAGGCGGGTGTGAAGGTCAATCTGCATCCGTTGATTGCCGCAACGGAAGTGCCGCCGGTTGCTACGAGTAAGAAACTGGACGCAGGCGGGACGCCTACGCTCCCGAATGAGAAGAAGGTGGACGAGACGGTCATCCTAGCCTTTGTCGGTGCTGCACCCGAAGTGCGGATCGACTGGACGCCCAAGTCCGAAGGCGCCACGGGGCTTACGGCATTGGCCAACGTGCAGTCGGAGCAGCAGGTATGGATCCAGGAAGGGATCGCGCGGACTCGCACGACCTTGGCTTACACGATCAGCCGCGCGGAATTGAACCAGATCGCCCTGGAAGTCCCGGCCGATTTCAAGGTGGTCAATGTCTTTGATCCCAACGTGCGGCAGTGGTCGGTCGAACCGCCAGCCGCTGGCTCAACCGTACAGAAGATTACGGCGCAGTTGTTCGAGCCGGCCAAGACCGCGCAGTCGGTGGTCGTCGAGTTGGAGAAAATTGCCGGCCAGAAACGGGTTGAGTCGCTCAAGCTGCCCGTGGTCAAGGCCCTCAATGTCGGCCGCCAGCAAGGTTTCGTTGTGGCCCAGGTCGGCTCGGGCCTGCGTGCTGAGGCGACCAAGACCAGCGGCCTGTTGCAGGTCGATGCCAACGAGCTTCCGCCGACGCTCCGTTCGGCCGTTTGGACCTTCGCCTATCGCTATGCCTCGGTGCCGTTCGAGTTGGAACTGGCCGTTGAGGAAGTCGCGCCGCGGATCACCGTCGATTCGCTGGTCGATGTCCAGTTGGAGCCGGAAAAGCTCACGCTCAATCTGACGGCCGTTTATACCATCGAGCGGGCTGGCATCTTCAAGCTGGAGCTCGACGTGCCGGAGGGTTTTGAAGTTCGCAGCGTCATTGGCAAGCCGGTGGCTGTGCCCGCGGTGCCCGGGACAACGCCCGCGGCCTCCTCCTCGGCAGCCGAGATCGATTCGTTTCATGTCGAGGGCGAAAAAAAGAACCATCTTATCGTGAATTTGGCTCGCAAGGCCCTGGGACGCGTCGGTTTGCGGGTGCAGTTGCAGCGCGATCTGCACGAGGCCAACTTGCTGACGCCCACGGGTAAGTCGGCCGAGATCGACTTGCCGCTGCCGCAACCAACCAAGACAACGGTCGAGCACGCGTCCGGAAGGCTGATCGTACATGCCCCCGAGAGTCTACGGGTTAGCCCAGCCAAGGCCGATGGTTTGCGGCCCGTGTCGTACCAAGAGGCGACGGAAGGCATTGCCGTGGAGCGGTCGCCAGCCAGCGTTTCTGCGATTCGTCCCGTGCTGGCCTTTACGTTTACTCAGGAGCCGGTTGTACTCCGCCTGACGGCCGAGCGGCGCAAGCCGCAAGTTACGATCCGCCAGTTGCTCGTGGCGCGAATTGACGAGGGGGTCATCAAGTACCAGGCAACCTTTTATTACTCGATCCATTTCAGCGGCGTGAAATCGCTCCGTATCGACGTTCCGGCCGACGTGGCCCCACTGCTCCGCAACACCACCGCCGGCATTCACGAGAAGACCCTCGACCCGCCTCCCGCCGACCTAGACAAGAACATGGTCGCATGGAGTCTGACGGGTGAAGGTGAACTGCTGGGTGAAGGGCAGATCGATTTGGTGTGGGAGAAGAAGCTCGACAAGCTCGAGGTGGGCAAGTCGCTGGAAGTGGCCGTGCCGAGGCTTGTTCCCCGCGACGTTGATCGGGCCTTTGGCCAGATCGTGTTAACCAAGGCGGAAACGCTCGATTTCCAGGAGGCCGAAGATATCAAGGGCCTGCGGCCCATCGACCCGCAGCGCGATCTGACGACTCCCGTGGGCGGAGCCGCGCGAGCCTTCGAGTTCTACGACGAATGGACGCTGCCGGTCAAGGTAACTCGCTACGAACTGGAAGAGGTGAAGCGGACCAGCATCGATCGGGCCGTCTGCCGCATGGTGCTCACGCCGGCAGGCGAGACCGCCGTACAGGCTGTCTACCGTATTCGCAGCGTTCGCCCCTGGCTGGCCGTGCAATTGCCGACGGATGCCGCCCCTGACAGCGACCCGGTGCGGATCAACGGCCAACTGGTAACCTTGCGGAAAGGCGAGGGCGACGCGCTCGTCGTGCCCCTGTTGAGCGCAAACGCCGACGAGCCATTTGTGCTGGAGATCCGCTATACGGTCAAGAGTGGGCGAACTCTCTTGCTGCCGACGTTTTCGGAAGATACGGCGGTGCAAAAGGTTTACCTGTGCGCTTTCGTGCCTCCCACGCAAGATGTCGTGGGTACTGCCGGATCGTGGGCCGAGGATTTTCAGTGGCGCTATGGATATCAAGACCGCTGGATGCCCTTCAACTCAGAAACGCATGAAAAGAAGGTGGAGTGGGTTTGCGAAGGGAATAGCGGTGCTTTGGGTGCCGCTAAAACCTTCCATTTCGACGGCGTACCGCTGATCTTCTCCACGCTGCGACCGGATGCCCAGAGTAACGTCAGGCTATGGACGCTCGACCATCAGACGCTCAACGCCTGGATTTTCGGCGTGGTGGTGCTTGGTGGTGTCGTACTGGTGCGAACGAGCTTGGCGCGTCGCGTAATCGCCGTGGGCGTGTTTGTCGTCGCCTTGGTGCTGCTGGGTGTCTTCTGGCCGAAGTTCTCACTGCACGTTCTAGGCGGGCCGTTGTTCGCGGCCGTGGCCATCGTGCTACTGCTCTGGTCGATCGTGGGAATGTTCCGGCTCTATCGGCCGCTGATGGCTCTGGTTACGGCGTTTGGTACAACGGGGTCTGCATGGGTCGCAAGCCGAAAAGAGATAGCTTCACCCCCTGCGGCGAAAAATGGAGGTGCGAGCCATGAGTAAGCAGTATAGCATTACGACACAATCGGACCGATCCGACCAATCCGACCGATTGTGGTATTTTCCTCGGGTGCTGGCACTTATGACTGTACTCGCTTGGTGGGCAACCGCCGCCGCACAGGCTGGATCCCCTGCCAGCGAACCGCAAAAAACTCGCGAGATCTACGTTCCAATCTCCGACCTGAAGGTTCTGCTGGAGAGTGGGCCGCATCGCGTACTCTTGACGCGGCAGGAATATGACCAACTGGTCAAGAAAGCCAAGAAGGCCCCGGAAACGCACGTTCCGCATCCGGCCGTGACCGTCTCTTCCGACTACGACATCACGGTCAACGACGGCCGTGCGAAGTTGCAAGGGGTGATCGCCATTGACGTGCTTGAAGACGGCCTGCACGCGGTTCCGCTCGATTTTAGCGGTGTGGGGCTTCTGGCGGCGAAGCTCGACGACCAGGCCGCGCCCTTGGGTTATGCTGCCGACGGACGGCTAAATCTCTTGGTCTCCGGCCAAGGCAGGCATCGGCTGGTGCTTGACATGGTCGCTCCGCTCGAAATGAACTCCGCCCAACAGTATCTGAGTTTCCGCTTGACCAACGCCGCAGTCGGCCGGTGGCGGCTCACGGTGCCGGGCGATGTCGAGATCAAAGGCGGGGCGGATGTGGTTTCTCGCGCGGTGGACGCGGCCGCCAAAGTCACTCGCTTTGAACTGCTGCCCCGTAGCGGCGACTGCACCATCCTCATGTCGTTGAACAGCCACCTGCAACGCCGCGAGCAGGCCGTGGCCTCGCGGTGCGTGTTGTTTGATGAGGTGACCGAGGCCTACGAGAAGCTCCACGCCACGGTGACACTCTGGATTCTCCATCGAGCGGTCGATCGCTTCCGCTTTGTTGTGCCCGAGGGGTTTGAGGTTACCGAGATCAACTCGCCGCTCTTGGCCCGCTGGGACATCGAGACGGAGGGCGGCCACAAGATCGTGAATGTGCGGCTCCGCGAGCAGACGACCGACACGGTCGTGCTTTCCATAGCCGCCATCAAGACGCCCAGCCAGTTGAAGCTGTGGCACATGCCGCGGTTGGAACTGCTGGACGTGGTCGGCCAGGTCACGGTCCTGGGTCTCTTGGTTCAGAACGAACTCAAGGCCGAATCACTCAACACCAACGACCTGATCCCGGTCGATACGGCAGTCCTCGTTACGGCGTTGCCGGCAACGCTTGTGCGGTCGGATCCCAGCGCGGTCCCGCTGCGCTATATCGCCGCATACTATGCCCCGCAAGGCGGCTATGAATTGAAGGCCGATTTCAGCCGTGTTCCCGCGACACTTGCCGTGACCACGAATTTGCTGCTGAACATTCAGGACAAGGGGTGCGAAGTCCAGGGTGGTTTTGCCTTGTTGCCCACCGCCGAGAAGCGTTTTGGCTTCGACTTCAGTGTGCCCGCCGGATGGAAGGTGATCGAGGTCACTGGCCAGGACAAGTCGCCGCTAACCATCGATCGTTATACGAGCGACAAGGTAGGTCAGGCTTTCCAGCCTGACCTACGGCTGGGCCGCGTGCATGTCAAGCTGCCTCAAGGAATTGCCCCGGGGCAGATCTATGTGGCCGGTTTCCGCGCCGAGTACACGCCGCCGGGCTGGCTCAGCTCATGGAAGAGCCAATCGCTGGAGTTTCCCATGTTTCGTGTTGCCGATGCTCAGCGCGACGAGGGTGCCGTGGCCGTGATGGCCGATGAAGATATGGAAGTCCGGCCCGACAAAGTGAAAGGCCTCGTGCCAATCACTGCCGCGGAGATGGCTCGCTTCGGCATGGCCAGCGGGGCGATGAACCTGGCCTATCGCTACGAAGCAGCCGGAGGCAAGGCGACGATTGCCGTCAATCGCACGAAGTCGCGCGCGACCGCGCGGACATTCGCCTTCTTCCAGATCGTTCCGGAAGTGCTCAAGGCCCATTATGTCGTTCTCTATACGATCGAGGATGCGAAGACGCGGCGATTGGCCCTTCTGCTTCCAGCTTCAACCCCCGAGGCCCTTACCATCCGCGGCATGGACGGCGTGACGGTCAAGGAATTCACGCACGAGCCGGCGGGACCGATGCGGCGATGGAACGTGCTCTTGGACGAAGCCCGTCGTGGCGAGGTCCGCCTGGAGGTCGATTTCGAGATGCGTCCCCAGACGGTCGGCAACTTACTCCCCTCTCCCTCTGGGAAAGAGACAGGGGGTGAGGGCAAGGTCATCGAGTTAAAGGATTTTGGCCTGCCGCTCATGAAGGCCGATGCGGTGATCTACCAGTCGGGCCTGGTGGCGATTGAAGGCGATCTGGAACTTGGCGTGGACGTGAAGACCGATGCGCGACGTGCCGACGTCGGACAGTTGGCTATCGCCAAATATACCCCGGTCAGTCTTGATCCAAATCAACAACAGCCGGGAAATCGGGGTGTGAAGCAACCGCCGATGCGGCTCTTGGGCACGTATGACTTCGTAGGCGAGACGCCCAAAGTCGAGGTCGATGTCTACCGCAATCCAAGTTACGCGCTAACGCCGGCGATTGTCCAGCAAGCCAAGCTCACGACCCTGCTCTCGGCGGATGGCACGAGCCAGACCCAGGCCACATTCCAACTTCGCACCAAGGCCCCCTATCTGGAAGTCGAATTGCCGGAAAAGGCGTCGCTCTGGTCGGCCGTACTGGACGGTGCGCCGCTGAAGCCGCAGAAGCGAGGCGGGATTCGTCTGATCGGCCTTCCGCCCGGCTCGACCGGCGCGGCGCGGAGTTTGCAACTCGTCTATGAAGTGCCTGTGCAAGCCGTGACCAACGGCGGGCGGTTGAACCTCACCGCACCGCGGTTGCTCTACCGCACCAGCCAGGCAGCGAAGCAATCGACCGAGATTCCCCTGGTAAATATCGAGTGGACGGTCACGGTGCCTGACGGCTACGATGTCGTGGCCACCGACGGTACTTTGGAGGCCAAGCAGATCAAGCGGCCTATGCCCGCTCCGATGGCGGTGGCGGGTGCGCTCTATGTGCTGGGTGGTGGGGTTCATTCGTCCTCATTCGTGATGATGGGAGGGGAAGCGAAGTCGGCGAGTTGTAAGAATGAGCTCCGCCAGTTCGGAATGGCATCGACTACAGTCGCGACTCCCAAGCCTGACGTGTCACACCGCAAGCCAGGGTTCTATCGAGGGGAGGCAGATGAGGAAAAGGCGGCTGCCCAGAATGGCGAAGGCGGTAAACCCGAAGGACGCGACGGAGAGGAAAAGAAAGACGCGGTCCGGGACATTCCTCCGCCAAATGTTGACAAGGAAAAGGTATTACATCTGCCTCAAGCACCGACTCTTGACGAGGCCCCTAAAGCGGACATATCCGCACCGCCGCCGCCCGCAACTGAAGCGTCTCCTGCACCCGCGGCGCCTCGCGGACCTGCTGCCGACAGGGACGATCCTTTCGGGAACGACGCTTTCATACCCGCGCCTGCGGCGTATCCCGCAACTCCTGACGTGGTCAGCATTATTCCGCCACCCGATGCGAAGCCCGAGTCAGGCAAAGTGCCCCAGGGCGGCTGGGGCGAGTCCAGCTACTCGATTTCCAAACCGACCTACAAACAAGACAAGTTTCTCGGCGTTCGCAGTCTGAAGATCGACGTGGAACAATCCGGGATGGACGAGCAACTCCTCAGTTTTAGCAGCCTGGGGGCCAATCCGCAAATCGGTATTACGCTGGCCCGCCGCACTCGTACCGAGGCCCTGGTCTGGGGTGTGGCCTTGGCCGTGTTCGTGCTGGGCGTGGCCCTGACCAGGCGACCCGTGCGGCAGAAGGCGGCGTTGGTGCTCGGCCTTGCGCTGGCCGCCGCGCTGATACCGTTAGCTTGGGACACCGTGAGCATGGCGAATCTCTGCAACGGGGTCTTCTACGCCGCTAGCCTGCTGGTGCCGTATTACTTGGCTGCGGGTCTTGTTCGCTGGTTCCTCCAAGGTCTCCGTGGCCTCGCGGGCCGGATCGGTAGCCCGACTGCGGTCACAACGGCACTCGTTCTGGCCCTGACCCTGTTGCTCTCGGCAACCGCTCAGGCCCAGCCGCAACCCGCGGCCCTGGAGCCGCCGGTTGCCGTGCCCAGCGATGCGATCATCGTGCCCTACGACGTGAAATCGAAGACGGGCCTCCAAGACGCGGATCATCTCATGGTTCCCTACGATCGCTACGTCGAGCTTTGGAACCAGGCCTATCCCGACAAGAAGATCGATGCCCATCCGGCTCCTCTGCCCTACACCCTGTCGGGCGTGGCCTACAGCGCGGTGCTCGAAGGCGAGGAAACGCTGAACCTTACCGGGCAGATGCAAATCAACGTACTGGCCGAGGGCTACATCTCCATTCCCCTCGGTCTGCGCGGCGGCGTGTTGGCCCGAGCCGATCTGGACGGCAAGCCGGCCCGACTGAAGGTCGTCGCTGCCGCCTCTGAGTCTGCCAAACCGAGTAAGGGAGGCAAGGCTGCGGCGATGGATGCAACGCTTCTGGTGCTGCAAGTTTCCGGCAAGGGAACCCACAAACTAGAGCTGGAAGTCCGCCTCAAGCTGGGGCATGTCGGCGGATGGCGTGGCACCAGCGGATCGCTCCCCACGGCCCCAGCCGCGATGGTCACTTTCCGAGTGCCCCAACCTCAGACCGAGGTTCGCTTGGGCCAGGCCATCGATCGCCGCATCCATGATACGCAGCGGCCCGACGAAAACCTGGAGACGGCACTCGGGCCTGGCGGGGCGCTGCAATTGCAGTGGCGTCCGAAGGTGGCGGAAGCCCAGGTCGATCGCGGCCTGACCGTGCAGACTGCCAGCCTGCTGGATGTCCAGGAAGACGGCCTCCGCATGGCCTTGCACATTAAGCTGGAATTCCGCCGCGGACAGCGCGATGCCTTTACGCTGTCGCTGCCTGCCGACTACCTTGTGGAGAAAGTGGTTGGAAGCAACGTCCGCGGCTGGGAGGTTCGGCGGGTGGCCAACGAACAAACCATCGAAGTCAGCCTGCTTAAAACGGCCAAGGATACCGAGCAGTTCAACCTTTTCCTTTCGCGAAGCGGCAAGGTGGGTCATGCACCGCTGGACACGTTCGCCGTGCCCATGGTTACGGTCCGCGACGCTGCACTTTCTAGCGGGCAGCTCACGATTCGTCGCAGCTCGCTCTTGGATGTCCGTACCACGGAGCGATCCGGGGTGACTCGCGTCGATCTCGGGGTGCTACCCGATTTGAGCGGCGGCCCCGCGACCGAGGAAAGCGTGTTGGCGATTCGGCCTTACGAGGCTTATCACTTTCCAACGACGCCCTTTGTTCTCCGGCTGAGTGTTGCGCCCACCGTCGCCGAGGTAACTGCCGAGGCCCAGACGAGTGTTAAACTCGATCCGACCGAGCCGAGCCTGGAGAGCAAGATTACCTTCCACGTCGGCCAGCGAAGAATTTATCGCTTCGAGGTGGCCTTGCCCAACGATCTCCGCCTGCCGGAAGTAACGCTTCCGTCGCCCGGAATATGGTCGATCGAAAAACAGGAGCCGCAAAAAGGCGTTCCTTCACTTCCTTTGAGTGAGGGGCGAAGCATCCTGAAAATTCAATTGCAGCAGGGTGCCCTGGGCGATTCAGCGGTGATCTTGCGTGGCAAGCTCGCCCGTAGGGCGGGCTTTAGCCCGCCGCACCAAGCATTGGACGCCCAGCAAGAGATTTCATTACCGCGACTGGAGGTGCTGGGGGTCAAGCGGCAGGAGGGCTACATTGCCGTGCAGGCCGACCCAGCCTTCAATGCTGTCT
>Ga0194057_10000048_pt1 | contig 46340 bp, 50 predicted proteins | sample SepL4415m_MetaG_FD_155474 | JGI IMG/M metagenome (GOLD analysis project Ga0194057, IMG submission 155474) | Anoxic zone freshwater microbial communities from boreal shield lake in IISD Experimental Lakes Area, Ontario, Canada - Sep2016-L442-15m | ecosystem: Environmental > Aquatic > Freshwater... | reverse complement strand
GGCGCCGCGCCCCCCCCCGCCAGTCGCGCGTACGCCGCTCTTTGCCGTCACCGGCGGGCGCTATCATGACGGCGCCACGTCGCATAGACTGCGGGTTCCAGACCACCCGCCCGCCCCCGGAGACCACATGGCCGCCACGCGCCTCGAGACCGTACCAAGCCATCTCCCACCGCACGACCTCGAGGCCGAGCAGTCGGTGCTCGGCGCCATGCTCGTCAACCCGAACGCCATCACCGCCGTCGCGGAGTCGCTCTCGGCCGACGACTTCTACCGCGACACGCACCGGCTCATCTACCGCGCGGCGCTCACCCTGTACGACAGGGGCGAGGAGGTCGATGTGGTCACCCTCAGCGCCCAGCTCGAGCGCGAGGGCGTGCTCGAGCGCGCCGGGGGGCGCGAGCTCGTGCACACGCTGGCCGAGCTCGTGCCGGCGGCGGCCAACGCCGCCCACTACGCCGGCATCGTCCGCGAGCAGAGCGTGCTGCGCGCCCTCATCCGCGTCGGCAACGAGATCGCGGAGCTCGGCTACCAGCACCCCGGCAACACCCACGAGCTCCTCGACCGCTGCGAGCAGAAGGTCTTCGCTATCCAGCAGCAGCGGCGCGTCGCCGAGTTCCAGCACATCAAGCAGGTCCTTGTCGCCAACTTCGAACGCCTCGACCAGATGCAGCAGGGTCGTGGGGTGAGCGGCGTCGCCAGCGGCTTCGAGGGCATCGACAGGCTCACCGGCGGCTTCCAGAAGGCCAATCTCATCGTCCTCGCGGCGCGGCCGGGCGTGGGCAAGACCTCTCTGGCCCTCAATATCGCCCAGACCGTGGCCGTCGAGGGCAAGGCGTCGGTGGCCGTCTTCAGCCTCGAGATGAGCGCCCAGGAGCTCGGCGAGCGCATGATGTGCTCCTCGGCCCGCGTCAGCTCGCACAAGGTACGTACGGGCAGCCTCTCGGGCGACGACTACGCCAAGCTCGTGCAGGCGGCCGGCGAGCTCGAGAAGGCCGATATCTTCATCGACGACACCGCCGGCCTCAACATGTTCGAGCTGCGCGCCAAGGCGCGCCGCCTGCAAGCCAAGCACGCCCTGTCGCTGGTCATCGTCGACTACCTGCAGCTCATGTCCGGCGACAGCCGCGCCGAGAACCGCCAGCAGGAGGTCTCCAACATCTCCCGCTCCATGAAGCAACTGGCCCGCGAGCTCGACGTGCCGGTGATCGCCGTCTCGCAGCTCAACCGCTCCCCCGAGGCGCGCGCCGACCGCGAGCCGCAGCTCGCCGACCTGCGCGAATCGGGGGCCATCGAGCAGGACGCCGACATGGTCATGTTCCTCTACGAAGACCCCAGCGACCCGGCCTCCAAGGGCGTCGTCAAGCTCAAGATCGCGAAGCACCGCAACGGCCCGACCGGCTTGGTACGCCTGGGCTTCGTGAGGGACTACACCAAGTTCCGCACGCTCAGCCAGGCCGAGGACTTCGAGTACGACGGGCAGTAGCGCGCGCCGCGTCCGCCGCCGCCGACCACGAGCATGAGCCCTCACCTCACCGCCTTTCAGGTCCCGTCGCTCGACCCTGTCGCGCTGTTGCGCGAGCTGGGCCTCGAAGGGCGCGCGCCGGTGGCGCTGCTCGATTCGGCCGGCGGGTCGGCGCAGCTGGCCCGCCGGCACTACCTCGCCTGGAACCCGGTGTTTCGCCTCAGGGTGCGCGGCGGCGTGGTGCGCGTCACCACGGCGCCCGGCGCGGACTGGGACGCGGCGGCGCGCGAAGTGGCGCGGCAGGCGCGCGCCCTCGAAGCGCTCGAACCCTTTGCGGCGGTCCGCGCCGCCACGCGGCTGGCCGCGCTGCCCGGGGCGCCGCGGCCGGCCGGGCAGGCGGACCCTCCGCCGGCCGACCCCCCACCCACCCCGGGCGCCGCCATCGACTTCCCCGAGGCGGAGGCCCTCTTCGGCCTGTTCGCCTACGACGCCGTGCGCTACCTCGAGCGCCTGCCCGACACCACGCGCGACGATCTGGGCCTGCCGGACATCGACGTCTTCCTGCCCGGCAGGCTGCTGCGCTACGACCTGGCCGGCGGCGAAGCGCTGCTGGTCGACCGGCTCTCGGGTGACGCGGCCCGGGCGGGGGAGGCAGGCGCGCGCGTGGGCACAGCCCTCGCCGGCGCGCGCAACTACGCCCCCGCCGCCCTGCACGGCAACGACCTCTCTGTGTTCCGCTCCAACTTCACGCGCCCCGAGTACGAGGCCGTGGTCGCCCGTACCCGCGAGTACGTGTACGCCGGCGACATCTTCCAGGCCAACCTGTCGCAGCGCCTCGACGGCATCTACGCGCTGCCGAGCCTGCACCTCTACCAGACGCTGCGCACCGTCAACCCCTCGCCCTTCGCCGGGTATCTGCACTTCGGCGACTACGAGCTCATCTCGTCGTCGCCGGAGCGCCTCGTCTCGCTGGACCGGGACGGCTGGGCAGAGACGCGACCCATCGCCGGCACGCGCCCGCGCGGCGACCGGCGCCCCGAAGACGACGCGCTCGCCGAGGAGCTCAACCTCGACCCCAAGGACCGCGCCGAGCACATCATGCTCGTCGATCTCGAGCGCAACGACCTCGGCAAGGTCTGCGAGTACGGCACGGTCCGCGTGTCCGAGCTCATGGTCAACGAGTACTACTCGCACGTGATCCACATCGTGAGCAACGTGCGCGGGCATCTGCACCCGAGCCGCGACGCCGTCGACCTCACCAAGGCGATGTTCCCCGGCGGCACCATCACCGGCTGCCCCAAGGTGCGCTGCATGGAGATCATCGACGAGCTCGAGACCGTGCGCCGCGGGCCCTACACGGGCTCGTTCGGCTGGATCGCCGCGCACACCCTCGACCTCAACATCGTGATCCGCACGCTGGTGCGCGTCGGCGACCGGCTGTTTCTGCAGGTCGGCGGGGGCATCGTCGCCGACTCGCTGCCCGAGCGCGAGCGCAGAGAGACCCTGCACAAAGCGGCCGGTATGCTCCGCGCCGTCAGCGCGGGCATCGCCGAGCAGGCGGGCTGAGCCGCGCGCGGTGGCCGCGGACGGCCGGCGCTCGCCGCGCGCCTCAGGCGACGGCCGCGAGCGCCGGCTGAGCGGCAGCCCGGCCGACGCGATACACTTCCTTCATGACCGTGCTCATGCTCAACGGCGAGTTGCTCGCCCCCGAGAAGGCCACCCTGCCCGCCACCGACCGCGCCCTGACCCACGGGCTCGGCCTCTACGAGACGCTCAAGCTTGTGGACGGCGTCCCCGTGTTCTTCGAGGAGCACGTTGCGCGCCTCGACCTCGGCCTCGACGAGCTCGGCCTCGAGCGCCCCTGCTCCCGCGCCGAGATGGCCGCGCAGATCCGCCGGCTGTCCGCGGCCGGCGACGTGCCGGACGGCGCCTGCCGCGTGCTGGTCACGGCCGGGCCGCCGCAAGGCACGCCCGGCCTGCTCATCCAGACCGACCGGCGGCGCTTCCCGGCGCGGCCGCTGCGCGTGATCAGCTACCTCGGCGTGCGCGTGCGCGCGCAGCTCAAGGCGATGACCGTGATGCAGTCGTACCTCGCCCAGCGCGCGGCCACGGCCGCGGGCGCCGACGACGCCATCCTCGTCGATGAAGAGGGTCGCATGTTCGAGGGCGCCACCTCCAACATGTTCCTCGTCCGCGGCGGCGGCCTCGTGACGCCGCCGGCCGAGGGCGCCATCCTGCCGGGCGTGCTGCGCGCCAAGGTCGAAGAGCTGGCGAGCGCGCACGGCATCCCGGTGGTCGAGGCGTTCGCGCGGGTCGCCGACCTGCGCCCCGACGACGGCATGCTGCTCACCAGCAGCGTGCGCGGCATCGTGCCGGTGGGCAGCGTCGATGGTCACGACCTGCGCGTCGACGAGGCGCTCCTCGGGCGTCTGCGCGCGCTTGTCGGCGCCGCCGAAGAGGCGAGCACGGCCGCCTTCCGCGCCGCGTACCTCTGAGCCGCCGGGCTCCATCGACCCGACCCGCACAGGAAGGCAGGGGGCGTGCGCAAGCGCAGCGGCAGATCCACCCTTGAGAGCGTGGTCACCGTCAACGCTGTGGTCATTCTGTTCGGCGCGGTCCTGGACACACTCCTCGTGAGGCGTTTCCCGCAGGTCAACGCCGGCATCATCGTGGGCGTCTACTTCCTGATCATGGTGAGCGTCATGGCGGCCGCCAACTTTCTGGTCTTGCGCAGCGCCTTTCGCCCCCTGCTCGAGCTCAGCCACACGATGGCGGGCATCAGCCGCCCCGCCCTGGACCAGCCGATCCCGGCCGAGCAGATGCCCGATCCCGACTTCCGCACCGTGGTGGAGTCGTTCTCGGCGATGCTCGATCGCATGGCCCTGGAGTCGCGCGCCTACTCGGCCAAGGTCTTCGAGAGCATCGAGGACGAGCGCCGGCGCATCGGCCGCGAGCTGCACGACGACACCAGCCAGTCGCTGGCCGCGGCGCTGCTCAACCTCGACATCGCCGAGAAGACGATGGCTCCCGACTCGGCGTCGTTCGAGCAGGTCGCCGCGGCCCGCGACATCCTGCACCATTGCCTCGGGCAGCTGCGCCTGCTGGTCTACGACCTGCGGCCGTCGATGCTCGACGACTTCGGCCTCGCCCCGGCGGTGCACTGGTACGTCGACACGCACCTGCAGGCAGCGGGCCTGCGCGTCGTCACCGACATCGACAGCGTCGAAGGGCGTCTCCCGCCGGCGCTCGAGACCGCCGTGTACCGCATCGCGCAGGAGTCGCTGTCCAACGTCGTGCGCCACGCCCACGCCACGCGCGCGATACTCCACATCAACACGACGCCCGAGCACGTGTCGCTGTCGGTCAGCGACAACGGCATCGGCTTCGACCCCGCTGCCCTGGCCCGCGCGAGCGATGGGCGCTCCGGCGTGGGCCTGCTGTCGATCCGCGAGCGCGTCGAGGCGCTCGACGGCAGCGTGACGGTATACTCGGTGCTCGACCGGGGCACGCAGGTCCAGGTGCTCATCCCCCTACCCGCGGAGGCCAGGAGTGCCTGACGTCGGCGCCGGCGCGCGGCCCGTCCGCGTCCTCCTTGTCGACGATCACCGCATCCTGCGGGAGGGCGTGCGCGCGCTGCTCGCCGGCGAGCCGGGGATCACGGTGGTCGGTGAGGCCGAGGACGGTGAGAGCGCCGTTCTTCAGGTGGACAGCCTCAAGCCCGACGTGGTCCTCATGGACATGGTGATGCCGCGCCTCGGCGGGATCGAGGCGACGGCGCGCATCAAGGAGCGCCATCCGGAGGTCGTGGTGCTCATCATGAGCATGCACAACAACGACGAGTACGTGCAGCAGGTGATCAAGGCGGGAGCGTCGGGCTATGTGCTCAAAGGGGTCGCCGGCGGCGATCTCGTGCAGGCGATCATGGCGGTGCACGGAGGAGCTTCGTTCGTCGACCCGGCGATCGCCGCGAAGCTGGTCGAGGACTACGTGCGTCGGGTGCGCGGCGATCTCCCCAGCGACCCCAAAGAGCTCCTGACGCCGCGAGAGCAGGAGATCCTCGTGCTCGTGGCGGAAGGCCACAGCAACCACGAGATCGCCGCGCGGCTGTTTCTCAGCAAGAAGACCGTGGAGACTCATCGCGCGAACATCATGCGCAAGCTCGACCTGCACGACGTCACCGGGCTCGTCAAGTACGCGCTGCGGCGCGGCATCATCCATCTGGACTGAGGCCGCCAAACCGCCGGCGGCGTTCCTGCGGCTCAGGGTCTTCCTGTAGTCCGCCTACCGCCTTACCCGCGCCGGCGCTACCGGCGCTCCCTTGCGAAGAAGCCGTCAGATCCACGACTCACCCTGACCCGCACTTCTGCCACACTCCGATGCGGACGGAGGACGGCCGGCCTATTGTCCTTCGTGCAAGAGCCAGCCGGGAGCCGTGACGGTCGTCCTTGACAAGAGGCCGAAGCAGGCCGAGCAAGCTCCCGGATGTCGGCTCTCTTCATGCCGCGGTCCACACGACCTCTGGCCGGCCCTCCATGTGCCTGGTCCCCGGCTGCCGTCTCGAGCACGTATCCCCCGTGCGCGCCTTCCATCACGGGGTCGTGGCCAGAGCAGCGGCGCATGGGGCGCCACAACGACCGACAGGGGGAGTCATGAAACATCGCTCGTCAATCTGGGTAGTGGCGCTCATCGCCATGCTCGCCATCTCCGTAGCCGCCGGGGTGACCGCCTGCGGCAGCAGCGGCGACAGCGGCGGCGGCGGCGGAGCCTCCGAGGTCAAGATCGGCACGCTGTACCCGGTCAGCGGCGACCTCGCCAAGCTCGGCGACCAGTGCCTGAGCGGCGTCAAGCTCGCCGTCGAAGAGATCAACGCCGCCGGCGGCATCAAGTCCATGGGCGGCGCCAAGATCACGCTCGTCGAGGCAGACAGCCAGGGCAAGCCGGACGTCGCCATCAGCGAGGTCGAGCGCCTTGTTCAGCAGGACAATGTGGCGGCCATCCTCGGCACCTATCAGTCGAGCGTGGCCCTGCCGGCGACTCAGGCCGCCGAGCGCCAGCAGACGCCGATGCTGATCACCACGGCGGTCGCCGACGCCATCACCGACAAGGGCTACAAGTACATCTTCCGCATCTGCCCGAAGGCCTCGTGGTACGCCAAGGACCAGATCACCTTCGCGCAGGCGATGCCTGACATGGGTGGCCCCACGATCAAGACGGTGGCTCTGCTTCACGAGGACACCGACTTCGGTCAGTCCACCTCCGCGGGCCAGCTCAAGTACGCCGCGGAGGCCGGCATCGAGGTCGTCGCCAACGTCGCCTACCCGGCTTCATCCGCCGACCTCACCACGCAGGTCAGCAAGATCAAGGCCGCCAACCCGGACCTCGTGCTCACCACCACGTACCTGAACGACTCCATCCTCATCGCCCAGGCCCGCGAGACGCTCGGCATGAAGCAGATCTTCTTCGACGCCGCCGGTGGTACCGTGGATCCGCAGTTCATCAAGACCCTGGGAACCGCCGCCGAAGGATGGCTCACCGAGATCGAGTTCTCGGTCGACGCTTCGCCCCTCAGCGAGGAGCTCAACGCGGCCTACAAGGCCAAGTACGGCGACGACATGACCGGCAACGGCATGGACGGCTACCAGGGCGTCTACGTGCTCGCCAAGGCCCTCGAGGATGCCGGCTCGGCCGACAGGGCCAAGCTGCGCGACGCCATCGCCAACGTGAAGATGGTCGCCGGCACCGACAGGGTGGTCATCCCCACCGACGAGATCACCTTCACGCCCGACGGCGAGATCACCAGCGCTCCGCTCTACGTGGTCCAGATTCAGAAGGGCGTGTTCCAGACGCTCTTCCCGCTGCCCGCGCCAGGCAAGCTGATCGTGCCCTGACGATCGCCGATCGGGGGCGGCGGAGTCAGCACCCCTCCGCCCCGCACAGCGACCGCGACCCCGGCGACCGTCTCGCAGGCCGGGGTCGCGGTCCCCTCCGACTCCGCGCTCGCAACGACAGTCTCGCTCGAAATGGGAGCTGCTAGATGGACTTGAACTTTTCCGGCGCCGTGATCAGCCAGGCGATCGCCAGCGGCATCATGCTCGGCGGTCTGTTCGCCCTGATCTCGATCGGACTGACGCTCATCTGGGGCGTCATGAAGATCATCAACTTCGCGCAAGGCGAGTTCCTGATGGTGGGGCTCTACCTTGCCTACTTCCTGGTCGCCTGGGGCCACATCGACCCCTACATCACCATCCTCGTCACCGTGCCCTTCATGTTCTTCTTCGGCATCGGGATCTTCCGCGTCACCATCAGCCCGATCCTCAAAGACCCCGTCATGAACCAGATCATGCTCACGCTGGGGGTCTCGCTGATCCTGCAGAACCTCGCGCTCGTGATCTTCAGCGCCGACGTGATGTCGGTGCGCACGCGCTACTCGACCTGGAACTTCGATATCGGGCCGGTCGTGATCAGCGTCCCGCAGCTGATCGCCCTCTTCGGCTCGGTGATCTGCACCGTCGCGGTGTGGTACTACCTCAAGACCACCGACTCGGGCCGCGCCATCCGCGCCTCGGCGCAGAATCCCACGGCCGCGACGCTCATGGGCATCGACGTGCCGCGCACGTACCTGCTGGCCTTCGGGCTCGGCTCCGCCACCCTCGGCCTCGCCGGCTCGCTGATGATCCCCTTCTACTACACGTCGCCGACCGTCGGCCTCTTCCTGGGCCTGATCATGTTCATCGTGGTCGTGCTCGGCGGTATGGGCAACCTCATGGGCTGCTTCGTCGGCGGGCTCGTCATCGGGCTCGCCGAGACGGTCGGCGCCGCGGTGTTCCCCGGTTCGCTGGCGCGCGTGTTCACGTTCGCGATCTTCATCATCTTCCTGCTCTTCCGCCCGCAGGGGATCCTCTCGCGGAGGCAGACATGAACGCCAGGATGCCGTACATCGGCATCCTCGTGGTCGGCGCCCTCATGTGCCTGCTGCCGCTCGTCCTCAGCACCTACTACCTGCACATCGCCATCCTGGTGCTGATCTGGGCGTTCCTCGCCTGCGCCTGGAACATCCTCGGCGGCTACGCCGGGCAGCACTCGCTGGGCAACGGCCTGTACATGGGGATCGGCGCCTACACCGTGGCCTACCTCACCAATCGCTTCGACCTCACGCCCTGGCTGGGGCTGCTCGTGGCGATCGTCCTCTCGGCGGCGGCGGCGGCGTTCATCGGCTGGATCGTGTTCCGCTACGCCCTGAAGGGCGCCTACTTCGCCCTCGTGACGATCGCCCTCGCCGAGGCCGCCGTCTACGTCGTCAGCAACATCCCCGCGCTCGGCGGCGCCGGGGGCATACAGCTGGAGTATCGTGGCAACAGTCTCGCCTACATGCAGTTCGCCGGCAAGAACGGCTACTTCTTCATGGGCGTGATCATGCTCGTCTTCATCCTGCTGCTCACGCAGTGGTACAGGGGCAAGCGCTTCTTCTACCAGCTCATCGCCGTCCGCGAGAACGAAGACGCCGCCGAGGCGCTCGGCGTCGACACCGTCAAGGCCAAGATCAAGGCCAACGTGATGAGCGGTGTGCTGTGCGCCGTGGGCGGCGTGTTTTACGTCCAGTACTTCCTGTACGTCGGGCCGCGCAGCGTGTTCGGCGAGATCGTCTCCGTGCAGATCCTCATCTACGCCATCGTCGGCGGCCTGGGCACCACATGGGGCCCGGTGGTGGGAGCCGTGCTGCTCGTGCCTCTCTCCGAGATCGCCCGCGCCCAGCTCGGCAACTCCTTCCAGGGAGCGCATCTGCTGCTCTACGGCGCCGTGATGGTGTTGACCATGCTGTTCATGCCCTTCGGCATCGTCGGCGCGTTCCAAAGGTTGCGTCAGCGCTGGCAGCACCGCAGCGCTACGCCGCTGGTCGACAGCCAGGGTGGTGAGGCCTCGTGACCGCCATGCTCGAAGTCCGCGGGCTCACGCGCCGCTTCGGCGGCCTCGTGGCCGTCAACGACCTGAGCTTCGAGCTGAACGAGGGTGAGATCGTCGGGCTGATCGGACCGAACGGTTCGGGCAAGACCACCACGTTCAGCATGCTGTCGGGGGCACTGCGGCCGTCGGCCGGCTCTATCACCTTCAACGGCGAGCGCATCGACGGCCTCAAGGCCAACCGCGTGTGCCACAAGGGGCTCGCCCGCACCTTTCAGGTGGTGCAGCCCTTCCCCGACATCACCGCCTGCGAGAACGTCATGATCGGGGCGTTCGCGAACACGGGCTCGGGCCGCGCGGCCGAGAAGGTGGCGCGCGAGAAGCTCGCGCAGGTGGGTCTGAGCCCCAAGGCCGACACGCTGGCCAAGGAGCTCACTCTCCTGCAGCTCAAGCGCCTGGAGATCGCCAAGGCGCTGGCCACCGACCCCAAGCTGCTCCTGCTCGACGAGGTCGCGGCCGGTCTCACCCCGACCGAGGTCGACGTGGTGCTCGACCTCGTCAACCAGCTTCACGCGGAGGGCATCACGTTCATCATCGTCGAGCACGTCATGCGCTTCGTCATGAACCTCTCGCACCGTTGCATCGTGATCGACTTCGGCTCTCTGATCGCCGAAGGCACACCCGAGGAGGTCCTCAACAACCCGGCCGTCCACGCGGCCTATCTCGGTGAGGAGGCCTCCATTGCTTAGCGCCCAGAACCTCGTGGTCAAGTACGGGATGTTCAGCGCCCTCAACGACGTGTCCATCAAGGTCGAAAAGGGACAGATCGTGGGCATCGTCGGCGCCAACGGCGCCGGCAAGTCGACCCTCCTGAACGCCATCTCCGGCATCAACAAGGCCACGTCCGGCAGCCTCATGTTCGAAGACATGGACCTCACCAGGATGAGCGCCCATGCCATCGTGCGCGCCGGCGTGGTGCAGGTGCCCGAGGGTCGCCGCCTGTTCCCCGAGATGACGGTCTACGAAAACCTGCTGGTGGGCTCGGCGCACAAGCGCGCGCGGGCAGACCGCAGTGAGAACTTCGACAAGGCATTCTCGCTCTTCCCGCGCCTCAAGGAGCGCGAGAGCCAGATCGCCCGCACGCTCTCGGGCGGCGAGCAGCAGATGGTCGCCGTGGCCCGGGCGCTGATGTCGAGCCCGCGCATCCTCATGATGGACGAGCCGTCCCTCGGCCTCGCCCCGATCGTCATCCAGGAGATCTTCAAGGTCGTGACCAAGCTGCGCGAGCTCGGCCTGACCATCCTGCTGGTCGAGCAGAACGTACACCACTGCCTGCTGATCTCCGACTACGCCTACGTTCTCGAGACCGGACAGCTCGTGCTCGAGGGCACGGGTCAGGACGTGCTCGACAACCCCATGACCAAGGCCGCCTATCTGGGGATGGCGGTGAAGGAGGAGGCCGCGGTCGATTGACCCCCTGACCGCTGCCCCCCGACGGGGCCGTCCCGCGTTCTCTGCGGGGCGGCCCCGTTTCCCGCTTTGGGTGGCGGCGCCGGGCAGCCGCAGGTGCTTCGGTCAGCTTTCCCGTCGACAGACCTGTGGACCCGTGCTACACTGGTCCCGTGGAGCAGAGCGAGCGGGAGGCGACCAGTGGCCAATCTCACCATAGCCATCGAGGACGACGTACTGAAGAAGGCGCGCCTGCACGCCCTTGAGCAGGGCACATCGGTGAACGCAGTCGTGCGTGAGTTCCTGCGCGAGTACACGGGCAAGGCGTCGCGGCAAGCCGAGGCCGGCCGGCGGCTCATCGAGCTGGCGCACCACAACGCGACCGTCGTCGGACCCATCGCGTGGACTCGAGAGGAACTGTACGACAGGCCCAGGCGATGACGCGTCCGGACGCCGTGTTCTTCGATACCAACGTCCTGCTCTACCTCTTCAGTCGCGATGACCCCGACAAACAGCGCGTCGCCGAATCTCTCTTCGCCGAGGCGACTCGCGCGGGGTCGGCCACGGTGAGCACCCAGGTGCTGCAGGAGTTCTACGCCGTCGCTACCCGAAAGCTCGCGGAACCCCTCGTCCACGCAACGGCCCGTCTGGCCGCCCAAGGGTTCTCGGAGCAGAACGTGGTGCGGCTCGAATCGTCCATGCTCCTCAAAGCGATGGATCGATCCGTCGCCGACACGCTGTCGTTCTGGGACGCCGTAATCGTCGAGGCAGCGCTCGCGGGAGGCTGCCGGACTCTGTACAGCGAGGACTTTCAGCACGGGCGCGCCTTCGGACCATTGCGCGTCGTCGACCCGTTCCGCAGAGACTGACCCGTCGGCAGGGCGGCGGCAGGCCGTCGGGCGGCGCTCACCCCTGCGTCAGGCGACGCCAAGCCTCCAGGTACTTCTCGGCGGTCTTCGCCGCCACCTCGGGCGGCAGCTCGGGGCCCGGCGCGGTCTTGTCCCAGGCCAGCGTCTCGAGGTAGTCGCGCACGAACTGCTTGTCGTAGCTCGGCTGGCTCTGGCCGGCCACGTAGCCGTCTGCCGGCCAGAAGCGCGACGAATCGGGGGTCATCACCTCGTCGATGAGGATCAGCTCACCGTCGAGGATGCCGAGCTCGAACTTGGTGTCGGCGATGATGATGCCGCGTTCCAGGGCGTAGGCGGCGCCGAACGCGTACAGCTCCAGCGAGACGTCGCGGACCTTCTCTGCCAGCTCCTTTCCAACCAGGTCGACCGTGCGCTCGAACGAGATGTTCTCGTCGTGGTCGCCGAGCGCCGCCTTGGTCGACGGCGTGAAGAGCGGCTCCGGCAGCCGACTCGCCTCGACGAGGCCCTGCGGCAGCGCGATGCCGCACACGCCGCCGGTCCTTTCGTAGTCCTTGCGCCCCGAGCCCGTGAGATAGCCGCGCACGATGGCCTCGACCGGCAGGGCCTCGGCCCTGTGGACGACGATGGAGCGGCCTGCGAGGTGCTTGTGCTCCGCGTCGGTGCTGAACGGCTCGGGATCGACGATGTGGTTGGGGACGATGGCGCTGGTCTTGTCGAACCAGAAGTTGGCGATCTGCGTGAGCACGACGCCCTTGTCGGGAATCGGCGTGGGCAAGATGACGTCAAAGGCCGACAGCCGGTCGGTGGTGACGATGAGCATCTCGTTGGGGGCGTACTCGTAGACGTCACGCACCTTGCCGCGGCTGATGAGCCGCCAGGCGGTCTCGTGGGATTCGTACAGCGTCGCCACTGGCGTCACGCTCCTTCTGATTCGGTTGGCGCACACAGAGCGCCGGACAGGGCGGCCGGCTGAGCCCCTCCGCCGGCGATGAGCTCGAGCAAAGCTTCGGCCGCCGCGCGGGGGCCGGCGCTCTCGGCGCCGGGCAGCCCCAGCTGCGTGCGTAGCTGCCCGACGTACACGCCGGCCGCGTAGGCGGCGGCGAACGTCTTGCGCGCCAGGGCTTCGTGCTGCTCCGGGCGCTGCGCCGGCCCAAACGGGTTGGCGAAGTAGCTGTGCGTGAGCCCTGTCGACGTCGTGGTGCCTTTGGACATGGCGGCGCCGCCCGAGAAGACGGCCAGCGCCCCCTCTTGCTCGGGCAGCCGTTCGAGCACGGGATGCTCTTCGTCGACCGCCTCGTAGTTGTTGGCGTACAGCAGATAGTCCACCGGGTAGCCGCGCAGCACGTCTTCGAGCGACGTCACCGGCAGCACCACCCGCGCGTTCACGCGGTTGGGGCTCATGATGATGGCGCGGTCCATCTGCCCGAAGGCGTAGCCTTGCTGCAGGTCGTCGAGCCGCACGAACGCGCCGATCTCGGTGCCGTAGCCCAGCACGCGGCCGTCGGCGGCGACCTCGAGCGAACCCATGTCGTCGGCGATCACGCGCACCTCACGGATGCGCTCGTCGCCGACGATGCGCAGCGCCTCCAGGGTCTCCGACTTGCCGGTGGCCGTATCGCCGATGATGAGCACGCCGGCGGCGGCGCCGTCGGCCAGCACCAGCCGCGTGTAGGCGCCGTGGAACGGCATCAAGCCGCGGTCCATGGCGGCCACGTTGTGCAGCGTGAGCACCATCTTCTTGAGATAACCGAAGTAGCCGAAGCGGTCTTCGAGGGGGACGGCCGCGACGAGCAGACGACTCGCCCGGTCGTCGTGGAAGACGGTGGGCAGCTCGCCAAAACGGGCGAGCGCAGCCGGCGGGACGCCGTACAGATACACGGCGTCGGGCCCGGCGGCGATTTCTTCGTCCGACGCCACCTCGAAGAGATTCGCGAGGCTCAGGCCCAGGCCGGCGAACCGCTGATGGAAGTAGACGAAGACGACGAGCCGGCCGACCAGCGCCGGGTAACAGAGCCACCGCTCGCGCTCGAGGCTGAGGCCGCCGAGCGGGTTGTCGGCGACCTCCGTGAACTGGCCGCTGCGCGTGTTGGTTGGCGGATCAAGCAGCAGGGGCGGGTACATGAGCAGGTTGCGCACGAACGGGATGCCGGCCAGCAGCTCGCGGTAGCGAGCCGGGGCCGGCCACTTCTGCGGCACGACGTAGACGCCCACCTCGGCGCCGGCCGCGACCTGGCGGTAGACGCGCGGCCGCCCACCGGTGACGTTCTCGGCGACATCGCGATAGAGGTCGCGGACCAGCCGCGCGAGAGTCTCCACGGTCTGGCTGAAGGCGCGCAGCGGCTGCTTGTCACCCGGCTGCGCCGCAGCGTCGGCGCGCACCACGAGGAAGCGGTCCCAGCGGCGCCAGAAGTCGTAGAGGCCCTCCACGAGCTCGTGCAGGCGCTCGCGTCCGGCGAGCAGGTCGCCGGGCCCGGCCCACGTGCGCGCCACGCGCTCGAGCGGGTTGTTGGCGAGCAGGCGGATGAGATCGAGGACCGCGGCTCTCTCGGGCAGCCCCAGCTCCGTGAGCGCCGCCGGGTTGTGGCGCTCGAGGTGGTCGACGCAGAGGTCGAGGACGCGCGCAAAGCCGGCGCTCTCCACGAGCTCCTGCGTGCTCGTGCACACGGCGCCCTCGGTGTGCATCACGACCTGGCGGTCGTCGATGTCGAGTCGCAGCAGGGACATAAATCCTCCGGAAACGTTCGCGGGCTCGCCGTCAGTCACGCCGGCGAGCCCGCAGACTACCACAGGCCGGTGCGCCTGTGACCCTGCTTGCGGATACCATGGTACCTCGGCCGTCCGCCGCGCCCCCACCGTGACGGAACCCGACGAAAGGGCATATCCCACCATGGACAAGAGGCAACGCAGGAGACTGCGGGACCTGCTCGCCAGGCTCGATACCGGCGAGCGCACCAGGCTCACAAAGCGCGCCGCCAAGCTGCGCCAGGCGGCGCTGCGCACGATGACCGGCGACGCGCGCCGCCCGGAGCTGGAGGACTTCCTTCTGAGGCTGCTGGACGAGCAGGAGAAAGCGGCCGCCGGCTTCGCGGCGGCCCCGAGCGCCGCCGCCGCCCCGCCGGCCGGGCTCGACGGCAGCCGCCGCGGCACCGTGATCGTGGTGACCGCCGGCGCCTGCGTCGTGCAGGCCGGCGACGACGTGCTTGACGCGGTGCTGCCCGCCGACCTCACGCGCCGTCAGCAGAGCGGCCTGGCGGTCGGCGACGAAGCGCTGCTGGAGCCGTTCGGCAAGGGTCACCGCGTGACCGCGGTGTTGCCCCGCCGCAGCCTGCTCACGCGCGCCGACCCGCACGATGCGCGACGCTCACGCGCGATCGCCGCCAACGTGGACATCGTTGTCGTCGTGGTGGCCGCGAAGGCGCCACCGCTGCACCCGCGGCTCATCGACCGCTACCTCGTGGCGGTCGAGCGCTCGGGCGCCCGGGCAACGCTCGCGATCAACAAGGTCGACCTGCTCGACGGCGACGAGCGGCGCGACGTGCTCGCACTTCTGCAGCCGTATCGGGAGCTCGGCTTTCCGGTGCTCGCCTGCAGCGCCGCCGACGGCGAGGGCATCGAGGAGCTGCGCAGCGTGCTCTCCGGCGCGACCTGCGTCTTCGTCGGCCAGAGCGGCGTGGGCAAGTCGTCGCTGCTCAACGCCCTGCACGCGACGGCCGCGGCAAAGACCGGCGCGGTCCGCGCCGGCGACGGCCGCGGCCGCCACACCACCTCGTCGTCGAGCCTGTACGAACTGCCCGGCGGCGTGCGCGTGATCGATACGCCGGGCATCCGCCGCTTCAGCGTCGACGACGCCGACGCGGTCACGCTCGCCGACGGTTTCACCGAGTTCGCGCCATACGCGGCGCGCTGCAGGTACCGCGACTGCGCACACACGCACGAACCCGGCTGCGCGGTCAAGGCCGCCGTCGATGACGGCGCCATCGCGCGCCGCCGATACACGAGCTACCTCAAGCTGCTCGGCGGCGACGGCGACGACCCGCGACGCGGCGACGGCGCTCAGATCAGCGTTTGAGGCCGCGTGCCGCCGTATGTGGCCGGGGCCGGCGGGCTTGCGCCCGCCGGCCCCGGCGCTGCGGCCTGCCGCACCGAGCCCCGGCGCGACGAGCCCACTGCCCGCCCTTTACGTCGCGTTCGCCAGATTCGCCGCCGCGAAGTCCCAGTTGACGAGCTTGTCGAAGAACGTCTGCGTGTACACGGGGCGCAGGTTCTGGTAGTCGAGATAGTAGGCGTGTTCCCACACGTCCACCACCAGCAGCGGTGTGACGCCCTGCGCCGCCGGCATCTCGGCGTTGGGCGTGCTCACGATCTTGAGCTCGCCGTTGTCGGCCACCAGCCACGCCCAGCCGCTGCCGAAGCGACCCACGGCGGCCGCCTTGAAGTCCTCGACGAACTTCTCGTAGCTCCCGAAGGTCGCGACGAGCTTGTCGCCGAGCTCGCCGCCTGGAGCGCCTCCGCCGCCCGGCTTCATGCCCTTCCAGAAGAAGGTGTGGTTCCACACCTGCGCGGCGTTGTTGAACACGGGCTGCTTGTCGGGTTTGCCGGCCACGGCCATGATCACATCCTCGAGGGACTTGCCCTCGAGGTCGGTGCCGGCCACGAGCTTGTTGAGCGTGTCGACGTAGGTCTTGTGGTGCTTGCCGTAGTGGAAGCTGATCGTCCTCGCCGAGTAGGCCGGCTCCAGAGCGTCGTCCGCGTACGGAAGCGGCGGCAGTTCAAACGCCATCGGTACTCCTTGTCGTGGGTCGGATGTCGACTTCTACGGCGCCGTCGGCGACGCGCGCCGGATACGTGTGCAGGTCGTGCACACGGGTCTTCCATTGCAGCCTCTTCTCGAGCTTGAAGTACCGCTGGACGGGCTCCGGGATGGCGGCTTCGTCGCCCATGTCGTGGTCCAGGGGCCAGCTCAGGTTCTTGCCGCTGCGGATGTCGAACTGACCGTCGTGCAGCGGGCAGGTGAGGATCCAGCCCTCCAGCGACCCCTGGTCCAGCGGCGCGTTCTGGTGCCCGCAGCGCCGGCTCACCGCGTAGATGTCGCCGTTGTGCTCGCACAGGCAGATCTCGCGGTCCTCGGCGCGCACGTACTTCATGCCGCCGGGGGCGATGTCGTCGAGCTTCGCTACTTCGTGCCACATCTCGGCCTCACCCCTCGTCCGGTGGGAACTGCAGCAGGCTGTCCGGATCGCTGACGTCCTTGTGGACGAAGAGCCCGCACCAGCAGCGTTTCATCGTGTCGAAATGCTCGCGGTGGAAGGGGATGCAGGGGCACACGATGAGCATATCTTCGGCGCGCACGCGGCTGCGCCCCTGGCAGGGGCAGAACGGCGCCCCATGATCCTGTTCCAGCTTGACCTCCTGCTCCAGCAGGAAGTCCGCGAGCTCCGCGTCGGGGGTGAACTTGTAGCCGAGCGGGTCGACGACGCGCGTGAACAGGTAGTGCAGCGATTCCTTGCGTGCGGCGCTGCCCACGGCTCAGCCCCCCCAACCTTTGAGATGCTCGAGGAACTTGCCGGGGTTGTGACCCACGATCACCTCGCCGTTGATGACCACCACGGGAAAGCGGCGGCCGCCGCTGAGCTTGTAGGCCTTCTCGGCGGCCTCGTCCTGCTGGTCGCCGGGCAGCGTGTCGACCTCGACGGACTCGAAGGCGATCCTGCTGTCGGTGAACCACTGCCTGGTCTTGCGGCACCAGGGGCACGTACTCAGCGCGTAGACCACCACCTCGTCGGTCATCGTCACGCTCCCTTCAGCTCAACGAGGACCTTGCCGTCCTCGATCCTGGTCGCGAAGGTCTCGATGCTGAGCTCGGGTGCGTCCAGCAACTGACCCGTGCGCACGTCAAAGCGCCAGTCATGGCAGGGACAGGTGAGCACGGCGCCCTCGAGGCTGCCGCCCTCCAGCGGGCACGCCATGTGGGCGCACTTGTTCGCCACGGCGTGAAGAGCGCCGCCCACACGCACCAGCAGGATGCCGAGGCCTTTGGGGTAGACGGGCACGTAGGCGCCGTCACGAACCTTGCTGTCGTCGATGGTGGGGACCCATTGAGGTCCGGACACTGCACACCCCTTCCGCATGGCTTGCTCTCGGCTCGAGGACCCGTGGGGCGGAGCCTGTCTCTCCGGCGCCGGGCCGGAGGGCGGCGCCCGCCGCGTCACGGGTCGCTAGCGGAAATACCCCGGCTCGCGACGCGGCAAACTGTCGGCCGCGCGGCGGCGGCGGGGGCGGCTGCGCCGGCCCGCCCACCCCGGCCGTCACCAGCGGTCGTAGTGGACGCGCTCCGGGTCGTAGCGCTCGGAGGGCGCCTTCTGCTCGGCCGGCCAGCCGACCGGGACCAGGGCGAAGGGCGTGATGTGCCTGGGGATGCCGAGCAGGGCGCGCACGCCATCGACGCGCTCCTCCAGCGGATGCACGCCCAGCCACACGGCCCCGAGGCCGAGCTGCGCCGCCGCGATCAGCAGGTTCTCCGTGGCGGCGGCGCAGTCCTGTTCCCAATACTGCGGCCAGCGCTCCAGGTGGCGGTCGCCGCAGACGAGGATCGCGAGCGCCGCCTTCGGCGCCATCGTCGCGTAGGGGTGTACCTCGGGGATGGCCTCCAGCAGGGAGCGCTCACGGATGACGACGAACCGCCACGGCTGCTGGTTGCCGGCGGACGGCGCCGCCATGGCCGCGCGCAGCAGACGCTCCACGTGCTCGTCGGGCACCGGCTCGGCCGTGTACTTGCGGATGCTGCGCCGCCCCAGGACGGGGTCGTCCATCGATCACCTCACGAGTCGCTGCCGCGGCCAGCGTACCCGTCAGCGGCGGCGCTTGCCACCGGACGCGGGCGGCGGGCGGCTCTTCCGGCCGCCCGCCGCCCGCCCCGCGTCTTCTACCGGGCAGCGATCGTCAGCGAAAAGTCGGAGGCGCTCTTGCCGTCCGCCTCCCACGGCCGCACGTAGAGGCCGGTCAGCGTGAGCGTCCCGGCCGCGTCCGCCCTGTAGACCCACGAGTGCGTCCCGCCGGCGCCTTCCAGCGGGGACGGTGACGGGCTCGGCCCGGTGAACTGGTCGCTCACCAGCGTCAGGCCGGGACCGGCCTTCATGTCCCACTGGTAGCCGGTGGTCGGGTTCTCATCGAGGGTGACGGTGAACCGCTCGCCGACGCGCGCCGCGACCGTGGCCCCGTCGTCGGCCGCCGTGTACACCGCGGGCGGCGACGGCGCCGGCGGATCCCCCGCCGAACCGCCGCAGGCCGCGAGAGCGGCGGCGGAAGCCAGAGCCATCGCAACGCTCACGATCACGGCGCCCCGGCGCAGCCGGCTCGCATACGATGAGTGCATCACGTCACCGCCGACAGGTCGGCGCGCCGGGCATCCACGGCTACTTCCCCTGTACGGTCATGGAGAAGTCGGGCTGCGCGCCCGGCGACGGCGAGTTCCACTGCTGCTGGTACGTGCCCGTCAGGTCAGACGCGCCGGCTTTGGTCACTTTCAGGGTGACGACCTGCGTGCCGCCCGACCCGGCCACATTCGACGGGCTGGGGTCGGGGACGTACTCGCTGCTCTCGATGGTGAAGGTGTCGCCGGCGGTGAATTCCCACGAGTAGCCGGTCGTCGCGTTGGCGTCCAGGCTCACGACGATGGTGTCGCCGACCGCGGCGTCCACTGTAGTCCCGGTCTGCGCCACGGGCGTGATCTCGATGGTCTTCGGGGCGGCCGGGCTCCCGCCGTCTCCGCTGCCCCCGCTGCTGCCGCAGGCGGCCAGCGAGGCCGCCGCGAGCAGCGCGGCCACGGTCAAAGCGCCCACGCACAGCAGGCCGATCCTTGAGTTTGCGCGAATCCGCATGTCTCCCTCCAGAGCTCGATAACCTATCGTCCGTCAGTCTTCGAGACGCGCCACGTTTGTCTTGCGTTCGCAGTGCGGGTATCATCCCGCAAAGGGAACTACCTTCCGCCCTTGTGTCGACCTCCCCCACCTTTCTGTCATGGACGCTGCACGCACCCATTTCGATGTTGTCGTCGTCGGCGCCGGCCCCGCCGGCATCTTCGCCGCGCTCGAGCTCGTACGCCGCGACGGTCTCAGCGTGCTCCTCGTGGAGCGCGGCCCCGACATCGGCCGGCGCGCCTGCCCGGCGCGCAAGACCGGCGTGTGCAGCGGGTGTGAGCCCTGCGGCATCACCTGCGGCTGGGGCGGCGCCGGCGCCTTCAGCGACGGCAAGCTCACGCTCGCCACCGAGGTCGGCGGCTGGCTCGACCAGTTTGTGCCCAAGGAGCGCCTGCGCGAGCTCATCGACTACGTCGATGGCATCTGGCGCGAATACGGCGCCACGGACGAAGTGCACGGCGGCGGCAAGAAGGCCGACAAGATCCGCCGCCAGGCGCTGCTCCACGGCATGACGCTGGTAGCCGCGCCGGTGCGCCACATGGGCACCGAGCGCTCCTACGACATCCTCACGCGCATGCGTGCGGAACTGGAGGAGCGCATCGCCGTGCGCACCGGCGTCAGGGTCGCGCGCATCCTCACCGAAGAGCGCGCCGGCGGGAGCGGCCTGCGCGCCACCGGCGTCGTCCTCGAAGACGGCGGCAAGCTCACCGCCGACGCCGTCGTCGTCGCCCCCGGCCGCGAGGGCGCCGGCTGGCTGGTGGACGAGTGCAAGCGCCTGCACATCAAGCTGCGCACCAACCCGGTGGACATCGGCGTGCGCGTCGAGACGTCGGCGGCGATCATGGAACCGCTCACCACGACCCTCTACGAGAGCAAGCTGATCTACTACACGCCGAGCTTCGACGACCCGGTGCGCACCTTCTGCATGAACCCGTACGGCGAGGTCTCGCTCGAGAACTACGGCGATGTGGTGACCGTCAACGGTCACAGTTACGCCGCCCAGAAGACCGACCGCACCAACTTTGCGCTGCTCGTGAGCACCGATTTCACCGAGCCGTTCAACGACCCCATCGCCTACGGCAAGAGCATCGCGCGGCTCGCCAACCTGCTCGGCGAAGACATCATCGTGCAGCGCCTCGGCGATCTGCAGCAGGGTCACCGCAGCACCATGGACCGCATCGGCAGGGGCACGGTCCAACCCACCCTCAAGGGCGCCACCGCCGGCGACCTGGCCTTCGTGCTGCCGTACCGCCACCTGCGCGACATCCTCGACATGCTCGAGGTCATGGACAACCTCGCGCCCGGCGTGAATGGGCGCGACACGCTTTTGTATGGGGTCGAGGTGAAGTTCTACTCGGCGCGACCCGAGCTGGACGCAGGCCTGCAGACGCCCGTCCAGAATCTGTACGCCGTCGGTGACGGCGCCGGCGTCACGCGCGGCCTGGTCCAGGCCTCGGCGGCCGGCGTCATCGCCGCGAGAAGCATCCTGAACGGAGGGTAACGTGCCCGGTACCGTGGTTGTGGGCGCCCAGTGGGGCGACGAAGGCAAAGGCAAGATCACCGACCTGCTGGCCGAGAAGGCCGACGTGGTCGCCCGCTTCCAGGGCGGCAACAACGCCGGCCACACGATCGTCCGCGACGGCGAGGAGTTCAAGCTCCACCTCATCCCGTCGGGGATCCTGTACGAGGCCAAGACCTGCGTCATTGGCAACGGCGTGGTCATCGACCCGCACATCCTGTTCGGCGAGCTCGAGGCGCTGCGCGAGCGCGGCATCGGCGGCGACAACCTGCGCATCAGCGGCAACGCCCACCTGATCATGCCGTACCACCTGCTCCTGGACGGCGCCAACGAGCAGCAGCTCGGCAAGTTCAAGATCGGCACCACCGGGCGCGGCATCGGCCCGTGTTACGTGGACAAGTACACGCGCATCGGCATCCGCGTGCAGGACCTGCTCGACGAGAAGATCCTGCGCCGCAAGATCAGGACGGCGCTGCAGGAGAAGAACTTTCTGCTGCAGCGCTACGACATCGGCGTGCTCGACGCGAATCAGGTCGCCGACGAGCTCCTCAGTTTTCGCGCGCGCATGGAGCCCTTCATCTGCGACGCCAGCCTGCTGGTCAACAACGCCCTCGACCAGGGCAAGCACGTGCTCTTCGAGGGCGCCCAGGGCGCGCTTCTCGACATCGACTTCGGCACCTATCCGTTCGTCACCAGCTCCAACCCGATCTCCGGCGCGGCCTGCACGGGGATCGGCGTGGGCCCCACGCGCATCGACCACGTGATCGGCGTCGCCAAGACGTACACCACGCGCGTCGGCGAAGGCCCGTTCCCCACCGAGCTCTTCGACGAGACCGGCGTCGCCATGCGCGACGTGGGTCATGAGTTCGGCACCACCACGGGGCGCGAGCGCCGCTGCGGCTGGCTCGACCTGGTGGCGCTCCGCTACGCGGTGCGCCTCAGCGGCGTCACCCACCTGGCGCTCACCAAGCTCGACGTGCTCAGCGGCCTGCCGACGCTCAAGGTCTGCACGCGCTACAAGGCCGGCCGCAAGGTCCTCGACGAGTTCCCCCTGCGCCAGACCGACTTCCACCACGCCAAGCCGCTCTACGAGGAGCTCCCCGGCTGGACCGAGGACCTCCGCGAGTGCGAGACGTGGCAGGACCTCCCACAGGCGGCCCGCGACTACGTCCAGTACATCGCCGAGATCACGAAGACGCGCGTGAAGTTCATCGCCGTGGGGCCGGGCCGCGACGAGACCATCGTGCTGCCGAGGTCCATCGGGCGCGGCGGCGCCGTGTAGAGGCGGCTCAGCCGCCGCCGCACGGCCGGGCCGCGCGGCAAGCCCCGCCGCCGCACCCCTTTGACCGCGGCGGCGCGAAGCCTCAGACTGAGGGCTACATCCTCGCTCCCGCCCGCGGCAGGCTGGGCCGGGCGGCAGCGGGCGCCGCGGGCAGGCTGAGGGCGGCCGCCGCGGCGGGCACGACCCGGCCGCTTGAGGAGGTGACGGCAGCACATCCCACGTCCGGCCGCGGAGCCTGACCTCCGCGCGCTACCCCTTCGTGGACCTCAGGAGGCCCCATGGATCGTCGTCGCAGCGTTCTCCTTGTCGCTCTGGCCGTGCTGGCCCTGGCTCTGATCCTGCCGGCGGCCGCTGCCGCCGGCGGCATGCTCACCTACGACCAGGCCATCGACTATCTGTACGCCAAGGGCTACCCCAACAACATCGAGACCTACCTGGACAACCTCGGCACGTCGCCGCTGGGCTACCGTCTTGCCGGCACACCGGCCGACAACGAAGCGGCGTACTACCTTGCCGACAAGCTCTCGGCGATGGGCCTCAGAGTCACCATGGAGCGGGTGCCGGTGGACGTCTGGGACGTGCGCGGGGCCGGCGTCACCGTGGGCGCCAACGTGTTCGAGTGCTCGCAGTTCGCCGGCGTGCCGGGCACCGTGGAAGACGGCATCACCGCCGACGTGGCCTACGTGGGCAGCGGCCTGGCCGCCGACTACGAGGGCCTCGACGTGAAGGGCAAGATCGTCGTCGTCGACTCCTCCATGGACAACTTCTGGTTCAACATGCAGGGCGACGAAGCCACGAGGCACGGCGCCAAGGCCGTGATCCTCACGAGCAACGCCAGCGACCCCAACGCCGCGTATCCCTCGGCGCCCTGGTACATCGTCGCTCCCGACGCGCTGGGCGCCAACGACGGCGAATACGACATGAAGTTTGTGCCGCTGATCTACATGTCGCAGAAGGACGGCGACTGGCTGAAGGCCGAGATCGCCGCCGGCGCCGCGAAGCACTCCAGCGTCCGCGCCACCTTCAGGAGCGACGTCGTCATCACCATGGCCGCCGACGACGGCTACGGCTGGAACGTGCTGGCCAAGCTGCCCGGCACGGCCCGCAACGGGCAGAAGGTCATCATCAACGCGCACCACGACGCGTACTTCCGCGCCGGCCTCGACGACACCGGCGCCGTCGCCGAGACCATGGCGATGGCCAGGGCCATGATCATGAGCGGCTACCAGCCGAAGCGCGACATCGTCTTCCTCTTCGACACCGCCGAGGAGTTCGGCTTCACCAACTCCTGGTACGACTGGAGCATCGGCGCCTGGACCTTCATCACCCAGGAGCATCCCGGGTGGGTGGGCAAGATCGCCGCCTTCTGGAGCGTCGAGCTGATGGCCGCCAAGGACGCGACCCTCGACTTCAACACGGCGCCCGAGCTGGCGGCGTGGCTCGATAAGAACGCCGCCGCCGGAGAGGCGGCCGGCTTCCTCCCCAACGGCTACACCCTCGAGACGCCGCAGAGCACGTGGCAGAACGGCTGGAGCCTGCAGGCGTCCGGCGTACCCAGCTTCGAGGTCTCGGCCGGCGGCCCCGACTTCGGCACCCTGTACCACACTACCTACGAGGTGCAGGATCTGCTGGACTGGGACTACATGGCGGGCATCAACAAGTTCTTCTTCCGCCTGTTCAAGAGCATGGACGGCGCCGTGCTGCCGTATGACTTCGCGGCCCGCGGCGCGGATCTCGAGAGCACCATCGATGTCGCCGCGCTCACCGCCGCGGGCGTCAGCGCCGCCGATGCCCAGTCGATGGCCCGCGTGGCCGCGGCCGTCACGACCAAGGGCGCGGCCTGGAACAAGAGCAAAGGCATGGTCAGCAGGGCGAACCGCGGCAACGCCGACTACACGCTGTTGCAGGCCGCGGACATCTCCCTCGAGAGCTACACGGCTCTTGACGCCTGGGACGTCAACATCTACCCGCATCAGCAGACGCTGTGGGACATCCAGAACATGGATGCTGCGCTGGCGGCCCTGCGGTCCACGCCGGCCGACCCGGATGCGGCCACCGAGGCACTGGCCGCGGTGGGCAGCAACTGGCTGGCCACCCTGTTCAGCCCCAGCGTGTACCTCTACGACCTCACGCGCCGCGATCCCGAGTACTACCGCGTCACCTGGGGCGCTCTGGGCAAGCAGGTCGACCAGTTCGACATGACGCCGGCGTGGGCGCTCATCTCCAGCGGCGACTACAACGCCGCCGCCGCCAAGGTGCAGAAGATGCGCGATGCCGACGCTCTCAGCCTGCGCATGCGTGTCAAGCGCATGGTCGAGGCGGGCGCGCTACTCGGCCAGGAGCTCAGCTACCTGAACTGGCTGACGAAGCAGTAGGGCCGCGCGAGTGACTCGCGTGGCGCCGCAATCACGAAGGGGCCGGCCCGCAAGGGCCGGCCCCTTCCACAAGCAGCGCCCGCACGAGTAGACTTGCGGGCGTCAGGCCGGGCCGGCGCAGCGCCGCCCGGCGCTATCCCATCCGTTCTTCGGGAGGCCTCATGCGGGTGCTCGTGGTCGGCGGCGGCGGCAGGGAACATGCCCTCGTCCACTCCTTCGCTCAGTCAACCCTCGCCGAGCGCATCTTCTGCGCCCCCGGCAACCCCGGCACCGCCGAGGTCGCGGACAACATCGGCGTCGGCGCCGAAGACCTGCCGGCGCTCCTCGACTTCGCCAGTCGCGAGCAGGTCGACCTCACCGTCGTGGGCCCCGAGGCGCCGCTCGTGGCCGGCATCTGCGACCTGTTCGACGAGCACGGCCTGGCCGTCTTCGGCCCCAACCGCGAGGCGGCGCGCCTCGAGGGCAGCAAGGTCTTCGCCAAAGAGGTGATGCGTGACGGCGGCGTCACCACGGGCGCGTACAGCCGCCACGAGACTCCCGAGTCGGCGCTCGCCGCGCTCAGCCCCGACGGCCCTTACCCGCTGGTCGTCAAGGCCGACGGCCTGGCCGCCGGCAAGGGCGTCATCATCTGCAGCGATCACGCCGCGGCCAGGGCGGCGGTCGCGAGCTGCTTTGTGGCGCGCGACTTCGGCGCCGCCGGCGACGTCGTCATCATCGAGGAGTTCCTCGCCGGCTCCGAGGTCTCGCTGCTTGTCCTCTGCGATGGCCGCAATGCCGTGCCGCTGGCGCCGGCGCAGGATTACAAGCGCATCTTCGCCGGCGACCAGGGCCCCAACACCGGCGGCATGGGCAGCTACTGCCCGGTCCCCGGCTTCGAGCAGAAGGCCATCGACGCGGCCATGGAACACGTCGCCGAGCCGGTCATCTCCGCGCTGCGCCGGCGAGGCATCGCCTTCCGCGGCGTGTTGTACGCCGGCCTCATCGTCACCGACGCCGGCGTCCAGGTGCTCGAGTTCAACTGCCGCTTCGGCGACCCGGAGACGCAGGCGGTGCTGCCGCGCCTGGACAGCGACCTTCTGGAGCTTTGCGCCGCCGGCGCGTCGGGAGAGCTCGCCAGCGTGAAGGCCGCCTGGAAGGCGCAGGAGTGCGTCACCGTGGTGATGGCATCCGCCGGCTACCCCGCGAGCAGTCACAAGGGCGACGTCATCAGCGGCCTCGCGGCGGCCGGCGCCATGGACGACGTCACCGTGTACCACGCCGGCACGGCGCGGCAGGACGGCGACATCGTCACGGCCGGCGGCCGCGTGCTCGCCGTCAGCGCCCTGGGCAATGGCTTCGCCGCCGCACGAGAGCGCGCCTACGAAGCCGTAGGCAAGATCACCTTCGACGGCGCGCAGGTGCGCGCCGACATCGCCGCGCGCGCGGCGAAGGCGGCGGCCGGCGAGCTTGATCTGTTCCCGGCCGGATTCTCCGGCTGAGCGAGAGGAGCCAGAGGTGGAAGAGGTCCAAACCGAGGTCGAGTCGATCCTCCAGGGCATCCAGATGGAGCCCGTTCTGGTCGGCATAGTCATGGGCAGCGAGAGCGACCGCGAGGTCATGGAGGCGGCCTGCAAGGAGCTCGACGAACGCCGCATCAAATACGAGCTCAACGTGCTCTCGGCGCACCGCGACCCGGACAAGGTCGCGCACTATGCGCGCACCGCGCAGTCGCGCGGCATCAAGGTGCTGATTGGCGGCGCCGGCAAGGCGGCAGCCCTGCCCGGCGTGCTGGCGTCCTACACCAACGTCCCGGTGATCGGCGTGCCCATCAAGACCAGCGACCTCGGCGGGCTCGACTCGCTGCTCAGCATCGTGCAGATGCCGCCGGGCGTGCCCGTGGCCTGCGTCGCCATCAACGGCGCGCGCAACGCCGCTATCCTCGCGGCGAGGATCCTCGACGTCTGAGCTCCAGGGCGGCGACCGCGCGACGGCGGCGTCGGCGGACGCGGCCTTTTCTCGCTGAGAGGGAAGACTCACGCCATGGCTTGCCACGCCTTCAGATCCATGCAGGAGCCGCCACCGTCCGGTGCATACTCGGCGGCCGTCTCGGCAGGACACCTCGTCTTCGTGTCCGCGCAGCTGCCGGTGGACGAGCGCGGCGCGATCGTCGGCGGCTCCGCCGCCGAGCAGGCGCGCCGCGCCCTGGACGCCCTCGGCCATCAGCTCCGTTCCACAGGGCTGTCACTCGACTCCGTCGCCACTGTGACCGTGTACCTGGTGGACGCGAGAGACACGGCTGCCGTGGACGACGCCTTTTTCGCGTTCTTCGAGGAGCCGCGCCCGGCGCGCACGCTGGTCGGTGTAGCATGGGTACCGGGTGGCGCGCGCCTGCAGATCGAGGCTGTCGCCGTCCGCTACTGACCCACGCCGCCGTTGATATGTGGGGCGCCACAGACACACCACACTCGGGGGAGCCACATGCCACACGACCACAGGCCGCCGAGCCCCAGGACGATCTCGACGTTCATCTACCTCGCGGTGCTCGTCATCGGCGTGCTCCTCGCTTTCGTTGCCCTGCGCGCGCTGTTCGCTGGAACACCCGCCCAGAAAGGACGACTCACCATGGACAAGCAGGCTTTTTCCTCAGCAGACGCGGCTCCGGCCGTGGGGCCCTACTCGCCGTGCGTCGGCAGCGGCGACCTCGTCTTCGTGTCGGGCCAGATTCCTCTGGACGCGGCCGGCAAGATCGTGGGCTACACGCCCAAGGACCAGACGCGCAAGTCGCTCGACAACCTGCGCCTGACGCTGACCGCCGCCGGCCTCGGCCTGGAGAACGTGGTCAAGACAACCATCTTCCTGCAGGACATGGACGACTTCGGCGCCGTCAACGAGGTGTACGCGGAGTACTTCAGCGAGCCCTACCCGGCGCGCTCCACGGTGCAGGTGGCGCGCCTGCCCAGGGACGTACGCGTCGAGATCGAGGCGATCGCCGTGCGCTGAGCCTTCCCGGCCGGCCGCGCCGGCAGAGTCCTGCTACCTCCGCTTGTCCATCTCGCGCTGGATCTCGGCCTCGCTGGGGACCTCGCTGTGGCGGCCGTAGGCGTCCCACGCATTGAACGCCAAGCCGATGCCCCAGCCGAGGAGCACCCACCCGGGCCAGAAGTAGCCGGGCCCGGTGAAGTACCAGACCCCGACCAGGAAGGCGTTGACGATGACGTAGGCAGCCAGGTGCGCTTTGAAATCGCGCTTGCGCTTGATCGCCTTGATGGCCTGCTCGCGCAGCTCCTCGTCGGTAGCCATCGCAGTCTCCTCCTCCTCAGTGTCGGTGCGGCCGGTCTGAACGCCGTCTGAGGATTCTATCGGCAGCGCCCTCGCCATGTGAGAGAATCCGGGCCGCAATCGAGACCCGCGCGCCGCACCACGCGGCCGCTTCCGCCGTGGAGGGCACACCATGATCGAGCGCTACACGCTCCCCGAGATGGGCGCGATCTGGACCGAAGAGGCCAGGATGCGCGCCTGGCTCGACGTCGAGATCGCCGCCGTCAAGGCTTGGCACAAGCTCGGCAAGGTGCCCCGCGAAGCCGTCGCGGAGATCGAGGCAAAGGCGGACTTCGACGTCGCCCGCGTCGCCGAGATCGAGGCGACCACGAACCACGACGTCATCGCCTTTCTCACCAACGTCGCGGAGTACGTGGGGGAGTCCAGCAAGTACGTGCACTACGGCATGACCAGCAGCGACATGCTCGACACCGGGCTGGCGCTGCAGCTCAAGCGCGCCGGACTCCTGCTGGAGCGCGACCTCATCGCGCTCGGCGAGGTGCTCAAGCGGCGCGCCTTCGAGCTCAAGGATACCGTGCAGGTGGGGCGCACGCACGGCATCCACGCCGAGCCGATCACCTTCGGCATGAAGCTCGGCATGTGGGCCTTTGAGGTCAGCCGCCACCTCAAGCGCATGCGCACGGTCACGGTGAGCGCGTCGGTCGGCAAGATCAGCGGCGCCGTGGGCGCCTACAACAACATCGACCCGCGGGTGGAGGATCTGGTCTGCGAGGAGCTGGGCCTGGGACGCGAGCCGATCAGCAACCAGGTGGTGCAGCGCGACCGCCACGCCGCCTTCCTCAGTTGCATCGCCATCGTCGGCGCCAGCCTCGAGAAGTTCACCACCGAGGTGCGGCACCTGCAGCGCACCGAGGTGCGCGAGGCCGAGGAGGCGTTCGGCAAGGGCCAGAAGGGGTCCTCGGCCATGCCCCACAAACGCAACCCCATCCTCAGCGAGCGCATGGCCGGCTGCGCCCGCGTGCTTCGCGGCAACGCGCTCGTGGGCATGGAGAACGTGGCCCTGTGGCACGAGCGCGACATCAGCCACAGCTCGGCCGAACGCATCGTCATCCCCGACAGCTGCATACTTCTCGACTACATGCTGCAGAAGACCACGCACCTTTTCGACACGCTCGTCGTGGACGAGGAGCGCATGCTGGCCAACCTGGGCCAGAGCTACCGCCTCGTCTTCAGCGGGGCGGTCCTGCTGGCCCTCGTCGACAAAGGCATGCCGCGCGACGACGCCTACCGGGTGGTGCAGGATTCGGCGATGCAGGCCTGGCGAGAGGGCGTCGACTTCGGCCTGCTCATCAAGCAGAACGCCGAAGCGATGGCCGCGCTGAGCCCAGCCGAAGTCGATGCGGCCATGGACCCCGATCAGTACACGGCGGGGCGCGACGTGATCTTTGGGCGACTCCAGGAGCTGGAATTCTGAGCCTCTGATCGAGCAGTGCGATTGTAATCTCGACGAGGCTGCCCCACGCAGCGTACAGTCAAGAGCGAATCATGACTGCGACACTTGACACCGGGCCTACACTGGAAGTGACCACCCTCGGGTTTCGGCTCGGGGAGCGAAACCGCCTTCGGGCGGTTTCTGCGTTCTAGACATGGCCCAGTCGGAGGTCCCGGAGGCGAACACGCGGCCCCGCGCCCGGGTTTACATCGACGGATTCAACTTCTATTACGCCGCGTACAAAGAAGGCGCCTTCGGCGCGTTCAAGTGGCTGGATATCGTCGCCTTTGGCGAGGCGCTCTTCCCCAAGTACGGCATCGACCTCGTGCGGTACTTCACCGCCAGAGTGAAGTCCCCGCCCTCTGACCCTGACCAGTCCTCGCGGCAGGATGCCTACCTGCGCGCCTTGGCCGTGCATCCCCGGGTATCGATTCACTTCGGCGCGTTCACGCGCCATCAGGTGACAATGCAGCGGGTGAACCCGCAGAGGGGCGGCTCTCGTGGCGTGCTGGTGTGGAAGGTCGAGGAGAAGGGTTCCGATGTGAATCTGGCGTCCTGGCTCGTCGCGGATGCATTTCGTGACGTTTTCGACGTCGCGGTGGTCGTCTCTGACGATTCGGACCTCATGGAACCCGTTCGTATCGTCAAAGACGAGCTCGGCAAGACAGTGGTGGTCGCACGGGTGCCGCGATACCGCACGGCGCCGGCCGGCTCTGCCACCAAGCGCCGCAAAGCCCTTCGCGCGAGTGTCTTCAATGGGCGGGTCGACTTCATCCGCGAGGTCCGTGAGCACCACTTCCGCAGGAGCCAGCTGCCCGACCCTGTCGCCCTCGCCGACGGCACTCACATCGCCAAGCCAAGCGCGTGGTAGCTCAGGACGGCTCCTCGAGAAGTACCCAAGAATACGCCGGAGCGGACGCGCCGGTCGGCGGCTCAACTGATCGCGGTCATTCGCCCCCGTCCTCGGCCAGCACCCCGCGCATGATCGAGCAGTTCTCGGCGGCGGCGCACCACGTGGCGCAGCCGTTGTCGAAGCGCGGGTTCTCCACAACGGCGCCGCAGCCGGGGCACTTGCGGCGCTGGTCGTCCTTGAAATACTCGATCGGCTTCCCGCAGCTCGGGCAGAGGACGTCGAAGATGTCGTCCGCGGTCCAGTTGATGCGGTCCTGACCGGGGCACCTGCCGATGTTCATCGCGCCTCCTCAGCCTCGCCGCCGCAGGGCGGCTCCTTTGCAAGTGGGATTCCCGCCGACGGCGAGGGCGAATCCACGGCGCCCCTAAAGGGGAGCGGCCCTCCGGCCGAGAAGGTAGAAGACAACCGACACGCGCCGGCGCAGCCGGCGCGCCCGAGGAGGGCGGATGGCCACCTGTGGCGCCTGCGGCAAAGAGATACGCGACGACGACTGGACCTGCGGCGCCTGCGGCGCGCCGGTGACCAGGGGCGGAGCGGCGGCCGGCTCGGGGGCGAGCTCCTCCGCCTACGAGCCCGCCTACGAGCCGCCGGCCGAGTACGGCGCCCCGGCGGCGTATGGCGCCCTGGCGGCCTACGGCGCCCCGGCCGCGCCCGCGGCGAAGGGCGGCCTCTCGCGCTCCACGGTCACCGTCATCATTGTGGCGGCGCTGGCCGTCGTGGCCATCATCGCGGTGTGGTTCTTCTTCGTCCGTGGCGCCGGCGGCACGTCCCCGTTCCTCGGCGCCTGGAACGAGCCCAACGGAGGGACGGCCAGCATCGTGATCAAGAAGCACAGCGGAGACTTCGAGGTGACCATGTCGGGCAAGGACACGGCCGGCGCGCAGAAGACCTACACGATCCCCGCGCACCTCGACGGCTCCAGCCTGGCAATCACCGTGGACGACTTCCTGAAGGCCAGCGGCAACGAAGAGCAGGCGGCGCAGGCGAAGCTCGTGTTCGAGTCCATGATCAAGGATTTCCGGCTCGTGTTCACGCTTCAGGATCCCACGCACCTCGAGATGAAGGTGGAGGGCACGGTCGTCGGCGGTGCGCCGGCCCAGAGCACCAAGTCCTCGATCGTGCTCGTCAAGGGCGGGTAGCTCGCGTACCATGGCGCCATGAGCGTCGCCCCCAGCCACATCAGACCGGCCACGCGCGGCGACCTGCCCGAGGTGGTCGATCTGCTCACCGCCTGCGACATCGCGGAAGTCGGCGAGCCCGACACCACGGCCGACGACGTCGAGAGCGACTGGGGTATGGAGGGCTTCGTGCTTGCTCGCGACGCCTGGGTCGCAGTCGGCGGCGACGAGAGCCTCATCGGGTACGCCTACGTGGGCGACCAGTTCCGCACCGGCGAGCTGGAGGCCGACCTGTGGATACACCCCGAGCGCCAGGAGCCTGAGCTGGCGACGCGTCTGCTGAGCCTGGCCGAGCGCCGCGGCCGCGAGCTGGCGGCCGCGCGAAGCTACCAGGCCCCGCTGCTCGACATCTTCTGCATCGGCGTCAACCGCGCCAAGCGCGAGCTGCTGATGCGGCACGGCTACGCGCTGTCGCGTACCGTCTACCGCATGGCCGCCGACCTCAGCGACGGAGTCGTGGAGCTGCCGGTCCCGGAGGGCATCGTCATCCGGCCGTTTCGCGGGGACGTCGATGAGCACGTTGTGCACGACACCATGAACGAGGCCTTCGCCGACCACTTCCGCCAGAGCGAAGAGCCGTTCGGCGCCTGGAAGGCGCGGCTGCTCGGCCACGCCGACTTCGACCCCGATCTCTGGTTCCTCGCCTGGGATGGCGATCAGGCCGCAGGCGCGCTGATCGCCTACGACCACGGCGACCTCGGCTGGGTGAAAGGGCTCGGAGTGCGCCGCCCGTGGCGGCGCCGCGGGCTCGGCGGCGCCCTGCTGGCGCACACGTTCGCCGCACTCGCGGCCCGCGGGCAGTTGCGGGTGGAGCTCGGGGTCGACGCCGAAGGCGAGACGCAGCCGCTGCGTACCTACGAGCGCGCCGGGATGCACGTGACCTTCACCTACGAGCTGTACGCGAAGAAGCTCGCCGGCTGAGCCGGCCGCGGCGCGGCCGGCGCCTCCGGCGCGCCGCTCCCCGAAGGCGCTGTGAGCATCCCCTGCCCCAGCCGCCCGAGCGCGCTCCCCTTCTTGCGCGCCCTATCCGGCCGCCGGCGAGCGCTTGCCGGTGAGCGCATCGAGCCGGATGCGCACCACGGCGATGCCCTCCACGGAGGCGTCGGTGAATTCCCAGTCGTCGCGCTCCGAGTACTTGCGCATGATGGCGCGCAGGCCGTGCAGCTTGGTGACCATGTCTTCCACGATCTCGGCCGTGCCGAAGCCGATCACCGACTCGTAGTGGGAGGTCCAGTCGCCGCAGGCGCTGGGGCCGGTGTGGAGCCTGAGAAAGCGGTCTGCCTCCACGCACACGGCCGGAGCCGCCCGCAGGCAGTCGAGCTTGTGGCCGGCCGTGGCCGCGTGAAACCACAGCTCGTCGCCCTCGCGGGCGAAGTTGAGCGGCACCACATAGGGGCGCTCGCCGTCGAGCATCCCGAGGCGCATGACCATGGCCTCGTCGAGGATGCGGTGCAACTCCTCCCGGTCGACGATCTCCTTGTCGCCGCGGCGCATGCCCCGGTCTGCCATGAGTGCCTCCTTCGGATCAGCGTGCCTCGGTCGTAGCGTCGACTATAGCGTGCGCGGCGTCCGCCGGCGAAGACGGGACGAAGCGCGGCCGGGGCACGCAGTCGCCGCCCGGCCCCATCCGCGTTCCGCCTTGGCCGCCGGCCCTGGGATATCATCGAGGCCACCAGATGAGCCCCGTCCCAGACAGAATCAGCGTGCGTACGATCCGCCCGGCACTGAGTGGGCTGGACGCCAGCGTGCGCGTGCCGGGCTCGAAGAGCGTCACCAACCGGGCGCTGCTCCTGGCGGCGCTCGCCGCCGGGCACTCGACGCTGCGCGGCGCCCTCGCCGCCGACGACACGCTGGCCTTCGCCGCCGGGCTGCGCGCTCTCGGCTTCGCGGTGGACGAGCAGGCGGCCGGCGGCTGGCGCGTGCAGGGCGCCGGCGGCCGCATCCCCGCCGCCGAGGCCGCCGTCTTCTGCGCCGAGGCGGGCACCGCGGCGCGGTTCCTGCTGGCGGCCTGCGCCGCCGGCCAGGGGCGCTACCGGCTGGACGCGGCGCCCCAGCTTCGGCGCCGGCCGCTCGCCGGGCTGCTCGAGGCGCTGCGCGCCCAGGGAGCGCTGACCGAGCCCTTGGACGCGCAGCGCCTGCCGCTGACGCTGGAGGCTCGCGGTCTGACGGGCGGCAGCCTGCGGCTGCCCGGCGGCGCCTCGAGCCAGTTCATCTCGGCGCTGCTCATGGCGGCGCCGCTCGGTCGCGCGCCGCTGGAACTGGCCGTTGACGGCCTCGTGAGCCGCCCCTACGTCGACATGACCCTCGCCATGATGGCGCGGTTCGGCGTGACCGCCGAGCGCCGCGGGCACGAGCGCTTTCGCGTCGCTCCGGCGACCTACAGTGGCCGCGACTACGCCGTCGAGCCGGACGCCTCCACGGCCTCGTACTTCTTCGCCGCCGCGGCGGTCACAGGGGGGCGGGTCAAGGTGCGCGGGCTGCGCCGCCACGGCTGCCTCCAGGGGGACCTCCGCTTTCTCGACGTGCTGGAGGCGATGGGCTGCTCCGTGAGCGACGAGCCGGACGGCGTCGTGGTGGCCGGCCCCGGTACCCCGGCCGGCCTGACCGTCGACATGAGCGACATCTCCGACACCTTCATGACCCTGGCGGCCGTCGCCCCCTTCGCGAGCTCGCCGGTGACCATCACCGGCATCGCCAACGTGCGCCTCAAGGAATCCGACCGCATCGCCGCCATGGAGAGCAACCTGCGGCGCCTGGGCGTCAAGACGGCTTCCGGCCCCGACTACCTGCGCGTCTACCCAGGCACGCCGAGCGGCGGGCGCATCGACCCGCACGACGACCACCGCATCGCCATGTCGTTCGCCGTGCTCGGGCTGCGGGCGCGCGGCGTGGTCGTGGAGGACCCCGGCTGCGTGAGCAAGACCTGTCCGCACTTCTTTGAGCTTTGGAAGGCGCTCGAACAGGGAACAGCCTGAACGGGGCAAAGAGAAGGCCACCACGACCCCACACACGCGTCACCCAGCCGGGAGGGCGAGCATGGACGACGAGACCACGGGCAGACCGCCGGACGACAGCTCCGGGCAGCCGCCGGGAGGCGGCGACACCGCGGCCGGCGCCGCCGACGCGGCGGAGACGGCCGTCACCCCGCCTGACGCCGGCGCGACCCGCGTCATGAGCGGCGAAGCCGACGATCCGACGCGGGTGATGCCGGCGGCCGGCGGCGCGTCTCCGCCGCCCCCGCCGCCGCGACCGCGGCCCACGCTGATGATGTCGCGGCCGCCGAAGCAGAGCTCCAACACCTGGTGGATCGTCCTCGTCGTCGTGCTGCTGGCGCTGGTCGCCGGGGCTGCGGCCTGGTATTTCCTGATCCGCGACACGGGCGAGACACCGGCTCCTCAGCCGAGCCCCACGTTCGACTGGGTCGGCGCCTGGGGCCGCAGCGACGGCACGGGCGGCGGAGTCGTCGTCGAGCCGTCTGGCCAGGACTACCAGGTCACCGTGTACGGCAGCGCCCTTCAGGTCCTCGGCGCCGCCGTGGCCACGCCGCGGGGCAGGGACCTCACGTTCGCGCTCGAGACCACCGAGACGCTCGGCGGCCTCCCGGGGCCGTTCCAGATCACTCTCCAGGCCGGCCCCGGCGAGGACCTCGCCGACATGAAGGTCACCGGCGGCAACCAGACCACCGTCATCGTGCCGCTCGAGCGAGTGGCGGCGCTGACGCCCGTCTCGCCCTCTGCGTCGCCGACCGTCACGCCGACCGTCACGCCGACCGTCACGCCGACGCCGACGCTCTCGCCGTCGTCGCCCTCGTCAAGCCCGAGCCCGTCACCGGGCGCCGACCAGCAGGTCATCGACGCCATCGTCAAGCTGCAGACCGGCGTGATCACCTGGTCCACGAACAACAACAAGCTCTATCCGGCGCCGGCCGACGTCACCGAGGCCGGCGGCATCGCGACGTACGTTGATCCCTGGCCGGCGAACCCGTACACGGGCCAGCCCATGAAGCCGGGCACAGAGCCGGGCGACTACATCTACGAGCAGCTGAACGGCGGCGTCGGCTACAAGCTCACCGGGTTCATCAGCAACGGCACGACCTATACCGTCCCCTGACCGCGGGCGGCGGCCGGGCGCCGCGAAGGGCGGGGCGCTGTGAGCGCCCCGCCCTTCGGCGCTCCCGGCCCGCCGACCTCGACCCGCGCCGGCGGCGCGGGTAACATGACGAAGTCGCGCTCACCCCACCGGGAGGAAGGCCATGCGAGCGATCCGCGTGCACGAGCTCGGCGGCCCCGAGGTTCTGCTTCTGGAGGAGCTGCCCCAGCCGCGGCCGGTCGAGGACGAGGTGCTCGTGCGTGTCCAGGCGGTGGGGGTGAACCCCTATGAGACCTACGTGCGGTCCGGCGACTACGCCCATCTGCCGGCGCTGCCGTACACGCCCGGCGTCGACGCCGGAGGCGTCCTCGCCGAGTCCGGCGAGCGCGTGTACACGAGCGGCTCGTTGAGCGGCGCCTACGCGGAGCTCGCGCTCTGCCGCCGCGACCAGGTGCACCCTCTTCCCGATGATCTCTCGTATGCCCAGGGGGCCGCCCTCGGCGTGCCGTACGCGACCGCCCACCGCGCGCTCGTGCAGCGCGCTCGCGGGCGCGCCGGCGAGACGGTCCTCGTTCACGGCGCCAGCGGCGCCGTGGGCCTGGCCGCCGTCCAGTTCGCCTTGGCCGCCGGCCTCCAGGTCGTCGGCACGGCGGGCAGCGAGGCCGGTCGCGCGCTGGTCAGAGGCCAGGGAGGCGTGCTCGCCCTCGATCACCGCGACCCGCTGCACCTCGCGGCGGCCGTCGCCGCCACCGGCGGCCGCGGCTTCGATGTCATCATCGAGCTGCTGGCCAACGTCAACCTCGGCGACGACCTCAAGGCCCTCGCCATGCGCGGCCGCGTCGTTGTCGTCGGCAGCCGCGGCACGGTGACGGTCGATCCCCGCGACCTCATGACCGTCGATGGCGCGGTGCTGGGCATGATGACCAACAACGCGTCTCCGGAGGAGATCGGCGAGACCCACGCGGCCATCGCCGCCGGCCTGCGCGACGGGTCTCTGCACCCGGTCGTGGCCCTGGAGCTCCCGCTGGCGGAGGCCGCGCGTGCCCACCGCCACATCATGGAGCGGCCCGCACTCGGCAGGATCGTGCTCGTGCCCTGACCTGACAGCCCGCCGGCGGCCGACTACGGGTTCGCCACCGGCTCGATGCGCGCCGGCCAGGCCCTGCGGCCTTCGCCAGCGAGGTCGGCGGCCGTCTCCGCCGCGATGGAGAGCACGAGGAACTCGGCCGCGAGGCCGCGCGCGAGCGCCCTGCGCCGCGCGGCCTCGACGGCCGCCTCCACGGCGCCGGCTTTGGTAGGATTGCGCCATCCCCGAAGGAGCCTGCCATGACCGACTACCGTTCCCGCAGCATGTGGCTCGACGGCGTGCCCGGCGAGCTTGCCCCGCGGCCTTCTCTGCCCGGCCCCATCGACCTCGACGTCGCCATCGTCGGCGCCGGGTACACCGGCCTGTGGACCGCGTACTATCTGAAGAAGGCCGACCCGACACTCCGTGTGGCTGTTCTCGAGAAAGAGATCGCCGGCTTCGGCGCCTCCGGCCGCAACGGCGGCTGGTGTCACACCACCTTCCCCGGCTCGCGCGAGCGCGCCGCCAAGGTACACGGCCGGCAGGCCGTCATCGACCAGCAGCGCGCGCTGCACGCGACCGTGCCGGAGATCGCGCGCGTGGTGGCCGCGGAGGCGATCGACGCGCGCTTTCACATCGGCGGACAGATCGACCTCGCCAACAGCCCTGTGCAGCTACTGCGCGCCCGGGAAGCCCTCGAGTACGAACGCTCATGGGGCTTCGGCGAGGACGACTACGTCCTGCTCGGCGCCGCCAAGATGCGCGCCCGCCTCAAGGTGGCCGGGTGCCTCGGCGGCGGCTACACGCCGCACGGCGCCGCCGTCGACCCGGCCCGCCTGGCGCGCGGCCTCGCGGAGGCCGTGGAGCGGCTGGGGACGCCCATCTACGAGCGCACCCCAGTCACCGCCATTGCGCCGCGCCGCGCCGAGACGCCGTACGGCGCGGTCACCGCCGAGGTCGTCGTGCGCGCCACCGAGGCCTTCACTCCGCTGCTGCCCGGCTACGAGCGGTACGTCGTGCCGATCTACTCGCTGATGATCGGCACCGAGCCGCTCCCCGATTCCTTCTGGGACGAGGTCGGCTGGTCGGGCCACGAGGTCTTCGGCGACTTTCGCCACCTCATCTTCTACGCCATGCACACCGACGACGGGCGCATCGCCATCGGCGGCAGAGGGGCGCCGTACCACTACGGTTCGCGTCTCAGCGAGGCCTTCGAGCGCGTGCCCGCGGTGCAGGACCACCTGCGCGACCTCCTGCGCACCCTCTTCCCGCGGATCGGCGACGTGCGCGTGACGCACACCTGGGGCGGCGCGATCGCCGCCTCTCGCGACTGGAACAGCTCGGTGGGCCTCGACAAGGAGACAGGTTCGGCGTGGGCGGGCGCCTACGTGGGCGACGGCGTGGCCACCACCAACCTCGCCGGCCGCACTTTGCGCGATCTCATCCTCGGCGAGCAGACCGCTCTCACGGTACTGCCCTGGGTGAACCACCGCTCCAGGTCGTGGGAGCGCGAGCCCTTCCGCTGGCTCGGGGTGAACGCCTCGCTCAAGGCGATGGCCGGCGCCGACGACTACGAGGAGCGCAACGGGCGTCCGGCCAGGCGCGCCTCCGTGGTCAAGAAGATCATCGGCGCCTGAGCCCGCGCCCGCGCCTCAGGGCGCGTTGTAGACGCTGCCGTCGGCGAGGACCACGCCCAGCGTGTAGTCGGCGCCGGCCCCCGGGGCGTAGACGATGTCCCCGGGCTCCTTGCCGACGACCATCGGAGCCTGGGTCCAGGGGTTCCTGGGCCAGGGGTCCACGAAGCCGCCGAGCACGTCCTGCGTGGCCGTCGGCGGCGCCGCGCCGCTGGTCGCAGCGTAGGCGGCGATGCCGGTCTTCACCATCAGGATCTCGCCCTTCGCGGCCACATCCTTGGCCTGGTCGATGGCGCCGGTGGGCGTCTGGATGTCCGTGGCGCCACAGGCGGTCGCCGCAAAGGCGACCATCAGCGCGCAGACCGCCGGAAGTGCGATGCGCATGACCCGTCTCATGGAGATGCCTCCGTCCTTGCTCACAGCCGCCGCCGGCGGCCCTCGCGGCCGGCGGGTCCTCCGCCGGCCAGCCTCTGTATCGGCGCGATGGGCGCCTTCCTTCAACGATTCGTGAGACGCGCACGTTTGGGCGTTGTTCGCGGCGAGGTATCAGAAGGCAGTCAACGAGCGCCGACGAAGGCAGTGATTGATGCGCAAGCACCGATTCTCGCTGTGGGACTGGAACGGCGACGCCCTGCTCATGCTGGCGGCCGGCGTCGTCGGGGTGATCGCCGTGTTCCTCCCCTGGGCGAACGACTACACCGCGGGCTTTGTGAACTTCAGTCTCCGCCGGCCCGACGGCGTCGCCGGCGTCCTGCAGACGCAATGGGGGCCTCCGGTGCTGGGCGCGGCGCTCGTGGCGATCGCCGTGGCCGCGGCCATGCTCATCGCCGGGCCGCGCCTGCTCACCATGATCGTGAGCGTCCTCGGCGCCGTCGCCGGCGTCGTCTTCGTGCTGCAGGCCATCGGCGCCGCCGACGCGATGGTCAAGATGTACCGCCCCGGCCTTGGCCTGTACGTCACGCTGCTGACGGGCATTCTTCTTGTGCCCATCGGGGTGGCCTCGACGATGGTGGGGCAGATCCTGCGCCGCAAGAGGGCGGCTACAGACCCGCCAGGTCCCTGAACTTCTCGACCGAGTTGATGCGCAGGTCGAGCAGTTCGGCGATGCGGAACTTGGCCATCATCGCGTTGGGCTCGCCGGGGTGCAGATTGGAGTGGTCGAGGATCCGGCCGAGGCCCTTCTCCCCGCGGATCTGCTCCATCGCATAGCTGTCGCTGAGGTCGCGGACCGTGCAGCCGAGCTTGCCGGCGACGTGCTCCTTGGCTTCTTTCAAACGCATCCCGCGGGACATCTGCATCCGTGCGACCAGGTCTCCGGCCGTGCGGATCCCGCCCATGCCCGCGGCGAGCGCGTGAGTGACGTCCATTCCCCTGGAGTCACCCGAGCCCACCTACAAGCCGTCGCAGTGCAGGATGTCGACCAGGGCTTTCGCCGCCCGCGACGCGGCGTCCTCGGGCGGGTAGCCGTTGACCGGCACGCCGCACACGCCTTCGCCGACGTTGGGATGCACGGGGATGCGCGCCACCTCCATGCACGGCTTGATGACGGTCAGCGAGTAGGCCGTGTTCCAGCAGCAGCTCTTGCCGGTGCGGATGTTGACCGCCGGCCCGAACAGGGTGACGCCGGCGTCCTGGCAGACCTCGAGCTGCTCGCGCGGCCAGAGCCCGGCGAGCCGGCGGCCCTCCCACTCGAGCTCGCCGTGCACGCCGATCACGAACTCGCCGGCCATGCCCAGCTCGATGCCGGCCTCCGGGTGCTTCTCGCGGACGTGCTTCACGGCGCGCAGGGTGCTGAAGAAGTCGGCGTCCCCGGCGCCGCCGGTGGTGTCGAAGTCGACACCGTCGGCGCCGGCCTCGATCATGCCGTCCGCGACGTACACCATATCCTGCGTCGCGTACTCCATGGCCTCGTCGATCGCCGCCCGCGCCCCGGCGATGTCCCCTTCGGGGAGCAGCTCGAACCAGTTGCCTGCGGGACCGTCGGGCTTGCTGTAGAAGGCGAGGTTGGGCTGCGCCCCGTATTGAACGGGCGCCGTGAGCATCAGCTGCACGTTCTGCATCACCTGCTGCTGGAAGGGCAGGATCGTCTTGATCGCCTTGTAGCTGTACTCGATGTGCCAGAGCTCGAGGATGTCCTGGCCCAGGCGCTGCTCGCTCTCCAGCAGGTCCTGGAGGTCGGTGCCCGTCATCTTGCTGCCGCCGCCGTCGCAGCTGAGCACGACCTGGTCGCCGATGTCCACGGCGGTGAACGCCGCCCGAGACGCGTAGATATCGAGCAGGTGAGCCTGCTCGTCGGCGCTGAGCGGCGGCGCTTTGGCTTTGGCCGCCGCCGCCGTGGTCGCCTGTTCGATGTCGGCGCGCAGCTCGCTGCGCGTCGTCTCGACCATGAAACCGTCGCCCATGCGGGTCGGGATCCTGGCTTCCACCGGCATCACTCCGTTCGCGCTACTGGCGCCCCGCCGCAGGCCGCGGCCTCGCGGCGCCTCTGGACGCATCGTATCAGGCGCCGTGGCCGCGGCGCGGCGCGTGGCCGCAAGGCGCCCGCGCCGCGGCGCGCGGTTGACCGCCTCCGGCGCCGCGGCCACACTTGGGCGACACCGTGCAGTCCACCCTGGGGGTACCCATGAGATCGCGCCGCTTCAGCATCCTCGTCCTCGCGCTCGCCGCCGTCCTGCTGCTCACGGCCACGCTGCCGGCCGCTGCGAGCGCAGCCGTGAACTTCGTCGACCAACAGGTGCAGATGAACATCCTGCTGCTGCAGGGCTACATCAACACGCAGGCCGAGAAGAACGGCTTCGTGTACCCGGCGCGCGACGACGTGAAGAAGGGCGGCGCCCTGGTCGCGCCGGTCTGGCCGGGGAACCCGTGGACCGGCGGCACGATGGCGCCCGGTACCTCGAAAGGCACGTACACCTACACAGTGAAAGCCGACCTGACCGGTTACACCCTGGTCGGCCACCTCTCCAAGGGCTCGTACAAGGTCGTGGGCGGCGTGCCGAGGTGGCTCAAGGACGAGCGCGACGCGTCCAGCAAGGCGGGTCTGGCCCTGCTGCAGCAGTACGTGGAGATGTGGGCGCGGGAGCGGGCCGGGGCATACCCCGCGCCGGCCGACGTGGCCGGCGGCGCGCCCGTGGGCCTGCAGCCCGGTGTGCCCATCTGGCCGCAGAGCCCGTGGACGCACGCCGCCATGACGCAAGGTCAGGCGACCGGCGACTTCGAATACTCGCTCAGCGGAGGCGGCGGCGGCTACGCGCTGCGCGCGCACCTCGCCACCGGCAAGGACTGGGCGCTCTCCAGCTCGCCACGCTGAGGCCGGGGAGCGCCGGTCGGACGCAGGAGCCACCCCGCCCGGCCCACGCCGCGATGGCCGTCAGAGGCCGGCCAGTTCCCGGTCGGCGGCGTCCACGATGCCGCGGACCCGCTGCCTCACGTCGTCGGGCAGCGGCTGCGGCACGTGCGTCTCGAGGATCTCTCGGGCGCGCAGCTGGGCGCGCTGGTACATGTCCATGCCGCCGCGCGCCTCCCAGTCCTCGCGCACGCGGCGGTCGATGAGCGCCGGCTGCGACTGCTCGCGCATGTGCGCCATGGTCGCGTCCAGGCTCAGGAAATCGCCGAACGAACCCACGCGGGCGATGTCGTCCACCGCCAGGCGCTCATCGTTCACGCGGATGCCGCCCACCACCTGCTTCACCATGCGCGCGATCTCGTCGTCGATCACAAGCTGTGCGTAGTCGAAAGTGACGCCCGACTCGATCATCCCCAGGCCGTAGATCAGGTTGGTCCCTGCCAACGCTGCCATCAAGGCCGTGAGTGTCTTCTCGTGACCGGTCTGCACGTCACTGACTTTGCTGTCGCCCTACCCGCCGGCGATGTAGCTCGGCAGGCGATACTGCCTGGCGAGCTGGGCCACGCCGGCGCTGATCAAGGCGCACTCGGGCGAGCCCACGGAGGCCGCCGCCAGCCGCAGGTCCATGGCGGTCGTGGACGAGCCGTACAGCACCTTGCTGCCGCGCTCCGTGAGCTGCGCGAGGACGACGCCGGCGAGCACCTCGGCGTTGTGGGTCACCAGGGTGCCGGCGAGCGTCACCGGCGACGAGCCGCCGGCCATCGCCATGCTGAGCACGCAGCTGGGCACGCCGGCGCGCGCCGCTTCGATGACGATCTCGCAGCAGTCGCCGACCAGTTTGAGCGGGCTCACCGGGCAGGTGCCCATGATCATCATGGGGCGCTCGCGGACCGCCTCCGCACTGCCCTGCACGGCCTCGAGCATGGCCAGGGTGATGCGCACGGCGCGGCCGTCCAGCGGCCCGCCGGAGATCGGCTTGGTCTGCCCGGCGATAGCCGCCTCGTGGTTGTGGATCGAAGCCGGCGCCGGCGGCATGTCGCCGGCGCCGACGGCGATCTCGAAGACGTCCACCTCGGGCAGAGCGTCAACGAGCTTGGCGATGTCGGTGAGGTCCTGCTTGGTGGACGCGCGCAGCTCGCCGCTGTACGGGTCGACGACCATGATCCCTTCGCCGAAGTTGCTGAAGCCGACGCGCCCCGCTTCGAGGACGATGTCGTTCTTCGGGTCACGCCCGCAGAGAGTGATACTGGCGGGCGCGCTGCGGATCGCGTCCTCCACGATGTGCGGCGGGATGCGCACGATGCGCGCCTCACGATCCACCACACAGCCGCCGTCGCTGAAGATGTCGAGCGCCTCGGCGATCTCCACCCACACGCCGGTGCGCTCGAGCACCTCGAGAGTCGCGAGATGGATGTCCTGGATCTCGTCGTCGGTGAACACGTCCAGACCGATACCGCCGCTGCGCCTGCGGCCGGCGAACAGATTGCGTTTCACGCCCTGCCTCCTCCCGGAATCGATGATGCCCGCCAAGGTAATCACAGGCTGGCGCCGTGGCGCCAGCCGCGGGGCGGCGGGCGGGCGCCGGGCCGCCGGCGGAAGGGCGGCGGCTTGCGCCGCCGTCGGGCCGCCGGCGGAAGGGCGGCGGCTTGCGCCGCCGTCGGGCCGCCGGCGGAAGGGCGGCGGCTTGCGCCGCCGCCGTCGGGCCGTCACGCTTGTCGCGTGAGTCAACGCACCCTCATGCTCATCGGCCTCAGCCTGCTGATCGCGGCGCTGACCCTGTTCGTCTCACGCAAGTTCGGGTTCACGTTTCTCTTCCTGCCGCTGTTCTTCGCCTGGGGCGGCGGGCGGGGCCAAGGCTCGTAGGCCCCGCGGCCTCAGAGGCACGACCGTAGACTTCCATCCAGATCGCGCGAGCCGCGAGATCCGAGAGGCGCGGGTCAGCCGTCGCCCGCCGCGCCTCGCGGCCACGGTGATGGCCCTGGGCATCATCTTCGCCGTCGCCTACGTCTTCTTTCTGCGCACGCCGCCGCCGGCGCCGACCCCCGATATCCGCGCGATCCGCGGGATCTACGTCATCGCGCGCCCTCTCGCCGCGGACCAGCGCGGAGCGACGCCGCGACCAGGAGCCTCCGGCTCCTTCGCGGCGTCGGCCTCGGGGGACGCGTCCGGGACCCAGTGGCCGAACCCGATGCCCTCGCTCCGCGGCGACCCCAGGCCGATCGTGTCGATGTACAACGCGAAGCTGCGAGCCACCCTCACCACCTCGACCTTCCTCGGCCGCGAAGTCAGCACGCGCATCGTCGGGGCGTGGCCGCCGACCTGGCAGGTGGCCACTCCGAGCCCGCTGGACTACCAGGGTCTCAGCGCCATCGTGCGCTCGGCGATCGAGGACCAGGATCGGACCGTCGGCATCAAGCCCCTCGAGGATGGCGGGCGCAAGGTCTGGCGCGCGGCCATGACCCTGGACGATCAGGACATCCAGCTCGTCGTCGACCAGGTCTCCGGGATCGTCGTGTGGTACGCCGATGGCCGCTCGACCTTCACCGCCACGGTCGCCTGGGGCGCTCCGCCTCCGGCCGACGAGGCGTCTGCGCTTCCGGCGCCCACCGGTCAGAACGTCACGACCCAGGCGGATGAGAGCCCCGACTATCAGCCGTCGCCGGCGGCAGCCGGCCGCGCGGTCGGCTATGCCCCGCTGGTATCAGAGCTCGCCCCGGACGGCTTCGCTCTTCGGGCTGTCGCGACCTCGGAGACCGGTGGAGCACCGGGCATCTGGCTCGTCCAGGACGGGCAGAGCGGTCCTATCGACCCGCTTGCCGGGCAGTTCCAGGTGGCGCAGCTCTACACGCGAGGCCTCAGCTGGTTCACCGTGCGGCAGCTTAGGCCGGGCGCGGCCGGCAAGTCGGTCGCCTTGCCGCGGGGCACGCTCGCGTCGATCGCCGCCGACAAGCTGTCGCTCGAGACGACGACGCTGCAGTACGGCGCGCTCAGCGGCGCGACCGCGCAGACCTGGTACGACGCGACGGGGCCGACTCTGTTCGTCGGCGACGAGCGACGCATCGTCTTCGTCACCGGGGCGCTGACGCGCCGAGAGCTGATCGCCTTCGCTGAGGGCCTGGAGCCTGTGGGCTCGGGCAGTTCGGCGACGCCGTCTCCGAGCCCCTGCGGCCTCGGCCTGCCGATCGTTTCGCTGTCAGTCCTCGGCCGGCTCGAACTCGTCCTTGTCCACGCCACACTCGGGGCAGACCCAGTCGTCCGGCAGGTCGTCGAACGCCGTACCCGGCTCGACGCCGCTGTCCGGGTCGCCGACCTCGGGATCGTAGACGTAGTCGCAGACGCTGCACACGTACTTCATGCTCGGCCTCCTCTTTCGCGGGAACGCGCTGTCAAGTGTACCTCGGCGCCGGTCGGACGGCGCCGTCCCGGGCGATTCTGCCCATCACGGCGCCGTCGTCAAACCCGCTGACCGTACGGCTTGCGTTGGATGCCCGCGCCGCGAGACACTCTGCGGCGGCGCGCTGAGCGCCGCGCGACGAAACGGAGCGACATGAACACCACCCTCGACCACCCGCGCGACTGGTGGCGGCGGCCGGGCCTCGAGGCCCCTGGCGGCCGCCTGCTCGTCGCCGGCCGCGACGCCGAGGCGCTGGCCCGCGAGCACGGCACGCCGCTGTTTGTCTACGACCTCACGCACATCGAGGAGAACGTGCGCGCCCTTCAAGGGGCGATGGCGCGCACCGGCCTGCCCTGGAAGGTCCGCTGGGCGCTCAAGAGCCAGCGCGAGCCCGAGGTGCTGGCGCGCATCCGCGCGCTCGGCGCGCCCGGCACTCCGGACTTCGTGGGCCTCGACGTCTGCTCGCCGGGCGAGGTCGAGCACGGCCTCGCCCACGGCTTTCCAGCCGTCGAGATCAGCTACACGGGCGCCAACGTGAGCGACCGCGACCTGGACGTGATGCTCGAGCACCGCGTGCACATGAACCTCGACCTGCTCAGCCAGATCCACCGCTACGGGCGGCGGGATCGCGGGGGCACGATCGGCATCCGTATCAACCCCCGCGTCAGCGCCGCCCGCCCGGAGAGCGGCATCAGCTACTACAGCGGCGACGCGCCGACCAAGTTCGGCATCTACCCCGAGCGACTCGACGAGGCCATCGCCGTGGCGCGCTCCTACGACCTGACGATCGACACCCTGCACTTCCACGTCAGCCATCATCTTCTGGACGACGACCTGCCGGCGTTCGACCGCGCCGTCGCGGCGGTCGCCGACATGGCGCGGCGCGCCATCGCCGCCGGCTGCCCCGTGCGCGAGGTCAACGCCGGCGGCGGCCTCGCCGCCGTCATGCGCCAGGGGCAGCGGCCGCTCGACCTCGACGCCTACGCAAGCATCCTCGCCGAGCACTTCGGCGCGCTCGGCGTGACCATCGCCTGCGAGCCCGGCGAGATGTTCAGCAAGAACGCCGGCATCCTGCTCGCCGAGGTCGTGACGGTGGAGGACAGGAGCAAGGCCGGCGACGGCTCTGCCGTCTTCGCCGGCCTCACCTGCGGTTGGAACGTCATGCACCTCGCCTTCATCTACAAGGAGCCCGTCGAGAC
>Ga0194057_10000045_pt1 | contig 46660 bp, 39 predicted proteins | sample SepL4415m_MetaG_FD_155474 | JGI IMG/M metagenome (GOLD analysis project Ga0194057, IMG submission 155474) | Anoxic zone freshwater microbial communities from boreal shield lake in IISD Experimental Lakes Area, Ontario, Canada - Sep2016-L442-15m | ecosystem: Environmental > Aquatic > Freshwater... | reverse complement strand
CCGCATTCTCGGCTCCCTGAATGTTTGCAGCAAAGAATGGATTATCCGCCAATACGACCACGAGGTGCAGGCCGGTAGTGTAATCAAGCCGCTGGTAGGCGTGGTCAACGACGGCCCGAGCGATGCGGCCGTGCTGCGGCCCGTGCTGACGAGTCGTCGCGGAATTGTCATTGCTTGCGGCATGAACCCCTGCTACGGCGATATTGACCCCTACTGGATGGCGGCGGCGGCGATTGATGAGGCGGTGCGGAATTGCGTTGCCGTGGGGGCCGATCCGCAGCGGATTGCCATCCTCGACAACTTCTGCTGGGGTAATACCGATCGGCCCGAGACGCTCGGTTCGCTCGTGCGTGCTGCCCTGGCCTGCTATGACGTGGCCACCGTATTGGGCACGCCGTTCATCAGCGGCAAAGACAGCCTTAACAATGAATTTCGCCCCCAAGGTGCCGCCGAGCCGATCGCCATTCCGCCCTCGCTCTTAATCAGTGCCATTGGCCAGGTCGATGACGTGGCTCGTTGCGTGACGATGGATCTTAAAGAGCCAGGCAACGTCCTGTACCTCGTCGGCACCACGCGCAATGAACTGGGCGGATCGCATTATTACAGGATCTCCGCCGGGTTTGCGGATAATTGTGGTGCGGGCGTCCCGCCTGCCCAAGATGTTGTGGTTGAACCAGGCAGGCGAGACGCCCGCACCACAAACTTGGCGGAGAGCCTCCCCACGCCCGTTTCGGGAGAGGGGCAGGGGGTGAGGGAGGGTCGGGTGCCGCAACTTGATCCGCAAACCGCTAAAAAAACCTTTGCCGCGATGCATCGTGCAATCCACGCCGGATTGGTCCGCGCCTGTCACGACTTGAGCGAAGGCGGCCTGGCGGTCGCCGCGGCCGAGATGGCCTTTGCCGGCGGCTTTGGCGCGAAGATTGATTTGCAGGCCGTCCCGTGCGATGACTCACTCCCCTCCCTTTCAGGAACAGGGGGTGAGGGCAATCAACTCCCCTCTCCCTCTGGGAGAGGGGCAGGGGGCGAGGGCATGGCCGCGCGGTTGTTCAGTGAGTCGAACACGCGGTTTCTTTGCGAAGTGCAAGCCGAGAATGTCGCAGCGTTTGAAACGGCCATTGCCGGCGCGGCGAATGCACGGATCGGCCAAGTGACCCAGGACGACCGGCTCGTGATTCACTCCGGTGGCGCGACGGTCGTCGAGAGCGATTTGGCCTCGCTGAAAGAAGCCTGGCAGAAACCGCTAAGATGGTAATGACAAACAAGAATGAACCCTGAACCCTTGAATTGCTAAGCCGCAAGCGGCTAGCGCAACCCATGTCCTGCCCCAAAGTCCTTATCCTCCGAGCACCTGGCACGAACTGCGACCAGGAAACGGCCTTCGCTTTTGAAATGGCCGGTGCCACGACCGAGACGCTCCACGTCAACCGCATGCTGGAGTCGCCGGCTTTGCTCGATCAATTCCAGATTCTCTGTATTCCCGGTGGATTTAGCTTTGGCGACGATGTGGCCGCGGGGCAGATCTTTGCCGTGCAAATGCGGCATCACCTAGCCGGCCGCCTGGCCGACTTCAAGGCCGCCGGCAAATTGATCCTGGGGATATGCAACGGGTTTCAAGTGATCATCAAATCGGGCATCTTGCTGGACGACGAGCCACCCCACGGCCCGCCGGCCACGCTGACCTACAACGACTCCGGCAAGTACGAAGACCGTTGGGTCCGCCTGGGCGTGGCGAGCAAAAAATGCGTATTCCTTCGCGGCATTGAGCAGATGTATCTGCCCGTGGCCCATGGCGAAGGCAAGTTCATCGCCCGGGACGTCGCCACGCTTGCCCGATTGGAAGCGGCTGGTCAGTTGGCCTTGCGCTACACTCCCCTCGCCCCTGGCGGGAGAGGGCAGGGAGCAGGGAGCAGGGAGCAGGGAGAAAGCAAAATACAACAACCTCCCCTCGCCCCGCACCCAGGGGCCGGGGGCGAGGGCTTTCAAGCCGGGGGGCATCTCCCCTTCCCCGACAACCCCAACGGCTCGATGGCCGATGTTGCCGGCGTCTGCGACGCGACCGGCCGAGTGTTGGGCCTGATGCCCCACCCTGAGCGGCATCTCGACCCCACGCATCACCCCCGCTGGACACGCGGCGAGGCTGGCCCGGTGGGCGACGGCCTGAAAGTGTTCATCAATGCCGTGCAGTATTTCGGGTGATTCCCCTCTTTTGCCGCTCATCCGCTTTTCCAGGTCAATCCCAACTTTACATCGCCCTGTTCGGCGCGGTCCCGTGTTCGGTCCGGAAACCGGCCACAACCGTGGGGTATCCTGTCAACCTGAATTCCGACGAAGTGGCCGACGAGCTTTGGGCCAAGTTTGGCGTGGACGAAGGTAACACGGCGGCCCAAGGTAACATTTTGGGTAACAGTTGCCTGTTGAACGACAACAGGCCCGGCGAAGCCGAGCCTGTTAAGCCTTATCAAGCAAGGAGTTAAGGAAAGAGGCCCCGGTCGGAGTCGGACCGACGATGGCGGATTTGCAATCCGCTGCCTTAGCCACTTGGCTACGGGGCCGTATTTTGCAACTCATTGATATTTAATGAGTTACATACCATGCTTTATGCGTTGGCAGTAAACTGTGGCGGTAAATAGGTGGTTTCTGTGGCGAGGAAAATAGGACGCAAAAGCGGTAGTCGCAACCGTGATTACTGGTCCCGTAAAAATCACGGCTGGTTCGTTACCGAAAGTAGATCGGCAATTCCCCGCCGCGACCTTAAAGACAATCATATCAAAGATAAGGATTGTGAGGAAGAGAGCCCCCTTTTATTAGTATTCACCGCGAGAGAACACAAAGGGCGTAAAAAAAAGATTCTATTCTTTGCGTTCTCTGCGCTCTTTTGCGGTGAATCCTCTTGGATATTATTAGCTGGTTCCACCCTGTGCTCCCAGAACCGAAGAAACCGAAAGCTCCTGCCATGTGCCCTGACGATCTGACCACTCAACTGAAGACAGAGGCCCAGCGACTCGGTTTCGACCTGGCTGGGGCGACCGCGGCCATCGAGCCGCCGCGGATCGGGGCCTTCCAGCAGTGGCTTGCGGACGGTTTTGCCGGACAGATGGAATACATTCCCAGCCGAGCGACAGCATACAAGCACCCCAAGCACGTTTTGGACGGCACCCGCAGCCTGCTGATGCTGGCAATGGCCTATCGCACGGAGGAGCCTGCCGAGCTTACCGCGGGCCAGGGCCGGATCGCGCGCTATGCCTGGGGAACCGACTATCACGACCTAATCCGCGAGCGATTGCATGCCTTGGCCGACTTTCATCGCGCGTTAATGCCCGGTGCGGCAGTTCGCGGAGTGGTCGATACGGCCCCGCTGCTGGAACGTGAGTTCGCCGAATTGGCCGGCCTCGGCTGGGTTGGCAAGAACACTTTGCTCTTGAATCGGCAGTTGGGAAGTTGGTTCCTTCTGGCCGCCTTGCTTACCAGCGAAACGCTTGTCTACGACGAACCGGTGACGACCGGTCACTGCGGCACCTGCCGGGCCTGTATCGACGCCTGCCCGACGGGAGCGATCATCGAGCCTTATCGTCTTGACGCGAGGAAGTGTATCTCCTATTTGACGATCGAGTTGCGCGAGCCGATTCCGCCCGAACTGCGCGAGTCGATTGGACCGCGAATCTTTGGCTGCGACTTATGCCAGGACGTTTGCCCTTTCAATCGCCGTCCGTTACCGATTGCCGAGCCGGCGTTTCAGCCACGTCCCCATTCAAATCCGATCGGGCTGGCCGAGTTGCTACGCTTGGACGATGCCGCTTTTCGTCAACGATTCCGCGGGTCGCCCCTCCTGAGGGCTAGGCGGCGAGGACTGCTTTGCCAAGCCGCTTATGCGTTAGGCAATCAGCCGGACGAGAATGCTTCGTTTGCACTCGTTGAAGGACTTCGCGATTCCGACCCGGCCGTGCAGGCGGCGTGTGCGTGGGCACTGGAAAGATACGACATCGGTTCCAAGTCTACCGCACGGCCGAAAAACTACAAGTCTGCTGAGAATGGTTCCTGAAAAACTGGTATCATTAGCGTAGCGTTTCGCCGAAATAGGCCTAGCCAATTTCATTGTACTCGTTTGCCAAGGAGTTTTCCGTGTCTTCCGCTGATGTAACCCCGCCGACTGTAACCCCGCCGACTGGCCCCATTCCCCAGGAACTCAAGTCGGCCCTCAAAGCATTCCGAAAACGGCTCAAGCTGACTCAGCTTGACGATCAATCACGAATCGGCCGCGGCCCAATGAGCGGCGGGCACGAGTCGGGTATTGTGGCTATTACGCCGCCCGACCAGTTTCCGGCGGCCGTCTGGGAAGAGTTGGCTCGGCAAGGCAAGCTCAAACGGGCAGGCAGCGGAATGTATTCGCTCGGCCAACCGTAGGCGAGTTTGCAGATCTCCTGAAAAGCCGCTTGCGTTGGCCTTTCGTGGATACTACACTAAATGACTACTGGAAAACGCGCCGAGACCTTCTCGCGCCGTTGATTCTCAGCGGCAACGTGCCGCCTTACCCACCCCGATCCCACTGGTTTTCATCGAGAGGAAGAATCATGCGTACATTTTCATGCGTCCTGTTGTTTAGCTTAGCACTGCTGTTTGCCACCGCAGGCTCGCTAGCTGTTGCCGAAGATCAGTCGCCTTCGGTACTTCCCAATCTGAACAAGCTCACCGATCAGGAGAAGGCCGATGGCTGGGAACTGCTGTTCGACGGCGCGACGAGCCAAGGCTGGCGAAATTTCCGAAAGAAAACGATTTCGGCTGGCTGGAAGGTTATCGACGGCGCGCTCTGCCGCGTGAACGGTTCGGCCGGCGATATCCTTTGCGACAAGCCGTTCGAGAACTTCATTTTGGAACTCGATTACAAAGTGCCCGCCCATGCCAACAGCGGCATCATGCTGCGATCGACCGAAGATCAGGGCGCGGCCTGGGCGACAGGAATCGAATTCCAGCTTCTGGACAACACCGATCCCCACGGCGACTCACAAAAGGCCGGTTGGGCCTACGCCTTGTACAAGCCAGCCGACGATCCCAAGACAGGCAAGCCGTTGGATGCCACCAAGCCGGTCGGACAATGGAACCACGTTAAAATCGTCTATGACGGTGCTCACGTCGAGCACTGGATGAATGGCGTGAAGTACTGCGCGTTTGAAATCGGCAGCGACGATTTCAAACAGTGCGTCAAGAACAGCAAGTTCAACAGCATGCCGCGGTTCGCCAAAAACAAGGCCGGGCATATTGTCTTGCAGGGCGATCACGGCAACGTGAGCTTTGCGAACATCAAGGTCCGCCCGCTGCCGACAAAGTGAAAAATTGTGGCCCCGATCTGATCGGGGCGAGTTTTACGGATTGATCTTAATCTGTTATCTTGCAACAAGGAGTATACTCGATGGCGTTTCAGTCGATGCGAACCATGCTGCTGTCCAGCGCGATCTACATTCTTGCGGCCGGATGGGCATTGGCCGCCGATGTTCCCTCTTGGCACCAGTTTCACGGTCCCCGGGGAGACAATCTCTCCATCGAGAAAGGGTTCTTGAAGGAGTGGCCGAAAGACGGTCCGAAGCTGGTCTGGACTGCCACCGGTATTGGGCAAGGGTTTGCAAGCGTGGCGATCAGCGGCGGCATGATCTACACTGCGGGGAATCTCGACGGTAATACGGAGGTCATCGCCCTGGACCTCGATGGAAAGATTCTCTGGCACACCAAGTGCGGTAAAGGTTGGACCAGCGACCCTGGCGGTACCCGAGCAACCCCGACGATTGATGGCAGCCAACTGTACTACGAGACCCCGTATGGCGATGTCGTCTGCCTGGACGCCAAGACGGGCAAGAAAGTATGGGGCCTAAACCTCCTGGAAGAGTTCGGCAGCAAGAACATCACCTGGGGGCTGGCGGAATCGCTTCTGATAGACGGTGACCGGCTGATCTGTTTGCCCGCTGGGCCGAAGGTCAGTGTGGTAGCCCTTGACAAGCGGACGGGCAAGATTGTGTGGAAAGCCCCCAGTGCCAGTGGTGACTTGGCTGGTTATGCCACCGCATCGCTCGTCAACTACCAGGGCTTGAGAATGATCCTCACCATGACGGGGCAGGCACTGATCGGCGTGGACGCCGACTGCGGCGCGCTGCTTTTCCGCTACCCACACAAGACGGCCTACGACGTTAATGCCACAAGTCCCATTTTTCATGAAGGCCAGATTTTCATTACTTCGGGCTATGGCACGACCGGATCGGTGATGCTCAAGGTGCTTGTGGATGGCCAAAAGGCCCGTGTGGAAAAGGTATGGGACTCACGGGAACTGGACAACCACCACGGCGGCGCAATCCTGGTGGATGGTTGCCTTTATAGCGCGGCCCACAACCTCAACGGCGGCAAGTGGATTTGCCTCGATTGGAAGACAGGTAAGATGCACTACGCCGAGCGAGGGGTAGGCAAAGGCTCGCTCACGTACGCAGACGGCATGCTCTATACTTTGAGCGAGAGCCGCGGTGTTGGCTTGGTCCAGGCCACCCCGGACCGCCACAAACTGGTCGGCGAATTCAAGACTCCGCAAGGTCCCGAGGGACCGACTTGGGCTCACCCGGTGGTCGTTGGTGGGCGACTCTACATCCGTCACGACAGCAAACTGTATGCCTATGAAGTGAAGGCTCCGTAAGCTGCCCATGGATTACCTGACGACCCTGGGGATAGCAGTCGGCTTGGCAATGGACGCATTTGCGGTGTCGATTGTCGCTGGCCTGAACATGCCCCGGATAACGCTACGCCACGTCTTCCGGATTGCTTTTCACTTCGGGCTTTTCCAGTTTATCATGCCTGTGCTCGGGTGGGTGGCGGGCAAGGAGATGGCCTCAAGAATCGGAGTTTTCGACCATTGGATTGCCTTTGCGCTGCTTGCCTTCGTTGGCGGCAAGATGCTGCGTGAAGCCTGGGGGGAGCACGAGACCGAATCGCGAGCCGATCCAACGCGGGGAATGATGCTTATCACGCTTTCCGTCGCCACAAGTATTGATGCACTGGCGGTAGGCATCAGCTTCGCTTTACTGCACGTTACCATCTGGCTTCCTAGCGTGGTCATCGGCATCGTGACTTGCGTCCTGAGCGCGATTGGCATGACCTGTGGCAGCCGGTTCGGTGCTCGGTGGGGTCGTCTGGCTGAAGCGGCAGGGGGATGCGTGTTGCTCTTCATCGGTGGAAAGATATTGGTCTCTCACCTTTTCGCGTAAGAGGTCTTGCCTCCGAGTCTTGCAAAGTGAATTGCCATAGCGTTTTAATAGTATAGTGGCCCCGTCTACCTCCTTCCTCTCACAACCACAATACAAAAATGCCAAAGGAGTGGCGACCCGTGGCCCATTGACAGTCTGTTTTCCAGCCGATAAGATTGCACCATGGAGTACACAAAGGAAGCTGTTCGCGTTGGTCCCTCCCAGCATGGCCTGGGAGTTTTTGCTTTGCACTCATTTGCCACCGGCGATTACATCGGCCAGATTCATGGCGAGATCGTGGCGGATCCGGAGTACGGTTCAGAATATGGCATCGATCTTGGCGATGGCAATCGAACCTTGGAACCCGCCGCACCGTTTCGTTTTCTCAATCACAGTTGTCAACCCAACTCCGCGTTGGTCATCTGCGACGAGAAAAATGAAGACGGAACTTCCCTTGTTCCGAGTGTGTGGCTGGAAATTTTAAGCAAGATTGCACCAGGCGAACCGATGACCATCGACTACGCATGGCATGCCGATGCGGCTATCCCTTGCCAGTGTGGTACGGCGAAGTGCCGTGGATGGATCATGGCGGAAGAGGAACTCGATGATGGAACGTCCAAAATCCGAGAAAACTCTCCATGCGGGCAGTTCCAATTATGATTTACGGCTCTCCGCCGGGTTTGCGGATAATTGTGGTGCGGGCGTCCCGCCTGCCCAAGATGTTGTGGTTGAATCAGGCAGGCGAGACGCCCGCACCACAAACTTGGCGGAGAGCCTGATTTACTAAACAGGGTGAACATTTCATGTCCCACGAAACCATGTCCTCTCGACAACGTGTTCTGGCAGCCCTCAACCACCAGATTCCCGATCGAGTGCCGATCGATTTGGGCGGAAACCAGACGGGTATCCACAAGTTTGCCTTTCAGGCGGTAGCTGAGCTTTTGGGAATGGATGCCTCCGTGGTCATCATGGACGCCGTTCAGCAGCTTGCCAAACCGAGTGAATCGCTGCTGGAGCGGTTCCGTGTCGATACGCGGTATATCGCCGCAGGCGCGGCGGCCGATTTCAAAGGTGGTATTGTCCAGCGGCAGCGCGATGGCCAGCTTTGGCACGACTTGACCGATGAGTTTGGTATCACTTGGTCGATGCCCGACGACCAGCCGCTCTACATGGACATCTCGCACCATCCGCTGGCCAGTGCCACGATCAAGGACATTCGCGACTACCCATTTCCCAAGGGCGACGATCCGGGCCGGTTTGTCGGGCTTCGTCAGCGGGCACTGGAGATCCGACAACAGACGCCATACGCCGTGGTCAGTGGGATATCCGGCGTGGTCTACGAAATCTGCTGGTATCTGCGCGGCCTGGAAACCTGGTTTATGGACATGCTCACGCAGCCGGAGTTCTGCGAGGCCCTGATCGATCAGACGCTGAAGTTCTGGATGGATTGGTTCCGGGTGTTCCTGGATGAGGTGGGCGATGTGGTCGACGTGATCATGATCGGCGACGACTTGGCCGCGCAGAAAGGGCCGCTGTTTCGGCCCGAATTCTATCGCCGCGTGGTAAAGCCGCGGCACAAGCAGTTGGTTCAGTACATCCGCTCGCGGACCCAGGCGAAGATATGGTACCACACATGCGGCGCATGCGTCGAGTACATTCCTGATCTTTTGGACAACGGTATTGACATTCTTAACCCGGTGCAGATCAGTGCCAGCGGAATGGAGCCTGCCGGATTGAAGGCCCGCTTTGGCAGCCGCCTGGCGTTTTGGGGTGGCGCGATCGACACGCAACATGTATTACCGCGAGTCTCGGCCGAAACCGTCCGTGAGGAAGTACGGCGGAATATGGAAATATGGAAGCCTGGCGGCGGCTATGTGTTCAATAACGTCCACAACATCCAGGCAGGAGTTCCGCCGGAGAACATCGTGGCCTTGTATGATGCCGCGCATGACTTCGGATTCTACGAGTAGAAGAGGTCGCGACAGATTCATCTTTTCGACCGACACGAGGCCGTCGCGACGTGGTCAAAGGTGAACTCGCCGTCGACGTAGTCGATCCGCACCTGCGTACCGACGACCGACTCGTGTTTCAAGAGTTCCACGGCCAGCGGGTTCTGCAATCGCTGCTGGATGACCCGCTTTAACGGCCGGGCACCGTAGGTTGGATCGTAGCCTTCCAGTGAGATTGCGCTGATGGCACCCTTGGTCACTTCCAGCTCGATCCCCTTCTCGGTCAACATCTTCCGCAGCCGCTCGACCTGCAAGACGACAATCTTGTGGATCGCCTCGGGTGAGAGGGAATGGAAAATCAGAACTTCGTCAACGCGATTAAGAAATTCCGGCAGGAAACTCGCACGAAGCGTGTCCATCACGGCCTCGCGCATCTGCTCCTCGGTGCCGCCTTCGCGGGTGATTTCCTGAATCACTTGGCTGCCGATGTTCGACGTCATGACCACAATCGTGTTCGTGAAATCGACCGTGTGGCCGAGATTGTCGCTCAGGCGACCATCGTCCAGAACCTGAAGAAGGATATTGAAAACGTCGCGATGGGCCTTCTCAATCTCGTCCAGAAGGATTACCGCGTAGGGCCGGCGGCGAACGGCTTCGGTCAACATGCCGCCCTCTTCATAGCCAACATAGCCCGGCGGGGCACCGATCAACCGGCTCACCGTGTGCCGCTCCATGAACTCGCTCATATCGAGGCGGATCAGGGCGCTTTCGTCGTCGAACATGATCTGGGCCAGGGCCTTGCAAAGCTCGGTCTTGCCGACGCCCGTGGGACCGAGGAAGATGAACGAGCCGATTGGTCGATTGGGATCCTGCAGCCCGCTCCGGTTGCGGCGGACGGCATTGGAGACGGCGGTTACGGCCTCGTCCTGATCGACCATCCGCTGATGGATGCGCTCTTCCATGACCAGCAGTTTGGCCCGTTCGGTTTCCATCATGCGGCTCACGGGGATGCCGGTCCATGCGCTCACCACTTCGGCAATTTCCTCGGGGCCGACCTCGCGACGGAGCAGCCGCCGGCCGGTCACCGGGGCCTGGGGCTTGTCGGCCGATTCGAGCTGCTCCGTGAGCTTTTTCCGCTGGATGTCGAGTTCGTAGAGCTTTTGATAGTCGGCTTCGGCGACGGGCAAGCCGGCCGACTGCTTTTCCTTGATGGCGGCGCCAAGCTGGTTGAATTGCAACTGCACTTCATCGAGCTTGCTGCGGATCTGATGCACGTCGCCCAGCCCGCTCTTTTCCAGTTCCCATTGCTTGCGCAAGTCGGCCAAACGTCGGCGAAGTTCCAACATCTCCTTCTGAATTTCCTCGCGTCGCTGCCGCGCGTGTTCCTCGGTTTCTTCGGCCAACTGCCGATCGACCAGTTCGAGCTGCACCAGACGCCGCTGGACTTCGTCGATCTCTTGCGGCACACTCTGAAGCTCCATGGCCAGGCGGCTGGCCGCTTCGTCCATGAGGTCGATCGCTTTGTCGGGCAGGAAGCGGTCGGCGATGTAGCGGTGCGAAAGGTTTGCCGCAGCCACGAGGGCCGAGTCTTTGATCTTCACGCCGCGGTGATGGGCCTCGTAGCGCGGCTTCAAACCGCGAAGGATGGCAATCGTATCCTCGACATTCGGCTCATTGACGTTGACCGGCTGGAATCGCCGCTCCAGTGCGGCGTCCTTCTCAACATACTTGCGATACTCGTCGAGCGTTGTGGCACCGATGCAGCGAAGCTCACCGCGAGCCAGGGCCGGCTTGAGCAGATTAGCGGCGTCGCTACCGCCTTCCGCCCGGCCCGCGCCGACGACCGTGTGCAACTCGTCGATAAAGAGCACGACGTTTCCCGCGCTGGAAACTTCCTTCAAGACGGCTTTGAGCCGCTCCTCGAACTCGCCGCGGAACTTTGTCCCGGCTACCAGCGCGCCCATGTCCAAGGCAATAACGCGGCGATTCTTTAGACTCTCGGGAACGTCGCCGTCGACGATCCGTAGTGCCAAGCCTTCGACGATGGCCGTCTTGCCTACGCCAGGCTCACCGATCAGCACGGGATTGTTCTTCGTCCGTCGCGAAAGGACCTGGATCACGCGGCGGATTTCCTGATCGCGGCCGATCACCGGGTCGAGCTTTCCTTGCCTGGCCCGTTCGACTAAGTCGATGCCGTAACGCTCCAGGGCCTGGAATTTGGCCTCGGGGGTTTGGTCGGTAACCCGCTGGCTGCCGCGAATGGCCTGCATCGCCTGAAGGAGTTCTTTGTCCGTCAGAGCGTTAAGTTTAAGGATATTCTTCGCCTTGGAATCGACTTTAGTTAGGGCCAACAGGAGGTGTTCGGTGGAGACGAACTCGTCCTTCATTGTGTCGGCCTCGCGCTGGGATGTCTCCAGCACGCGAATCAACTCGCTGTTGGGCTGTGGGAGCGAGCCGCCGCTGACCTTGGGCAACCGCTCCAACTCGGAACGGACAATTCCTTCCAACTGCGCACGATTGACGCCGATACGATCCAGCAACGGAGCGATAACGCCGTCAGTCTCGTGCAGCAACGCGTTGAGTAAGTGGAGCGGTTCGATCTGGGAATGGCCCTGATCGGTAGCCAACGACTGAGCATTGGCCACTGCTTCCTGGCCTTTGATCGTCAGTTTTTCAAAGTGGAATGCCATGGTCTTGTCCCCTCCTTTTTTTGGGGGGCTAGGTTCTGCAACCGGATTGCCGGGAGCGCGACGTCGTTGCACAAGCTGCCTGATTTCCTACAATTTGCATGATAGCCAAACGCAATCAAGGGAACAAGCACCCCGGAAAAATTGCCCCGGAAAACCGCAATATCTTCAACTCGTGGAAGGGGTTCGCTATTATTGCGGGTACAATCGAGTTGCCGTTCATACCACCCACAAGCGTGGGCCTGCACCGAACTCCTAATTTGCCGGTTGTATTACTTGCTATAATGACGTGGACCTGTATTGCTGATTTTGAACCGGGGCGTTATTCGTAAGCAATACTTGTGCGTGCTAATACCAGCTTGAATTAAATCATTTATCCCTCGGCGGCTTGTCCGTGAGCTGAAACAACTCCGCTCCCGCGTCGCCCACCGTTTATAAGGAACCATTCCATGAATTCGAGACGTCCTCAGTTGCCCAATCCGGCCGCTTTGGCGGCGATTGCCATCGTTGCGATCGGCGTGCTCCTCTACGAAACCTACACCGCGTGCTTGATTGAAGTGCCAAACAAACACATGGCAATCCTGATCCACAAGACGGGCAAGGATCTGGATAACTCGCAATCGATTGCGCCGTCGGAGGAGTACAAGGGCGTACAGGCCGCCGTGTTGACCGAAATCCGTTGTTATTACAATCCGTACAACTGGGCTTGGACAGTCGTGCCGCAGATTGAAATCCCCGCCGGCAAGTTGGGCGTTCGCATCCGCCTCTACGGCGAGGATCTGCCGACAGGCGAACTGATCGCCTCCAAGGAATCGCAAAAGGGCATTATGCCGGGGATTCTTGTCTCGGGCCGATATTCTATCAATGCGCAACTGGTCGATCCGGCCGAAAAGAAGGCGCTAGGCCCCGTCAACAACGGTTATGCCGAGATCATCGAACTGTACGACCCTGTGACGATCCCGGCCGGCTTCAAAGGCGTGAGGACGTTGGTTTCTGCACCGCTTCCTGAAACACCCAACGAGATTGTCGTGCCCAAGGGGAAGGCGGCCCGTGGCGTACAGACCGAGACCTATGACACGAGCACTCAGTATTTGAATCCCTACGAGGAAAAGGTATCCTTGATCGATTGCCGCAGCCAGAAATATAACCTGGAAGACATCGGCTTTTCCACCCGCGACGGTTTTTGGGTCAGCCTGGAAGGCGTCATCGAATATCGCGTGAATCCCCATGAGGCCGCCAAGGTTTTCGTCCTCTACAACGAAGGCAAGAACAACGCCACGACCGACAACGAGGCCATCCAGAAGATGGTTATCGATAAGATCATCGTGCCCAACGCCCGGGCTTATACGCGTTTGAAAGGATCGAGCCACTCGGGCAAGGAGTTTATCGCTGGCGATACGCGGGCGACCTTCCAGGAGGAATTCCAGCGCGAGATGCAAAATACCTGTGCCATGCAAGGGATCGAGATCGTCCATGCCTTGATCACCAACGTAAAACCGCCGGAGAAGATCGCTGTTCCGGTGCGGCAGCGGCAGATCGCCCTGCAACAGGAGAAGCAATATACCAAGGAGATCCTGCAACAGGCGGCCGAACAGAACTTGGCCGTACAGAAGGCCACCGTGGTGCAGAAGCAGGCCGAGGTCGCGGCCGAACAGGAGGTCGTGGTGGTCACCGTCGACGCCAAGCGGAAACAGGAGGTGGCCATCATCGACGCCAACAAGCGGTTGGGCGTGGCCCAGAAGAAGTTTGAAGCGGCCAAGGATCTGGCCGCCGCCACGCTGGCCAAGGGCAAGGCCGAGGCCGACGTTATCCGCTTCCAGAACGAGGCCCAGGCCGCCGGCTGGCAGAAGTCGATCGAGGCTTTCAGTGGTGACGGGGCGGAGTTCGCCCGCTATACGCTCTTGAAGAAGATCGCCCCCGCCTACAAGGCGATGATGATCAATACGGACAATAGCGCGTTGATGGACGTGTTCAAGACATTCAAAACGAAGGCGGCAAAGGCAGAAAGCGATAAGAAGTAAGGGAGTTATCGCACAAGTCAAAGGCAATCCCACAATCCAAAGAGGAACCCAAATCATGAGGCAATACGCCAGTTCGATCATTTTTCTAGTAGTCGTTGCCCTGGTCGGCTATGGAGCCTTCGAGTGGACCGTGAATCGCGTTTATGTCCCCGAAGGCAAGAGTCTGCAACTACGTTATAAAGGGCCGCTGATTTTTACCTGGCTGGCAAAGAAGTCGGAAATTGGCAAGTTTGCCGATGAATCGCAAGGTGAAATGGGTGTGCTGCAACAGCTCCGCGGCCCAGGCCGGCACTTCTATTGTCCGATCTGGTGGGAGCGCAACCTCGTCCCTGACGTGGTGGTCCAAACCGGCGAAATCGCCTACCTCAGCAGCATGTTGGGCGAAGAGGGTACGGACCGCAAAGTCGGTCAGTTCCTCGTCTCCGGCGACCTTGGTCAGACACACGAAAAAGGCCCCCTCCGCCGCATCCTCGGGCCGGGCCGCTATCGCATCAACCCCTATGCCTACCAACATACCATCGTCAAGACCGAGGTGGTGGGCAAGAGCCAGATCAAGTATTCCGGCTGGGTGGAGATCCCGGCCGGTTACGTCGGCGTGCAGACCTACTTGACCGACGACCCCAATGCTCAACCCAAACCGCGGCATGCCGGCATTCAGGACGATGTCCTACCGCCGGGGCTTTACGCGCTCAACCCCAAGGAACGGCAAATCGACATTGTCTCCATCGGCTATGACGCCAAGGAAATCTCTACCGAGAAACAAAAAGGCGAGAATGGCCGGATGGTTGTCGACGAGAGCGGCGAGGGCCTGCCGGTTTCCGACACGGGTATCTTCTTTCCCTCCAGCGACGGATTCAAGATCCACATGGACTTTAGCGTGGTGTGGGGCGTATTGCCCGACCAGGCCCCGGACATGATTCGCCGCTTTGGCAATCTGGCGGCCGTCGAACAGAAGATCATCGTGCCCCAATCCGAGAGCATCTGCCGCAACAATGGTTCTCGCATGGGAGCGGTCGAACTGCTCGTGGGAGATTCGCGGCAGAAGTTCCAGGAAGACGTCGACAAGGCATTTCAGAAGGTGCTGAAAGAGAAAAACCTCACACTGCTCTACGGCTTGGTGCGGCATATCTACATTCCCAAGGAAGTCCGCGAACCGATCCAAAAGGGTTACGTTGCGGATGAGCTGACCCTCACGCGCGAACAGGAAACCAAGACAGCCAAGACCGAGGCCAATCTTCGTGAGGCCGAGCAGAAGGTCTTGCTGGAAGCGGCCAAGATCACCGAGGAGACGAAAAAACTCGTGGCCAACGTCAAAGCGACCGGACAGCAGACGGCCGAGCAGATGCAGGCCGACACTGAGCGGAAGGTTGCCGCGGTCGATCGCCAGGCCGCCGAGATCGACGCCCAGCGGGTCGTGACCCTCGGCGAGGCCGATTCGCAGGCCAAGAAGCTTCAGCAACAATCTAGGGCTGAGCTATTTGGCTTGGCCGTCAAGGCCTTTGGCGAGCCGGCCGCCTATACGCAGTGGGAGTTCGCCGAAGGCCTGCCGGAAAATATCGATCTAAAGATGATCTATGCCGGCAACGGCACGCTTTGGACCGATTTGAAAGGCGTTGTGCCCACGCTGCCGGTGAGAATCGGAGTAAAGTAGATCGGCTCTCAGATGCTAAGGATCGGCGCAGAAATAAGTGTCGCAAGAAAAGTAGCAGGCACACTCCGTGTGCCGTCTGCCCCCGCTCGGCGAATGCGCAAAACACGACAGTTATTGGTGCGTCAGTCCCAAAGCCATGAGGTGATCCATTCTACGCTTTGTTGAAGACCTTGGCGTCAATTGATGGTGACTATCCCTTCGCTCTCAAAATCGCGTTCATATTCTTCTTATACCCCTCCACGCCCGGCTGCCCGTAAGGGTTGATGCCGATCAGCCGGCCTTCGACGACCGTGGCGAGCATGAACATTTGAAAGACTTGCCCGAGCGTCGCTTCGTTCAACCGCGATAGACGCAAGTCGGTGGTGGGGCGATGGTCCTCTGCGTAGGCTTGGTTCGTGCCCGCGAGTGCGGCACGAAGAATGTCGGGCAGCGTCTTGCCGACCAACTCGTTGAGCTTGTCCTGGTCCAAGGGCGATTTCTCGATGGCCAACGGCGGCCGGTCGGACTGCTCGACAATCAGGTTGGTGATCAGCTTGTCGCGGCGGCCCTCTTGGTGCTGCTGACCGCGGGAGTGCAGGTCGCGGGTATTAACCACCGTCAACGGCGTCGTTCCCTGGTTGTCCTTGCCAAGACTCTCGGCCAGAAGCTGATCGTACCAAAGACCAACAGCCTCCAACCGCTTGCCCCAGGTGGAAAGTACGCGGATCGTCGCCCCGCGGCGGACCTCCATCAGGCGTGAAACGGCAACGTAGTCCAGCACTGGGTTTGCGCCTGGCAGGGCAGTTCGGAAGCGGTCGTTCATGGCGGCCGCGCCTTCCAATAACTTCACCACATCCAGCCCCATCACTGCCGCGGGAAACAGCCCGACCGGATCGAGTACCGAGAACCGCCCGCCCACGCCGTCGTGAATCGGAAACACATTCGGGCATCCCAGGGCCTTGGACAAATCACGCAGCCGGCCTTTCTCCCCAGTGATGGGCACGATGCGACGGCGGAACTTCTCTTCATCGCCACCGCATGACTTCTTCAGGGCATCGAGAAAGATCCGAAAACCGACCGCCGTTTCTAGCGTGCCGCCACTCTTGCTGATGACCACGATCGCCCAACGGTCGTCGCCGGCCAGCACGTCGAGCAATCCGGCCACGGCGTCGTTATCGACATTGTTGCCTTCAAAATAGATTCGCGGCCGCCCTTTGCGTGCCTCACGGGTAAGCTCGTTGTGGCAGGGATGGCAGCAGGCATCCATGATCGCCCGGGCACCCATGTACGAACCACCGATGCCCAGCACGACCACGCGATCAACTTCGCCGGCCAGCCGATCGGCCGTGGCGAGGATGTCGTCCAGCACCGCGCGGTCGCGGCCGAGGAACCGCTCCGGCAGGTCCATGAAGGCGGCATCCAACGGCTCCTTCTTGGCAGGCACCGGCCCACCCTTCTGGAAAAGCACCAAGTCTTCCAGCACTTCCCGCCGCGCGGCGAGCAACCCTGTGGCAGCCCAATCCAAGTCGGCCTGACTAAGCCCGAACTGCCGCACCAGCGGTGAGGCTGTCTCTGGCTGGATGACTGCCGAGTAATCGTAAACAATGGGGGAAATGGATGAATTGCTCATGGGATCCTCTGGGTTGTTGGATAGGACAGAGGAATTCTACACGAAAAATTGCCAGGCTTCCATATCTGTGTTCCCTGGACCCCACTTGTTTTTACGGCAATTTTCGTTATCAATGGGGGAATTAAATCTCTCACTCTCAACAAATCCGAGGAATCCTGTCATGGAAATCCAGCAATTGGTTCGCGAACTGAAGATCAAGAACGATTCCAAAATCGTGCTCCTGGTGGCCGACGGCCTGGGGGGACTGCCGTTGGAGCCGGGTGGACCAACCGAACTGGAGGCCGCCAAGACACCTAATCTGGACGCGTTGGCGAAAATCGGCACTCTAGGTAACTCGATTCCCATTCTACCAGGCATTACCCCTGGCAGCGGCCCAGGGCACTTGGGCCTGTTTGGCTATGATCCGCTGAAGTTTCTCATCGGCCGCGGGGCATTGGAGGCAACCGGCGTCGGCTTTAATCTCGGGCCTAAGGACGTTGCCGTGCGTTGCAATTTTGTCACGCTCGATGCGGCCGGCAACATCACCGACCGCCGCGCCGGCCGAATTCCCAGTGAGGAGAGTGCCCCGCTGGCAATCAAACTTCGTGAAATAAAAATTTCCGGCATCGAGATCTTCGTCGAGCCGGTTAAGGAGCATCGTTTCTGCGTCATCTTCCGCGGCGAGGGCTTGGGCGGCTGCGTGGCCGACACCGATCCACAGAAGACCGGCGTGCCGCCGCTGGATACCAAGGCCCACGATGCCGAGAGCCAGAAGACGGCCGAGATCGCCAAGCAGTTCGTCGCGCAGGCCGAGAAACTGCTCAAGGGCCAACCCAAGGCCAATGGCCTGACGTTGCGTGGTTTCGCCAAGGCGCCTACCCTGCCGAGCTATGAAGACGTCTATGGGCTAAGGGCCGCCGCCATCGCCGTCTATCCGATGTACAAGGGTTTGGCCCAATTGGTCGGCATGAATTTGGTGGGCAAGCCGACGACGCTGGCTGAAGAGATCGACGTTCTGGCAAAAGCGTGGAACGACTACGACTTCTTCTTCGTACACTTCAAGTACACCGACAGCCGTGGCGAGGACGGCAACTTTGCCGAGAAGGCGAAGATGATCGAGCAGTTCGACGCCATCGTGCCCCGAGTAATGGCTCTTAATCCGACCGTGTTGGCTGTGACGGGCGATCATAGCACCCCGGCCAAGATGAAGGGGCACAGTTGGCACGCCGTGCCCGTGCTGATCGCTGGCCAGAACGTCCGCACTGACGCCTGCCAGTCGTTCGGCGAAACCGAGTGTCTGAAGGGCGGCCTGGGACAGTTCCAGGCGATGTATCTCATGCCCCTGCTGCTGGCACATGCCGATCGGCTAGGGAAGTTCGGCGCGTGAGGGAGAATTGCAATCTCTCTTTGGCTGTCGTTCTTTCCGACACGGCTGGCGGTCGGTTCGACACCCGAATGCCCGATGGAACTAATCAGTCTCGCCGGAAATCAAGGCGTAGTATGGAGATAGTGCGTTTCTTCTTGCCTAGTCGTGCTTCGGCATGGAGAATGTATAAATGACGAATGACAAAATTCTAAACAAATTCAAAATAGGAAGAGGCTCTAATGACTGAAGTTTCGGATTTCCACATTTGAACTTGTATTTGTTTCGTCATTCGTCATTCGTCATTCGGATATTCTTTCCCTTTCCCCATGCACTCCCATCCACTTCAACAACGAATCCAGACATTGCGAAGCCGCGTCGTGCGACTGTTGGCAATCCGTGGACTGAGCGTGATCATGGCGGCGGTGCTGGCGATAGTGATCGCGCTGGGAGGAATCGACTATTGGGTCCGGTTTCGGGACCGGGGGGTGCTGGTCGTCTTTGCCGTGGCCATTCTGGGCGTTTTCGTTTGGACGGGATACCTGGCCGTGCGGAGATTGGTCAATGCCCGTCTGAGCGAAACCGACGTGGCCTTGCATATTGAGGCATGTTTCCCTGCGGTCAAAGATCGCTTGGCCAGCGCGGTGGAGTTTCTCCGGCAGCCGGAAGATAACGCAGCGGCCGGTTCGGCCACCATGCGGCGAGCAGCGATCAACCAGGCGGTTGCCGCGAGCGAGGGTCTCGATTTTGGCGCGGTGCTCGATCGGCGGCCGGCACTGCGGTCGGCCTTGGCTGCCTTGGTGGTTTGCCTGCTGGCCGCCTTTTTGGCGGTAGCTGATGTATCGGTAATACGTACAGCCTTGGCCCGCTTGGCATTTCCACTGGGTACGGCCGAGTGGCCCCAGAAGACGCACCTCGGCCTGCGGCAACCGGTCAAGACAGTCGTTCGTGGTCAGCCGTTGGAGGTCGAAGTGATCGACACTCGGGATGCTCCCCTGCCGCCCGACTGCCACATCCACTATCGTCTTACGGATGCTCAAGGAAGGACGAGAGAAGAAACCGAGCCGATGCAATTGTTGGGCAAAGCCATGGTCGCACGGCGTGAAAATATGACTTCTTCGCTGGAGTTCTGCTTTACGGGTGGCGATGATCAGAACATGAATTGGACTGAAGTCCAGGTCATCGACCCGCCCGAGCCGCCGGCGGTCCGTTCGCTGACGCTCAAAATCACTCCTCCCAGCTACACGACTTGGCCCGAAGAAAATCGCGAGGCAACGTCGCCCCGGCCGCTTTTGGCCGGTTCGCGCGTGGAACTTGCCGGCAAAGCGACCAAGCGACTCAAGCCAGCGAGCAAACTACGATTTGACGACGGCCGCGTCCTTCCCATCGAAATCGAAAACGATGGGCTGACGTTCCATATAGGAAAACCTTCGCTCGATGCATTTCAGGCTGGAAAGCCTGAAGTACTTGTGGCTGACGCGTCGCACGAGCTGATCGTGGAGAAATCGATTGGCTACACGTTTCAACTGATCGACGTTGACGGTGTCGCGGGAGGGGGGGATGAAAGCTGGCAGTTTCGGGTGCTGACCGACGCCCCGCCCAGCGTGGTCATTGAGCAGCCCGCCAGCGACCTCTTCGTCACGGAAAGGGCGATCGTCAACTTTCGCGTTCGGGCCGGCGATGACATGGCCCTCCGGCAGGTCGTGCTGGTTCTCAGTCGGTCAGATGCCAAGGTGACGAAGGAAAAAACAGTTTATCTTTTCAACGGACCCGACAAGCCTTCGCCCTCGTCCCCCTTGGCCTTCGATACGGGCGCGACGGGCGCACCCATGACGTTCGACCGCGCGGTCGAACTTTCAGGATTTCAGCTTGCCCCCGGCATGCAACTGACCTGCCATGCGGTGGCCACCGATTATCGCCCGCAGACTGGCCGAAGCGATTCGCGATTATTGAGCGTCATCACGTCTGACCAATTACTGGAGCGAATGGCTGTGCGACAGGGCCAGATTCTGGTGGAATTGGCCCGTGTGCTGCAACTCCAGCGCGACGCCCGCAGCCAAGTCCGAATGTTGGAGATCCGGCTGCACGAGTCCACGGGCCTCGAGCAGGCCAACATCGATCGATTGCAGGCTGCGGAGTTCAACCAGCGCGAGGTTGTGCGCAGCCTGACCAGCCGAACCGATGGCTTGCCCATGCAGGTGCTTGGGCTGTTGGCCGACCTGGAGAGCAATTGCGTTGACAACCCCGATTTCCAGCGACGCTTGGAAGGGCTGCTGGCCGAGTTTGATCGCCTCCAGCGCGAACATCTTTCCCAGATCGGCAGGGAGCTGACCACTGCGATAAAAGCTTCGCAGATCCGCTTGCAATCGACACCGCCTCCCGTGGGACGCGATGCCCAGAGCGAATCGTACCTTGCCAGTGCGGGCGAGCATCAGCAACAAGTCATCGCGTCGCTAGAAGGGCTGCTGGCTCGGTTGCGTCAATGGGACGACTACCGCCGCTTCCACCGCGAGGTGGCCCAGCTTCTCAGGGACCAAGAAGAGTTGGCTCGCAATACAACTGCCCTGGGCGCGCAGACGGTTGGCCGTGACCTGAAGGAATTGACGTCGCAGGAATCGGCCGACTTGAAAATCTTGGCGGAGCATCAGTTTGAACTGGCCCGGCGTGAAATGCGACTGGAGGAGGAGATGGAACAAACCGTCGCCGCACTGGGGCCGAGCGAACCGCTGGTGGCCGGAACCTTGGCCGACGCCGTGACGGAAGCCCGGCAACTCGCGATTGCCGCGGATATGTCCATGGCGGGTGGCAATATCCGCAACAATGGACTGGGTCTTGCTCCTGCCGATCAGCAGAGAGTTTTGCGGAACGTGCAAGATGTGCTCGATATTTTGGCGAACAACCGTCGACAGGAATTGGGACGCCTTACCAAGAAACTCGGCGAGGCCGACAAGGATCTCAACTCGCTTCGCACGCAACAAGAGGGCCTCCGTCGCAAGATTGACGAAACTGCAAACCCGCCCGACTCACCGGCTCCCCTGAGTCAGAGACAGAAGGCTGAACTACAGGAACTGGCCCGTCAACAGGGGGAGCTTCGCCAGCAGACCCTACAACTCAGCCGGCGGCTGGAGCGATTGCTGGCCGAGGAAGCAGCCAACACCGCAGGCCAAGCTGCCGGGCTTATGGATCAGGGTAGCCGAGCGGGCAAGGCTGGCGATCACCAAGGAGCAAGCCGCCGCGCCAAGGAGGCGGAGAATGCCCTCAACGATGCCGCCCGGCTTCTCCGCGCCAAGCGTTTTGAAATCGAGGCCCAACTGGCCATGGAACAGCAGGCACGTTTACAGGACACCATCAAGCACCTCCATCGTCAGGAGGAAAAAATCGCGGCTGAAACTCGCGAATTCGCGGGCCTTGAGCGCGTTGGCCCGCTGAACCGCACCCAGGTTTCCAGCCTGTTGGAACTGGCCCATCAGCAAGAACTGCTCCGCGACGAGACGGGCCGGGTGATGCAATCGCTCGAGCCGGTCAACATTTTCCGTATGGCCCTGTCGGCTGCCGTTGGCGAGATGGGGCGGGCCTCCGCACTGCTTCAGCAGCGGCAGACAGGCCCCACGACCCAGCAGGCCGAGCAGAACGCCATCGACCGACTGAACTTGCTCCTTATGGCCATGGAAGCAGAAAAGCCGGGCGAAACCGCAAGCGAAGATGATCCGGCGAATCCGGGAAAAAACAAACCTGATTCCGGAGGCGGTGGCGTATTGCCGCTGGCCCAACTGAAGCTCTTAAAGCTCTTGCAGGAAGATCTAAACCTGCGCACGCAGCAATTGAATCAGGCCGAAGCCGCCGGCAAACCGACCGAAGAACTTCGCGAACAATACTCGCGATTGTCGGAAGAGCAAGGCCGCCTAGCCGAGTTGACCTTTCAGCTCCTTCGTCCGCAACCACCCGAAAACGGCGAGCCGACGGAGAATGCGAAGGAACTGAACGAGCCGAGGGAGAAGCAGCGATGAGAAAGAAATTGAAAATTGAAAATTGCAAATTGAAAATTGCAAATTGGCGGGGGGAGGGGGGCCATCGACCGCTGGGGCGAGGTTCACTGTCGGCAGCGATCTCCAACCGGGCCAGCATGGTTTCACCTCGATGGCTTGTCTTCCCAATTTTCAATTTTCAATTCCTCCTTCTTTTTTTGGTCGGCTCTCTCGCTTTCGCCGCCGACCTGCCGCCATCGACCGATAATCAGCTCCGCGATAGTCTGAATTCTAAGGTCGGCGATGACTATGATCGCGAACTGCTGGGCGATCCGGCCAAGCCTGACGGCAAGGGGAGTGCCGTCGAGAATATGCAGAAGAAGCTACAAAAGGAACTTGGCTCCGCAGCCCAACGGGAAGGCAAGCCGAAGAATCCGCTCCTGCAAGTCGCCGAGACGATGAGCGAGGTTCCGCCTCGTCTCAACCTGCGCGATTCCGGCGCGGTGACGCAACACTTGCAGCGGCAGATCGTTTCGGACCTGGAAAAATTGATCGAGCAAGCAAAGAAATTTGGACCCAACAGCGGCAAAAAGTCCAACGGCCGCAAGCCTACGGGCAATGGCAATAAGAAGCCGGCACAGAACCCGGGAAAGGCCCCTGAGAATCCTCCGGCGGCCGCGCAGGAAAGCAATTCGCAAATCCGTCGTAAGCCCGAGGATATTCGTGCCGAGGAGGCGGCGAAGGCACGTGAGCAGATGATCGAGACTTTCCGCGCGGAATTGCAGCAGCACAATCGCCAAAAGATGCTCGAATTACCCAGCGAGTACTTCCTGCCGGAGTACGAGTTGGAAATCGAAGACTATTTCCGCCGCCTGTCGGAAGATCAGCCCGATTCGGGGAAGACACGATGACTATTTGGCGGGTGGATTCCGAAAGCTCCACTTGTCGAATCCCTTGATGGATACCATATCTTTGTCAGAAATATGAGGGATTGGCTTGTTGGGCTGAGCCATAGCTCCAAAATACATTTGAAGCTCCTGGAAGGCCGTAAACGTGTCGATGAGCTTGAAAAACTCCAAATCCTTCAGGCACTCGTTGTACACGATCTTATACTCACGGTTACGTTTACCCTGCCACGATGAGGCAACAAAAATTGGACAGCCACTTTCCAAAAAAAGACCGCCGAAGGTAGATTGTTTCGCAGCGTAGGTGCCAAAGAACTCCTCGAACTTCTCTCGCCTTTGCTCACGGGGCCAAAGGTTATCCTCGAATCCCCATCGACGAGGTTTTGAACGATACGCCTCAATCTCACGCTTCTTGCAATGATGCTCGATGAAAGTGTCTACCTCCGAGAGCGTATAACACAAAGCGATATCGGGGTTAGGTTCAGACCGACGTTGATACGACAATTGAAGAATCGGATAAACCTTACCGCAGAACCCCACAACGATATGCACGACAAGCACGCCGGAATAACCATACAGTTGCCCAAAGACAGGAAAGTCAAAGCTGTTGTGGTTCAGTTCTACCTCCTTTCTTTTACGTAGATAAACCACCGTTTGGTCCTGACCCGTGGCCTGCACCGCATCATAGTAGTCATGAAAATCCGAAATAATTCGCATGGTTTACTTCACTTCCCGCTCCCCATAAAACCGCCGCAGGAAATCTTCCATAAGATCGGGCTTGGACATCATGGTTTCGATGCGTGAAGTTGCGGAAGTCACCCTTCACCATTCCCCTACTTTTCCTTCCGCTTCAACTTGCTGTTCCTTCTTGTTCGGTCAGCAGCCATTATAGCGGTTTTGGAGCTATCCCGCAATCCGCTTGGTCAACCTCGTGAAACCGATCTTGCGGCTTCCGGAAGGACTCCAATCGCCTTCGTGAATCGGTTATAATGCGGGAATGACGGACACAACCCCAAAAACCCGCTGGTTCCATCTCACGCCTGATCGAGTGATCCTGGGTCTCCTGGTCGTAGAATGCCTACTTTGGCTCTCGGAGCGGTTTCAGTGGTTCGGATTTAATCACCACAAGGGCTGGATGGTGTTGATTGCCGTAACGGTAGTGGGCGTGGCATTTCTCCTGATGTTCCTCTGGTTCATCATTGCTCTGCTATTCCGTTGGCGATTTCAATTCAGCATTCGGACGCTCTTGATCCTGACCTTTGCCGTGGCTGTACCGTTTAGTTGGTTGGCGGTGGAGATGAAGGCATCGAAGAGGCAACGGGAGGTGGTGCAAGAAATAGTACAACTCCAGGGCCATGTGGCTTACGATTGGGAACGGTATTACAGCAGTGCCAGAACCGCCTGAGCCGAACTGGCTACGAAGTTATTGTGGCGACGACTTCTTTGACGACGTGATTAGATTTGACCGTTATTCCTTTGAGGGTGAAGGAAACCCAGAAGACGAGGAAAGGATTCTCGATTGTCTTTCCCGCCTCACTAAACTCCGCTCGCTTGATCTGATGGATAATTTAGTGAAGGATGCCGACTTCGCCAAGCTCAAAGGGCAAACTCGGCTGAAATTTTTGACTCTCAATGTATGCCAGATTAGTGACACCGGCCTGAAATATCTCGAAGGAATGCAGCGACTTGAGTATCTTGCTTTGGTTTGCGGTATGCCTAATCAAGTTACCGATGCTGGACTCGAATATCTTCAAGGCTTAACACGACTAACCCATTTGATGGTCGCTGGCGTTCGAGCCACTGATGCTGGACTAAAGAGCATCGAAGGGCTGACCCAACTCACAGATTTGTCGCTCAGCGGCACCCAGATCACGGATGCAGGGCTGGGACACCTCAAGGGCTTGACGGAACTTCAGTACTTGTACCTCTATAACACCCAGATTACAACCGAGGGCGTGAAGAAACTTCAGCAGGCATTGCCGAATTGCAAGATTTGGATTTCACACTGACATGACCGACCCCACGCCCAAGCCATCCGTTGCAAACCCTGCTGCTGGTCTTCGTAGGAATAGAATTTCTTCTGCTGAGCAAATTATTTTGATACCTGATGACGGCAACTAAGGGGCATGAGATGTCAGACGACGACCGCAAGCCACGAAAAACGGGTTGTGCGATTCTATTCGTGCCGACCCTCATCGTAATTGACCTTCTCGGCATGCTCGTAAGCTTGGCTGGGCCTTATGTCAAGGTAGTGTTCACCGTTGGCTTGTTCGGTCTCGTCTGCGGGACAGCTCTGGGCGGCTATCATTTCGCCAAGACCAAACTGTCAACGAATCGGTCGCTCAGTTTCTGGTTGGCTCTTGGGGGACTCGTCGGCTATTCTCTATCAATCTTTATTGCCATAATAATACAATTGCAGTTACGCTGATGGTTCTGTTGCCCAGTGAACCTGCGTTTTCGTTCTCGGTCTGCCTCGTGCATGGTTGGTGGCAGGGCAATGTGGTATAATCGCTTTTTCCAAAATTGGCAAATCCCCAAGGAATCGCCATGAGATTCAAAAAGGGCCATCCCAAAGCGGTTGCAATGTATTCAATATTGGCCATCCTACTTCTTCTTCCTGTCCAGGCTTCCGCTCAAACGGCCGATCCGGAAAAGACGGCGGCGGAGATGATCAACCCGGCGGCACAGCGAGCCATCGATCAGGGGCTTCAGTGGTTGTCCAGCCGGCAGAACGATGACGGCGGCTTTGGCCAAGGTGTCCAGCGCGGCAACGCCGCCATCTGCGGCCTGTGCGGCATGGCCTTTATGTCGGGTGGAAGCACACCCGGCCGCGGCCCCTACGGCGATCGCGTCGAGCGGGCCGTCGATTACCTGCTGGCCAATGCCCAGCCCAGTGGCTACATTATCGAGCCGACGCCAACGACCCATGGACCGATGTATAGCCACGGTTTTGCCACGCTCTTCCTGGCCGAGTGCTATGGCATGTCGAAGCGAACGGAACTCCGCGACAAACTCAGCCTGGCCGTCAAGCTGATCATCAATTCGCAGAATAAGGAAGGTGGTTGGCGCTATTACCCCAAGAAAGACGACGCCGATATCTCCGTGACGGTCTGCCAAGTGATGGCCCTGCGCGCCGCGCACAATGCCGGGATTCACGTTCCCAAGGAGACTATCGATCGGGCGGTCGATTATGTGAAACGCTGCCAGAACCGCGACGGCGGTTTCCTCTACATGCTAAGTGGCGGCGGCGAAAGTTCCTTTCCGCGCTCGGCGGCCGGGATCGTTGCCCTGAACAGCGCAGGTATTTACAAAGGGGCAGAAATCACCAGCGGCCTCGACTATCTTACCCAGTTTCGCCCGGAGCAAGGCGTCACGCGGCGCGAGCAGTACTACGAATATGGCCACTACTACGCCGTGCAGGCCCTATGGCAGGCCGGCGGGGAGCGTTGGGCACGCTGGTATCCGGCCATTCGCGATGAACTCATCTCCCACCAAGGGCCTGACGGTTCTTGGAGTTCGACCTACGGATCTGAATACTCCACCGCCATGTGCCTCATCATCTTGCAGATGCCCGAGAATCAGTTGCCGATTTTCCAACGGTAAGGCATGGTCGGCGAAGCCCACTAAGTTCCGGCAAAGGCAAACCACGAAATACACGAAACACACGAAAGAAGATAAGAGATTGAAACCAAAAACTAAAAAAAATGTAAAAAGACAGGAATATGAGGGCAAGTGTTCTGTGTTCAATTCTCCTGTCTTCAAAACATTTGGCCTATGGGCCAAAAACATCCTCTTTCCCTTTTCGTCTTTTTTGTCTGTTTCGTGGTTTGGCTTTTCAGTTGCAGTCGTGGTCGTATGCGCCGCACCTGCCCCCGCCCAAACGCCGCTGGCGGTGCCGGTGGATGGCGAGCCGTTTGCGGCGAGGCTGACGAGCGTTGATGCCCAAGGGAAGCTCGGCTTTGACGTGACCGGCAAGCCGCGAACGCTTACTGCGGCCGATCTGGTTTCTTGGGGGCAACCGGCGGAATTGCGGAAGGGGCCGATCCTTGTGCTAGCCGACGGCGGATTCTTGCCGGCCGCCGTGCTAGGTGCCGATAAGGCCCAGCTTTCGGCTGACTCGGCCCGGCTGAGCACGCTGAAACTGCCTCTGGACTCACTGGCAGGAATCATCTTTCGCCTGCCGCCGTATCCGGCGGAACTGGACGCCCTGCTCGATCGCGTTGCCCGCGGACAGGGCCAAACCGATTGTCTGATCCTCGATAACGGCGACGAGGTCGCGGGCCTGATCGAGGCTGAGAGTCTAGGGAGCGACAAGCTCAAGATCAAAGGCAATCTCGGGCCGGTCGAGGTTGCGGTCCGTCGTGTCGTGGCGTTGGTCTTCAATCCGGCCTTGCGGCAACAATCTGCCGCGCAGGCCGGCGCGGCTTGGATCGGGCTTAGCGACGGCACCCGCCTGCTGGCCGCCCGCTTGCGACTGGAAGGAGACTCGCTGGAACTGACGACCCTCTGTGGCGCGAAGTGGAAAGCGGCTGCCAAGGATCTGGTCTTTCTTATGCCGCAGACCGGCCGGGCCGTCTATCTTTCCGACATTCGGCCGGACGAGTATCGCTTTGTGCCTTACCTGGAAACAAAGTGGCCCTATAAGACTGACCGCAATGTGACCGGTGGGCAGTTGCGCTGCGGCGGGCGGCTTTATCTGAAAGGCATTGGGCTGCACAGCGCAGCGCGGTTGAGCTATCGGCTCGATCAGCCCTGGAGCCGCTTCCAGGCGGAACTGGGAATCGACGACTCGACCGGCGGCAGCGGCAGTGCCGGTTTTCGCGTTTTTGTCGATGGAATGCAGAAATACACCAGCCCGCCGATCCGCGGCGGCATGCAGCCGCAGGCCATTTCCATTGATCTCACGGGTGCGAAGAAACTTGATCTTGTCGTCGACTACGGCGAGGCTGGCGACGTGATGGACCATGCCGATTGGCTTGGGGCAAGGCTGGTGAAGTAAAAAATGGGCTCTTCGCCGGATTTGCGGATAATTGTGGTGCGGGCGTCCCGCCTGCCCAAGATGTTGTGGTTGAACCAGGCAGGCGAGACGCCCGCACCACAAACTTGGCGGAGAGCCAAAAAATGCAGAGAGATTGCAAATTGAAAAATAAAAGGAAAATGAGTAAGATAATGAAATCATTCACGACAGCGAGCCTTTTATGAACGATATTGTCATTCAGCGAGTTACGAATTCCCGGCAACGCAAGCAATTTCTCCAGCTTCCCTGGACGATCTATCGGAAAGACCCGTTCTGGATTCCACCGCTCCGCATAAATCAGCAAGAAATGGTGGGTTATTCCCACAATCCGTTCTACGATCAGAACCAGATCCAAACATTTCTTGCCTATCGTGAGGGGGAAGTCGTCGGCCGAATCGGTGCCATTTTGAACCAGGGGCATATTCATCGCTACGACGACCTTCGGGGATTCTTCGGATTTTTTGAGTCGATCGACAATCAGGAGGTGGCCAACGAACTGTTCAATGCGGCCCGAGATTGGTTTGCCGACCAGGGGATTTTCAAGTTACGGGGGCCGACGAACCCCTCGCTGAATGCGGAGGTGGGCCTTTTGATCGACGGCTTCGATTCGGCGCCGACCTTCATGATGACCTACAACCCAGCCTACTATGAACGGTTAATTGAAAACTACGGCTTTCGGAAAACCCAGGACTTGTACGCATTCTGGGGACACGTCTCGATGCTGCCCAAGATCGCCGAAAAGCTGGCTCCCGTCGCGGAACAAATCATCGAGCGATACAACGTCAAGGTCCGGCCACTGGATAAGTCCCGATTCCTCGAAGACGTCAAATCGTTCCTGTCGATCTACAACCGCTCGATGACCAACACCTGGGGCTTTGTTCCCATGTCCGATGGCGAAGTGGAGCACGTCGCCAAGAGCCTTCAGCACCTCATCGTGCCCGAACTGGCCATCATCGTGGAGATCGACGGGCGGATCGTCGGGGTATCTTTCGGGTTATTGGACTACAACCCGCGTATCCGGGAAATCGATGGCCGACTCCTTCCCTTCGGCTTCATCCATCTCTTGCGCAAGAAGAGCCAGATCAAGAAGATCCGCGTGATCTCGACCAACGTGCTGCCTGAATACCAATTGCACGGACTGGGCTTGGTACTCCTGAACGGTATCGTGCCCAAAGCGATTGAGTGGGGTATCCAAGAGGCTGAGTTTTCTTTTGTGCTGGAATCGAACAGCCTCTCCCGCGGTGCCCTGACCAAAGGGGGGGCCAAGATCACGAAGACCTATCGCATCTACGACATCGATTTTGATCCGGCCGAAGTGATAGCCCAGCGGCAAACGCGACGACGTGCCGGCATCAAAGGGCGGCTGGAAATTCGACCGGTCGTCTCCGGCCGCGACCTCAACACCTTCCTTAACGTGCCCAAGCGGATTTATGCCGAAGATCCGCAGTCGGTACCTCTGCTGCTGCTGGACCAGAAAGAATTCCTCAATCCTCGTGTGCATCCTTTCTATTTGCACGGGGCTGCCGAAAAATTTGTCGCTTACCGCGATGGCGTCCCCCAGGGACGAATCCTCGTAAGCGACGACCCCCGCTATAACGCGGAGCACAAAAGCAACACAGGCTGTTTCGGCATGTTTGAATCGGCCGACGACCCGGAAATGACCCAAGGGCTGGTCGAAGCCGCCTCGAAATGGTTGCGCGACCGCGGCCGGACTGCGATCATGGGTCCAATCGATTATTCGACCAACTACTCCTGCGGCCTGCTGGTCGAAGGCTTCCACGCGCCGCCACGGATTATGGACAACCACAATCCGACCTATTACGCCGGGCTTCTGGAGTCGTGCGGTCTAGCCAAGGCCAAGGATCTTTATAGTTGGTGGTTCACGGATTCCAAAGATATGCGATTCATGTGGCATGAACGTGCCGAACGGCTCGCGCGCCGCGGCAAAATCACGATCCGCTCGGTCAATAATCGCGATTTCGACGCCGAGGTGCAGCGCTGCAACACCGTCTACAACGGTGCCATGGAACACAACTGGGGGTTTGTCAGCCTCACCGAGGCCGAGTTTCGCTATATGGCAGGCCGGTTGCGGCAACTGGCCGAGCCTAAGATGGTGCTGCTGGCGGAAGTCGACGGCCAACCCGTCGGCTTCTCGATCACGCTGCCCGACATGAACGAAGCCGTGCGGCCGCTCAATGGCCGGTTGTGCCCCTATGGGCTGCCGATCAACCTTGTGCGATTCCTCTGGCGGAAACGCCACATCAAGACGGCCCGCGTACTCGTCCTGGATGTTCTGGAAAAGTATCGCCGTCGCGGTATCGCCGAGATGCTGATCCTCAAAACCCTGGATTACGGCAAAAACGTGGCCCACTATACGGGTGCGGAGCTAGGCTGGACCCTGGAAAACAACGATCTCGTGAACCAGACCATCGAGGCCGTCGGGGCCAAGAAGTACAAGATTCACAGGATTTACGAGAAATCGATCGGCGAGTGAGACCAAAACACCACTCGACGGACTGGACATAAATCCGAATCCACCTGTGTGTGGCAAGATTCTCTGGCAGCCGGACGCCACCGTGGCACGGGCATCTTGCCCGTGTCGAATTCCACGGGCTGGAAGCCCGTGCCACGCGCTTGCCAGAAAAACTTGCCACACACATCCACCTCCCCAGTTGTCGCTGCGGAAGTGAAGCTTATAATGACAATCTATCGGTTTGCCGGCAGATTGTTTGGCCGGCAAGCGGTCCTTTATTCCCTATTCCCCATTACAGCAGAGGAGCCTTTATTTCATGGCAAACATCCTGGAACTCTCCGAGTCCACTTTTGAAACCGAAGTTCTCAGCTCAGCAAAGCCGGTGTTGGTTGATTTTTGGGCACCTTGGTGTGGTCCGTGCCGCAAAATCGCCCCGCTCCTGGAGCAGTTTGCGTTGGAAAACGCCGAGGCCGTCAGGGTTGTCAAAGTCAATACCGACGAAAACACCAAACTGGCCACCGACTATCGCATCGATTCGATTCCCACCTTGATCCTTTTCAAGGATGGCCAAGTCGTTGAGCGTTTTGTCGGTTTTGATAAGTTCCGTCTGCAAGAGGCCGTCTCGCAGATCTCGGAATAACACTACCTAGAACGGAATTTATTCCGTCCGTCAGTCCTGCTGGAACGGAATGAATTCCGTTCTACTAAGAGGCCGTACCCATCGACACTTCCGCCCTCCTCTCTCCGGACCTTCTGGCCAAGCTTGAAAAATTCGAGCTGGTGAGCCGGAAGATTTTCCGGGGGCGGATGAAAGGCGAACGTTGCAGCCCGCGCAAGGGCCAGGGTGTCGAGTTCGCTGACTTTCGCAACTATGTGCCAGGCGACGACCTCCGGTTCGTCGATTGGAACACGTACGCGCGTTTGGAAAAACTCTTTTTAAAGATGTTCCGAGAAGAGGAAGATCTTCATTTTTACGCTTTGATCGACGCCAGTGCCTCCATGGATTTTGGCGAACCGACCAAACTCCGCTATGCTGCGCAGCTTGCGGCCGCCTTGGGATTTGTCGGGTTGGTGCGGGGTGATCGGGTGAAAATCGAAACGCTGGGCCAGTCAGCCGGCAAGCCGGCACCGGTTTTTCGCGGCCGCAAAAGCCTATGGCGGATGATCCAGCAGATGGAAGAGATCCCCCGAGGCGAAAGCGTCTCCCTGGCCGATGGCGTGAAAAACTTCTGCATCCGCAACACCGGCCGGGGGATCGTCGTTCTGCTCAGCGACCTGATGGACAAGACCGGCTACGAAACGGCCATGCGTTACCTGCTTTCCCGCGATCTGGACATCTACGTGATCCAAATCCTCTCCGCCGCCGAGATCGACCCCGACATCGCCGGCGACCTGCGACTGGTCGATTGCGAGGATTCCGACGCAGCCGAAGTCAGCGTCACTCCAGCCTTGATGGCCCGATACAAGCAAACGCTCGCGACCTTCGTTGATGGTGTTCGGCAGTTCTGTATAAAACGAGGCATGGTTTACCTGCTGGCACGAAGTGATGTACCGGTTGAGGATCTGGTGAGTGGGTATTTGAGAAATCGCGGATTGGTGAGGTAAATTCATTCGACGGTCCTTACCTCGATCCCTTGAAAGAATCCATTCGACGAAACCTCTGAATGAAAGGATAATCAATGAAACGCCTTCTTTTTATCCTGACGGTAGTGTTGCCGGCACCGCTGGCCGGGCTGCACGCCGACGATGCGGCAAGACAGACCGGGCGGCCCAACATTGTCATAATCCTCGCCGATGACTTGGGATTTTCAGACATCGGCTGCTACGGCGGAGAGATCGCGACGCCAAACCTCGACAAGCTTGCGGCGAATGGCCTCCGGTTCACGCAGTTCTACAACACGGCCCGCTGCTGGCCCAGCCGCGGTGCCCTGCTCACCGGTTACTATCCGCAGCAGATTCACATGGATCCACGGCAGGGAAGGTTGCCGTCATGGACTCGCACTTTGCCGCAGCAGCTCAAACCACTGGGCTATCGCAGCTACCATTCCGGCAAGTGGCATATCTTTGGGGCACCCAAACCAATCGCCGATGGCGGGTTTGACCAATCGTATGTGTTGCATGACCACGACCGCAATTTCAATCCAAGGAGCCACTGGAAGGACGATCTCCCACTGTCGCCCGTGGCGAAAGACAGCGGCTATTACACCACGACGGCCTTCGCCGATCATGCGATTCGTTGCTTGAAGGAACATGCCGAAGAATATGCGGGGAAGCCGTTCTTTTCTTACCTGGCATTCACGGTGCCGCACTTCCCGTTACAAGCCCCACCCGAGGACATTGCCCGCTACCGTGATCATTATCTCAAAGGCTGGGATCAAGTGCGCCAAGATCGCTGGCGAAAGCTGTGCGAGGCGGGGATTGTCAACTGCGCTCTGTCGCCGTTGGAGCCGGCATTCACACCGCGTTACTTCACACCCGACGTGCTAAAGACACTTGGACCAGGTGAGGTCAAACATGCCGTTTCCTGGTCGCAATTGACGGACGAACAGAAGCGGTTTCAGGCCGCGAAGATGGCCATCCACGCCGCCATGATTGACCGAATGGATCGTGAAGTCGGGCGAGTGCTGGATCAAGTGCGCGCGATGGGCGCATGGGAGAACACGATCATCCTTTTCCTTTCCGACAACGGCACCGACGCCTCTCTCTTGGTCCGCGGCGACGGCCATGACCGGACGGCGGCACCCGGTTCCGCCGCATCCTTCCTTTGCCTTGGGCCGGGCTGGTCGAGTACGGGCAATGCCCCTTTCCGCCGCCACAAGATATGGACGCACGAAGGCGGCATCTCGACGCCATTGATCGTGCATTGGCCCAAGGGCATCGCCGCGCGCGGCGAACTGCGGCACGATGTCGGCCATGTCATTGATTTTGTTCCCACGCTGCTCGAACTTGCGGGTGCCAAAGCGGAATCGTCGGCCGGTGCGCCCCCGTTCCCCGGCCACAGCCTTGTGCCGGCCTTTGCCAAGGATGAAAGCGTTACCCGCGACAACGTCTTTTTTAACCACGAAGGGAACCGCGCATTGCGCATGGGCGACTACAAGCTGGTCTCCGCCCGCGAAGACCGAGACGACTGGGAACTCTTTAACCTGGCGACCGACCGCTGCGAGCAACACAATCTAGCCGCTGCGCAACCTGACCGAGTCCGCGACATGGCCGCTCGCTGGCAGCTATTGCAGACGCAGTTTACCCGCGACGCAGGCCCCGTATCGCCCGTGCCCAACGAGAAGCCCGCCCTCCGCAAGAAAGGTAAAGGCGGAACGCTTCCAAGACCGTAAGCCAGCCATTTTCTTGGGCAGAAATATGAGGAGCAGAAAAATAGGAAAGAAAGCAAGGAACCGCGGACGACTTTCTCTCTTTTCCCCCTTTCGTGTCTTTCGTGTCTTTCGTGGTTCCATCCGTGGCCAAACCTGAAAATGGTGGATCTTGTTGTGGCCGGTCTCCGACTGAGCCACACGACCGACCGCAGGTCTCCCTTTCACTGGGAGACCTACAACCTTGTTGCGCTAAACCTGGAGGAATTGTCTTGAAATTTTGGTCGCCCGGGTTATGCTGGAAGTTTGGATTGGGAGTATTTTGAAGTAGGTCAGGCTTTCCAGCCTGACGGAGAACTGTAAAGTCAGGCTAGAAAGCCTGACCTACTTGAAATTTGTGGGTATTGAAATCATGACGAGCAAGATTTGGTGTGTCGCCCTGGCCCTACTGGGACTTGTGGCGTTTGAAATTGACAGTGCTTCGGCGTCGGGTGGCGGCGCAAAGGGTTCTCGTGCAGGCGGCAGATCCGCCGTCGGATGCCGGACAGGCCATGGCGGTTGTCAGGGGAACTCGTGGCAATTTCTGCGAGCCGAGAACGGCATTTTTGGACCCACCTGGGCATCAGGAAACGCCTATTGGGGCTGTGGCCGCACTGGCTGCGGTTTGGGCTATGGATACGGCTACCCAGGCTGGGGGGATTCGTCGTTGGTCATTGGGGTTCAACAGGAACGCATGCCCTATTTTGCCCAGTTTCCGCCGGTCTACTACGGTTATTCGGCGAATATGCCCGTCCTGAATGGATCCCTCTGTTCGTTTTGGGGTGGGAGCGAAAGTTCCCCGCCTGCCCAGGATTCCGCAGCCCCTGCCAGTCTACCGCGTCCTCCGTTGCGAATCATCAATCCGTACTACGTGGAAGCAAAGTAGAGTGAAGCGGGTCTTGCCCTGCGTCCGAGACTGTGATAGAATGGTGGATTCGCGATTGCCCTCCCGCAGTAGGAACGGAGATTATGAAAGATAAAATTCACCCCAAGTACGTGGAAACCAAGGTCGTTTGTGGCTGCGGCAGCACGTTTGTGACCCGCAGCACCCAGGACGAACTCAAGGTCGATATTTGCAACGCCTGCCACCCGTTTTACACCGGCAAGCTGAAGTATATCGACACTGCGGGCCGCATTGAGAAGTTCCAGCGGAAGTTTTCCAGTACAGGCTATGCCAGCCTGCAGCGTGGCAAGAAGAAGCCCGCTGACACCCCGGCCCAAGCGGAAACGACCTGAGTACCAGGTAAGTTTTACGCTTCGTTGTCGGTCTGGGCTGCGCTTGACCCAGCCGGTAAGCTCATTTATGCGCGAGATCTTGGAACAGCAACTCGCTCGCTTCGAGGAGTTGGAGCATCAGATGACCGACCCTGACGTGCTGGCCAACTCGGCTCGTCTGGCGATGGTTGCGCGCGAACATGGCTCGCTCGCCAAATCGGCGACGAAGTACCGTCGATTCAAACAACTCAATGCCCAAATCGCCGAGGCCAATGCCATGGTCGCGGGCGACGACCTCGAGTTGCGGCAGTTAGCCGAAATGGAACTGTCCGAGCTGAAAACAGGCCGTGAAGCCTGCTGGAGCGAAATTCTTGACTCGGTTGTCGGCGGTGAAGACGCCCAACGGACTCGCTGCATGTTGGAGATCCGCGCCGGCACCGGCGGCGATGAAGCGGCATTGTTCGCTCGTGATCTGTACGAAATGTATCGCCACTACTGCGAGGCGAAAGGATGGAAGGTCGAAGTCATGGACATGAGCCCAACTGAACTGGGGGGGTTTAAGGAAGTGATTCTCGGTCTGGAAGGGGAGGGGGCCTTCCGCGCCATGCAATATGAGAACGGCGGCCATCGTGTGCAGCGCGTGCCGGAAACCGAGACCAAGGGTCGCGTCCACACCTCGGCGGCGACGGTGGCCGTGATGGCCGAACCCGAGGACATGGAAATCGACCTGAAGCCGGCGGACTACGTGGTCGAACGGATCCGCCGTGCCAGCGGTCCCGGCGGCCAGCACGTCAACAAAACCGCCAGCGCGATCCGCTTGACCCACACGGCCACGGGGCTGGAGGTTTGCTGTCAGGACGAAAAGAGCCAGCATAAGAACCTATCGAAGGCCATTCGCGTTCTCAAGAGTCGGCTGTACGAGATGAAACGCGAAGAAGAAATGAAGAAGCGATCGACCGAACGCCGCGAGAAGATTGGTTCGGGCGATCGCAACGAACGGATTCGCACGTACAATTTTCCTCAGAACCGGCTCACGGACCATCGCATTAACCAAAACTTCAATCTCGAAAACGTGATTGTCGGCAACCTTGGGCCTGTCGTCGATGCCCTGATCGAGTGCGACCGCCAAGCCCAGCGCAATGCGTTTGGAAATATTGAGTGAGGTGGGAGGCCGTGGGAAGTTGTCAGTTGTCAGTTGTCAGTACTCAGTTGGAGCGCGGCCTCCCGACCACGCCCCGTCAGTTGGGGCGCGGCCTCCCGACCACGCCCCTTTGAGAGACCTTCGGTCGGATGTTTTCGGCGGGGTCGGGAGACCCACGCCGAACTGAATGTCCTAACTCCTAACTCCTAACTCCTAACTCCTTCCCATGTCCACCGTTGCCCCTTGGACTGTCGGCCGATTATTGCAATGGACCGCCGACTATCTGAAGAGTCGCGGGGCCGACTCGCCGCGGTTGGACGCTGAAATCCTGTTGGCTGAAGCGTTGAGCTGCCAGCGGATCCAACTCTACACAACCTTTGAAGACGTGCCGCACGAGGAGAAGCGAGCCGCCTTCCGCGAGTTGGTTCGCCGGAGAGCGGAGGGAACGCCCGTGGCCTATCTTGTCGGGCGACGAGAATTCTATTCGCTCAGTTTCAAAGTTGGTCCTGGCGTGCTCATTCCGCGGCCGGAGACCGAATTGATCGTCGTCGCGCTTCTCGATCTGGCCAAGCAGCGTACCGATTCCAGCCCGCTGCGGATCGCTGATGTCGGCACGGGTAGCGGCATCCTTGCGGTGACGCTGGCCAAGCGTCTCCCGGCAGCCCTGTTCGTGGCTACCGATACGAGCAAAGTTGCACTGGAGATAGCCGCGGAAAACGCTCGGCAGCATGGTGTGGCCGAGCGCGTTCAACGGATCGAGTGCGACCTGCTCACGGGGGTTGAGGCCGAGCCGAAGTTCGACTTTATCGTGAGCAATCCGCCTTACATCAGTACGGCCGAATACGAGAAGTTGCCTCGGGATGTAAAGGACTTTGAGCCTCGCGAGGCCCTCCTGGCCGGACCGAAGGGGACGGAAGTGATCGAACGATTGATTTTGCAAGCGACTGAGCGGCTGCGGCCGGGTGGCCACTTATTGATCGAGATCAGCCCCATGATCCACAGTGCGGTGCAGGCGTTGTTGGCCGCCTCGCCTGGATTACAGCCGGGGCCGACGGTTAAGGATCTCGCTCGGCTGCCACGCGTGGTGCAGGCGAGAAGAGTTTGACGGATCAAGCAAATTTCCGCCCGGTCAATTGTTCGTAGGCCTCAATGTACTTCGCCCTTGTTTTTGCTACGACATCGTCGGGCAGGGCAGGGGGGGGGCTGTTTTTGTCCCAACCGCTGGCGGTCAGCCAGTCGCGGACGAATTGCTTGTCGAACGAAGGCTGTCCGCGGCCGGGGGCGTATTGATCGGCCGGCCAGAACCGAGAGCTGTCGGGAGTGAGAACCTCATCGATCAGCAGGATCCGGCCGTCGACCTGGCCAAATTCAAACTTGGTATCGGCAATAATAATTCCGCGTTCCAGGGCGTATGCCGCACCGCGTTGAAAGATGTCGATGCTTCGTCGTCGCAGCTCCTCACTCAACTCGCGACCGATGGCCTCGGCCATAACCTCGAACGTGATGTTCTCGTCGTGGCCCGATTCCGCCTTGGTGGACGGCGTGAAAATGGGTTCCGGCAGTCGGGAGCTTTCGGTCAGGCCCGCCGGGAGGCAAATGCCGCAGACGGTGCCGCTCTTGCGATACTCGGCCCAGCCCGAGCCTGATAGATACCCCCGTACCACGCACTCGATCGGCACCACTTGGGTCTTTCGGCAGAGCGTTGTTCGGCCTTCCAGCGTTGGAAGGTCGATACCGGCCGGGAGATCCATCTGCCGGATGTCGGTTGTGATTAGGTGATTTGGTTCGCCCAATCGCTCGAACCAGAATGCCGCGATCTGCGTCAGCACGCGGCCTTTGTCGGGGATGCCGGTCGGAAGAACCCAGTCAAACGCGCTGAGGCGGTCGGTGCTCACGAGGAGCAGTTGCTGGCCAAGATCATAAACGTCACGGACCTTGCCGCGTCGCACGGAAAGTCCAGGAAGCGAAGTTTGCAGAACGACAGGGGATGGCATGGGGCTTAACGGGATTTGGGGATCGGAAAGGATGGAGTTACACTTGAAATATACCCTTGAACGCCCAAATTGACTAGGAGGTGTCTACGTAGAACGGAATTCATTCCGTTTGTCATTCCGTCAGTCATTCCGTCTGTCTACCTTGAACGAAAGCCGATACTGAGGTACACTTTCCAAGGTTTCTGGTCAGTTCGAGGATCCTATTCTGACGGGGCAGATGCGATTTATTGTCTCACCGCCTCAATGCATCACGGAAGAAGTGTTGCAGTTCGCCTATATGTCGGGCATGGATCGCGCGCCGTGGGTCGTGCGCGCCGAGACCGATGAGGGTGAACTGGTGCTGGAGCGAGACGTCTCGGATTCCGGCTCGGTAACGGTTCCCTGGTACGTGGAAGGTCATGGCCTGTTGGCCCTTTCGACGGGCACGCTGGCCGAGCGCTGGGAGCCGTACCATCTTCCTCTGGAACTTGCCCGTGGCACGATCAATGTGCTTCGCACCCAGCTTTACGAGTGGCAGTTGATCGGCCTGACGGTTCCAGAAGCGGTACTCCGCCTGCTGAAAGATGCCTTGTTAAAATTTAGTTGGGCCGTGGTCCAGCAGGGCCGTGGTGATGGAGTTGCCGCCCAGGAAATTCTACGAATTGCCTTGGAAGGTTCGCAACTTCTGGCCGTAGCATATTCCGAACAATTGATCGCCGTTCGCCGCCGGGCGACGGGCCGGCTGCCATCGCTGCTGGGTTGCACGCTCAGCAGCTCGGAAATGGACGATGCAACGGCCCAGTCCTTCCTCGCGGCCTTCAACATGGCGATGGTGCCTGTTTATTGGCGCGATGTGGAGGCCACGGAAGGCAGCTTCGACTGGTCGGCTTGTGATCGGCAGATCCAGTGGTGCCGCGGGCACGGTTTGCGAATTTGCATGGGACCGCTCTTGCAGCCCGACGCCCGGGGGTTGCCCGATTGGATTTATCTCTGGGACGACGAATTCGATACCTTACTATCCTCGGCCGGCCAATTCGTGGATGCCGTCGTGAATCGCTATCGTGGAAAGGTCGATCTCTGGCACTGTGCGGCTCGCGTGAACACTTCACAAGTCCTTGGTTTTTCGGAGGAGGAAAAACTGCGACTGGTGGCCGGGATTATTTGCCGCGTCAAGCAACTCGATCCCGACCATCCGCTGATGATCGGCATCGATCAGCCCTGGGGCGAGTACCAGGGGCGTCGTGCAGTCGATCTCTCGCCTATCCATTTTGCCGACGCGCTCATTCGCGCCCGCTTGGATTTCAAGGCAATTTTTCTGGAAATGAACTTAGGTTGCTTTACCGGAGGCACGCTTTTGCGGAGCGAAATTGACGTCAACCGGTTTCTGGACGACTGGAGCCTTCTGGGCCTGCCGCTGGCGGTCGGTTTGAGCTTGCCTAGTGCCGACGGCACCGACCCCAGGGCCAGGCAGAAGATCGACTTGCCCGCAGGTTCGTGGAGTCTCGCTGCGCAGCAAGCCTGGGTGGCTCGCTTGGTGCCGCTGATTCTTGCCAAACCGGGGATCCAGGCGGTGGTCTGGAATCAGTTTGAAGACAGCCAACCGCACGAGTTTCCCCATGGCGGCTTGCTCACTCCCCAAGGTCAAGCGAAACCGGCATTGCGCACTCTCGCGGCATTACAAGCTGCTTGGATCAATCCGCGTCCGACCTCGTAAGGGGCAGGTCAAATCCAAAATAACGCACCGCATTGTCGTGGCATAAGTCGCGGACCATCGCGCCGACCAGCTCCACATCGTCCGGCAAGAGGCCCTGGTGCATCTCGGTGCCCAATAGATTGCAGAGGATGCGGCGGAAATACTCATGCCGCGTGTAAGACAGGAACGACCGGCTGTCGGTCAACATTCCAACAAAACAACTTAACAGCCCAAGATTTGAGAGGCAGTTGATCTGCCTCTCCATGCCGTCCTTCTGGTCAAGGAACCACCAACTGCTGCCGAACTGCATCTTGCCGGGCACGCTGCCATCCTGAAAATTGCCGACCATCGTGCCGAGAACTTCATTGTGTGTCGGATTGAGGTTGTACAGGATCGTTTTGGCCAACCGGTTTGTGCAGTCGAGCCGATCGAGAAACTGCGATAGACCTCGGGCGTAAGTACCGTCGGCAATCGAATCAAAACCTGCATCGGCGCCAACTTGATGGAACATCCGATGGTTGTTGTCGCGCATCGCACCAAGGTGGAACTGCTGTACCCAGCCGCGCTCGTGGTCCCATATCGCCATTTCATGGAGCATCGCCGAGCGGAAGCGGGCAATCTCCTCCGGCGAGGGCCGATTGCCGCGACGGACCCGGGCGAAAATGCCGGTCGCTTCCAGTGCCGTGCCCTCGACTGCATCGAGGGTCTCCAGCCCATGGTCGGAAAGCCGACAGCCAGCCTGATGGAAGAAATCGTGCCGCTTCCGCAAGGCGTCGAGGAAGCAGGGGAAAACGTCGCCGATATCGACTTGGCTCACCTCCGCCAAACGGTCAACGTAGTGATTAAAGGTCTCCGGCGCGTCGATTGTTAGGGCACGGTCGGGCCGGAAGGTCGGCAGCACGCGGATATTGAACGTCGGGTCGGCCGCGATCGCCGCGTGATATTCCAGCGAATCGACCGGATCGTCGGTCGTGCAAACCAACAAGACCTTCATCTGCTGCAGGATGCCGCGGCACGACATGTCGTCTCGGGCAAGCATCGCGTTGCACTCCTCCCAGATGCCACCCGCCGTCTGGGGATTGAGCAAGCGGTCGCTGATCCCCAGCGGGCGTTTGAGTTCCAAATGAGTCCAGTGATAGAGCGGATTGCGGAGCGTTTTGGGCACCACCTCGGCCCACTTCGCGAACTTTTCCCAGTCCGCGGCGTCGCCGGTACAATAGCGTTCCGCCACGCCGGCGGTGCGCATCGCCCGCCATTTGTAATGATCGCCGTTGAGCCAAATCTGCGTCAGGTTGGCGAAGCGGTGGTCCTCGGCAATCTGCCGCGGCGGCAGGTGGCAATGGTAGTCGATAATCGGCAGATCACGGGCGAACTGGTGATATAGCTCGACGGCGCGGTCGTTTTGCAAAAGGAAGTTTTCGGTGATGAAAATGTCGTTCATGATTCAATTCTACTGCTCAGCGGCGGATCGGCCGCAATGAACTCGGTAAAACATGCGGATACCGCCACCCTCTCGACGTCGCAGGGCAAGAACCAAGCCCTCGCCCGGGCGCGAAGAATCACACCCTTTTCCAAACATTCGGTTTGAAACAACGGGTGGCGTAAATGGTAGGTGGCGGATGTCTCGGCCTCTGCGGTCAACGCACGATGGCCTAGATCGGCCGGATGAACCATCACCGCGAGCGACCAACCCTGGGCGGCAAAGAGGTTTCCAAGCAAATCAAACTTCTCGACCACGGTCACCTCGGGAAGAACGCTTTCGAGGCAAACATCGGGTCGCCAGTCGAGTCGGTCGGTACACACGGACACCAGCAGTTCGACGCGGACAATCCACGGATCCTCTGCGGCGGGGTGGGCCACATGCCACAGCAGATCAACCCGGGCCGCATCGGGCTGGCCCATTTCATAGACCGCGATCAAATCATCACCGCGGACGTGCCAATCCGTGAGTGTTGTGGCAGCGGCGAATTGGACCGAACCGGCGATGCCCATCAGGCGGCCCTTGGACCAAGGCCGATCGAGAACCGTAATCTTCGCGATTCCCTTGACGGGATGATCGGCATCGAAGGCAAGCGATAACCCCGGCAGACTCAACCGAGCAACATGGCCGTCCAAAAGCCAGCACTTAGAATTCATAGCAAATGAGAGGAAAGAGGTAAGAAAAAGTAGGCTCTTCCGGTTCTAGGTGCGGAACGCGAATAATTGTAGGGAGGGGAGAGCGCAGCGAGCCCCACCAATTCCGTTGCGGTCCACTCTTGGTGGGGCTCGTTTCACTCTCCCCACCCTACTTCTGCATCTAAAACCGGAAGTGTCAAAAAAGTATGATTGTAGCAGAATTCCCGCAAGACCTGTTGTGGCCGGTCTCCTGACCGAGCCACGCGGTGTCGGGAGCCCCTCGCTGAACGAATTATTTGTTATAATCATTTTCATGAGCGAACTCCAAGCACATCTTGAGATCTGTGAGAAGGCTGTTCGGTCGGCGGGGGCGACCATCCAAGACTGGATTGGCAAAACCAGCGTCCAGCACAAGGGGCCGGCCGACTTTGTCACCGAGGCTGATTTTGCCGCCCAGGAAGTCGTCAAAACGACCGTTTTGCAGACATTCCCTCACCATTCCGTACTCAGCGAGGAAGATCAACTTGCCGGTGACACCCCCAGCAAGACCGACTACCGCTGGATCGTCGACCCGCTGGACGGAACAACCAATTTCGTACACGGAATCCCCCATTATGCCGTTTCGCTCGCCCTGGAGCATCGTGGCAAAGTGCTTGTCGGGGCAGTTTTTGATCCATCGCTGAATGAGTGCTTTACTGCCGCAGTCGGCCGGGGCACCTTTCTCAACGGCCGGCCGATCCGCACCAGCAGCTCGAACCGGCTATCCGAAGTGATTGCCGGATCCTGTTTTCCGGCACGGCTTCAGCACGACTCCCCTGACTTGGTGATGTTCAATAAGGTTCTGTTTCGTTGCCAGGGCATTCGCCGTACCGGCTCGGCATCACTCAATTTGTGCGATGTCGCCGCAGGACGTTACGGCGTGTTATGGGGATTTTCGACCAAGATTTGGGATATTGCCGCCGGGGTGCTGTTGGTCCAGGAGGCAGGAGGGATCGTCACATCACCGGAAGGCGGGCCTGTCGATCTTGGGACGGGTCGTTTTCTCGCCTCGGCAAACCAAGATTTGCATCAGCAATTGCTGGAGTTGGTGCGAGAAATGGGAGACGGTTGTCGTTAAGCAAGATCCGCTCACCGCCGGGTTTGCGGATGATTGTGGTGCAGGCGTCCCGCCTGCCCAAGATGTTGTGGTTGAACCAGGCAGGCGAGACGCCCGCACCACAAACCCGGCGGAGAGCCGAATTATGCCAATGGAACAGCCTGTTTTTCAAGATGTTTCCTGGGAACGAATGGAGCGAGCGGTGGAAAAAGTGCGCATGCGTTTGTTGCGGGCGGCTTCGATCTTTGAAGAGGCCGGCATTCCCTATGCCGTCGTGGGCGGCAACGCCGTGGCTGCCTGGGTCTCCCGCGTCGATGAGGCTGCGGTGCGAAACACCCAAGACGTTGACATTCTGATTCGCCGCCAGGATCTGCCGGCCGTCATCGAGGCGATGTCGAAGGCGGGGTTTTTTCATCGCCACGCGGCCGGGGTTGACATGCTCCTCGACGGTGCCGGAGCAAAGGCCCGCGACGCCGTACACTTGGTTTTCGCCGGCGAACGAGTGCGGCCGGAGTATCTGCTACCCACGCCCGACGTTACCGAGAGCGAGTTGTCGGCGTCTTTCCGCATGCTTTCGCTGGAATCGCTGGCACGAATGAAACTCACGTCGTTTCGGCGCAAGGATCAAATGCACCTGCTTGATTTCATCGAGGTTGGCTTGATCGACGCGACATGGCCTTCGCGTTTTCCACCCGAGTTGGCCGCTCGCTTGCAGGAGCTTTTAGATCATCCCGAGGGATAAGGAAGGTTTTCTGGGCATGAAAATGCAAGCTGTGACTTTCACCACAAGGATGGTAAACTGTAGACGTCACCTCTTTGTGACGTATAGTATTTATTGTGCGGTAGTTTTTTGATAGATGAGGAGCCTATATGCTGGGAATCAATATCGACCTAGGGTCTTACCTGGAACGTCTTTGCACGGAAGTGAAGCGAGTCAGCCAAGAGGAAGTTATCCACCTGACAGAGTTGCTGTATGCCACCTGGGAGCAGGGTAAAACGGTGTTTATTGTCGGTAATGGTGGTTCGGCCTGCACGGCTTCGCATCTCTGCGAAGATCTCGGCAAAGGTTGCCTGGCGCAGGAGGATCTTTGCGACGAGTAGCGGCGGCGATTGCGGGTGCTGAGCCTTACCGACAACGTCGGCTGGTTGACGGCCATCGGCAACGACTGCGGCTACGACCAGATCTTCGTGCAGCAATTGATGAATTTTGGCCAACCGGGGGACGTGCTGGTGGCGATCAGCGGTTCAGGCAACAGCCCCAATGTTCTGAAGGCCGTCGATTGGGCCAATCGCCATGGCATGCAGACCTTCGGCATGACGGGCTTCCGAGGCGGCAAGCTCAAGGAGATGGCGCACGCCGGAATCCATGTTCCCCTGGACGACATGGGCATGGTCGAAAGCGTTCACATCTGCCTGATCCATTGGATCGTCGACGACCTCCATGCGCGTATCAATTCCAGCGGCCGCCATGCGAAAGTGCAATAGATGACAGAAACCGCGATCATCATCGGCGCCGGGCCGGCGGGTTTGACCGCAGCCTTTGAACTGCTCCAGCGGACCGGCGTCGTGCCGATCGTGCTGGAAGTCGAGGACTATGTCGGCGGCATCTCGCGCACGGCCAATTATAAGGGCAACCGCATCGACATCGGCGGTCATCGCTTCTTTTCCAAGTCCGACCGCGTCATGGAGTGGTGGCTCGAACGCATGCCCATGCAACGTGTGCAAGCGGGGCAGGCTACGATCGACTACCAGCGAAAAAGCCGTGATGTGGCAACGACAGGGCAGGGGCCTGATCCGGAACAATGCGACGAAGTCATGCTTGTGCGGCAGCGCAAGAGCCGCATCTATTTCCTTCGCAGGTTCTTCGACTATCCCATCACGCTGAGCCTCGACACGATCCGCAAGCTCGGCCTGCTGCGAATGGTGAAGATTGGTTTCAGCTACCTTCGCTCGGTCTTGTTCCCCGTCCGGCCCGAGAAGAACCTGGAGGAGTTTTTCATTAATCGTTTTGGTCGCGAGTTGTATCGCACATTTTTCAAGTCGTATACGGAAAAAGTCTGGGGCGAGCAATGTTCGGTTATCAGTGCGGAATGGGGCGCACAGCGGATCAAGGGACTCTCGATCCTCGGCACCTTGAAGCACATTTTCAGCAAAATCTTCCGCCGCCGGGGCGACCTCACCCAGAAGCATACCGAAACCTCGCTCATCGAACAGTTCCTCTACCCCAAATATGGGCCGGGGCAGATGTGGGAGACCGTAGCCCGAGAAATCGAACGACGCGGCGGCCGGATCGTACATCACCAGCGAGTCGGCAAGATCCATCTTGACGGCGAGCGCGTCGTGGCGGTCGAAGCGGTTGATCCGCGAAGCGGTCAAGCGACCGTCTATCGCGGCGACTGGTTTTTTTCAACCATGCCGGTGAAGGAACTCGTCCGTGCGCTGGACGCCGAGGTTCCGGCCGAGGTGCGGCAGGTCAGTGAAGGGTTGATCTACCGCGACTTCATCACCGTCGGTCTCTTACTGAAGGAATTGAAGGTCCGTGAGGATACCAAGCAGGGGCAACAGCTCATCCGCGATAATTGGATCTATATTCAGGAGCCTGACGTCGTGGTGGGCCGCTTGCAGATATTCAATAATTGGAGCCCTTTCATGGTCTCCGATCGTACCAAGGTATGGGTTGGCCTGGAGTACTTCTGCTACGAGACCGACGATTTATGGAAGATGTCGGACCAGGAACTGATCGAGTTGGGCGGCCGGGAAATGGAGAAGATCGGCATCATCGAACGCTCGGCGGTGCTGGACGCCACGGTGATCCGCATGCCGAAGACCTACCCGGCGTATTTCGGCACGTACGACCGCTTCGAGAAGATTCGCCGCTTCATGGATCGTTTCTCGAATCTTTTTCTGCTGGGCCGCAACGGCATGCACCGCTACAACAATCAGGATCATTCGATGCTTACGGCCATGGTGGCGGTCGATAATATCGTCGCCGGAGTGCGCGATAAATCGAACCTGTGGGACGTGAACACCGAGCAGGATTATCACGAGGCAAAAGATCCGTGGCAGGGAAGCGGCAACTAGGGGGCCGTAAGAGAACCGTGGCTCACCGCCGGGGTTGCGGATGATTGTGGTGCGGGCGTCCCGCCTGCCCAAAATGCCGTGGGTGAACGAGGCAGGCGAGACGCCCGCACCACAAACTTTGGCGGAGAGCCGGAAAAAGTCAATCGCAGGGCAGGGGGGGCAGGGC
>Ga0194057_10000044_pt1 | contig 46958 bp, 33 predicted proteins | sample SepL4415m_MetaG_FD_155474 | JGI IMG/M metagenome (GOLD analysis project Ga0194057, IMG submission 155474) | Anoxic zone freshwater microbial communities from boreal shield lake in IISD Experimental Lakes Area, Ontario, Canada - Sep2016-L442-15m | ecosystem: Environmental > Aquatic > Freshwater... | reverse complement strand
GAACCGGTGCTCCACCCTGCGGCTACCGTTTTTTCGGATTACGAAAACGCCGATAAATCGCCGCACTGCAAAGCCCGGCTGCCAGCAAGACCCAGGTGGACGGCTCGGGAACGGCGGTGAAATTCAGGAAGACTCGGTTGCTCTCCTGGGAGACACTGAAGTGGCCGCTGCCGATCTTGTTGGTAAATGCCGCCGTATTGAGGGCGATCTCGGCCAGATCAAAGCTGTTGATCCCGTCGCTACTCTCGGCGATCAGCCATTGATAGTCGGTCGTGTAGTCGAAGTTCGCCGCAAACCCAGGATTGATGCCGCTTTCCGACTTGAGCGAAATGATAAATTGGCTGTTGGCAGTCGTCCCTGCATCGAGTGAAAGCGTGCCGTGGATGTTCCACAGGTTCCAGTTCGTCCCCGCCGTCCCCGCTGCGTCATTGATCTCGACGAGGTACTCTCCGCCAGAACCCCAGGTCACCGATCCCGTCGTGACCGATCCGGGGCTATTGCCGGGCTTGAACTTTCCGCCGCTGTAGACGTTCACGGAACCGTACGTTCCGATACCTTGGGCCAACGAGCCGTAATTGACATTCGTGGTCCCAGTGACGGTGCCGTTATTCACCAGCAGGCCCCCGTTCAGGTCAAGGGTGCTGCCGCTGCCGTCGCTATCGGCGTTGAGTTGCCCGCCGGGGTTGATCGTGGTCCGGCTTCCGCCGCCGCAGGTGATATTGCTGACGGAATTATTGAGCGTGCCGCCGCTGTTGACCGTGACCAAGCCGTCATTGGCCCAGTCCTGCACGTTCATCGCGGAATTCACGGTGATTTGGCCGCTCGTGGTGTTCGTGCCGCCGTTCCAGTTCAACGCGCTGTTGTTGGTGACCTTCCCGCCATTCGTAAAGTTCGCAAAATTCGCGGTGCCGTTCTGCTGGAAGACCGTGCTGTTGTACGTGGTCACGCCGTTGAAATTACTCGTGCCGCCGGCCACGGTAGTGTGCGTGCCCGGCCCGCGGAGATAACCGCCGTTGACCGTGGTGTTGTTGTACTCCATCGTTCCGCCCGAGAGGGCCTGGAGCGAAAGGTTGCTCAGGGCGAGCGTGGCGTTGGCCCATTGCAACTTGCCGCCGTTATTGACCGTATAAGAAGCCGACGCCCCAAGGCCGGGGAGAACCAGGCGGCCTCCGCTCACGGTGGTTGGCCCCGTATAGGCCGCCCCGCTCAGAATTGCCGTGCCCGCACCGAGCTTGTTCAATCCACCCGATCCGGTCACGCCTCCGCTAAGTGTCAGGCTGTCCGCCCCATTCGTGACCGTCACGTTCGTGGTGCTGGCGAGCGCGACCGGTGCCGAGACCTGATGGCTGCCGGCCGTCACGTTGACCGCCGCGCTTCCCGAGCTAGTGCTGAGCAGCAGACTGCCGCCGCTCCCTTGGGCCACGGTGTACGAGCCGCCGGCCGGGGTGTTGAAGGTCAGCGTACTGACCACCGGGCTGGCACCGTTGAGATTCACGGTTGCCACCCCTGCCCCGAGGATGTTGCCGAAGGTGGCCGTGTCACCGCTGAAGCCGGAAACGCCCGGCGCGCCGCCGAGTACGCTCGACTGCATGTCGCGCCAGTTGGCTTGGTTGGCCCAACTGCCGCTGCCGGAAAGGTTCCATGCCGCCTGGCCGGAGAAGACCTGCGCCGACCAGGTGACCGGCACGTTGATTCGCGACTCGCCCGTCAGCCCTTCGCCGCTGGTGGCCAAGGTGAGTGCGTGGCTATACGAGCCGGCGACGGCGAGCGTACCGCCGAGCGTGCGATTGTCGGTTGCCGCAGGCCCGTTGAAGGTTGGGTTGGTTCCTCCGCTAACGCCCAGGCCATAGCTGTCTGCCGCGGCACCCGCCACGGTGACTCGCGTGAAGTTCGTGTCGGCACCGGTCGTCGAGAGCGTAATGCCCTGGCTCACCGCCGTGCCCACGTGGACTAGGCCAAAGTCGGTCGAGGGGGCCGTCACCGTGCGATTGTCCAGCACGGTGGCGGCAAGCGTCACCGTCTTGGGCGCGGCCGTGTCGCTGCCGTTGCTGGTATTGGTCACCGTGTAGTTGTAAGACTTCTCGCCGCCGCTGCTACTTCCAGCGGCGTTATCGACCAGCGACACGGTCAGCGTGTTGGCCCCGGGCACGGCGGTGCCGTTGGCCGGTCCACTGATGCCGCCGGAAGCGGCGGCCGTGTAATTGGCTGAAAGTATCCCGACATTATTGAGTGTCAGGCCCACCGCAGGCGTCTGGTGGAGCATCACGCGGCCGAAACTCGCCGCGCTGCTGGAGAATGTCAACAGCGAATTACTGACGACTAGGTCCAGGTAGCCCGCGTCTGCCGTGGTGCTCAGAGAGTAGCCGTATCCGCTGGGGGCCGAGGGGAGCGCGAGCTGCGTCAGATTGGGTGAACCGAGCGCACCACCCAGGAGGCGATAATTGCCCACGACATTGGGCAGCCCGCCAAAAGCAATCTGCGCCGTGCCGCTCAAGGTCAGCCCGCTACTGCCGATCATTAAGAGGTCGCCGCCGTAGACCCCGCCGTTCACCGGGCTGCCGAGATCGAAATTGAGCGTGGTAAGGCTGGAGGTCGTCAGGCCGCCGAGGTTGAACGTGCCGATCTGGCCAATGCCGCCGGGGGCGATGGTATGTGCCCCGCTGCCGGCGGCCACACTGCCGCTGATGAGGCCGACGGGCCCGCTGGCCAACACGCCGCCGTTAAGTGTCACGGTGCCCGTACCCATAGCCGATCCGCTGGCGTTGGCCGCGACCAGCGTGCCGGCGGCCAGGGTCGTGCCGCCGCTGTAGGTGCTGATTCCGCTGAGGGTCTGCGAGCCGGAACCGACCTTGATCAAGGCGACCGTGCCGCTGCCATTTTGGAGGACGCCGCTGAAGGTGCCGCTGGCGTTGTTATTGCCGACGGTGAGCGTCTTGCTGCCGGCGAAGTTGCTGGCAACCGTACCCGCACCGGCTAGCCCGTTGACATTGACCGAAAAGCCGTGCAGATCGAGCGTGCTACCGCTGCCGACGGCGACGTTCCCCTTCCCGGTGCCGTAAGGCAATGCGTTACTTGCGCCTACTTGCAGCGTGCCGCCATTGATCACCGTGTCGCCGGTATAGGCATTGCTCCCCTTGAGTACCAGCGTGCCGTTACCCGCCTTCGTCAGGCCATGAGCCCCGCTGATCGCGCCGCCAACCGTCAGGTTGCCGTTTTGGACCGTGACCGTGGGAGCGGAAGTCAGGTTGACGGCTCCGGTGCCCAGGTCGAGATCATAGGAGCCTTTGAAAGCGAAACTGCCGTTCCAACTCTGCGTGTTGTTGCCCACCAGCGCGATGGCTCCGCCCGAACTGTTGTCGAGCGTGCCGCCGCTGATCGTCAAGGGACCGGTTCCCAGAGCCGAGGTGTTGTTGACATTCAACTGCCCGGCGGCCAGGGTCACGCCGCCGCTGACCGTGTTGGCCCCGGCGAGGGTCCAGGTTCCGGCCCCCGACTTGAGGATCGAGCCGGTGCCGGCAACAACTCCGCCAACCACGCCCGAGCCGCTGCCAGTGAGCACCAGGGCGTTGCCACCTGCCTGGACGGCCGTACCGCCCGTCAAGCTGAACGTGGCCCCATTGCTGCCCGAGGCGTCGAGTGTGCCGCCGCCGGCCAGCGCGATCTGGCGGTTGCTGGAGCAGTTCGCGCTGCCAACGAACTGCAAGACGCCGCCGGTCGTTGTGCTGCCGAGGCTGATCGTGCCGTTTCCTGCGGCCGGGTTGCCCAGGGCACTGACACCGGCGTTCTCGTTAGCGATCGAGGTGAAGGCCAGAGTACCGGCCGCGACGGAGGTTGGGCCGGTGTAGCCGCTGCTGCCGCTCAGAATTGCCGTGCCCGCACCGAGCTTGTTCAATCCGCCTGATCCGGTCACGTCTCCGCTAAGCGTCAAGCTGTCCGCCTCATTCGTGACCGTCACGTTCGTAGTGCTGGCGAGCGTGACCGGTGCCGAGACCTGATGGCTGCCGGCCGTCACGTTGACGGCCGCGCTTCCCGAGTTGGCGCTGAACAGCAGACTGCCGCCGCTCCCTTGGGCCACGGTGTACGAGCCGCTAGCCGTGTTATTGAAGGTCAGCGTACTGACCACCGGGCTGGCACCATTGAGATTCACGGTCGCCTCCCCTGACCCGAGGGTGTTGCCGAAGGTGGCCGTGTCGCCGCTGAAGCCGGAAACGCCCGGCGCACCGCCGAGTACGCTCGACTGCGTGTCGCGCCAGTTGGCTTGGTTGGCCCAACTGCCGCTGCCGGAAAGGTACCATGCCGCTTGGCCGGAGAAGACCTGCGCCGACCAGGTGACCGGCACGTTGATTCGCGACTCGCCCGTCAGCCCTTCGCCGCCGGTGATCAGCGTAACCACATGGCTATACGAACCGGCGACGGCGAGCGTGCCGCCGAGAGTGCGATTGTCGGTAATCGCAGGCCCGTTGAATGTTGGGTTGGTTCCGCCGCTGACCCCCAGGCCATAGCTGTCTGCCAAGGCACCCGCCACGGTGACGCGCGTGAAGTTCGTGTCGGCACCGGTTGTCGAGAGCGTAATGGTCTGGCTCACCGCCGTGCCCACATGGACCAGGCCGAAGTCGGTCGAGGGGACCGTTACTGTGCGATTGTCCAGAACGGTGGCACCAAGGGTCACCGTCTTGGGCGTGGCCATATCGCCAGCGTTTACGGTATTGGTCACCGTGTAGTTGTAGGTTTTCTCGCCGCTGCTGCCGCTGCCTGCGGCGTTGTTCACCAACGACACGTTCAACGCATTGCCGCCCGGTGCGGCATTACCGCTGGCTGGCCCAATAATGCCGCTGGAAGCGACAGCCGTGTAATTAGCTGAGAACGTCTCGGAGTTGTTTAGCGTCAGGCCCACCGCAGGTGTCTGGTGGAGCATCACACGGCCGAAGCTCGCCGAACTGCTGGAGAATGTCAAAAGCGAATTATTGCTGACGACCAGATCCAGGTAGCCCGCGTCTGCCGTGGTACTTAGCGCGTAGCCGCAGCCGCCGGGGGCCGAGGGGAGCACGAGCTGCGTCAGATTGGGTGAACCGAGCGCACCACCCAGGAGGCGATAATTGCCCGCGACATTGGGCAGACCGCCGAAAACAATTTGCGCCGTACCGCTCAAGGTCAGCCCGCTACTGCCAATCATTAATAGGTCACCACCGTAGACCCCGCCGTTCACCGGGCTGCCAAGATCAAAATTGAGCGTGGTCAGGCTGGATGTCGTCAGGCCGCCGAGGTTGAACGTGCCGATCTGGCCGATGCCGCCGGGGGCGATGGTGTGCGGCGAAGAACCGGCCTGGACCCAGCCGCTAACCGCGCCGACGGTCCCGCTCGCCAGCACGCCACCGTTGAGCAACACGACACCTGTGCCCATTGCCGATCCGCCGGCATTGGCCGCCACCAGCGTACCGGCCGTCAGGGTCGTGCCTCCGCTATACGTGCTGGTTCCGCTCAAGGTCAGCGTGCCGTTGCCGCCCTTGGTCAGGCCACCGCTACCCATAATCGAGCCGGCGAAGGTACTCGCGGCGCGGCTGGCGTAGTTCAGCGTGCTGACGGTGTTGGTGACCGTCAGTGTTCCGCTGCCGCTCAGCAGTGCATAGTCGCCGATGGTGAGCGTCTTACCTGCGGCCATGGTGAGCGTTCTGCCGGTGGAAATATTCACCGTGGCCGCGTTGCTCGGGCTGCCGTAGACCGCGTAGTTGACATTGATCGTGGTGTCATAGGGCGTCACGTCAAGTGTGCTCGGGCTGCTGTTGGCCGTCTGCGCGATGTCGCCCAAGGTCGCGTCGATATTACCCGGCTGCAAGACTCCGCCGGAGAAGTTGAAACTGGCAAGGCCCACGCCTCGCAGCACTGTCCCGCTGACGGCCAGCGTGCCACCGGACAGGGCGACGGAACCGCTGGCATATGTGCCGCCGTTGCCCAGATAGAGGTTCTTGCCGTTGCTGATCGTGAAGTTGCCGCCGCTGATGGTCAGGAATCCCGGCATCGTCGCGTTGTTAGTGTTGCCGACGTAGACGCCATTGGAGAGGTTGTTTAGGAGCACCAAGCCGTTGGTGATGTTCAAAGTGCCCTTGCCACTGCTGGCGACAATGAAATTCCGGGCATTGCCGGAAGCATTGACCACGGTTCCCCCGCTGACGTCCCAGCGGTTGTCGTTGGCACTGCTGCTCGTGCTGATTTGGAAGTCCGCCCCGTTCGGCAGGATCAGCAATCCGCCGGTCTGATTGATCCAGCCACGGGAGTTGCTGTCGGTGCCTATTTGTGCCCCTCCGACTGCGGTCAAGTCGAGTGTGCCACCCGACAGGTTGAGTGTGCCGTTACCGCTGTTGGTACCGACCCTCCACGAGCCACTCGTACTGACCTGGGCCGTACCGCTGATGGAATAGGTTCCCCCAGGTGCCGTGTTACCGAGATTGAACCCGTTATAATTGGCTGTACCGCCGTCTTGAATGCCGGAACCACCTTGGCTGAATGTGCCTGACCCATTTGAAGCATTGATGAGCCCGCCGTGCAGGATCAGTTGGCTGCCGATGCCCCGGACGGTCACTCCATTGTTCGTTTGCAAGGTGCCGCCACCGATGGTGAGCGTTGCCCCACCTGAAATCGTGGTTCCGTTTCCCGCATTGATCGCACCCGGAACCGTCAGGCTGCCGGCGGTGACGGAGAGGTTGCCGAGAATACTGTTAGCGGTGCCACTGAGCGTGAGATTTGCGGCTCCACTCATGGTCAGGTTGCCCGGGCCAGTGATCGCGGCGGCGCAGGTCCAATTGGTGCTGGGGGCCAAGATGAGCGTGTCGCCGTTGATGTACGTGTTTCCGCCGTAGGCCGGATTGTTCACTTGCAGGCTCCCGTAGCCGACCAGGGTCAGTGCGCTGGCCCCATTGCCCAGCACCGAGTTGATAACCGTTGTGTAGCCATACGGCAGCGTGACAATCAAGTCGTTGGCCGCATTGTCGCTGACGAGCGTGCCACCGCTGATCGTACCGCCCCACGGGGCGAGGATGCCGCCGGAAGTTATGTGCATCGTCGTCGAGGCGGGAATCGTGAAGGTGTACGGGCCGTAGAAAAAGAGCGAATTCAGGCTCGTCGCTCCCAGCGCACCGGTCGGGGTGTTCTGGATCATGATGTTGTCGGCGGCGGACCACGTGCTCATGTTGTTGCTGGTCTGGTATCCGGAATACGCGCTCACGGTGCCGCCGCTCGTCGTGACCCAATTATTGCCATAGGTGGCGTATCCGCCCAGGATGCCGTTGGTGTTGGACTGCGTGGTGGTGATCGTTGCGCCGCCGTTGTTGCTGAAATCAATCGTGCCGCCCGCATTGTGGGTGATGGTACCTACGTTGATCGTGGCCGTGCCGGACGACCGGTTAATGACCGCCTGGCCCGCGTTGAGTACCAGACCGGCAAACGTCTGACTAACTGGGCTGCTGCCGCCGGCGACCGTGAAGGTTGGGTTCTGTGCAAAGGCCGAACCGCCCATGGTCAGGATCGATGCGTTATTGATCAGATTCGTCGTGGCACCCAGCTTGGTGAAATTCTCAATCAACTGACCGCCCTTGACGATCGTCGCCCCGGTATAGCCGAGCGGCGTACTCGGATTGAGCGTGAGCGAGCTGGTGCTGTCCATGCCAAAGGAGAGTTTCTTGCCGCCCGAGCCGTCGCGGAGGATGCCCGGAACACTCTGGCCGGTGGCCAGAATCACCAAGGTGGCGTCGCTGGTACTGCTTCCATTCTCTACGATGCCCGTACCGGAAAATCCCGTCGTTATCGAATTGCCCAGAAGTTGGAGGACCGCACCGGAGGCGATGGTCACGTTATTGCCGCCCAAGGCGGCGGAATTTCCCAGCATCAAGGTTCCGTTGTTGATCGCGATCCCGCCCGTGAAGGTGTTGCTGGCGGCGAGCATCAAGACCCCGCTTCCGGCCTTGACCAGCCCGAGCGTCCCGGCGATGGGTACATTGATCGAGGCATACTTGCCCGTGCCCAAGGCATTCACGGTGATCGTGGGCGTGATGCCGCCCAAGGTGAGGACGCTGCTGATGGGCGTTCCGGCATTGATCGCCCAACCGCCGGCCGAGGCTGGATTGAGATCGCCGAACAGCAGGCCGTTGACGGTCTTGTTGCCGTCGAGCGTGACGGCGATGTCGCCGGCAATGTTCTGCTGGCTGAAATCGGCCGTGTCGTCCACCGCCGCGCCACTGCCGGGGTAGCCGATGGCAGGGGACCAGTTGGCCGGACCAACCCAGCTATACGTGCTGGGTGCCGAAGGCTGCCAGAGATAGGCCGTTCCCGCCAAGGCAGTCGTGCCGCGGACGGAAAATGCCACAAGGATCATGGCGGAAATGAAAATTCGGGCTGAACGAGACATCGTAGGTGCTCCTCAAAGGGGTGCGGGTTGACAGGGCGAAAAATCGGCCCGTGCAACAAGAATGGCGCACGGCGTTCTTCTTGTCTACCCACGCTCTCGCCCGTATGGGGGGAGGCTACGAAAATCTGAAATCCGAATCAATTCTTTCGACAGAAAAATGAGGGACAGAAAAATAAGAAATAAAGAAAGAAACCACGGATAACACGGATAGCACGGATAGGAGAAGATGAATATCCTTCTTGTCCTTATCTTCCTGTCTTTTATCTTTCTGTCCGATGTTTTTTTATCCGCGAGAGAGTGCAGAGAGCGCAAAAGATTATTCTTTCGCGTTCTCTGCGCTCTTTCGCGGATAATTAAAATCGCGAAGCCGCAAGCGGCCAGCACTAAATCCTCCTCCCTTTCTCCCCCTGTCTTTATCTTTCTGCTCTCCATCTTTCTGTCGCAATTTTATCTTCCTTTTTCGTGTTTTTCGTGTTTTTCGTGGTTCCCTCTCCCCCTCCGCGTCCGTCCGCGTCCTCTGCGGTCAATCCCCCCGCCCTTTACGCGGCGCGGCGGACCTTCACTCTTGCGGGTGCCGACAGCGGCTCCCAGCAGATCGCTTGCCCGGTGCCGTCGCCATGGAAACGAATCAGGTGCTCACTTTGATGCTTGTTCAGTCGCTCGATCGTGCGGTTAAGCCGGCGTTTGGAGTCCTGCTCATCGCGAGGTGGGATGGGATCGTCGATCTGTGACGGCCAATTAGCCTCCTCGAAGGCCGATAGCACGGCCTCTTGATTTGCCGAAGGTTGCCGGAAGTATTTCACTACGCGAGCACCGAGGCGGAGAACGCGCCGCTCGGGGTCCCAATGCGGAAGCTCCGAGAAACCGTCTTTGGTCGTCAGGCGGAGAAGTTGAAATGGAGGTGTGAACATGATTTTTCCCACGAAACCGGGTGCCGGAAGGGCGGGAACGGCATGTTACCAGCATAAACCGTGGGATGCCCATGTCAAGAGGGCATGAAAACGGGCTTGTTGTCGAAGTGCCCATCCATCTCCCTACGCCAAAGGGATACCGAGATATCAGAAGAAATTCCCGGAACACATGACGTATATTCTGTTCCGAAGAACCTCATGCTTCCACTCTACCGCGTCGCGCTCGTCGCAACGACTTTCTCGGGAGTGGCAAGATACTCCTCCGTCGAGCGTCCGATGTAGCGAATGCTGCTGGCTTCGCCGCGGAAACCGACGACGCTCTTGTCGACGTCAATCTGGCGGCCAAGAATCTGGCCGCGATCGATGTCAAAACGGACGCTGCCGGAAGTCTCGTATTGCAGCACCTGGGCCTCGATGGCCGGATCTTGGATGGGGGTCATGATTTGCGTCGACATCGAGATCGTGGCAATGCCCGTCCGAACGCTCTCCAGCTTATAGCTCTGCATGGCGCGGATCCGCCGCACACTGCCGTCGGAGAGCGGAACGTCGAGGTTGTTCTGGCCCGACCAGCGATTGCCCACGGCCACGGCATGTTCGGGGAGTTGAATCGTGATCTCTCCCTGCCCTGCCACCGAGGCCTTGACGAAGTTCTGCTTTCGCCGCAAGACCTTCCCCTGATTGTCGATGGTCACCAGGGCCAACGGCACGCCGACCGCACGCGCTACGTCTTCAAAACCGTGGGGAGCGCAGGGATCGGTGCGGCTGTTGTAGTGAACCTCATCGCGACCGCTGAGGCTGTGCCGCATATCGACGCTTTCCACCAGGTGGTCGAAAACAACCGAACGGTCCGGCTTCACTTCATACACGCGCCAGACCTTGATCGAGGTGGTGGTCGTCTCGGCCGTCTGCGTGCTGCCGGAGACCGAAGTGCGGATCCGACAGCGATGGACCACGGTCCAGCGGAGTGCATCGCCTGGATGAAACTGATAGCGGAGAAGATATTCCTGGGACTCTGCTTGCTTCCCATTCGGCTCTTCGGCACCCGCCGCCGTGAAGGAGAGGCAAACCGCGCCGCACAACAACGAACCAGCAACCATGCCGATCTTCATTCCTCGATTCCTTTCGAGATAACTGTTTTTTATTGCGAGTTCAGTTCGTTTCTACGGGAAAACTGTCCGCCCCAATTCAGTTTTTCCCGCAAGGTGCGATAGTAACTATGGCCCGGAGGAGCAACGAGCTTGAATCGCACGGGAGCGCGGGTCACGCGGATGCGATCGCCCTGTTTCAGTTGACATAACACGCGACCATCAACCACGGCCGATGTTTCCGGATGCGGTTGGACGACCTCCATCTCGTAAACGCGCTCGGCCGAATCGACCACCGCACGCATTGTCAGGGTGTGCGGACTCAGAGGCGTGATCACCACCGCCTCCAGATCCTTTCGCAGGATCGGGCCGCCCGCCGAAAGGCTGTAGGCCGTCGACCCGACGGGCGTGCTAATCATCAAACCGTCGCCACTATACGTTGTTACCAATTCCGAGTCAACGTAAAGATGGATATCCATCAGAAGAAATGGCGGCCCGGTCCGCACGGCGACTTCGTTGAGGCACATCTGCTGAAATTCAGCGATACCGTTCCGAATAACTTGGCAGTCAAACATCAGGTGTTCGACGACTTGCAGCCGCCCGGTAGATAATTCCCCGAGGATTTTCGGCAGTTCGTCGGAGGAAACATCAGCCAGAAACCCCAGCTTACCTAGATTGACGGCAATAACCGGCAGTTGTCGTTGGCCCATTTGATGGGCAGCACGCAGAATCGAGCCGTCGCCACCGAGAACGATGGCCAAGTCGGCTTCTACACGCGCGAGGTCTTCCTGGCCGCCGAAATCTTCGACGACGATGTCGGCGAATTGCGAGATGACCGGTCGGAGCCGCTCGACTTCGTCCAGAAAGTGGGGACGTTGGCCCGTGCTTAGCAGGATGACGCGGAGCCGCTGGCCGCGAGGAAAGGAAATCGATTGGGGAGGAGGGTGCGTCATGGTGTTTGTCACTCCCTCGTCATGAACACGACAGCTTCGTACAGTCCCGCTTTACTCTGGCGTTTTCTCATCTTATCGATTCGATCCAATTTGAAGCCAAAATGCTGGAAGAGGTTGGCTAATATCTCATCGCTTGGCAGGGGGTAGCCGTAAAACTTACTGTTTCCAATCACATACGCTAGGCGGGCGCCATTTCGGCAAACTTTGGCCACTTCGTGGGCGTGATCATAGATATCGTTAAAATATTTCGTGACGTAATGTGCCATCAGGCCGCCGTTCGTGTCGATTCCAGTGAGGTAGGGCTTTAGTAAGGACGCTACAATTTCGCACTTCGGCTCAATTCCTGCTGAAAGGACCGAAGTTGCCTTACCCCACGTTCCCCCGATGGCATCGGTTTCCAACTGGCCTACTGCTTCGGCATCCTCGATAAATCCGAAGAAGAATAAATGGGGCCGGGTTTCGCGGGCATAGCTGAATCGATTGGGATACGGAGGCGAGGTGATAATTGCCGAGACCTCCAGATTCTTCGGGAGCGTTGACGTGAGACTCTTGCTATTGCCACGATAAACCACAGCGTTGGCGGAAGGCAAGTTGGCAACGGCGCGCAGATCATCCAGCATTTCAACATATTTTTGCTGCAGGACTGCTCCTACATCCACCATTGGCAGCGGCTTATCCGCGAACGTGAGCGATACATGGTTATGTTTTGCATTGCTGACCGGAATAAGAATGGCCAGTAAACCCATTTTCAGGAGGTCCTGGTAAACCGTCTCTGCGGGATCCGATAGCAAGAGCTTCCGCAATAGAACCAGTTGCATGAGGTTTCCGCTGTTCCACCAGCGGTGGATATTGTGCAAGGTCGGCACAAAGGCCACATTTTCGGTGAGCCACGCTTGGGCGTGCCGTTCGTCGGGCAATTTGGCGAGTTCGCGTTTTGCCGCGGCACCGAAGTCGTGAAAAACATTCTTAGCCGCTTCCAAACCGGGATAGGTACGGGTCTTGACGGTTCCCACGAAGTGCAAGTATGGATTAATTTCCACACTACACGAGGGTATTCCGCGGTATTTCATGCACAAAGGAACTGTGCCCACGCCGCTAAAAGGATCGAGACAAAAATCTTTTCCAGTCAACGAGAATTCCTCAGCAATATCACCCGCGAGTTTCGGAGAGAAGCTCGGAGTTAGGCGATACCAGCGATGAATGGGCAGATCCAGCTTGCCTTGAAAAGTTACGGCTTTCACGCTTCGATTCGTGAAGCTTGGGGCAAGATTGAAGAGCGTTCGTTGCGTCACGGCGACAAACTCCTCAATAATGCCAGCACCGGTTTACGGAAATCGTCTTTGTTCCGGAGCAGGAAATCATAAAAATCATACCCGGACATATTTCGTACCATATCGTAACTATCCATGCCTTGTTTAATCACCCAAACACTTTGGTAGCGAGCGACAATTCCGCGGTTGCTCTGGTTGCAGAAGAGCGGCATGATCGGGAGAATTCCGCTCACCAGAAGATGCCGAGCCATGGCTTCATCAGCCTGCGTGCGCTTGCTATCGCCCGTAGCGTAGCAATGACGTACTTCCATTCCCACTCCAATAAGTTTAATCTGAGGCGTTGAAGTCAATCGCCTCAACTCATCGCGGCAGTACTTGCCAATACGCTGCCGGGCATCGGAGGGCAGCAGATCGAACTGAAGATAAACATCAGCACTTCGGGTTTCCTCGGTAGAACCGGATAAAATCGGTGTACTATAAACTACTTGATCGGGGGTGAGGTTGAAAACTTGGGAAAAAACAGCACGAATACAACTTTCGTAGATGTCGCCCAGCTTTCGGTGAATGCTCGTGACCGTGCCACCTGCCAACGTCGCTGCAAGATATTCCAGCGTATCGAGCCCGAAGATACTATAGACTGGGTCGTTCCGGTAATACTGGATCAACTGATCTCGCGTGCCGCCGGCTTTCTTCACCGGACCAGGAAGATACTTTGCCAACTTGGCCAAGTGCTCCATCACGATGTCATATAAGTTGCGGTCCAATGAACTTTGCAAATTGGTCATCAGCTCTCCTTCACTGTGACATATTGGTGAGCGTAAAAACTATGACCGTGCGCCGCCCGCGGCGAGGCGCGGAGGGGCCAAGCTAGCCAATTTGCGGCAGGTTTCGGCAATGCCCCGGCTGGAAAGTCCCAGGTGGGCCAACTGTTCCGACCGATCGGCGTGCTCGACATACTGATCGGGAATTCCCATGCGGCGAATATGGCGGGTGTCGAGTCCGGCATCGTTGGCAGCTTCCAACACGGCACTGCCGAAGCCGCCCATCAGACAGCCTTCTTCCACCGTGACCACGAAAGGATGTTCACGCACGGCCTGGAGGATCGCCCGAGTATCAAGCGGTTTGACAAAACGTGCGTTGATCACCGCGAGTTCAAGACCTTCTTCAGCGAGCTTTTCCGCGGCGTCAATACATTCGCTCAACAGGGGACCGAAAGCGATCAACACGCCATCGGTGCCTGGCCGGACCAATTCCGATTCGCCGAGTTCGAGGGGGGCCACATCGCGGGACACCGGGACCACGTTGGCCTTGGGATAGCGAATCGCGGTGGGGTGATCGTGGTTCAAGGCCCAGGGGATCATCATCTCCAAATCGCGTTGGTCGCCTGGGGACATGATGACTAGGTTGGGGAAGACGCGGAGATAGGCGATATCAAACACTCCATGGTGCGTCGAGCCGTCAGGTCCTACCACACCCGCACGGTCCAGCAGCAGCGTCACCGGCAAGTCCTGGAGCGAGACCTCCTGGAATATCTGATCGTAGCTCCGTTGCATGAACGTGCTATAGATGTCAACCACGGGCCGGATTCCGCCCTTGGCCATGCCGGCGGCCAGGGCGACCGCGTGCGATTCGCAGATGCCGACGTCGAAGAATCGGTCGGGGAACTGATCCCGGATCGGCTCGAGCATGTTACCCTGGCACATGGCAGCCGTAATGACCGCCACCCGCGAGCCTTCGCGGCGCATTTCCTGAAGCAGCGTGTCGCTCGCGACTGCCGTATAGGGCCGCGCGCCGTTGCTCTTGAAGGAAATCTCGCCAGTATCGCGGGAAAACGGACCCGGCGTGTGAAACAAAGCGGGGTCTTCCACCGCGGGATCGTAGCCGTGCCCCTTCTCCGTCACCACGTGGAGAAGCACCGGGCCTTTGACCTGCTTGGCCATGGCCAGATACTTCTGCAAATGCCGGATGTCGTGGCCATCGACAGGACCATGGTAGTGGAAGCCTAGATCCTGGAAAAGCATCCCACCCACCAAGCCGGCCTTGGCGGCGTCTTTGACCTGGTGCAAGAACCGCTCCACCGGATCGCCGATTACCGGCACCCGGGCGAGCATCTTTTGCACTTCCAATTTGATAGTCGTATAAAGCGAGTTCGTCCGCACGCGATCCAGTGATTCCGCCAGAGCACCGACTCGCGGGCAGATCGACATCTTATTGTCGTTGAGTATGACGATCAGATTTTTCTTCAGGCCGCCGGCGTGATTCAATGCCTCCAGGACGACGCCGGAACTGAATGCCCCGTCACCGACGACCGCCACGGAGTAACGGTTTTCATCCGGCCGCAGCAGGTCATCGGCACAGCGCATGCCCAGGACGCAACTGATGGCGCAGCCGGCGTGGCCGGTAAGGAACAGATCGTACGGACTTTCAGCCGGGTTGGGGTATCCCATCAATCCGCCGCGAACGCGCATTGAATGGAAGTCCTTATAGCGTCCGGTTACCAGCTTATGCGGATAGATCTGATGACCGGTATCCCAGATTAACCGGTCGCGGCTGAAGTCGAAGGTGGTGTGCAGAGCCAGAGTCAGCTCGACCACCCCCAGATTGGAGGCAAAATGGGCCGTCCGTCGCGAAGCGAGGCCGCAAAGCGCCTCACGGATATCGGCCGCCAACTGGGTCAGTTCCTGCTGCGACAGCTTTTGCAGATCGCTCGGAGAGCCAATCGTGGAAAGAATTTTGTCCATCAGGAATTTCTCTCCAGAACATAACGGGCAAGCGTGACGAGGCCCTCGGCCTGAGATCCCAACGGCTCCAATGCCGCACACGCCTCCGCGATCAATTGTGCGGCATACGCCGCGCTTTCGTCAACTCCAAGCAGGCCAGGGAAGGTGATTTTGCCTTTTTCGGCATCTTTCCCCACGCGTTTGCCCATGCTTTCTTCCGTGCTGCGGACATCCAGGAGGTCGTCGGTGATTTGAAAGGCCAATCCGAGTCTTCGGCCATATTCGTTCAATGCCTTCAACTGCTCCGGCGCGGCTTCGGCCGTCATTCCGCCTAATCGAAGGGCGACACAAATCATTGCGCCGGTCTTGCGGGCATGGATCGATTCGAGATGTTCGCGGTCATACGTGGCCCCGCTTGGTCCGAGTCGCTGCTGTACGTCAGGCTTTCCAGCCTGACCACTTGTAGGCGGCGGTACGTCAGGCTTTCCAGCCTGACTCTGGGCAATATCGTCGGCCTGCCCACCCACCAACTGACAAGGACCGGATGCCTCGGCCAGTGCCGCGCAACATGTGGCCGCCACGGTCTGAGGGCGAATACCTTCGGCCAGCACCTGAAAGGCCAAGCTCAACAGGCCATCGCCGGCCAGAGTGGCCATCGCCTCGCCGAAGACCTTGTGGCACGTCGGCCGACCACGGCGGAGATCGTCGTCGTCCATGGCGGGAAGGTCGTCGTGAATGAGCGAATAGGTATGGATCATCTCCACGGCGCACGCGGCCGGCATTGCCGCCGACAGGCTTCCGCCACAGGCCTCCGCAGCCATCAGCGCGAGCATTGGCCGCAGGCGTTTGCCAGGTGCTAGGAGGCTGTAGCGAATGGCCTCTCGTAATTGATCGGGGCAACCCGTCGGCAGGCAACTGATTTTCCGCAGTGCAGCTTCGATCGCAGGACCAAGACGATCCACGTAGGGAGCGAGAGACGATGGCAGGGTTTTGACCATTCAGAACATTCTAAGACAATATCGCACGGAGGTCTATGGCGGGTGTGTGGCAAGATTTTCTGGCAAGCGCGTGGCACGGGCTTCCAGCCCGTGGAATTCGACACGGGCAAGATGCCCGTGCCACGGTGGTGTCCGTCTGCCAGAAAATCTTGCCACACACTATGGCGGAGTGCAAAGTTTGGACAGGGCCGTTCTACGAACAAAGCAACGGAATGAATTCCGCTCTACGAAGCGACGCTAGAGTTTTTCTATGGTTGGACTGAACACAGACCTAATTCCCCCGCTTACGGCGAATCCATATCCACCTGCCGTCGCCCCCGTCGGCTGGTAGTCTTTTCGCGAATACCCGTGGCCGAGCCGGCGACTTCTTGTTCCGCGGAGAAGCTGGCGGCATCCTCGATAGGCCGGAGGATGGGATTTCCCTCCGAATCGATGCCGCTGAGCAGTGAAATACGCCGTTCGGCCTTTTCGAGCAGCTCGTACGCCTTTCGCAGCAGTCCGACGCCTTCTTCGTAACGTCCCAGGGCCTCATCGAGACCGATCTTCCCCTCCTCCAGTAGATAAACAATCTCCTCCAGCCGGCCGAGCGTTTGTTCAAAACGGGGCACGTCGGGCAGTTGTTCTTGGGGGTTCTCGGAAATTTTGCCGCTGGGGGTCATTGCCATCCTCGTTGCTCCGTGCTACCGCTCATGGGCCATCCGAAAAGCCCACTTCTCGTTTCTCGATTTTCCGGATAGTCTCTCAGTTCCAGTACAAGACGGACTTTCCGGAGTTTTGGGCCTTGGCGCGTGCTTCGGCGGGAGCGGAATTTTCGCGGGCATGGCTGACGATTTCGCCGGGGCGAATGTTGACGCCGCCGGAAGCACTAATGATCCAATTATGACCCTGTTTGATCATGCTGACGCGGCTGTCAACCTGCTTGGGGGCTGTGAATTCGAGCGTTTTCAAGGTCGATTCCTGCATCAGAGCAGGCAGATTGCAGCCGGCTTTGTCGGCCAGGCGCTCATGGGCCACAAGGGCACCGACCAGTGCCAACTGCATGCAGTTGCGCAGGTCGCCGAAGATCGGCTCGGCTACGGCCAGTTCGTCGTAATGCCTGGTCATGTTGTCGGCCCACTTCTGTGCCAAAGCACTCGGTTTGCCGGTGTGCTCGCGCTGACCGTTGGCCGTGGCGAAATCCTCTTCCGTCATGCACTTCACGCTCGCGCCCTTGAATTCCCAGGCCAGCCCATCGGGCGAGCGGAGCACCGACTCATATTTCGGCTCCAGCCACCACCGCTGCAGGATGTTGTCCATGCCGACACCCGTCGCCGTGTACATGCGCAGGAAACTTGGCATGCCGTGGACCGGCGAAGGTTCAAAATTCATCGCCAGACGCTTCATGCGATAATCGGCTGCCACCAGCACGCTGGCAAAGTGACTCGTCGCCGGCACGCCGGTGAAGGTGATCTGCTGCCGGCCCAATGCCTTTTCCAGTCCGGAAGAGATCCCTTTCTTGTTGTTCATGGTCTGCAATGTGGCCGCATGGGCACGCAGTTGCTGAATTCCTTCCGGTGTCGGATCGATCGAGCAAGTAATGCCCGATCGGGCCGAAGATTCGGCAGTCCGCAGTGCGGTGAGCAGGTCGTCCAGGAGCAGCACGGGCTTGCCGGTAGTGATACCGACAATATTGCCGCGGGCGTCGATCCGCCAGCCTTCACCAAAACCGACGAGTACAATATCTTTTTGTTCGGGGTAGACGAATACATAGCGAATGTCTTGCAGGCCGGCCAGGAGGACAACCTCATCGGGCAGGGCCTTGCCGGACTTGAGCGACTCTTCAACGGCCTCTTCCAGCCCGCGGAGCGAGACCTTGCGGAGTGAAGCAGCCGCATTGAGGTCTGTCGGGACTTTCTTGACCAACCGCGCCTGCTCGGCGGCGAGTTTGCCAAGTGCGTCAACGCCGGCATTTTCGATGAGCCCGTCGGACTTGATCGAGATGCCGCCGACGTTGCGCTGGATGAATCCATTGTTATTATTGTTATTAACTTGGGCGTTAAGCGATGCTGGCGAGAGCAGGGCAGCGGCGGCAAAAAAGAATAACGCGGTGGGCAAAAGACCGAAATGGCGATGCATGAACGGATGGCTAACTCGCATGGCAAACCCTTCGTGAGGATGTTAAAAGCAGGAAAGTTCCGATGGTTCCTAAAGCTAGCGTAATCGAATTGATTGGCGAAAGCAAGCGTATTTCTCCCCTGGTCTCCCTGTTTTGGGGGCCGGAGGATGTAGGACAGAGTATCGGGATAGCCCCGAAAAGCGAATGCAACCACCCCTCCAACGGTTGTATTCGCAATCGAGCTTGACAGATACCGCCGATGAGCGTATTTTCCTCCCTTGTTTTCCCTTGGAGTGGGGAAACTGCCCCTACGAAGAAGAATATCGGCTTCCTTGCGTTAAGATGGGGTAGAGCAATAGATTTTAACGAATTTACTCATTGTGTCACCCTGAATGACCGAATCATCTGCTTTGAAAGCGGTTTTTCGCAACCCGGTAAGGATTTACGGCTTCTATGCATGGCGTTTGGAAACAACCGAACTACTAGGCCCTGATGTCCAAAATTCCCGCTAATTGCGGTTAGTATCATGCTCTGGGCAAACTCAAAAAATTCAGCGGACCGAGATTACGCAATAGCGCCCGTTGATCGTTCACGCGACGAAGTTTCGCGAGTCGCCGTCGACCTAACCAATTTGAAGTCGCTCTATTGTGGGCTGGGGCAGTTCTCGTATTATCTCGGCCGGGCTTTGGCCCGCGCTTCCCAAGCGGCGGTCGCTCCCGAATTGTTCGTGCCCTATGGTGTGCGGGAATTGATGTCCGACGTGCCACTTCCGAAAATCGCAGCCTTCCCTTGGATGAAGGAGCAAATCCATCGCTACTATCGCCCGTGGCTGGCCCGGCTGATGCCACGGACGCCGCGGTACGCCCTTTGGCATGCAACAACCCAGAATACAAGATACCTTCCGCTCGATGAACGCATTCCGGTCGTGCTGACCATCCATGACCTCAACTTTCTGAGGGAAAAACCGCCCGAGGTTTGGCATCGCAAGCTTCGAGGTGTGCAGGCCCTCGTTGATCGTGCTGTAGCCGTCACCACGATCTCGAAATTCGTCGCCGAGGAGGTCCGCAGCCATCTCGACCTGGGAGAGAAACCGCTACGGATCATCTACAATGGTCTCATTGCCACAAATCATCCAGAGGCTGATCGCCCCGCGTTTGCAGACGGTTCGCCGTTTCTTTTTTCGATTGGCGACGTTCTTCGCAAAAAAAACTTCCATGTGCTGATCGACCTGATGACTCGGCTGCCGCAGTACCATTTGATTATTGCCGGAAACGACCGCTCGGCGTATGCCAACGAAATTCGTCGCCTAGCTGCCAAAGCGGGCGTCTCGGATCGCGTGGTCCTGCCGGGAATCGTCAGCGACGCGACGCGGTATTGGCTCTACAAGAATTGCGCGGCGTTCCTCTTTCCCTCGTTGACCGAGGGCTTCGGACTTCCCGTCATTGAAGCGATGCGGTTTGGCAAACCGGTCTTTCTGTCCAACGCGACCAGCCTTCCAGAGATCGGCGGGCCGCTGGCCTTTTATTGGACGTCCTTCGATGGCTCGGCGATGTTTGACGTATTCCGAGCCGGCATGGCAAGTTTTGCGGGCGATCCAAGCTACCCGGCCCAACTGGCAGCCCGCGCGAACCAGTTCTCATGGGACCAAGCTGCGGCCGAGTATCTGGCCTACTATCAAGAAATTATCGAGGGCACCGCGACCCGATCAATGCGGGTGGCCGCTTGAGGATTGCTGCGTAAGCCGGGCGATCAAAATTCACAACGGGAGGCATGGATGACTGGTTTTTATCGAGCGATCCGAGAATCTTTTCGCTACAAGTGGAGCCTTGCGGCGTCCGTGGTGAATGCCTTGCTGATCGGTTTTCTGTGGGGCGTCAGCATCACGACCGTCTATCCGTTCGTCGAAGTCGTGATGCAAGGCCAGACGGTCCAATCATGGTTCGACGCCCAGGTCAAGCAGTCCACCGCGGCAGTGGCGAAGTCGCAACAGGAGATCGATGGGTTGGAGCAGCAGATCGCCCAGTCCCAAGGCGATGAAGCGGCCAGCCTGGAATCTCAATTGCGGAGTGCCAAGTCGCGCCAGGCTGGGGACGAAAAGACGCTCGCCGCGGCCGAGTACTTTCAGCCGTGGGTCTGTAAGTACCTCCCAGCAACCGCCTTTGGCACCCTGCTCTTGGTCATGTGCCTGCTGATTGTTGCAACCCTGATCAAGGGGGTTTGCCTAGTCCTCAACACGATGTTGGTCTCGCGCGTGTCCGGCCGGACTCTGATGGACATGCGGAGAACTTTCTATCGTGCCACGCTGGAAATGGACCAGAAAACGCTCGATGCGCATGGCACGTCGTCGCTGATGTCGCAAATCGTCCATAACACGAATCTCATCGGCGATGGACTGGAAACCCTCTACGGCACGAGTGTCCGCGAGCCTTTGAAGATGCTCGCCTGCCTCGTAGGAGCGGCCTTCGTTTCCTGGCAACTTCTGCTTCTCTCGCTCGCCTTGGCACCCCTGGGCGCGTGGTTGGTTCGCTGCCTGGCCGCACGAACCAAACGGGCCGCCATGGGCGAATGCCGCAGCATGGCCTCCATCCTCGATACGATCATGGAGACTCTCAACGGCATCAAACTCGTGAAGGTCTATAATCGCGAACGGCTCGAACGCTACCGATTCAAGCAAGACACCCAGGCACTGTACCGGATGGGGATGAGGATCAATTTCTACGGCGCGCTCGTCAAACCGGTCACCGAACTGACCGGCATCGTCACCATCGTAGTCGCCATCCTGATCGGTGCTTACCTGGTTCTCAACCAGCAGACGCATCTTTGGGGTATTCCCATCTGCTCCCAACCGCTCTCGGCCGGTGCTCTATTCGTGTTCTACGCGATGCTGGCCGGCGTAGCCGATCCGGCTCGCAAAATGGGCGACATCTATACGGTACTCGTCCGCGCTTCGGCCGCCTGCAAAGGGCTTTACGGCGTCTTTGAGGCCAAGCCGGAAATCGTCGCGCCGCCCCACCCCAAGCCGGTGCCTGTCCATGCTCGCACGATCCGCTTTGAGAACGTGCGTTTCGCCTATACGGGCGATCGGTTCGTCCTGGACAACGTGAATTTTGAAATCCCCTTCGGCCAGACCGTGGCCCTGGTTGGCGGAAATGGTTGCGGAAAGTCGACCATCGTCAACCTGCTGACGCGATTCTACGACCCGCAACACGGGGCCGTTTTAATCGATGACGTCGATATTCGCGACGTCAGCCCGAAGAAGCTCCGCCGCCAAATGGCCATCGTCACCCAAGATCCGATTCTCTTCCAGGGCACCGTTGCGGAGAACATCGCCTATAGCAACCCGCACGCCAACGGCGAGCAGGTTCTCGCTGCCGCCAAGCAAGCCCGGGTTGACGATTACATCACTTTTCTGGCCAATGGATATCAGACTCAGGTGGGCGATCGTGGAAACTCGCTTTCCGGCGGTCAGCGACAGCGCGTCGCCCTGGCTCGGGCAATCCTCGCCAATCCGCGAATTCTTATCCTGGACGAGGCCACCAGTCAGATCGATCAGCAAAGCGAAGAGTTGGTGCAGGAAACCCTGCGGGAATTCCTCTTGGGACGGACCACAATCTTGGTCACGCACCGTCCTTCGACCATCCGCCTGGCGCAGCGCGTGCTCATGATGGATCACGGAAGAATCATCAACGATCTGAGCGCCACGGAATATCTTGCTCGCTTTACCCCTCTGGATATGACGCTGCCCAAGGCCGCGTAGAATTTTCGTGATCTTCCGGTTTTAGGTGCAGAAGTAGGGTGGGGAGAGTGAAACGAGCCCTACCAAAAGCGGACCGCAACAGAATTGGTGGGGCTCGCTGCGCTCTCCCCACCCTACAATTCGCGTTCCGCACATGGAACCGGAAGAACCAATTTTCGTGATCCCCGGCACTTGCACACCCCGGCACTTGCACGCAGTATCATCCATCGCTTAGAATACTTAATCCATTTGAAAGATCACGTTCCAAACTCCAATCGAGGATCCCATGGCCAAGAAGAAATCCAGTACCACCAAATCATCCCCTGCAACAAAGACGAAAAAGCCATCGGCGGCCAAGGACGTCTGCGAGGCTTGTTGCGACGCGACCAGCAAGAAAAAACCGCCGAAGAAGTCGTCGCCGAAGAAGCACGACCACCATGACGAGCACGAAGAGGAGATCGAACTGGACGACACCGAGCGCAAGGCCGTCGACCTAGTCATCAAATCGGAAAAATTGCGTGACGCCTTGGAAGCGGAAGTCAATACCGCGGTGACCCAGGCCGTCCGCAAAATTTGCAAAGCGCATGGTGCTTTGCTCACCGTCGACCAGGCCCAAAACGTGGCCATGGTGCTTTTCGGCGATTAATGTCCCATGCGATCATGCGGCGATTGCCGACTTTGCTGTAAAATTTTTCCTCTGCCGCTGCTCGATAAGCCGGCCGGTGCGTGGTGTCGTCACATCGGTGCCGCCGGCTGCGCGATCCACGGCCCACAAAAGCCGGATGTCTGTCGCCAATACGATTGTTACTGGCGCGAGTACGATGCATTGCCCGAGGCGTGGTGCCCCGATCGGATCGGCATCGTAGTGACCGAGGCCGGCAGCGTGACCGTCGGCTATCGCCTGCTGCCGGTCGTCCTTTTCCAGGAGGATTGCAGTGTAGGCGTCTCGCCTGCATTTAGCGTGGGCGGCTCGCCTGCGAAAGGCAGTTTTCGGCCCGCTTCCGAGGCGAGCCGGAGCGATGCGGTTCGTGGGCTGCTTGATCACTTCGTCTCACGCGGCGTCGCCGTGATGATCATTCACGGTCTGGACGCGCGGATCGAGTTTGATCGAGCGCGTTGGCCGGGCATTTCAGCCGACGACATCGAGGCGGCTCTGCGTTACGAACTGTCGCAGGATGCCGAGGAGCTTAAGCGGATTGGGGCCGTCGGCGACGAATATCGTCCGCTGAGCCGCGATGAGGCGGAGGCGGCATGCCGGAAAGAGAGAGAGAGAGAGAGAGAATCATGATAAAGGAAAATCAGGCGGGTGATTCCTTGGCGTGATTCCTTGGCGTGATTCCTTGACCCCCAGGCCGCGCGGTGCTACCGGCCCCAGAGGTCATTGCGGAACGCTTGGGGCCGCGTGCTCGATGATGAACTTGACCACCGTTGCCGGATCGTCCACGCCGTGGGGGTGGTGCCCAACCCCCGGCTTATGGATGACTTGAATTTCGCCACCCAGTTTGCGGTAGCGCTCTTCGATGAGTGCCGTGTTCTCGGCTGGCGGCACGACGTCGTCCGCATCGCCGACGACGTGAATCAGTGCGATTTTCGCTTTGGCCAACGGTTCCAGCACATCGACCGGATTCCCGCGATAGGCAAGTGCCGCAGCTTCATTGGCAAAGCCGTAATGTTTCTGTAGCGCGTTCCAGTCACCGCGGCCGCCCCTCCCTTTGCCCTTGCCGCCGGGCCAGCTCTTGAAGTCGCAAACCGGTGCATCGCCATAGATTACCGAAACCTTGTCCGGGTTCTCCGACGCCCAGCGGTAGGCATAAAGCCCTCCGCGGCTGATGCCGATCAACACGGCTTTTTTCGCGAGTCCACGGGCCTGCATGGCATCGTAAAATGCGTTGAAATGTTTGACTGCAGCCGGGCAGCCGAACGTGTTGCCGACAACAATGTGGGCATGGTAGAAGCCTTGCTTCAACAGGGCCGGCGCCGCACAGCGATCGGTAAACGCATCGGGAAATTCCATGCACCAGGACCACGGTTTGCCGGGCAAGGGATTTTTCGGCTCGACCAGCCATGCCGGGCAGCCGTCGATCACGAAGTGGTGACGCGTGAACCCGTGCCAGGTGTCGGTTTTGTCAACGAGCTCGGCCGCATGGTTCGTAGCGGGCAAAAGCAAGGCGGACATCAAGGTAAGCAGGCAGATCGACGGGTGAAAGAACGATTTCATAAGGATCTCAATATTTCCTGTAAAAGTTATTGCGGCTCTTCGCCGGGTTTGTGGATAATTGTGGTGCGGGCGTCCCGCCTGCCCAAGATGTTGTAGTTGAACCAGGCAGGCGAGAAGCACGCACCACAAACTTGGCGGCGAGCCGTTGCTCGCCGGAAGCTCAAGAATCCCATCCTACTCTTCCGGCTTCTTCTCCGCTAGCCCCAGTAGCTCATCCAGTGGCCGGGCAAGTCGGCGGAAGTCCGCAGCCGGCATGGCGAGGGTATCCCACTTGGCCGAGATTGGCCGGGCGTGGCCGGCGTAGTCCATAAGACGCACGGCGACGAACGCATAGAGCTTGTTGCGGAACTCGAACAACTGCTCGTAAGGCAGCGGGGCGCGGTCTCCAAGGATGTTATAGGCGAAGGCAAATAGTCCGCAGAAGCCCTGCCCGAAGAGCTGCTCCCATTGGGCCAGGCTAACCAAATCATCTCGCGTAGACCAATTCTTCCAATATTGTTTTTGAATGTCGCCACTTGGAAACTTTCTTCCCTTCACGTCGACCAGCCAACGGACCGGGCTAGGGCTGGAGACGATAAAGTCGAGGCTTTTGATTGAGGCACCGTCGGAGAGTACGCTCCGCTTCGCCTCATCGACCGCCACGTACGGCACGCCGCGACTACGGAGATACGCTTCAAACGCCGCTTCGTAATGGTTGTCGCGATTGGCCATAAGATTCCGCCATTTCCTAAGACGAACTCGGCGTTCTTGGTCGTTCGTACTTCGTGCTGTGGCAACTTCTCCTGAATCACAGAGCAAGACGCTCCCGGCACTTGCCGACACGTGCCAAGAAACGCCCGCGAACTGGTATATTTCGATCTCCGTTCTTTCCTGCAAGACTGAAGCAAGTCGCCTCCAACTGCACTTCGATTTCACCATCGGTTACGTCACCAAACCGAAGCACAAGTCGTTCCAATTCCAACTACCAGAGCCGTGTGATCCCGTAGGCATCCATGGCCGTATCGTTGCTGATGATCGGGATGCCTTCGACGATTGCCTGAGCCACCAGCAGCCGGTCGAACGGGTCTTTGTGGTGAAACGGCAAGGTGGTCAACCTTGCCGTGTGCTTCGGCTCGATGTGCAGATAGCCGAAACCGTTCTTGTCGATGGCTTCCTGCATGAAGACTTCGTAGGGCAACGCCAAAGCGTACTTTTTGACGCTGATCTTGATGGCAATTTCCCAATAGCTCGCCGGGCTGACCAACTTCTCGTTGGCCGGAGCCATGATGAGCGACCTGGCCGTACCGCTGAGTTGTGGGTCCGCCAATGCAAACCACAGGAGAGTGTGCGTATCGAGGAGAAGTTTCAAGGCATGTACTCCTTGAATTCTTCCAAATGTTCATCGTCTTCAGCCAGAATGGTCAACATCCCTTTGCAACGGCCCGGGATAGGTCGTGGCTTGTCGACTGGAGATGCCACCAGCTTTGCCACCGGCTGGTTGTTCTCGGTAATCACCACCTCGTCGCCCGGCACCAGCTTGTGGATCAAGTCCGGCAAACCGACCTGAGCTTCTTGAATCGTCACGATAGACATGATTTTGTCCTCTGTTTGTCGTCTTTCGGCCACAAGACCCAACTCAAGACACGCAACATTAGTCATCAGTTCATTGTAACCTCCACCAAGCGAACAGATGCGACCCAATCCGGTAATGGGCTGGAAAACTCGCAAAAGGTATCAGCCGGAATAGAACGCGAAGAAGATATCAGTGATCATGAGTCATAACCAATTGCAAAATAACGCGTTATGGCGTGAACACGGTGTCGGATATGCGACAACGACAGTTTTTCCAATATTGTTTTTGAATGTCGCCACGATGAAACATAAGCGGAAAGAAGTATACACAAATACTGCGTTGTCTTCGTCCTTTTCGACAGGATTCGGTTACAACATCGGCCGCACCTGCCCCGCGGCGTTGAAATCGATCCGCAACATACCTGGCCGCTCGCGAAACGGGGAGTGGGAGTCGTTGCCAAAAAACGTGGTCCACCACTGGCCTTCCTTGTCCTTGAAGAGCATGTTGTGCCCGCCGTGCGGAATGGCTAGGTAACGCGGACCGTACGGGCCATAGATGCTGTCGGCCTGGGCAATCATGCAGTGATAATCGTCCTTGATGAACTCGGCGCAGACCAGGTAATATTGCTTGTTGATCTTCGTCAGGAACGCTCCCTCGAAGCCGACCTGACTATGGTTCGACGGCTTCAAGTGCCGTGGCGGCTCGGCCAACTCGGTCATCTCGTCGTTCATGCGAGCGATCATCCCGTTCTGCCAGACAAAATACACTTTGCCGTCGTCGTCGGCAAACAACGAGGCATCAATGTTGTCGGTGAGAGGCCCTTTAGGATGCACATCGACGTACGGCCCCTCGGCCTTGCCGCTGGTACTCTTGAGCAGGCCTGTACCGCCGAAGTTCATGCACAGAGTGAGCCAGAAAGTGCCTTTGACATAGTGGATCTCGGGAGCCCAGAGGGCGCGATTTTTACCATGTTTCTGCTTCTGCCAAGTGCCGTCGTCGATTTTCCAGACCAGCCCCAGCGGTTCCCAGGTCTTCCGGTCGGCCGAACGCCATACGCGGATTCCTTCGTTGGTTTTCCACCAGGTGGGATGGCCGGTGGTGCCCGTGAGGTAGTAGAGTCCATCGCCGCCGACACAGACCGAGGTATCGCGTAGGGGATAGTCGAAGAGCGGTTTGAGGGGCGGGAGTTTCGGTTTTTCCGGTTCGGCGGCCCATGTAGCCGATGCCGTCGCGAGAATCGTGGCGAACAGAATCATTACTCGGATCATGCTTTTGCCCCTTTCGAGCTAGTGTAGCCTGTCGCCCTGACCACCCAACGTAGTGCCTTTTCGGGCTTCAGATTTTTCCATTATGACGCCGGTGCGGCCAAAATCAAGGGGCTGCCGACCGTGGGTAGTGGTACAGTTTCGCCGAAAAGATTTGTTTGTCAAGGAAAATCGGTCTTGACCCACCCTTCGCGGTTCAATAATATCCCGCTCATGGGACTGGAATTGATTCCCGACGATGTTCGTGGCCGGTATCAAATTGAGGAACGGTTGCACGCTTGTTCGATCCTGGAAAGTGATTTCCCGGACGAATGGGCGGACATTCTTGGATGCTTGGATACGTTCGTTCTGAAACGATCCGATGTTCTCACGGCTGGAGGAAACAAGAGCCCGATTTCCAAGGCCATAGATGCCTACCTGAATGCTCGGGGCTGGGATGAGCGGTCGTTTGATACTGCGGTTGTGGTGGACGGTGTGGCCGTCGAAACGCCTACTCACAAGATCGACAACTTTAAGAACCGGATCGGCGTTGAAGTCGAATGGAACAACAAAGACCCGTTCTTTGACCGCGACCTGAACAATTTCCGCCTGTTGCATCAACTCGGGGTCTTGTCGGTCGGGGTCATTATCACCCGGCTATGGGAACTCCAACAAGAGTTTATCAAGCTCGGTAAGGGTGCTTCCTATGGAATGAATACGACCCACTTCGGCAAGCTCCTCCCCAAAGTCAACGGAGGAGGGGCCGGCGGCTGTCCGCTACTTCTAGTCGGGATGGGGTTTGGGTGCTACGATCCCCATTCTTAACGTGCCCATTATAGACAGGGTAATCGGGTGCTTCGTAGGTATCGACTTCATCGCCCCATTGCGCCCACCCCTTCCGTCGCTCGCGTGCAAATAGCTCCAGGAATGGCCCTGGGCTGCACGCTTCGATGATCTCGTAGACTTCCAGTGGCTTGCGGGAATGCTCTTGCTTGCGAGTCGAAAGTAGGTTGACCTGGGTGCGACCAGGCTTTAAGGTTCGCATGGAGCCCTTGATGCCGAACAACAAAAGCTCGGTCACGTTGCGGAAGTAAAAACCTACCCCACGGCCGTCGGGCCCACCGTCTTTGCGGATTTTATACCAGACGATGTTTGACTTGTAGGTGAAGCCCCATTCGCGCATGATTTGCAGGCCCTCGGGAAGCAGCGCGTTCGGACACCAGAGATAAAGGTGACTCGGCTTGTCAGCATACTCGTCAACGGGGAGATCCCCGATTTCTTTGAAACTCATGGTGCTGTAGCGACGGAGCCGCCGATGTTCCGGGGCCATCTTTCCCGTGCGATTCGTAAACCGCCATGGCGGGTCAATCAGGATCGTCTTATAGATTCCCGTCAGGCCGTGTAAAGCATCCATTCTTTTCCTCCAAGGGTTAGTTGACCAAAAAACGCCGCGGATGTCTAGGCCGTACTGCTATAAATTTATCAAAAAGGTTTTCAAACGTCATTAGGGTTTCGGTGACTCCGGCCGCCATCGCGGCCGGAAGCTGGGTTTGATCGCTCTTGCCGGGCAAACGGGTCGGCCAGCAAAGTAGTAGGTCAGGAAGATCGCCACGGCGGCATCCAGGTTCTCCAGCTTCTTGCCGAACCCCAGTGAAAGCCGGGGGAACTGCTTCATCAGGGTTCGGATCGTCAGGTTGTGGCGCTCGACATGCGAGGTACATATCGACCGATACGACCAAGGTTAGCTTGCATAGCTTCATCTGAGTCAAGTAAATACCCCTGATTTTCTATAACTTCCTACAAAACACCACTTACCCCCTCCCATCGAGTATTTCTCGAAAAATTGCCCTTGTGCGAACTGCCCTCCATGGCAACAATTCCGCACTCTCCCTACCCGGCGTCTACGCCTGCTAAAAAACGAAAAGGAATTCGTGGCCCTCCGCTCGCTTCTCACGTCCCCAAGATCAGGATGATCAAGCCGGGGGACTTTTTGCGGCGGCCAAGTAAGGAAGGATCCTATGCTCTCTCTGCATGCGGCGTTGGTCGCCATGGCGATCACTGGCGGCGGTACCGGTGAAACCGTGCTCTTGGACTTCTATGCCGATTGGTGCGGCCCCTGCCGTTCGATGAACCCCACCATCGAGCAGCTTACTGCCAAAGGATACCCAGTTCGGCGGATGAATGTCGATCAGTATCGCGACTTGGCCAAACGCTTCGGAATCAGAAGCATTCCTTGCTTCGTGATGATCGTCAACGGCAAGGAAGCGGGCCGCGTGGTCGGACCGACGAGCATCGGCCGCCTGGAACAACTTTGCAGTCTTGGCCGCGCCACGGCCCCTAACCCCAACACCCTTTTAGCAATGCCGGCGCAGACGGCACCGACCTACCGTGGCGGTATGGCGGGAAACGGCGGACCCAGTGTGCCGGTTGTGCCGGTCGTCTCTACGGCGGTGAGCGCGCCTGTTGTGCCGGTCGCCTACACGGCGGTGCCGCAACAACTCCCGGTCGCCGACGCCGCGATGCTCTCCGCCAGCGTTCGGCTCCGCGTGGAAGATCCAAAAGGACTCTCGTGCGGCAGCGGCACAATCATCGACGCCCGAGCTGGCGGCGAGGCCCTCGTACTCACCTGCGGACACATGTTCCGCGACTCCAAGGGAACGGGCAAGATTGAAGTTGACGTTTACGGTCCTTCGCCAGCCGTTCGTGTGCCTGGCCGTCTGGTGGCCTATGACCTGGAACGCGACGTCGGACTCGTCGCTTTTCGGCCGCAAGGTCCCGTGATGGTTGCCCGCGTCGCTCCGCCGGGCTACACAATCCGTGCCGGCGATGCCGCGACGAGCGTCGGCTGCAACAATGGCGACAATCCCACGGTACAACACAGTCGAGTCAATTCGCTCGATCGTTTCCTCGATCCTTTGGAGCAGCGCGGCGGCAATGCTGCCAGCAGGCCCCACGCACCGTGGAATCTGCAAGTGGCTGGGCAACCGGTTGTCGGCCGAAGCGGCGGTGGACTCTTCTCGACCGACGGCATGGTAATTGGCGTTTGTAACGCGGCCGAGCCGGTCGATCAGGAAGGTTTGTTTGCAGCCTTGGGGTCAATTCACGCCGCGTTGGATCAGCAAGGTCTCGCATCGCTTTACAAGCAAGCCGTCGCGCCGCCGGCAATGGTGCCTTCCGTTGAAAGCACGCAATCGGCCCTTGCGGCCGTCGATCCGTTTTCCGCCGGTCGCATTTCATTAGCCTCGGTGAACCAAGTTTCCAGTGCAGGGGAGCCGCGGAACATTCCGCACGAGACTTCCATGGAAGTGCCAAAACGGCCAACGACAATCCTCGAATGGGACGCCGAAATCGGTTGGCTGCACCAGCATCCCTTGCCGTACCGTAAGCCGTAAGCCGAACCTACTCGTGCTGCCGCCAGATCGTTTCCGCCTGCCCGGCTCTCCCATTGACCAGCCTCGCCAGCACGAACAGCAAGTCACTGAGCCGGTTAAGGTAGATCAAGATATCCGGCGACAACCCCGGCACTTCACGCATCAGGTGTACCAGCCACCGCTCGGCTCGGCGGCATACGGCCCGGGCGAAATGCAACTCGGCAGCGGCAAAAGTTCCGCCCGGCAGTAGGAAGTTCTGCAAAGGCGGGAGTTCCGTGTCGAAATGGTCGATGGCCTCTTCCACGGCCCGGACATCGGCTGTATCGATTCGGCAGCCGGAATTCGTTTCAGTCCCCAGTCGAGCCACTTCGGCACCAAGATCAAATAGTTGACTTTGGATCCGATCCAGCAGGCGATCAATGTCGTCGGGCACCTTGGCGGACCGGACCAAGCCTAGTGCCGTGTTCAGCTCATCGACGGTTCCGCAGACTTCGGTGACGGTGGCATCTTTGGATACGCGGCGACCGCCTGGCAAGCCGGTTTCGCCCGCGTCGCCCGTTTTAGTATAGATTTTCATTCCCAGTCGAGTACCATTGGACCAATCAGCACAGCGAGTATTTCTATAAACATTTTAGTATAGATTTTCATTCCCAGCCGAGTACCTCCACCTTGAGTCGCCCGACGACCTGCATGACGGGAAGAAAACAGCTATAGGCCGCCGCGCCGGCCAAGGGGCTGTGTGTCAGTTTAAGATGTCCGCCACCGATGCCGCCTTTGGCCAACGTGCCGTCCAAACCGATCCAGCGGCCTGCAACGTAAACTTCGGTCCACATGTGATAGCCAAACGTCTGCGATTGGGGCATATAAACCAGTCCTATCGCCACCCGAGCGGGAAGGTTCCGCGCCCGAGCCAGGGCTGCCAGATAGACGGCATGTTCCGTACAGTCGCCCTCTCGGCTTCGGGCAACTTCGGAAGCCGTGGCCAATGCCTGCGAAAAGTCCTTCATCGTCACGGCTCGATGCACGTAGGCTTCCAAGGCCACTGCGACCTTCCAGGGGTCGGTTTCCTCGCCGGCCACCTCCTTCGCCTGGGCAACAATCAGCGGGTCGTCGCTCTGAATAAAATTATTCGGCTTGCGGTTTGCATCCGTGACGATGTCCGGCGCAGCACCCGATTTTTCCGCATTTTTATCTTCACCGGAATTCGCACGAATGGCACAAACCGTCACTTCGGCTGTATGCGCATCGATCCGCTTGACCTGCTGGGAAAGGCCGACAGGGAACGCGGCCACGGGGTCGCTGTCCTCGAGTCGGATTCGATATCGCACCTGCTTGGTGTCGTGGGCACGGGGGATAGCCCGATCGACCTTCACGAGTGTCGCCTCGCCCAAGTCAAGTTTGGCCAACGGGGTTTTGGCCAGGGCGACTTCCTTGGTTACGCGGAAGGTCTCCATATTCATCGGCTTGACCCAGGCTTTCAGCACCTCGCCGGCGGCGTTGATCCAGACCGCTCCCCGAATCTCCACCCGCTGCCCCAGGGCGTTGGGGGCCATGCGATCGACTGTATCAATTTTCAGGAGCCGGAAACTGCCGCCCAGCAATTCGACAGATCCGTCCTTTTGGGCAATCATTTCCGTGGTGCAGGATTGATTGTCGAAGTTGAGGTGTTCGATGGTGCGTTTCTCGCCCGACTTTAGCGGCTTGGCGCGGAGCGACAATTCTCCGGCCAACAGTCCTCCGGCCCCTGCTGGCCAGGCAACGAAATGATTCTGTTTCTGGCCCTGGGACTGAATTTGCAGTTCTAGGCGGTTGCCGACAACTTTGCCGGTGGTCCGCATGGGAGTCGTGCCTTGCTTCATGACAAGTTCAAAGTCGATCAGCACTCCATCTGGCGTTTCGGTGTCGCTATAGTCAACTTCAAAGTTAGTTTCCTGACCGAATCGCTGCAAGCTGAGCTTCATGACTTGCCGCACCTTAGCCACCTGCCGGCCAGACTCTTCGACCAGGCGGAGGGTCGTTTGTGCATAGCCCAGTCGCTGCCCCTTGACCTGGGCCACGTCCCATGTCTCAAATTCGGGCAGTTTTGCCCTGGCTTCTCGCCCGCTGTCGGGCAAGAACGTCCCAGCCACTCCCCAAACCAAAATAGCGACGCAGAACCGTTGGACCGAATGATTCGTCATGGGATTAAATAAATTGAGGTGTTAAAATTAGTCTCTACGGGCATCTATAATCATCTAGTCTACCACTCATCGGTTGTTCAGAGGTAGGGGTAGAACAAGAGAACCCTTGTTGTGGCCGGTCTCCGACCGAGCCACGCCGCCGACCGAAGGTATCCAATTTGCTGGGAGACCTTCGGTCGGACGTTTCGGCGGGGTCAGGAGACCCGCGCCGAACCTGATTTATTCCGTTGCACTGTTTTCTCAGGTAAACGGAATGAATTCCGTTCTACGTAGGGCTTTCTCAACCGGACATTGCAGCTTGATCCGCTAGGTTCTCGCCAAATAGCATGTTCGGCACTTGGATCTCCGAATTCTTTCACGGTCCCCGCGGGCATCGGTTGACGATCAGTTTTGCGTGGTAGACTTCTCTGTGCAATCGCGCTTTGGGTGCGATTGCTTTGCCAATTCCTGAGAATGTGAAATTTTGCTAGAGAAATTCCACCCCTCCCCGGGTGGGAAAGTGTGCGAAAGAAATGACTTTCCGGTTTGCACCGTATTCCGAACGAATCCATCCTGTCGAAAAGACGAGCTACTCCGTCTTTATCGCCTCGACATTCGTAGAATAAGAAAAATTGCTTACCGACTGGCACCGCGTGAAATGTGACCTAAGATTTCATGGAGACTTCCCAGCTTCAACTTGGCCGACCCCTTTGATTTCCCCAAACACTGACCGCCAAGCAATTGTAGAGAATGTTGATGGGCTTCCTAAAGAAATTTTTCCGAAATGTATTCCGTGAAGGCTCGATGCCGGTTGGCACCAGCAGCTTTGAACGCCTCGACGAAGAGGAATTAGAAGCTCACCTGGGAGTCGCCCGCTACGGCAACTTCATGTTAACCGACGCCGTGCGGCCGTCTTACGATTTGCAAGTGGTTCCCACCCAGGGTTATCGCCACGACGCCTATCGCGACGAGCAAAGCCGCACCAATGTGCCCGTGCTCATGGCCGCCGTGTCTGCCGGGCAACTGTTTGAAACCTTCATGGATCTCATTGATCCATTAGGGGGGGTTGTCGACGTGGTCTTGGAGACCAGCCACTCCGGTGAGGAGAAGGGGCATACCGATCTTTATCGCGAGCACATCGACACCCCCGTGCTCAAGAGCATCCTCTGGGAATACGAAGAGTTACTGGTCAACGACGGCTGCGCCGGGATTGCCGTGCTCAACCCGGGTATTCCCCAAGAGATCCAGTTCGACGAACACAAGTTGCTAATCGTCTATGGCGACCAACTGGAAGAATTCGAGGCGATCTGCCGCGATCATCAGGTCCGCTGCGACGACAAGCTGAAGTTCATTACGGAAGCGGAACACGTCCACTCGTCCAGCGACCGCTACGCACAGCAGTTCGATGAGCTAAAGATGCGACTCGGAATGGACTGCGACTACTCGAATTACGATTAGTAAAATGGTGGGGCTCGTTTCACTCTCCCCACCCTACTTTTTCGTAACAGCCGTAGGGTGGGACGAGCCGCAGGCGAGCCCCACCATTTTAGAGTTCACGGATCGTAAGTATTTTGACCATTGCGGATCGCCTCGCGATTGCGGAGTTCGATCTGCTGTCGCGCGGCATACGTGGCCTCGCGGCGCTGGTCGGCTGCGCAGGGGACAAAGTCCAACGTGTCACCCCGCGGCTGTTTGGTGAGCGATTCTTTTCCGCGTTGGATCAGGGCCAAGGCTTCCTTGTATTGCGGGCTGTTCTTGTTCAGTCTTATTAGGCATGGACTGAGTTCGGGGCGATCAAAACTGACCCACGGCCCGCTGCTGGAGCCAAAATTGGACTGGTGGCCCCAGTGTACGCCGGTGAGCTGCCCCAGCCGGTTCAGCGGCCCGTCGCCCAACGGGCAACGGCCGGCAATGTTGTCAGGGTAGGCACTGTAGTAGGTCGGATAGTAAGGCGCATTCAGATCGATCCAGGTTGTCAGCCGAGCCATGCTCTCCTGGTCAAGTTTGACTTCCGTGCCATCATGTTTATGCCCGGCGCGGAGGACCGCGACGATCTTGCTGGCGTGCGAGCCCCAGGAATAAGGGGGCTGAATGCCGGCCGGCCCGGCCCCGACGACGGTGATATAACGCTTGCGGTGGAGTTGCGTGTAGGATGCGTTGAAAAACGGATCGCGATCACCGGCCAGAATGAGCTTTGCGGCACCGGGCTTGCCGAAGTCGTGGCACGAGACACAGTGCTTGTCGAATACCGGCTGAACCTCGGATAAGTAACTGAAGATCCGGCCCTGGTCATACCACGGCTGGGGCTTGCTCGGCGCACGGGCGAGTGCCAACGGGGCGGACGGTCGGATGGGCGGGGCCGAGAGCCGCCGGTCGTGACAACCCACGCAGCCGATCTTCTCTCCCGCTTGCAGCACGGTCCCGCTCCGCATCGACTGGATCATCATGTCGTTCTCGTCCAGCAGTTGAAAGTAGAGGAAGCGGTCCGAGGGCACCTTGAAATAGGCACTGCCATCCGATTCGACGGGCACGCTGCCGATGATCCGTTTGGCGGTGAAGTCGTGCCAGTTCATGCCCGGGGCCTGGAACCCCTGACCATACCATTTGCCGTTCGTCCAGCCGCGTTTTTCAGGCGACTCGACGATGCGGAGCTTCTTCACGGTGCCCCGCTTGACCCCCTGCATGTGCGTTCCCTGATAGACATCATCCACGTACATCAGCCCTTCTTGGCTGGTATAGTCCCGCCGCTCAGCCAGCAGTGGCGGACGCGGGCTGGTGCGCAGCGGCATGGCACCGAAACAACCCGGTGCCTCGGCGTGCAGCAGAAGCTCGTGGCCGAAGGTGTCGATCAGGTAAATGCCCATCTGGCCGTTGCTGGTCTGCCGGGAGCAGAGAAAGTACTTATCGGAGAGCGGCCACGGATCTTCGTACTTGGGGCGCACGCCGCCGAGACGATCGCAGTTGAAATGGTCCCTGTCCGTCAAGGTATTCTTGACGCTCGCAGGCCACGTGCGGAGGATCGACACATTGCGATCGGTATCAATGCGAGGGTCGATGATTGCCATCGCACCCCACATGTTGGCGTGGTGCGTGCTGAGGATACAAAGCAGCCGGTTGGTGCCGGGGATAATGCGGGGATAGTACACTGCGGCAGGGTCGGCTTTGTTGTTGCCCCAGACCAACGCCTGATTGGTGCCGTCGGGATTGACCGACCAGAAGCCGTGGGCATCGCCAAAATTGCGGTCCACGTACTCCCAACGCTTGTAAATGATCCGGCCGTCGGGAGCCAAAGACGCCTGGTTCTCGAAGAGCGTACTCTTGGTGATCTGGTGGATGTTCGCCCCGTCGCTGTCCATGCGGAACAGATTGGCGCCGATGTCCTGGCTGCACATGTTGAATTTCGGCTCGCGCGTCGAGCAGAAGACAATGCTCTCGTCCGGCAGGTAGATCGGATCGAAGTCACTAACATCCGCGGCCTTTGTCAACTGCCGCAGGCCGCTGCCGTCGGCATTGATCTCGAAGATGTGCAGGTTCTCTTTGGGCGTGCGCCGCATCGAGAATAAGATCCTCTGACCGTGAAAATGAACGCAGGGACTGCGGATCGTTCCCTGCTGCGTTCCGAGGAGTGTCTTGGTCTCACCGCTCCGTGGATCGAAAAGCTTGAGTGCCCCGCCACGCACGTACTTGCCGTCGGTCGCCTCGCCAACCTGGAAGAGCGTGTCGATGGCGTGGTATGCCGCCGCGTACTGCGCCCTGGCCGTGAACACGATGGGTTGCCCGCTGACCAGCGGATTGGCCGTCAGGGCCGCTCGCTGCAACTCCAGGAACTTCACATCAAGGCCCTGCTTCAAATCGCTGCTGTCAGACTCGACGGCCTTACAAATTTCGTCCAATCGGGCCAAATACTCCTTGCCGCCCGGATAGCGCTCGCCGAAGGTACAAGTCAGGTCTTCAATGGCCGCGCGAAGGGCGGCGATAGCCGCCGAATTAACGGTTGAGCCGCCAGAGCGAGCCGACGCAGCCGCAGCGACCTGAACGCGGTTCAGAACCTTCTTGCGTTGGGCAAATTGCGATTGGGTGGCTGCGGGGTCCAGGGTGCCCTGGGCACTGAAGTCGTCAAAGGTGACGTGTCCCCAGCCGCCCGCGTTGGCATCGACGACACGGAGAAAGACCTTCTGGCCCAGGAGCTTCTCCGCTTTCCATTGGACGCGGATCATCTGCTCGCTGTCTTGCCCGCTAACCCTGAGGACCTCGCGGCCGTCGGAAGTACAGAGTGCAACATAGGTCTGGGGAGACTTGCCGCCGCCGATCAGAAACGACATGGCCGGCCCTTGTAGAACGAAGACCGGCGACTCGATCACGCCCATCTGCGGGTCAGCGGAGGTATCGTTGACGCCTTCCACGGTAGACAGATGCCACTTTCCCTGCCGTGATGCATAGGCACTACCGTTATGGTAGTTGGCCCGATTGGTCACGGGCCGCTCAAAACGGCCCTCAACCACCTTCCAACCTTGCAGATCGCCCGTCTCGAAGTCGAAGCGGATATCGGCGGCGGCACTCGCCCGCAGGAATAAACCTGGTGCTGCGAGCGTTATGGCAAGCAGTGCCAGAAAAGATGTGCGATGGGTCATTATAGCATTTCCATTAAAAACAGGGTGACTCCGCTTGGATACGCTCCAAACAGTCCTAGTCCCCCCATTCTAACAACTTCGCACATCACTTTCCAGCAGACGAGCGGATTTCCTTCGTAGAACGGAATTTATTCCGTTGCATTCTTTCTTGTGTCCGTAGTGTCGGCGGCAACGAGAAACACGGAATGAACCCGGGGAAGTTTCAATCGCACGCGCGTGATGATCTCTCCCTTGCCTGGAACATGCGTGTACTCGGTCGGACCTATCTTGCCATCGTGTGGATTCCAAAGTTCCGGAGCAATCTTGCCTCGCAGACGAACCCAGGTATCCACGTCTTGGTCGGAAGAGTTGGCAAAAAAGTAGATCTTTTGCCCATCTTTGACCTTATGGATATAAGACAGGTTGCCACCCTTGACCATCACGTCCTGCTCGATCACCACGTCGCCGTCCGGCAGGGCTTCGTCAAGGATGGATTTGAGTGCCGCAGCCTGTGGTGATGGCAGGAACCAGGCCCGACCGCCCTTGGCGTTGCCGTGGCACTCCTTCGGGTCGCCGAAGATCGCCGTCACCAACTGACGGACCTCGGCATCCCCGCCGAACTCGGCCGCGGTGTCGGGAAGTCGGGTGGTGGCAATCACCTGCCCGCCCTGGTCATAGAGCTCCTTGATCTTGCGCAGACTACTCACACTGATGGTCCGCGACCCTGGGATAATGAAGACGCGGTAACGCTCCCAGTTGACTTGATTCTTCAGCAGGATCTCAGCCCCTTCGACCGAACAACGCTCGTCGAGCACCTCGGGATGGACAAAAGTGAAATCACGCCGCACCGCCAAAGACAGTGCCTCGCCCACCCTCATGTAATCGGCCTCCGGGATATCAACACAGCCCTGATAGGGATCGCCGGGGCCGAACCAAGAACCCGCCTGGAGCGTAGCGATGGGGTAAAGCACCCCGATGTCGGCTACGTGTCGCCCGCCCTGAAGCATCCGCTGGAGACGGCCGATGTACTGGTTGTAAACCGGCAGTTCAGGACCATAGGTCGCCGCGCCCGGCGACAGGTCCGGCTTGAAGATGATCTTTGCCGGATCGTACCACACGGCGTGCGGCACCATGGTGTTGATGCCCTTGGCAAACTGGTCCATTGCTTCCTTGTAGAGGTTTGCGACGGGCATATTGTTGGTGCCGCCGTAGCACTCAACCATTACCTGCGGCCGATCGTAGTTGGAAGCCGCCGAGCTGACCACCTTGTAGGCGCGGGAGGCACGGCCATACGCAAAGACCTGATCGATGCCGGGCATGCTCTGGTACTTGAACGCCTTGATCAGGTCGCCAACGGTGCCGATCACCGGGTTCGCCACTTCCTCCTGATCGGCGTGGCCGGTAAGGCCCATGTGATGTGCGGCGCACCAGTCACTGATGGTCTTGACGAAGCCGGTGGCGTAAAGCTCGGCTCGCATGCCAAATAGTGCATTGCGTGCCGCGGCGGTGTCGGGGCCGATGTCGAACCAGAGCGCAGGGTAGAGGGTAATGGGATTGGACTGGTGCCGTTCACGGAAACGCTCGTTGAATCGTTCGGTCCAGGCCCGGCCGCCCTTGACATGGTAGAAGGCAGGCTCGTCATAAAAGGCACCGTCAAGGGTGGTTCCGAAATGCGCCGGCATGGCGTCATGGTAGGCTTGGTAGGTCAATGCGATGAATGCCTCCACGGCCTTTGGTTCCAGATAATCCACCAACCCACCGCCGCCGTCACGAACGCAGGTAAAGATCATCACTTTCCACGCGCCGGCCGGTACATTCCAACGCAGAGTGCTATCTTTAACCGCTGCCGTGATATCGAGTCGCTTTTTGGTTGCGGCCTCCATCGCCACCACGCCCATAAGAGTCCCCGCCGGCAGAGCCTGGGTGAACTCCTTGGGACCGTTCATGTCGGTCGCAAGCATATCAAGGCGTTTGCCAAGGGCCTCGGGGTGATGTTTGGCCAACAGTCCGCCCGCCGAACCGCTGGGAAACCAAAACTCATCGTAGAGGCACATCTTCATGCCCAGTTTGCCGGCCTCATCGACCGCAACCTTATATTGGTTGAGGAACCCAGGACTCATGAAGTCGAATCCCATCCCCTTGCACGGCAGGATGCCCATGCCATGGTAACCGGCTGCCTTGCATGCGGCGACCATGGTTCTGGTCTTGTCCGCATTCAACTTGCCGTTCCAGAACCACAAAGGACGCGATTGATATCGAGAGGGCGGATGGTTGAACTCCTCACGCATCTGCTCGGCTCTGCCTGGCTCCGCGCACCATCCGTTACCCGCTGAAAAGCCGAGCAACAACCCCATCGCCGCCCCGATCATCATTTGCTTGACCATAATGAATCCCTTTTTGCCTATCCCCCTTTGCGCCTTGGCGCCTTGGCGCAAGGAAATATCTCACGCCAAGGTGCTAAGGCGCAAAGCGGAAACCGATTTGGAATCGCCCTTTCACCCACGCAAAGAACCACAATAGTGGGAATTATCCCCTTCTGTCTACCCCCCCTTTGCGTATTTGCGCCTTGATGAATCCATGCTTGACGGCAAGGAAAAACGTCACAAAAGACCTCGAACCCCCCCGATTCGTGGGTTTCGTGCAAAAACAGGTGAATGTCAGCGGGCTATATTTTCCGAAGAATACTCTTTAAGGCCCTGCGTGGAACGGAATTCCATTCCGTTTACCCAAAAAACAAGTCAACGGAACAAATTTCGTTCCACGAAGTCCCCCTTTGCGTGACTCACGCGGGGCGGTATATTAAGGACATGCTCGGTGGAGGTGACTTGTTGTTGCCCGTGTTGGTTGTTTCTTGTCTTGAAACCGATATAGGAGAAGTTGTGGTCAAAATTGTTTTACGTGAGCGGGAATCTGCTCAGGAAGCTGTACGACGGTTGCGGAAGATTTTGGATCGTTCTGGATTGAAGCGAGAACTGCGGCGCCGAGAGCGCTATGAAAAGCCGTCGGCCGTAAAGCGTCAGGCAAAAAATCGTGCGATTCGCCGCACTGCGGCCCAGTTGCGGCCTGCTGTTGCTGGTCAACCGTGATTTCGTAATCCATTCGTAGAACGGAATTCATTCCGTTGTTATTCTTGTACGTAGAACGGAATTCATTCCGTTCTAGTCAATTCCACCCGGTTGATTACTTCGTAAATCGCCCCTTGAGGGGTGAGTTGGCTGGAAAAGACGACTAGCTCGGTGACAGGAAGCCGCCCGGCGGTGAAATCGGCGTGCTGTTGAATCAAAAGAGCGAGTTCGTTCATTCCCCCCTGACAAGGAGTTCGGACCCTGCCGATAGTCAGATGCGCGGCAAAACGGCGATGTTCCTTGGGAAAGCCAATGGGTTTCAGCGCGCGTTCCAGGGCCGCGTGCAGTTTGAACAAGGTTTCGCTGCCATGGCCCGTGCCCAGCCACAACGTCTGCGGCCGATTGGTGCTTGGAAACGCCCATGCAGTGCAAATCTCCAGTTCAAACGGCTCGAACGCAACGACCGCTTTCTGCACGGCGGCACTTACCTGGGGGATCAAACTTAGGGGCACTTCGTCGAGGAATTTCAGCGTCAGGTGCAGGTTATGTGGCTTGACCCAAGAGACCTTGGTCCCTGTCGCCGCGAAGACCCCGATCAACTCCGCCGCTCGCTGCCTCACGGCATCGCTCATTTCGACGGCGACGAAAGTGCGAATGGTATTTTTCATGGCGGCGCGCTCCGGAACTTCCTGTGTATTATAGCCAATACGGGCCAAGTCTAGGTTGAGATAGATTGCGAGTTGCATATCTCGCCTGGAAAGCCTACATTGATGGGTAAGTCCTATGTCCAATCTTGGTCTTTCGTCAGTCCTGAATCCCTGGCAGCTTCATCGCATGGCCGTCGATGACGTACAACAGCGTTTCCAACGCATTACCGCCGCGCTTTGCGAGGCTGGTGTGCCGCATGCTATCGTGGGGGGGCAGGCGGTGGCGGCATGGGTATCCACCAAGGATCCTGATGCGGTTCGCGTGACGAAGGATGTGGACATTCTGCTGGATCGGAATAGTCTACCCCAAGCCAAGTCCGTTGCTTTGTCACTGGAGATGGACTATTGTGAAATCGTTGGCGTGGGGATGTTCCTCGAACGCGACAACCCCAATCCGCGACGTGCGGTTCATCTTCTTTGGGCCGGCGAGAAGGTTCGTCCTGAATACGAAACCATTGCCGCGACGATTGACCAACGAGAATTGCTTGCTCCCAATCTTTGGGTGGTTGCTTTGCCGGAGTTAGTGCGGATGAAGCTCCAGGCCAACCGGGATCAGGATCGAGTTCATCTCCGCGACATGATAGACGTCGGATTGATCGGACGCGAAATCTTGAAGACTCTCCCCCCCACGCTCGCCGAGAGGCTATTGCCGTTGCTCGTGGATGCGGGACGGTAGCGGAAGCTACCCCGGCGGCCAAGCAAGGCTTCGTCCACCGAGCAGATGGAAATGTAGATGCGGCACGGTCTGGCCGGCGTCGGGACCGCAGTTGGCGACGACCCGATACCCGTCGGCTAGATTCCGCTCAACCGCCAGCTTCTGGATCACCACCAGCAGATGTCCAGCCAAGGCCGCATCGCCTTCGGTCAGATCGGCCAGGGAAGGAATTTCCTTTTTGGGAATAACCAAAATGTGAACCGGTGCCTGGGGATTGACGTCCTCGAAGGCCAGGCAGCGGTCGTCTTCGTAAATAATCTTGGCGGGAATCTCCCGGTCAATGATCCGTTTGAAAAGTGTTTTGGTCATTTAATCCGGCCCTCCCATTGCCTGTACCTGCCGCCGTACTTCCTCACGCGTGAGCTGCACTTGCACGACGGGTAACTGCGGGTCGGGAAGCTCTTCTTCCTCCGGACCGTTGGACAGCACGCGATCAACCTCCTGCTCCAAGGTTTCGAGCCAGGCGGGTACGTCGAAACCAGCACCGGAGATATTGCGGGTGAACTCTAGGATACCTTCTTCCAGCCGGGTGAAGGCAGTTGGACCGTCGCTGCCCAGCGAGTTCTCAGGTTGGGTTTTGCCGTGGGCTTCATCGATGGCCGGTTCGATCAAGGAGCAGAGCTGATCGACGACCAGCGGACGCACAAAGCGTTCGCCCAGCCGGTCGGCGATGCTCGGCAATCGCATGCCATACTTGCGGTTCAGCCGCGCGAAGCGTTTGAGATGGTCCTCGGCGATGCTCGACGTCCGTTCGGCCACCGCGGCACGCCAGACCTCGGCCGACTCGTCGTGCCCGCTGCGAACCAGAACCTCGTGTGCCAGTACCACGGGCTGAAGGTTCCATGCCACGCGGTCGTAGCTCGCCCGGAGCCGTAGGTAGTCCAACAGCGTGTAGAGCATGTTGCCGCGGTCCGATTGCGTGGTCGTGCTGTTGTAGTCGATGTATTCGGCGTAGTTTTCCACGATGGCTTCCAAGGCAATGGTCAGCCAGCGAACGGCCACCTCGCGAGGAATACGATTGTCGAGGTCTTCGAGCAAGCTGAAGTGGTCCTCTTCGTCAGGCTCTTCGGTGAGCGAGTTTAGCCACGTATCGACTCCCTGGTGCAGGATGCCACGGAGATTGCCGTGGTTCATGAATCGCTGAATAAACAGGTCGCCACCGTATTGTTCGACGAAGCGTTTCAGCTCTTTCCAATGGCCGGGGCTACTGACGGACTCGAGGACCGAAAGCCGCACGCCGCGGCTGTGGATCAGCCAGGCGCGAAGTAAAGCTTCGGTAGCCTGTTCGAGGAAGGCGATCAACTCGCTGTCGTCGCCCGGCGAGGCTTCGCCCGTCTCGGACCATCCTTCGCTGGCAGCCACAAGACTGCGAACAACCGCACGGCAACCGATCTTGAACATCTGGTCGAACTCGGTGATCGCACCGGGACCGACGGGGTGATTGGTCTCCATTTCCTGGATTGCGGAGATCAGTTGCACGGTTTCGTGCAAGAGTCCCAGCCGCGGCAGGTAGGCCAGCAAACGACGGAGCACGGCCTGCAAGCCCCGGGAGGCGACAATCCGCTGCGGATGACCGTTGCGTGTCAGGGCTACGTACAGCAAGGTCTGTTTGCTGAAGGTCGAGATCAACCGCCGCCAGACCTTTCGCACGCCCTGCGGATCACCGCGCAAGACGGCCTTCAGTGCCGCTTCGGCCGGTTCTTCCCAGGCTTCCTGGCCTTCGGCCGGGCTGCGGCGGTCCATGACCACGCGGATCAGACGTACGGCGTCGCCCGTTTCCACGCAGGTGGCGATAATCTGTTCCAGCAGCATTTCCTTGATGCTGCGTCGTCGTTCGTACTCCACCAAGGCCTCTTGCGTGCCGCGTGGCGGCGGAATGCGGTAGCGATGAACCGCACTGAGCAAGTCGAGAAGCTGCTGCCGGTTCTTCATCGCCTGATCGAGCCATCCAGCCAACACCGGTTCGCACTGTTGGGTAGGCAGGTCGCTTCCGAACGAGGCCACGGCCGCCAGCTTCCAAAGCTGGGCCAGCGTGGCGAGGAAGGTCAGCCGCCCGACGATCCGTTCAGCCTCTTCCACAAGCTCAAAGTCGGTGGTCTCGCCACCGGTATTGCCACCTTCGAGCATTTCGCCTTCGATGTCGTCTTCGGTGCTGCCGCGGAAGGTCACGTCTTCGTACGCGGCACCATAAATATCGTCAACCTCGTCGCCTTCGTCCTCGCTGCCGGCCGATTCGTCACCCGCCAACTCGAAGCGAGGAACTACCCAATACTCCTCGGCGTTGGCCTCCAGGCAATCGAGGAACTTACAGGCCAAGGCCCAGCGCTGGGACGGCGTCTGGCGATTACTCGCTTCGGCGTCGTCAAAATCGTCCCACAGATCTTGCATCCAATCCAGTGCCAGACTGTGGAAAGAATAATCTTCTTCGGCCAACGGAATCTGGTCGGCCTGACTGAGCCACAGGACTAAAAGTGCCATCGCGGCCACGAGGCTCCGTTGCTCCAGCAGGGCATCGACCACCAGTGCGTAGGCCTTGGGCGATCGGAACTGCGCGGCCCGCTCACGCCAGAAAGCCAGATCGCCGGAGGCTGCCCCCGCCGCGTGCCATGCCCGCAGGGCCGACGCCACATGGTCGGCCGACTCGCGAATCTCGCGGCCGGAAAAGCTATCAACCGAGTCAATTTCGGTCGTGGCGAACTTATCCCACCAGTCGGCCAGGACGTCTAACCGTTGCGAAACCTGGCTCTCCAGAGCTGCGATGCCAATCGCAGCGGCCTCTTTTTGAATCTGCACGCCAACCGTGAAAATACTGCTTACTAGGCTAATCAATTCGTCGACGCGATGATCGTAAACGCTGTTCTCCGGTGATGGGAAAAGGCCGTATTGCCCGCCGAAGCCGAGGATATTCCACGGATCGACCAGGGCGCCACATTCGATCGCGCGGTGCAACAAGCCGATCGATTCTTCCAGCAACCGTGCGGCGTGTTCCAACCGCGGCCCGGGGGCATCGCCCGCGAGCCGCTTCGTCACGGCCACGCGATGGACTTCCTCAATGGCCAGATGCGCCGTGGTCAGTCGGCAGTGAATGTCGCATTTCAGCCGGGTCGAGGCAACCGACACGACCTCGGCCTGCCGCTGGGCCGCTTCCGTATAACCCATGCGCGCGAAAAGCTCGGCAAGGTGAACATGCTGCAACTGCTCGGCGCGGCAGCGAGCCAGATGCTGATTGAAATGTTGCCGCACGCCGCCGAACGGCTGCCGCACCGCCACGGCTTCGGTACGCAAACGCTCGCCATGCGGTCCACGCATCTGCGATAGCAACCCTTCGTAGAAGGTATCGCGGTAGAGGGCAATCTGCTGCACCAGCGACGACAACGTCGTACTCGAGTCGTGGGCTTCCGGCTGGTTGCCACTAACCCGCGCGCCCATCAGGATCGTGCCGGCCAGCACGGCGGCCGCTTCAAACAACATCTCTTCATAGGCCAGTGTGCCACGATGCTCGATCCGTTCGATCATGGCGTCCAGCGACACCTGTTGCAGCACGAAACGCCGACAACGGCCCGCGTTGTCCAGCTTGCCGAGATCCCATTGGCCGAAGAGATAGTTTGGCCGCTTGTTCACCGGGTGGTCAAAGTCGTAGGCACGGGGATCGACGGCCAATTCTTCCAACAACGCGAGGTCGAACATCGAGTCGAATTGTAGCGAAGAATCAATGCCTTCGAGGATCGTCAGGGCGCGTGAGATCAGGTCGTGATAGCGACCCGCGGCCACGCCCGCACCGCGGATAAACAATGGAATCGGCCGCACCCATTCATAAACGTAGGGCTGGATTTTCTGTTGCGTGCGAAGCACGGCAACAGGCCGATGGCCCAGGTAGTCGTTGAGTTGGGCGATCGCGTCGCGGACGATGCGATCGGTTTCTTCCCACGGTCCGCCCTGCTGCAACACGGCTTCGCAGACCCGACCAATAAACAGCGGCTGGAACAGGCCCTCTTCCGACTGGTGGAACAGCAGGTCGCCGTGGAACTGGCGGTAGCCAAGCAGGGCCTTCTCAAAGATCAGCCCCAGCACGGCCTCCGCTTGGTCAATTTGACGGAATGCCTCACCCCGGCCGTGCAATTCTCGCAGGTTTCCGGCAAGAAAGCGGTATACCGCCTTCCAGGTCGGTTCGACCCGATCCAGGCTCCCATCGATCACCTCGAAAAGGTGATTGATGTTTCGCAAGAACCGGGAATCCGTTGCGCCGGACGAAAAATTGAGGTATCCGAGGATTTCCTGCCCTGTCTTGATGGCATCCGTTCCCTGGTCTAGTTGTTCCATGCAAAATCTCCTCCGTTCGATCACCGCTCCGAAATCAGTTCACCTTACCGTAATTGTAGGAAATCGTGGCAAAATATGTTAGAACCCCCCCCTTGTTGCGGAATAGCGTGCTTTTTCCCGCAACTTGAACTATCATGGAGTCAGGTTCCTATTCAAAGTCATGCGGGGTAGGCTGAGCTTGCGAGTCCCACCAGAGGAAGTAGTGGGATTTGCAATCTCGGCCCACCCCACCCTAGTACGTGGGAGAACGGCGATGCGGCGTTTCTTGTTGGTCGCGACATTGGGAGCATTGTTGTCCTCGACCGGGCAACTTGCGGCCGCCCTGAATAATGAAATTCTTACGGAAGCGGTGGCCCAGCGCTACGGCCTGACCCGGGCATGGATTACCCAGGCCCAGGTCAACCACAGCCAGGGCCGATTGCAGACGGTCGTTTTCTGCGATGGCGTGCTCTACGCACAATCAAGCCGCGCGACCCTGGAAGCGATCGACGCGGAGACGGGTCAAAAGCTCTGGTCGAAAATGATCGGGCAGCCCAACCATCCCTGCCTTCCCCCGAGTGCCTATCGCGATCTGGTTGCCACGATCAACGGTTCCACGCTCTACGTGATGAATCGCTATACGGGCGATATCCTCTACCAAACTACGATCAATGGCGCTCCCTGTGGCGGACCAGCACTGAGCAGCAAGCGGGCTTATGTGCCGATCGTGTCCGGCATGATCCTCGCCTATCGTTTGGAGCCGATCACGGACGCAGCCAAGGAACTCGGCAAAATCAATCCTAACGCAGCGGAAATGTCGGAAGACGAGAAGAAAGAAGCGGCCAAGAAGG
>Ga0194057_10000043_pt1 | contig 47281 bp, 28 predicted proteins | sample SepL4415m_MetaG_FD_155474 | JGI IMG/M metagenome (GOLD analysis project Ga0194057, IMG submission 155474) | Anoxic zone freshwater microbial communities from boreal shield lake in IISD Experimental Lakes Area, Ontario, Canada - Sep2016-L442-15m | ecosystem: Environmental > Aquatic > Freshwater... | reverse complement strand
CGGCTCCAACGACCGGTACTTCGTTTGAATCCGTGCAATAACTTGTGCATCCCACATGCATCTGTTATGACACAATCCATCAAAACGACCAATAGGAATTTGTTCAAGTTATTTTTGCGCGGTCGCTAAGCAAGGCTACAGCTCCTCCAGGGCGTCGAGAATCCGCTTGAACGTCTTCTTTCCGGGCAGCGGGGTAACGACCTGGATCTCCTCGGCGATGCAATCAAGTTGCACGGCGTGCTTATCGACGCGGATCTCGGCCAATCCGGAGCGGAAACCGTGCTCGTTCCACGCCAGCCGCTGGACCTCTTCATCCATCATGGCCTCAATCAGCCGGTCGCCACGGTCGTTGAGGCTTACGATCGGATGCGAACTCCAGACCGTCGGCTCGGGATAGAGAACGCAGACGGTGTCCTGGATCAGTTTACGGCTATTGGGATTGGCGACGATAAACTCGACGATTTGACTTTCGTAACCGATAAAGCCCCGGAGTTGCTTTGCGTGGCGGACGTCATCGCAAAGGAGAACTGCCCCGCCTGTGCGGCCTTGAGGATGTCGGCAATTATTTGCTCTTGCCCATGATCTTCGAGAATTCATCGTCAACGCGGGCATCGCCCGAAGGCTTGATCATGTCGGTCACGCTTGCACCCTCCTCGGCGGTCTTGGCCAGCGCGGAACTGGTGTCGACAATCGCGTTGAGCTGGTCTCCAATGGAGCCAAGGTCGTCAACCGACTGGTTCACCTTGGCGATCTCCATGTTCGTGCTCAACTTATTTTTGAGCTTGTCGACTTCAGTCAACTTGCCCTCGATCTCGCCCAACTTGTCGCCGATCACTTTATCGGTCTTGGTGTAGGTATCCACGAGGCTTTCCGTGAGCTTGATCTTATCGCTGCATTCGACGATCTTCCGCTTCAAGCCCATCTCGTCGTCAAACCTGGTGTTGCGAACCCGGGCGGGCCACTTCTTTTGCTCGGTGGCCGTGGTGTATGCCTCCTTGAATTCGGTCAAGAGCTTTTCATACTGCGACTTATCGGCCGTGTGCTTTTCCAAGGCACGGGCGGTCGCGTTCTTCTTCGTCTTCAAGCTCAGTTCGCTGGCCTTGAGTTTATCTTCCGTCTTGCCGACCTCATCCAGGGCACAGGTCAGGTATCCGACCGGATCCTTCTTGATGTTTTCCGGCGTCCACTTCGTGGCCTGATCCCAGCCCTGATTGACGTGCGTCTTGAACGGCTTGCTGACAAAGTACCAGATGCCGCCCCCAACGAGCGCAAGCACGATCAACCCAACGATGACCCCCACCAACGACGACCCACGACGATTGTTCAACTTCTGCATGGCACCCTCCTTCAAAAGAGAAATTAGATAACTCGGACACTTGAACGATCAACTGGCAACACCGCCTAGCTATCAAATGATTCGCCAGTCTTGTCGCAATATTGGCAAAGACGAAAAGAAAACTTCAAACGCTTACAAGTAGTCTACCATATTTGGAAAGTGGCAAGTAGGGGCGGACAACAAGTAGGGGCGGACACTCCGGCAAAAATGCCCGATACCGGTACGCGATTGTTAGCGTTTGGTTAGCTCGCTTCGCAAAATTCTCGTCCCTAGTAGCGCGGACCTTGCTGTTTAGGTGAAGGCTAAGGTTAGCGAGCGGATATCTCAAGTGTCCCCTTCCTGGATTACGAAAACTGAATTAGAAATTCGTTCAAACTCCGTGACAAATTCCCGGATATTCTCTGGAACAAGCCCTGAAGGGGGGCTGGTGTTATGGATCAAAAGGGCCATCCTCGCGGGAAAATAGTTCAGCAGGCTGCGGTTCTTGCCATGCGGCATGGCCGAATCTGTCTGATTACCTCTAGTAGTGGAAAGCATTGGCTACTGCCCAAGGGACACTTGGAACACGGCCTCAAGCTTCGCGAAACCGCTCGGCAGGAGGCTTGGGAGGAAGCGGGGCTGATCGGCCCGATCAATCCCTACCCAATCGGGGCATACGAATATCTGAAGCTGGGACGAGTCTACCGCGTGGTCATCTTTTGGATGAAAGTGACGCACCTGCAGCACAAGTGGCCTGAATGCAAACGCCGCCGCCGCCGCTGGCTGAGTCCCGCCGAGGCATTGCCTCATATCAGTCATCCCCCACTCCGCAAAATTGTTGCCGCGGCCCTCCAGCGCCGCCGTGCAGCGTAGTATCCGGCTTTTGGGCCGTAAGATGAAAACGGCTCTTCCGGTTTTAGGTGCAGTAGTAGGGTGGGCTTTAGCCCGCCTCCTCCAAAAAAGCCTGCAAAGGCGGGCTAAAACCCGCCCTACAATTATCAATTACCCGCGTTCCGCACCTAGAACCGGAAGAGCCATGAAAACACGTAGAGTCGAGGGAATCGAAGCATGTTTCAGAGCAAGTGGATTAGCGATCTAGGTGCGGCAACCCCGGTTGAGGACGCTGCCCGGCGCGTTTTGACGATTCGCCTGGAAGGCGTGCGCGACTGCCTGGGCCATGCCCTGCGAGAACCGGAACGGGATATCGAATTCGTGCATCAACTGCGGGTGGCCACGCGGCGCGCCTCGGCCGCGCTGGAAATCTTCGCGGAATGTCTTCCTCCCAAGGTCCGCAAGACTACCCGCTCGACGATACGCAACATTCGTCGCGCTGCCGGCAAAGCCCGTGATTGGGACGTCTTTCTGGCGCGGCTCGTGGACGATGTGGACAAGGTTCCGGCGGACGATCGTGCCACGCTGGACATGCTTGTGGGCTATGCGATGGCGCATCGCCTGCCGGCCCAGGAAGGCCTGGAGGAATCCTGCCGCGATTATCCCTTCGGCTTTGAACGCTGCATGGCCGAGACGGTCAGCGCCATCGGCCACCGTGGCGGGGGCAAGGCTCCGCTGGCCACCTTTGTGCGGCCGCTGCTAGGCCGCTTGCTCGACGAATTGAACCAGGCCGCCGTGTGCGATCGCAGCAATTATCAACACCTGCACGACACTCGCATTGTGGGCAAGCGGCTGCGCTATGCAATCGAGATGTTTGTCGACTGTTTTGGCCCTGCCCTGCGAGCGACGCTTTATCCGGCGATTACCGAAATGCAGCAGGTACTCGGCGACGTCAACGATCACTTCAATGCGGTGCGGCTCTACACGGCACTGGGGGCAAAGCTCGGCGTTTTTCTGTTTGGCCACGGCCGCCGCTACCAGTCGTTCATCGACCAGCTCAAGGCCCAGCACGAAGCGCAGCTCCAGGAGGGTTGCCAGCTATTTCAACTCTGGTGGGAAGGTTGGCAGAAGCCGGAGATCCAAATGGGTATTGCCGACCTGCTGTCGAGCACGCCGGCTACATGGCATCTGCTCCGAGAAACGGGCAATACCACGGTGGCAACTTCCCAACGCACCGAACCCGCAACGCCACTAACCGCGGCAATGCTGACTGCGGCGATGCTGAATGCCAAACGCACGGCATGAGGGAACCCGGCAGGGTTTTAGGTGCAGAAGTAGGGTAGGGAGAGTGAAACGAGCCCCACCCAAAGCGGACCGCAATCGGGTAGGCGGGGTCATTGCTGACAGAATCCCTCTTCGGGATACGGAGATCTCAGGGCTGGGGGACGGAATCCCTGAAATATGCGAAGCCTATCTCCGCAACCGCAGCCAATCGCTATGAAAAACACCAGGGCGGTCGATTCGCCGATACGTGTGGGCACCAAAATAGTCACGCTGGGCCTGGAGCAAATTGGCCGGCAGCCGGGCACTGCGATAGCCATCGTAATAGGCCAAAGCCGCCGAGAAGGCCGGCGTGGGAATGCCGAGCCGGACGGCCGTGGCGATCACGTTTCGCCAAGCATCCTGGGCCTTGGCGGTCGCCTCCTGGAAGTAGCTAGCCAGGAGCAGGTTCTCCAGCTTGGGATCGGCGTCAAAAGCCTCCTTGATCCGTTCCAGAAAGACCGCGCGGATGATGCAGCCGCCGCGCCATAGCAGAGCTATCGAGCCAAAATCCAGCGGCCAATTGTACTCGACGGCCGCAGCCTGCATCTGCACGTAGCCCTGAGCGTAGCTTACAATCTTCGAGGCGTACAATGCCTGGCGAACCTGCTCGATGAATGGCTTGTGGTCTCCCTCGTACTTGCCCGAAGGACCGGCCAGCTTGGACGATGCGCGGATCCGAGCATCGCGAAGGGCCGAGAGGGAACGGGCGTAAACGGCCTCGGTCACGAGCGTGCTGGGCACACCCAGGTCGAGGGCCAACTGGCTCATCCATTTGCCCGTGCCCTTGGCCCCGGCGGTGTCCATGATGGTGTCGACCAGATGACCGCCCGTCTCGGGATCGCAAACGCTGAAGATATCGCGCGTGATTTCGATGAGGTAGCTGTCTAGTTCGCCGTGGTTCCAATCGTCGAAGACTTGGTAGAGATCATCGCTGGTCATGCCCAGGGCGTTTTTGAGAATCCAGTAGGCCTCGCAGATCAACTGCATGTCGCCATACTCGATGCCGTTGTGGACCATCTTCACGTAATGACCGGCACCGCGTGGGCCAACCCACTCACAACAGGGGATGTCGTGGTTCGGCCCGACCTTGGCCGAAATCGCCTGGAAGATCGGCTTGACCAGCGGCCAGGCAATTTCGCTGCCACCGGGCATGATACTAGGCCCTTTCAGCGCGCCTTCCTCACCTCCGGAGACGCCGGTGCCGATGAACAGCAGGCCCTTCGACTCGACATACTGGGTGCGTCGCTGGGTGTCGTGAAAATACGTGTTGCCGCCGTCGATGATCACGTCGCCGGACGAGAGCAGCGGAATGAGGTGTTCGATGAACTCATCAACCGCCTGGCCGGCCTTGACCATGAGCATCACCTTGCGTGGAGATGCCAGGCTTCCGACCAGTTCTTCCAGGCTATGGCAACCGCGGAAGCGTTTGCCTTTAGCCCGTCCATTGATGAAATCATCGACTTTGCTCGTGGTGCGGTTGAACACGGCAACAGAGTAGCCGCGGCTTTCGATGTTCAGGGCTAGGTTCTCGCCCATCACCGCGAGGCCAATAAGACCGAAATCACATTTGTCGGACATAGTAAACTCTTAAAAGGCAAAGGTTCAAGGTTCGTCATTCGTCATTCGTCATTCGTCATTCGTCATTCGTCATTCGTCATTCGTCATTCGTCATTCGTCATTCGTCATTCGTCATTCGTCATTCGTCATTTCACCTTCCACGGTGGCAGTTCCGGCAGATAGCGATCGAACTCGGCGAGCAGGTTTTCTTGGTATTTGCCGGCGAACGTGCCCTCAAAGAAGCGGCACAGCCCCTCATCCAACAACCGCTTCCAGCTCCCTTCTTCCTCGCCGGGATTGATAGGGAAAAACAAGGCTTCGTTGGCCACGGCCGCCTTGTGATCGCCGGGGGCGTCGCCGATCATCAGCGTATGGTACGGTAGATACTGCTTGGCGGATTGCAGGCATTCTTTTTTCGTACCGACTTCCTGGCCGCAGATGGCAACGACATATTGGGTCAAGTTGTGCTCGTCCCATTCTCGCTGCAATGCCTCGTGTGGCGTGGCCGAGACAACCAACACGTCGGCCTGGGCGATCATCTTTTCCAGGCAGGGCCGGACGTAAGGGAACGGTGGCACATGGTGGACGATCTCCTCGACCGAGCGGTTCACGGCCTTGGACCATTCCAATAAACGTTTCAGATCCAGGTCGCCCGTCTCCTGCACGGCTTTTTCCAACGACGGATTCCCCGGTTTAGGCTCTGCGGCGATCCAGTTGCGAACGGACTGTGCGATCTCGATTTTCACACCCCGAGCGAGTACCTCCGGCCGGGCGGCGGTCCAGTCCAGTTCCTCGATCAACGCAGGGAAGCGGTTGATGCCCCGGCTTTTCGAGTAGAGGTTGACGAAATCACACGCCTCGCGGGCGTATTTGCTCACGCCGGCAAGCCCGAAATACTTGATTACGTTGGGTGCGAAGCACTCCTTGTGCTTCACCTCCATGGTATCGAAGACGCAACCATCGGAATCGATACCGACGAGAAAGGAGTGTTTGGGAGTGAGGTTGATCATGACGGTTGATGCGTCTTGGAGGCCCGGCCTAGCGAAAAACGGAGAATGAAGATTATAATATGCGACGGGGGTGGCGGCAATGAGGGGAGACCAAGAAGAGCCTTGTTGAACGGCTGGCTGGGAGGATGAGCGGGATCAGTACGTTCGTGTCGAGAACTACAACAAGGCAGTCAGGCATTGTGGCGTGTCCCAGCAAGTTAATTCTCTAAGAGGAGTCGGTCGATGTCCTCTTCGCTCGCGCCGTGTTGCCTCATCGAGTTTCCAACTTCCTGCTGTAATTTGAGAATATCGCTCCACGCTTGCCGCTGAACGTCCACAGAAGGTTGGATGATCGGGACCACACTATAGGTTGCCTTCCCTCCTTCGTCTTGAACGACGATAACCTCACCTCTTCCAGCCGGAGCAAGAAAAGCACGAACCGGATCGCTTAAATCATTAAGTCGAACCATTTGCATGTGAATTCCTCCATATTCACTCGATGGATCCCTTAAGCACTTCCCCCCATCAAGTCGTCATCTGTCGCATTTTACACACATATCTGTGTATCGTACCGTATCCCAACGGCTCGGTCAACCTACCCCAATTCAAAGGCCCCAATTCAAAGAGGATCAGGTTCGTGAGTGGGGTGCGTATACATTCTCAGAGGCTAAAACTCAAAAAAGCGAAACCTTATCGATATTGCCATGCTTACCCAGAGCGAGTGTTTCCGTACTCCTGCACCCCCTTTACTCACCATTTCCCCTGGTTTATACTGGGGCCTATCGGAAATCAATTTTTCTATCTGTTGTTTAGTTAACCGCCGCGCGGATGGAATTCCGTCGATCATCGCCACATCGGCGGTGGCGATGATGGAGAGGTCGGAGCAATGGCTGCGTTGGTGTCGAAAATCGTACAGAGGAGCGATCGTATACGCGCCAAGCGATTGTTGGAACTGTTAAAACCGCATCTGTCGGGCCGCACGCTCGATGTCGGATGCTGGAACGGCGACATCACCCAACATTTAGAGCCAGGCTCGATTGGAATCGATGTCGCCATGCCCCCCAAGCCGGCGACGCCTGTAACGCTGTTCGACGGCAAGAATATCCCGTTCGGCGATCGGGAGTTCGACACCGTGCTTTGTTCCACCGCGCTGCATCACGCCGAAGATCAAGACTCGCTCGTGGAGGAGATGAAACGAGTCGGGAAGCGTGTGGTCATACTCGAAGACGACGTCGACGGCCTGTTGCATCGTCTTTCCGTGATCTGGCTTCATAAGATCGGCGGCCCAATGGCTGGAATACCGTTTTATAGTGCCGGGTTTCGGTCGTCGCAAGAGTGGCGGGAATTGTTCAGCAAACACGGATTGAAAGTCGTTTTCTATCGGCGATATCCGGGCATCCAATCCGGCTGGCCGCTGCTGAGGCATCATCTTTTCGTGTTGGAACCGACATAGGAAACTCAAGATGTTAAGCAAAGGGGTGCAACGCGGAACAGACGCTTAGGACCGGCGCAGAAATAACTGTCGCAAGAAAAGTAGCAGGCACACTCCGTGTGCCGTCTGCCCCCGCTCGGCGAGTGGGCAAAACACGACAGTTATTGATGCGCCAATCCTTAGCTTAGGATCGGCGAATCAATAAGTATCGCAAAAAAAGTAGCAGGCACACTCCGTGTGCCGTCCGCCCCCCGCTCCGCGAGTGGGCAAAACACGACGGGTATTGATGCGCCGATCCTTATCGTCGAGGCGTTTAAGAATAAGGAGATAGGTGGCACTATGGTTGGTGACCTGAAAATGCGAGAGACCGAGGGGGCGTCGTGCTCGTTGATAAATCGACTGATTCCCCCGCAAATGCAGCTCAGTCTACTGATGACCGTCCTCGTTCAACTCTACGATAAGGTCAGCCCAGGCGGCTATATCGTGTTCGACGACTTTCACTATTGGGAGGGTTGTCGTCGGGCTTGCGATGATTTCTTCAAAAGCCGCCGTATTCCGATCGAGTACAACGAAGTGGACGGGTGCGCCGCCTTTATACGCAAGAGCAGCAAGAATCCAAAGACTTGACCTCGCCGCCATTGAGAAAACGAGTCGTCGATTGCCGTAACCATGACCAAACGACACGCTATCTTTACCGCGTCCGATGAACACCGGATCGGCTTCCTGCTGAAACATTGGCTGCCTTCCCTGCAAGAAAACGTCGATCTCACGCATATTGACGTAAACGTGTTGGATTACGGCCTCACGGAACCGCATCGGGATGAATTGCAGGCTCGAGGCGTTTGCTGCCACCGTTGCGTGAAGGACGGCCACGTGGGGAACGTCCGCGTCCGCGACGTAGCTGTGATCGGTGCCAAACTGAACTACGATCAGATCCTTGCGGTGGATTCGGGCGACGTGATATTTCAGGCGGATATTGCGGTGCTTTTCGAGCAAGGCAAAGGCCGATTTCACGCCGTTATCGAGGAATTGAATGTGCCGATCCATCACGTATTCATGGACCGATCGGATTTTCCGCCCGAAGTCCGCCGCCGCATCCTCTATTACCTCTACGACAAGCCGGTGATCAACGGTGGTTTTTTGCTCGGTCCGCCAGCCATGTTTCGGAAATTTTGGGAGAAATTCGGCGAACTCGGTGTCGGCCATCAGTGTTTTTGCACCGATCAGATGGTGCTGAACTACATGCTGCATCAGGATGGGTTCAAGACGTTGGATAGACGATATAACTACGTGACGATCTCCATGCTATCGCCGATTTCGATTCGGGACGGCGTGGTTTACGATGCAGCGGGCGAAGTGATTCCCGTGGTGCATAACGCCGGAATGAAGGATTTTGCCCACAAGATCGGCGATTTCGGTTATGGCCCGCAGTATAACCACAGGAGATGGTTTGCCCCGATTTTCACGCGATTCTTAATCCATCTCGGAAACGTCTGGAAATGGTATAAGGCGGTTCTCGGGATACTGTGACTATACGGCTCCTAAATAACCTAATCGCCTTGTTTAGTGATATTGATGCCTGCCTGTGGGCTCTCCTGCCGTGTTATTCGTGCGTTTGCTGCGGGTGGTACTATGTTTATCGTCTGCCCAGGGGGGCCAAAGAATGTTGTCTTTATCCTCCCAAGCGGGCAAAGCGGTAATCACTCAAACGCCTTCACGCCCTGCTGTTCGGTGCCAAGGATATCGAAGAGTTGGCCCAGCTTCGTGGCGTGGAATACGTCCATGATCTCGGGGCCAACCTGGCAGAGCTTGAGTGTTCCCGATTTCTGGCTCATCTTCTTGCGCAGCATGAGCATGACGCCAAGCATGGCACTGGACAGCCCTACAACTCCAGTGAAGTTCAAAAGGAGGTTATCACAATCGGGTCGATCGGCCACATGGAACAAATCATCGCCGAACTTTTTGATTGTCAACTCATCGAGAATTCGATGCTCGCCGAAGCGAATCACGAGTACGTCGCCTTGTTTGCGAAGCCCTAAGAAGCGACACGACGATCGGTGACTCTCACGCGCTGTCTGTTCGTCCGGCAGAGGAAACGTCCATTCGGACAGCGGCGTGTGACATTGCGGGCAGTCGGAATGGGAAATGGAGATGATTTCACAGCATTTCGGGCAGACCCTCTTGCGGCGCAACAAGGCCGAATCGGTCGGACTGACGGCTGCTTCCCTCTTCGATTCCTGCTTCTTCGGCTCTTCCTTGTGCGCCGTGGGATGGTGGGGCGGCGGCTCGTCGGCAACGGGCACCCGATGAACCGCGCGAGGCGGCCCTAAAAGTTCAAGCAGATCGTCTTCGGAAATGGCTACAGGTTCCGGCTTGGGAACGACAATACGAGCTTTGCAGTGCGGGCAGAGGCCCGATTTTCCCGCAAATTCGCTCTTCACTTGCAGCGCATGCCCGTTGGGGCAAGTGACCTTAATCGACATATACCACTTTGTCCAGGAAAGCCCGCAAAGGGAGGTGCCAGCGTCCAGCCAAGCGATCAACTGGCAACACGGAACAACTACCCCTAGCGTACTGCTATTTCCTGAGTGTGTCAATATATACTGTCCGCAGGAATAATTGCTCCGGCACTTGTGCCCCCCAAATGTCGATGCTACACTGACGGTTGTTCCCTATTGGAAGGAACGCGTCACGTACAAATCCATATTGACTTTACTGCTTCTCCTGACAACCGCACCTCTGCCGGCTGCCGAATGGAAGCTGGTCTGGTCCGACGAGTTCGACAGGCCCGGACAGCCCGATCCCACGAAGTGGGGTTACGAAGAAGGCCTCGTCCGCAATAACGAACGCCAATACTACACCCGTGACCGCCGGGAAAACGCCCGCGTTGAGGACGGGATGCTCATCATCGAGGCGAGGAAGGAACGATTCAAGGTTCCGGCCAGCGATTCCCATGACAAGGGCAAGCGAAGCAAAGACCGCGAATACGCTGAGTACACTATTTTCCCGCAGCGAATGTACATCGATTACGTGCGGGTCTATCAAGAGCAAAATCCATCACCGGTGCGGTCATCATCAAAGTGAAGTCCGCCAGAAATTTCCTCCATCGCTACCTACCATGAAACCCGCCCCAGCTATCGATCTCGCCCACGGCAACGAAGCAGGTGGGAGCTGATTCCGTGGCTGAAAAGAGAGCGACAAAACAGGTGCCAAAATGAAACAGAAACCGAAACAACCAAAGCAGCTCAATTCGCCTAGCCGCCTACCTTCATGGGAGCGGCGATTCAACGATCTGAAAGCGTTCAAGAAGGAGTACGGCCACTGCGATGTTCCGCACGAGTATCAGCCAAACCTCGCACTGGGGCAGTGGGTGGCCAACGTCCGCCAGGCGAAGAAGCATGGCAAGCTTGCGGAGGAAAGAGTCGGCCGCCTCAATGCGTTCGATTTTTTGTGGGGGTCTAAAAGGGGCATCGCTTCTGCTGCCGTTTGGGAACAACGCATCCGCGATCTGAAAGCGTTTAAGAAAATACACGGCCACTGCAATGTTCCGTGCGCATACCCGCCAAACTCGGCTCTGGGTTATTGGGTGGCAAGCACCAGGAAACGCAAGAAGCGGGGAAAGCTTACGGAGGATAGAGTCCGTCGCCTCAATGGTCTCGGCTTTTGTTGGGAGCGGGAAGTGACCTGGGAACAACGCATCCGCGACCTGAAAGCATTTAAGAAAATACACGGACACTGCAATGTTCCGTGCGTATACCCGCCAAACCCTGCACTGGGTCATTGGGTGGCCAACTTGCGGCAAAGAAAGAAATGTGGCGAACTTGCAGAGGACAGAATCCTCATGCTCGATGCCCTCGGCTTTTCATGGTCGAAGATCGGGATGTCTTGATGCACGTAATACGGCCAAAAGGGCATTCATTCCCTACGCCAACGGCGTTGTGTCCCATTCCGGGAATTCGTGGAATTGGTTGAGTAAGGACCGGCGCAGAAATAACTGTCGTGTTTTGCCCACTCGCCGAGCGGGGGCAGACGGCACACGGAGTGTGCCTGCTACTTTTCTTGCGACAGTTATTTCTGCGCCGGTCCTAAATGGCCATGAAGATGCTTGGCAACCGCCTGCGCCCTCGCTGGATGAACTGCTGGGCCTTCGTCACAACCCCCCCAGATCGTCCCTAGACAGATCAAAAGACTTCCATCACAATAGGTTGGTTGGCTTTAGGGGATCTAGCGATTCTGCGTTGAGTTTGCGGTTCCTCTTGGTGCCCTCGTTGAACTTTCCGTTCTGTCCATCCTATAGGGAGATGCCGTCATGTTGTTGCAAAAACTTGGCCTGATTCGTGGGTTTCGTAAGGTTAGTTCCCGCAAAGGCCGTAATCCGGCCACCCGCCTGCTCGCGGTGATCCTCATCTTGGGGGGTGCGATATGCCTCTGTGCTAGTTCGGCAGATGCGGCCATGTTGATCCCGACTACGAGAGTAGGGAGTTCAGATTGGGGCAGCGGTGAAACCGTCGAGCAGTTGTTCGATGGAACGCCAACCGTCGAGGCAGGCCGTAGGTGCGTGGAGCGAAGCGAACCGGCCGGGAATAGGCGAGGTGCAATTCCAGATGTTGACGATGAATTGCCGATGTCTTGTCTCGATTTCCAAAGTGTCCAGTGATGGTTATGGGCTGTCCCCAGTCCAGTTTTCCCCGTGTTTTTGCGATTTTCAATCCTTGTTTTCGGCGGGCTTGACTTGAGCCGTGGACAAATCTAATAATTCCGATGAATCAGATGCGAAGCGAGAAGACGTCTGGATGTGGAGGCAGGGGTGTAGGCCCGACCTCGTCATGAAGGGCAGGGCTTTGGCAGATGAGTCCTTTCTGCCCCGCAAGGTCTTGCCCTAGCGGAAGGGGTTCGATCTAACGACGAACTTCTTCGGCGGCTTGGGTAGGAAGTAGGAGGTGCGTGGATACTGAGGGTCGATACGCTGGGTTTTTTTGTTCGCCGAAAGTCGGCTTGTTCGAGGTTAACGTACCGGCCCTCTGCCCACCGATGTTAAGATACCCAAGTTGAAGAAGCCCGCCTCTTGCGTGCGGGCTTCTTCGCTTTCTTGAATCAGATCGGCCAGAACGGAGCCGGGGTCAACGAAGGGAAGCTGATCGACATCCCCCACCAGAATTACACAGGCGTTGGACGGCACGGCCCGAAGAAATTGATGGCCCAGAACGACATCGACCATCGAAACCTCGTCCAGAACGAATAGATCGCCGGTGAGGACCGGCGCAGAAATAACTGTCACAAGAAAAGTAGCAGGCACACTCCGTGTGCCGTCTGCCCCCGCTCGGCGAGTAGGCAAAACACGACAGTTATTGGTGCGCCGGTCCTAAGCGGGTTCTACTGGTTCTTCTTCTCCGCAAAAGCCAGATTATACCTGCTTTTCCAATACGGGCTACTATTCTCGCAAGGGGCTTCCCGATGACCTTTCGGACCGCATTATGTGCATCAAGTCATGACATGGCCTGTTTTCGGGAGAGTGCGATCCTCCGGCGTTCGGGGTCCACCTCCAAAACTTTCACGAGGATAATGTTGCCTACGGCGACGACTTCGCTCGGATCTTTGATGAAGCGGTTGTCCAACTCGGAGATGTGGATCAGCCCGTCTTGGTGAACGCCGATGTCCACGAAGGCCCCGAATCGCGTGACGTTCGTTACCGCGCCCTCCAGGATCATCCCCTCGCGCAGGTCAGCTAGGTCGCGGACCCCTTCGGCGAAATGGGGCACGCGGAACTCCTGACGCGGATCGCGGCCCGGCTTCTCCAACTCGCGGAGGATGTCCTCGATCGTGGGCAGCCCGGCCCGGTCGTCGACGAACTGTTGCGGGTCCAGACACTTGATCGTCGCCGTGTTGCCAATAAGCGATTGCGGCACGGCACCCGCGGCCTTGGCCATCTTCTCGACGAGGTAGTAGCTCTCGGGATGCACAGCCGAGTTGTCCAGCGGCTGCCGCCCACCGCGGACCCGCAGGAAGCCGGCACTTTGCTGAAACGCCTTGCCTCCCAGCCGCGGCACGCTGAGCAAATCTTCCCGGCTGGAGAAGGCCCCGTGGGCATTGCGGTGCTGTAGGATCGAATCGGCCAGCTTCGGGCCAATCCCGGAAACGTAACTGAGCAACTGGCCGCTGGCGGTGTTCAGATCGACGCCCACTAGGTTGACGCACGACTCGACCTCCCGGTCCAGTGCCTTACGCAACTTGGCCTGATTTACATCATGTTGGTACTGTCCCACGCCGATGGACTTGGCATCGACCTTCACCAGTTCCGCCAGCGGGTCCTGTAACCGTCGAGCGATGCTAATCGCCCCGCGGACCGTCAGGTCAAGGTCCGGAAACTCGGTCCTGGCCGCCTCGCTGGCCGAATAGATCGAGGCCCCCGATTCGTTTACGGGCACCTTGGCCACTTTCCGCCCGGACGATCGCAGCATGTCGGTGACGAAGGCGTCGGTCTCGCGCGAGGCCGTGCCCGTGCCGATAGCCATCAGTTCCACGCCATACCGGTCTATCAGGGCGAGCAGGATCCTGGCCGCCTCATCGGTCTTGTTGTGGGGCGCGGTGGGATAAATCGTGGCGTTCTCCAGGAACTTGCCCGTGGCATCGACCACGGCCACCTTGCAGCCCGTGCGGAAGCCCGGATCGATTCCCAGTACAGGGCGTTGACCGGCGGGTGAAAAGAGCAACAACTCGCGAAGGTTCTGCGAAAAGACGCGGATAGCCTCTTCGTCGGCCTTTTCCTTCATCTCCGCCAACAACGTCGATTCCAAGGAAGGAAACAGCAAGCGGCGGTAACAATCGGCGACCGTCTCGGTCAATTCGTGCCGAAACAAGAATGACGGGTTGGTGACTAGGCGGCCTGTCAAGCGGCGCAGGACCGGCTCTTCGTCGATCTCAATTCCCACACGCAGCACTTCTTCGGCCTCGCCGCGGCGCATGGCCAGGAAACGATGTGAAGGCATTTTGGCCAGCGGCTCGCGATAGTTGTAATACATCTCGAACTTGCTCGGTTTGCCGGCCCAGTCGCGGCGGACCTGCGAGTCGAGCGTGCCCTGTTTCATCGTCTCGCGCACCACGCTGCGGACCGCCGCGTCGTCGGCCCATCCTTCGGCCACGATGTCGCATGCGCCCTGAATCGCCGCCTCGTCGTTGGGCACCTCCCGGTCGGGATTGATATACGGCCGCAGCACCTCGGTGCGGGCCCCGCCGGGGTTGACCTGTCGCTTGAGGATGACAGCAAGCCCTTCAAGCCCGCGCTCGCGGGCGATGGCGGCGCGGGTGCGGCGTTTGGGCTTGTAGGGCAAGTAAAGTTCTTCGAGCTCTTTCTTCTCGCGGCAGGCAAGGATCTTTTCCCGCAGGGGAGCGTCCAGCTTGCCCTGCTCTGCGATGGTTTTGAGAACCGTATTTTTCCGCTCGATCAACTCACGGGTCGTATCGATCGCGTCCTCGATCGCACGGAGGGCCGTTTCGTCCAATCCCCCGGTGCGTTCCTTGCGATACCGCGCTACAAAAGGGATTGTGTTGCCCTCGTCCAGAAGCTCGGCGGCGGCCTTGACCTTCGAGGCCGGAAGCCCAATCGCATTCGCGATCGCGGTAGCTTCCCGTTCCAGGTCAAATTTGATCTCGTCCGTTTGGCTCATTACCCGACTCACATGGAGGCTATTCACTGTCCCATTGAAGAAGGCCGAAGGCCGGGGATCGTTATCGATCCACGACGAGGCGATCGTTTTCTTCCCTCAGTTTGAGTAAGTGCGCCCGCTCACGGTTGCCGATGTTTGGCTGGTGCAGAACCAACAGAAGATTTTCGTTAAAATCACGAAAAATCATTCCGTGCCCTCCATCTTCGCCATACAGCACATCCTTTGCGTGTCGCCATGGCCCATTCACGTTTCCGCTCTCCGATTCCGCCTGGCCGACGGCATAGTCGCCTCCTTTGCGAAAGCTGGACCAGATCATCAGCAGCTTGCCACCCTGGGTTCGATGCAGAAACGGGCCATCCGTGACAAACGCATTACCGGACTGGAAAGGTCTCACCCAGGGTGCCTCCGAAGCCCGGAATAGCAATAGGGACTCGCCCTGTCTGGCCGTCCAATCGTTTGTCATTTGCACCGCTCGCACGGCTCCGTTCTTAACTTCCGTCCACTCGTGACAATAAACCAGCCAGTGCGTGCCATCGAGATCGATGCACGGCGTGCCATCAAGGCACTGCTGCTCGGGCGGTGTATTCGCCCTATCACCTGCAATCGTGAAGGGCCCCTCGGGACGGCTGGCACGCAGAATTTGGGTGCCGCGCCCATTTTTGCGCCCCGGGAAAGTGACGAACATGTAATAGCTGTCGCCGAACTTGTGTACCTCCGGCGCCCATATGTCGACGCCGCCCCAAAAATTGGACTTCGGCCGATCAAATGCCAGTTCTGGCTCACTCCAATGGACAAGGTCTTTGCTGCGGTAAACCTCTACCCCAAGGCCAAGGCGGTCTTTGTTCCGCCGGTTTCCGCACTGCGCATACAGAAAATAGGTTTTTGTTGCCGGATTCGCGAGAATAAACGGATCCCGGACGCGGATCTCGGAAATTTGAAGTGGGTATGTCAGTTCGTGCTCGGCAGCCGAAACCTGAAAAGCCAGAAGGCCCGTTAGGCCCAGCGTCAGTATTGTCTTCTTAATCATTATCTCGTTTCACCTGATGTTGCATGATACCCACTATTGTGCAGGAAGCCTCGACTTGGTGCAAGGAGGGCAGATTGGAAGAAAACAGACGGATCATCGGCCACCAAGCCTGCTTCGTAGGTAAATTTAGCGAGGTGGATTGGTGTAGCGGCGATGTTAGGCAGCCGTCTATTTGGGGGGCGACCTGACTGAATATAGGATGTACGCTCTCGGTAGGTGGGCACTATCTCTGGTACAGTCAATCGATTATACTGAAGCTCACTTTTGGGCGGCACTCTTACATCAAACCGCCGTCGAGAAATCATGAGTGTCATGGAATCGATCTTGAACTCCACATTACAACGCCATGCATGCACAATCCGTCCCGTGGTTCGCACCTACGACGGCAACCATCTGCGCGCGGAGATCGCCCTTGAACCCGGCGTGCCAAACCAGGGCTGGATAGGTGATGTCGTCGTTGTTGCAATACCCGGGCGCAAGGGTGAGTTCGACCTTGATATCACGTTTCGGTTCGATGGCGGCGCGGCGGAATCATCCGGCGTAGGTGTGGCCGTGGAGTTCGAGGATTGGTCGCCGGAAAACTACGTGCTGCTGCCCTCGGCAGTTTATGACGGCAATAATTTTGACGTTTGGGACACCAAATACCCACCCTTGTGGCGAGATCCCGAGCAGTTCCGCCCGGATATGCCGACGACGACCACCCCCATGCCGCGATTGGGCGCAGGCTCGGCGCGGATTGAGCAGACGACGGGCGACACTGCTGCGCCGGTAATGGGCTTTTATTCGGCCGCGCGTGGTCAAGGCTTTCTTCTCTTGACTACGCAGCAAACCCGGCTAGGCAATTCGGGGCTGACGGTCGAGAGTACCGGGACGGGCAAATGCGTCCGATTCCTGGTCACGGCCCCTAGTGTTCGCGAATTCCGCCAGGACCACTGCAAGGCCGTAGCCAGCGTCGATCACGGTGCCGACTGGACGGCGGGCGACCAGTTGACGTTGCGTCTGCGGGCCAGTTTCTTTTCCGCGAGTGAACTCCAATGCCTGTTCGACCGGTTCTGCGACCTGCGGAAGGTATCGCTCGATCCGTCGCGGCAACGTGAGGCAGATTGTCAAAGTGCCTCACAGTTGCCGTTTTCCGCTGCCTGGCGAATCCTGGAGGAAAAATACCATCGCGACAATTGGGACGAGAAGCACGGCTACTTCCGGGTAGCCCCCAACGCGGAGACCACGTTTGAAGTGTGCGAGAATCCATTGTGTTTTCTTTGGCAACTCGGCTGGGTCGGCGGCGGCATAGCCACATTGCTATTGATGTTCCAAGGCACGGATCGATCGCAGCAACGTGCCTGGCGCAACCTGGAGATGCTTTTCGAGCGAACCGCGGCACCCTCGGGTTTCTTCTACGGGATCGGCGACGGCGAGAAGTTTTATAGCGATGGCTTTGACTGCCCCCACCCGCATCACCTGCACATGGTTCGCAAAAGCGGGGATGCGTTGTTGTTTGCGATCAAGCATTTCGACCTTTTCCGCAAGCAGGGCCGCGAGATTCCAGGCGTGTGGCTGGAGAACACGCGGAAACTGGCCGATGCCTTCGTGCGGCTGTGGCAGAATTCGGGGCAGTTCGGGCAGTTCGTCGATATTGAGACGGGAGCGTTACTTGTGGGCGGTTCGGCTGGCGGTGCCATCGTGCCGGCCGCCCTGGCGCGGGCCGCGTGGTTCTTCCAGGAACCGGGTTACCTCCGCGTCGCCGAGGCGGCATGCCGAAAGTATGGCGAAGATTTCGTCCGCAAGGGAATTACGAACGGCGGTCCGGGTGAGATTCTCTCTGCGCCCGACAGTGAGTCAGCCTTCGCCCTGCTGGAATCGCTGGTGACGGTTCTGGAGGTCAGCGGCGACGCGAGTTGGCAGAAGCCGGCGAGAGACATGGTGCGGCAGTGTGCGACCTGGGTGGTTGCTTACGATTACGCGTTCCCGCCGGAATCGCCGCTGAGCAAGGCCGGCGTGCATAGCATGGGAGCCGTGTGGGCCAACGTCCAGAACAAGCATGCGGCACCGGCCATCTGTACGCTCTCCGGCGATGCGCTGCTGCGTCTGTGGCGGGCCAGCGGCGATCCGCTGGCCCTGGACCTGATTCGCGACATTGCCCACGGCATTCCGCAGTACCTGTCGCGCGAAGATCGCCCGCTGGGAGGTCCGATGCAGCCCGGCTGGATGTGCGAGCGAGTAAACCTGAGCGATTGGGAGGGGGCCAAGGGGGTCGGTGCCAATCTGTTTGGCTCCTGTTGGGCCGAGGTGAGCCTGATGCTGACGATCATGGAGATCCCGGGCCTTTATGTGCAGCCGGACACGGGCTTCTTCTGCGTTTTCGACCACATTCAATCAGAGTTGCTGGAGCGCGATGCCCATGGCGTGCGATTGAAGCTTACGAATCCGACGCAATTCGATGCGGAGGTCAAGGTGCTGTGCGAGCCATCGACTGCCTGCGCCCGACCGCTTGGTTTGAACACGTTGTTCGGGGCGCGAATCGTTTGTGTTCCGGCCGGAAAAAGCGTGGTGGAGACATTCTCATGACAGCCGATATAAAAGACGAGAACGAAATAACCCGGACAAAACAGGTCCCGGCCACGAAGCGGATACTCTGGGGCCTGGGTGGCATTACCGACTGCATGATTGCCAACGGGTTGAATGGCCTGATCGATCAGATCTATACGATCGCCCTGGCATTAAACCCCAAGTGGGTCGGCATCGCTCGCTCGGTGCCTCGCTTCCTGGACTTCGTGACCGATCCGCTGATCGGGCACCTGTCGGACAATACCCGCTCCCGCTGGGGCCGACGGAAACCGTGGATGCTGGCCGGGGTAGCGGTGGCGGCAATTACCGCAGTCGTGATGTGGTACCCGCCGCTAGCGTTGGGACCGGTCGCCGTCAACGCTTTCATCGTCGTCATGCTGTCGCTGTTGTTTACGGTTGGTTATGCGCTGTTCACCATCCCGTATACGGCGATGGGCTACGAAATGAGCACCGACAGCGACGAGCGGACTCACATTTACAAGTACCGGATTCTGGCCTTTACGGCCGTGGGATTCGTGACACCCTGGTTGGCTCGGTTATGTCTGGAACTAGAAGGGGAGAAATCCGAGGTGCTCAAGGGGCTGCAAGGCATCCATTGGGTCAGCCTCGGTGTGGCAGCAATCATCGTCCTATGCGGCTTGATGCCGATCTTGTTCTGCAAGGATGTCTACCACGGGAAGGCCGAGAACAAGGTCTCGTTCTTTGCGGCCGTCGGCTACACGGCTCGCAACAGGGCCTTCTGGCCCATCCTGTTGAGCAACTTCTTCATGCGATTCGGCATGTGCATCACCGGCATCTTCTTCTACTACTTGTTCATCTACCGCATCGGCGGCAATATGAAAGGAGGAGCGACGGAATGGGGATGGTTCGTCACCGCCATCACCATTGCGACTCTGGTGGGCACGCCGTTGGTGGCGTCATTGTCGCAACGTCTGGGCAAAAAGTTGACGGTTGTCATCCTGATGGCCACCAGCGCGGCGGCTTACGCCTCAGTCTGGTGGACTTTTCAGCCCGAATGGTCCCCCATGAAGCTTTACTTGTTGACCGGTGTCGGTATTGGTGTCTTCTGCAACACCATGCCCATGATTATCAACTCGATGCTGGCGGATGTCTGCGACGTGGACGAGCTGAATTCCGGCCACCGCCGCGAAGCGTTCTACGGAGCGGTCTTCGTCACTTGCGACAAGATCGCCATGGCGGTAACCCTGTTCATGCAAGGCTTCCTGCTCGAAGCGTCGGGATTCAACGCGAAACTGGACGTGCAGACGACTGAGACCGTCGATACCTGGATGCGCTGGCTGCTGATGACCCAGCCAACCGGGCTGATTCTGGGCATGTTCTGCATCCTTGCCTATCCGCTCACCAAGGCCCGGTTGCGGGAGGTGCAGCGGCAACTGCTAGCGAGATATCAAGCCCAATGAAGACCACCCTCCCCCGTCCACCTGTTCCGGCCTGGCTGCACAATGCCGTCATCTACCAGGTCTATCCGCAGAGCTATCAGGATTCCAACGGCGACGGCATCGGCGACCTGCCCGGATTGATTTCGCGGCTGGATTATATCCAGTCGCTCGGCGTGGACGCCCTCTGGCTCAACCCCGTCTTCGATTCACCCTTCGCCGATGCCGGTTACGATGTCTGCGACTTTCGCCGCATTGCCCCGCGCTACGGCAACAACGACGATGCCCAGCGACTTTTTCAGGAAGCACACCGACGCGGCTTGAAGGTGATCTTCGACCTGGTTGCCGGACACACCTCCGACCAGCATCCATGGTTTGTGGAATCGGCACGGTTGAAGCACGGTGCGTTGTCCGACCGCTATATCTGGACACCGTCGAAATGCGTGCGGCCCGATGATTTTGTTGTCGGCAAACACCCGCGCGACGGCTGCTACAAGCCCAACTTTTTCGACTGCCAGCCTGCGCTCAACTACGGCTACGGCGAACCCGATCCGGCGCATCCATGGCAGCAGCCGGTAGACGCACCCGGCCCTCAAGCCACCCTCGCCGAACTCAGGGACATCATGGCCTTTTGGTTGGAGCAAGGCTGTGACGGTTTCCGCGTGGACATGGCCGCGTCGCTAATAAAAAATGATCCGGGCTACAAGGAAACGTACACCTTGTGGAATGGCATCCGTAACGAATTCGGGCGCAAATATCCCGACTCCGTGCTGATTGCCGAGTGGGGCAACCCGGAACAGGCGATCAGGGCAGGGTTTCACATCGATTTCATGCTCCACTTCGGCGCGCCCGGCTACCCCTCGCTCTTTTTCAACGAGCAGGGCACCTTCCACCATCCCGCTTGCTTCTTCGACACCCGAGGCAAGGGTGCGTTTACCGAATTCTACCAGAACTGGCTGGCCGGAAACAAAGCCATCAACGGCCTTGGCTTCATTGCTATCCCGTCGGCGAACCATGACTTCCAGCGTCCCCATTGCTTGCCTCGCGACGATTCTCAACTCCGCGTCGTCTGGGCGTTCCTGCTGACCTGGCCCGGTGTGCCCTTCATCTACTACGGCGACGAAATAGGCATGCGCTTCGTTGAACCGTTGCCCGACAAGGAAGGCAGCGTACTGCCCATGTTCAGCGGCGCGAACCGTGCCGGTGCCCGCACACCCATGCAGTGGGATGCGGCCGCCGCCAACGCCGGTTTTTCCACGGCCGATGCGAACGATCTCTATCTCCCCATCGATCCCAACCCAGAGCGTCCGACCGTTTCGATGCAGGCCGCCGATCCCCAATCCCTGCTCAACTTCGTCCGCCGCTTGATCGCGCTTCGCAAAACCGATCCAGCGTTGGGATCGGCAGCCTCGGTCGAGTGTCTTTCGGTCGGCCCGTGCCATTACCCGGTGGTTTATCTCCGCGAGGCTGAGGGACGCCGCGTCCTGGTCGCCCTAAACCCGGCGGGGGTGCCTGGGACGGCCTCTGTCAAACTGGAATGTGTATCAGAAATCAAGCCTCTCCTCACGGACAAGACGCAGGTTGCGTATGAAAGCGGGAGGACCGTCATCAAGATGGACCGCGTCGCCTTCGGCATCTTTGAGATCATTGCGACACAATCTCGCCCGTCGTAGCAAGTTTGAGGCCAGGGATTTCAGGACAGGGCCAACAACCTTCGCCACGGGCACGAGATATACCAGAGCCTACACGGCGAAGCGATGAGGCAGCCAATCCTCCTGAAATCCGTCCAGGGGGGCTTGCTTTTAGTCTGAGATTGTTCTATAAAGAGAAGAGAGGTGGAACATACAGTTTACCCCTGCTTCGGGTGGACGGCTTTCATCTGTTTTGCGCGTGTGGCGGAATTGGCAGACGCGCCAGGCTCAGGACCTGGTGCCCTTTACCGGGCGTGGAGGTTCAAATCCTCTCTCGCGCACATCTAAGTAGATAGAGTATAAGGGTTTGCGGTAAGTGGCTGCAAGTCCTTTCTCTTTGCGCCCAAAGGGTTTACCCGCATCCATGGTGCAAATACGGGCGAGCAGTCGGTCGACGAGGCTATTTCAGATGGCGCGTGAGGCGGGGGAACGGCTTAGGACCGGCGCAGAAATAACTGTCGCAAGAAAAGTAGCAGGCACACTCCGTGTGCCGTCTGCCCCCGCTCGGCGAGTGGGCAAAACACGACAGTTATTTCTGCGCCGGTCCTTATCGCCAACCCAGCCCCTGACGACCGGTTCATCCGAAAGATTCTTCGACGGCCGACACGGTCGCCTGCTGGCTTGACTTCTCGGGGCCGACACGTCAGACTCATGGTGGTGCCGTTAGGCGGAATCCGGCGTGGGCTGGATTTTGAACGGCTGCAAGTTTCCGTCAACCTTTTTGGAGAACCACCATGCGCAACTTGTTTCTGTTCGGCTTGACACTCACCCTATTTCTGACCGCTCTTTCCACACTTTCGGCCCAGTCGGAAAATAAACCACCGATCCTACCGATCACGAAAGGAGAAAGCCATCGAATGCTGCTCGGTGGCAGGGGAACCTATCGTATCGCTTTGATTGATCTGCAAGGCAAACTTGAGTGGTTGCTGCGCGTGACCGATGACTGTAACGACGCCTGCATGACACAAGACGGCAATATACTCTATACGTACACGCGCGGCGCGAAAATGATTACACGACAAGGCGAACCGGTCTGGCAGTACAGAAGTTCCGACGCACCTGTTGGAGGCGAGATTCATTCCGCGCAGTCGTTACCGAACGGGAATGTCGTGGTTGCGAAAAGCTGCATTCCTCCAAGAATTCTTGAGATCGACCGTCAAGGGAAAATTGTCGTGGACATTGTCGTCAACACCACCATCACGAATCCCCATGCCCTCTTCCGGCACGTCCGTAAAACCCCCGAAGGAACCTATCTTTATGGACTGATGTCCGAGACGAAGGAAGGCGAAAATAAAAATCTTTACGAGGTCGATAGCACAGGCAAACTGATCCGAACATTTCCAGTGTCGCTCCATGCCTTTGTTGGCATAAGACTCCCGAACGGCAATACCTTGGTCTCTGGTGGAAATGGACACGAGATCCTTGAGTTCGATAAAAATGCAAAAGAGGTCTGGAAAATCACCGAAAATGAACTGCCCAACCGGCCACTCCGTTACGTTTCCGGACTTCAACGTCTGCCGAACGGCAACACCGTCTTCGTCAACTGGCAATCGGGCGGTCGTGGTGTTCAACTTTTGCCACAAATCACGGAGGTCACGAAAGACAAGAAAATCGTTTGGGAATATATGAACTATGCTCAACTCACCACGCTTTCGACCGTGCAAATTATCGACGACAATGTTCTCAAGGCAGGTCCCGCTTTGCGCTAAACCGTTTATTCCAGTTCCACAAGACCACTTCACCCTAGACCCTTTGGAGAAAATGATGCATTACCTATTAAACCGTGTGTCTGCTTTTAGTGCAATTGGGACACTCATGCTGGTGTTTTTCTTAACCATGTCGTGCGAAAACACGGCACGCGCTGCCGATGACGCCGATGTTGTCACCCAGGAAGACTTCGACACGCTCTGGAACTTCAAGGAGATGTTCGTTTGTCCGAAGCAGGTCACTTGGGGCGAAAAGAAACCGATCACCCGCGACTTCTACCGCATGAGAGGCATATCGTTTTCCGATCCACTGAGTTCTAATCCACTTCAAGGATATGTCCGCGAACTTTATTTTGATAGCGTTCCGTATCGCGGCAAGCCGACTCGGATTTTTGCGCGTTACGCACGTCCTGATGGCAAAGGCCCATTTCCCGCAATGATCCTGATTCACGGTGGTGGTGGAACCGCGTTTCCTGATTGGGCCGAACATTGGGCCCGACGTGGTTACGCCGCGCTGATTTTCGACCTTAAAGGATGTGGTTCCGATGGTGAACGGATGCAAGATGGTATCCCAGGTATTGAAGACAACACCATTTTCGGTGCGTCGATCGATACCCCCGATGGAGTTGATGCCAAAGAGTACGGTTTTATTTCGCTGAGTCCCCTGCGTCGCGGCGCACCTACCGACACGACTCCCGACGCAAAACTGAAAAGAAATCCACGCGACATTTGGGCGTATCAAGCCATTTCGGCGATCGTGCGCGGTCACGCACTTCTCGAATCATTTCCGGAAATCGATAAAGAGCGTATCGGCGCGACAGGCATCAGTTGGGGCGGGTATTTGAGCAGCATTATCGCGGGTTTTGATCCAAAACTTAAAGTGGTCGTTCCGGTCTTTGGGTGTGGATTCTTTCACGAACACGGTGCATGGGAGGGACTCTTGAACCAAAGAATGTCGAAGAAAAATATGCTGAAATGGGTTGCACTGTATGACCCGTCCAGCCACACAAAAAATGCGAAATGCGCGATGATGTTCACCAATGGAACAAACGATTCCCATTTTCCGATGAACACAATGAAAAAATCCGCTCTTCAATCACAAGGGCCGGTGACGATTTGTTTAATCATTCGGATTGTGCATCAGCATCGTTGGGATATTCGTGAGGTTGAACCCTACATCGATAGTATTATCGATTATGGAACGCCTTTTCTTCAAGTCAGCAGAATAAAACGTGAGAATCAAACGGTCATCGCAACCTACCGTGGTTCCGTAGAGGCTCGCCGTGCGTCATTGGTGTACACATGTGATGGCGGACCTTGGAAACCGCGATATTGGGATTCGATCCCGGCGAAGCTCGACGTCAACACACAAACAATTTCAGCGGAACTTCCGAAAGATAAGAAAGTCACCGCTTACTTTCTAATGCTCACCGACGAACGTAATTTCTCGGTCAGCACACTTCATGAAGAAAACAATTAGTCGTGTCGGTGCGACCGCAGAGGAAGAGCAAAATGAAAACACCGCCGCGCACCGCCACGCAAGGAGACATGCCATGTATAGTACATCCACTCGCCGTGATTTCCTCAAGAAGGGCCGCCTGCTGGCTGGCGTTGCCGCCACACTGAGCATTGTGCCGAGGCATGTGCTGGGCGGTCCGCGAAACATCCCACCCAGTGAAAAAATGAACATCGCCGGCATCGGCGTCGGAGGCATGGGTGGGGCGAACCTGCAAAGCCTCCGCTCCGAAAACATCGTGGCGCTGTGCGATGTGGATCACGGCTACGCCGCCCATACATTCAAGCAGTATCCCCGTGCAAAAACTTACGTCGATTACCGCGAAATGCTCGACAAGCAGAAAGACATCGACGGTGTAGTGATCGGCACACCCGACCACACCCATGCGGTGATCGCCATGGCTGCGATGCGGGCCGGCAAACATGTGTACTGCCAGAAACCGTTGACCCACGACATTTACGAAGCCCGGATGCTTGCCCGCGCCGCCAAGGAGACCAAGGTCGCCACGCAGATGGGCATCCAAGGTCACTCGGGCGAAGGCATCCGGCTGATCTGCGAGTGGATCTGGGCCGGCCTGATCGGCGAGGTCCGCGAGGTTGATGCCTGGTGCAGCCTGTCGTATTATCCCTGGGGCCATGCCTCTTGGAGTTCATCGTGGTCGGAGCGGCCGAAGGAAACGCTCGCCCTGCCCGCCGGACTGAACTGGGATCTGTGGCTCGGGCCGGCTCGCGTGCGTCCTTACCATCGGGCGTATCATCCTCAGACATGGCGTTGCTGGTGGGATTTCGGCTGCGGTATGATGGGCGACCGCGGCGCGCATACCCTGGATTCGGTCTATTCGGCGTTGAAGCTCGGCCCGCCGACAAGCATCGACGCGACTTGCTGCGGCAACACGGCGGAAGTACATCCCCTGTCTGCCGTTATCACCTTTTGCTTCCCCGAGCGTCAGGGGCTGCCGCCGGTAAAACTGACTTGGTACGAAGGTTTGCAGCCGCCGCGGCCGGACGATCTGGAAGACGGCCGCCGTTTGCCGGCCGAAGGAGGCGTGCTCATGAAAGGAACCAAGGGCACGATCCTCTGCGGCGTCTACGGCGACAGCCCGCGAATCATCCCCGAGGCGAAGATGCGCGAAGCAAAGCACCCCGCCAAAACACTGCCCCGCGTCAAGGGATCGCATGAAATGGATTGGGTTCGCGCGTGCAAGACCGGCCAGCCCGCCGGAGCCGACTTTGCCTACTCCGGTCCCTTGACCGAAATGTGCCTTTTGGGCAACCTCGCCAAGCGCGTGGAAACCCGGATACTCTGGGACGCTGCGAACCTCAAGATCACGAACCTGCCCGAAGCCAACCAATACGTCCAAACCGAGTATCGCCAGGGCTGGACGTTGTAGTCTTGCCTGGATGGCTGGAACGACCAATATCACCTTCCCGTGTAACACCTGCGCCAAAATGAGAGGTTGAATTTCACAATATGAAAAAAATATCGCTATTTCTTGCCATCGCTTGGTTCGCTGTTCTCGCACCCCATGCCTTTGCTCAGAATGTCGGTTGGCAACATTCGGGTTCAATCTACATCCTCACCACGCCGGATGGCGCGAATCTGCCGGCTACGGCCTCGGAAGAGGGCTTTCCGATGCTGGTTCGGCTTAACAAGGACTGGTTCAATTTCAGTCAGACAAAAGCCAACGGCGCGGACATTCGCTTTTTCACCAGCACCAACACGCCGCTCCCTTACCAGATCGAGCAATGGGACGCGATCAACGGAATCGCCAGCATCTGGGTGCGGATACCCACGATCAAGGGCAACGCGTGCCAGGAATTAAAAATGGTCTGGGGCAAGGCCGACGCAGCCAGCGAATCGAAGGGATCGGCCGTATTCAATGCGTCCAACGGCTATCTTAGCGTCTGGCACATGGACGAGCCGGTGAAAGATGAGGTCGGCACGATCACCTCCAAGGACGAAGGTACCACACCAATCCGCGGGATCATCGGACAGGCTAGGCATTTTGCTGGAAGACAGGGAATCTCGGGAGGAGAACACCTCACGACTTATCCGTCCGGCACCGGTCCCATGACCACGGAGGCCTGGTTCAGGGCCGAAAAACCAAACACCACGGTGCTGGCGTGGGGCAAGGAGCAGAGGCCCGGCAAGGTGATGATGAACTTCCTCAGTCCGCCGCGAGTTGCTATCCAGTGCTACTTTGCCGATGTCGAAGCCAAGAGTCTGCTTGCAATGAATCAATGGTATCACGTCGTCCATACCTATGAGAACAGGGATTCCCGCGTTTATATCAATGGCCAGCTTGAGGGTGCCTCAACACCCATTCTCGACATCCCAAAAACGTCCAGCCTCTGGATCGGGGGATGGTATGGGAACTACAGCTTTGTCGGTGACATTGATGAGGTGCGAATTTCCAAAGTAGTGCGATCCGCGGACTGGGTGAAGCTGCAATTTGAAAACCAGAAGCCGATTCAAACGCTAACCGGACCCGTGGTGCAGTCGGGGGAGGAGCAGGGAGCGGAAAGCAGGGAGCGGGGAGAGTTTTCTGTTTCACCGGCGCAGGTTACCGTGCTGGAGGGGCAGAGCGCAACCCTTTCCGCTCAGGCCGGCGGCGCACAGAAGGTTTACTGGATTCTCAAACGAGATGGCCGATTGTGGCCGGTCTCTGACCGAATCACGCCGAACCTAAAGGAAACCGTTGTCGCTGCGGACCGCTTTGCCTTTACGTTTGACGCTGGTCGGGTGACGAGGGATAAGTCGGCCACAGTACAATTCAAAGCGGTTTACGCCCATGAGGTGAAGACGCTGGACATTCCTATCACAATTAAGGAGGCCATTCCAGAGCCGGTTTTCTCCCTGGAAGCACCGGCAACTTGGGATGGACGCGCGATGATCGAGGTGCTGCCACGGATTGCTAATCAGAGCGAGATGCAGGCGAAGGGTGCAGGCCAATTGAACTACGCCTGGAATGTTTCTGGCATGGCCGTGATCAAGGAGATCAAACCCGGGAGGCTGATTCTCAAACGCGCGCAGAACAGCGGCAAGCTGATCGTGACGGCGACCGTCGATAACGGCGGCGAACCGACCACTCAGACGATCCAGATTGCGGTCAAAGAACCCCTGAAAGACGCGTGGGTGCAACGGACACCGGACAAGGATGAAAAACCCGTCGATAACCAGTTCTATGCCCGTGATGACAAGAATGAGGGTACGCTGTATTACAACGGAATGTTGCCCTCACCCCCGGCCCCTCTCCCGAGTACGGGCGAGGGGAGTAAATTGCCCTCAACTCCGGCCCCTCTGGGAGTTGTGGGCGATTCCATCCTCCTGAAGGTCTATGCCGATGGTCAGGTTTTTAAGACCGAAAGCCAGAAACTCACGGCGGAGAGAACTTATGCGTTCTCCGTCAAGCTCAAGCCGGGACTCATCAAGTACCAAGTGGAGTTCGGGATCAGAAGCGGAAAGAGCGAGACCATTCTGCAGACGGTCACGAACCTGGTCTGCGGTGATGCCTACCTGATTGACGGCCAATCTAACGGGCTGGCGACGGATTGGGGGCCGGGCGAGCACCTCGACACCAGCGAGTGGATCCGCAGTTTCGGTTCCAATAATGGCGATGTCAGCAAGGGTTGGTGCAACGCGGTCCGGCGCCATGGCGCAGGAGAGATCGGATGTTGGGGCATGGACCTTGCCAAGCAGTTGGTGGAAAGCCAGAAGATTCCGATCTGCATCATTAACGGCGCGGCCGGAGGCACCCTGATCGAGGTACATCAACGGAATACCACGAATCCCACCGACAAAGAAACAATCTACGGACGCCTGCTGAATCGGATAGAGAAGGCCAGACTGACCCACGGCATTCGCGGAACATTCTGGCACCAGGGCGAGAACAACCAAGGCTCGCAGGGCGAGACCGGTGGCTACGGCTGGGAAAAGTACGAGCAGTACTTCGTGGAGATGTTGGCGGCTTGGAAGCAGGATTATCCCAATATCCAGCACTACTACCTATTCCAGATTTGGCCGAACTCATGCTCCATGGGCGGCACTAGGCATAGCGATAAGCTGCGGGATGTGCAGAGGCTCCTGCCGCGACTCTACTCCAACATGAGCGTCATGTCCACCCTCGGCATCAAGCCAATCGGACCCTGCCATTTCCCACCTGCCGGCTACGCGGAAATGGCTAAGTTGATAGCTGCCCTAGTGGAACGGGATAACTACGGAAAAGTGTTCGACAAGTCCATCACGCCTCCCGATCTGAAGAGGGCGTATTACATGAGCGGCAAGAAAGATGAAATTGCCCTGGAGTTTGACCAGCCCATGGCTTGGGCCGATTCGCTGATAAGTGAATTTTATCTCGACGGCGAAAAGGGACGTGTCGTCGAGGGGGCCACGTCTGGAAACGTAGTGAGGCTTAAACTGACGGCGACCACTACCGCGAAAACGATCACCTACCTTGTTGACAGAAAATGGAGCGACAAGAACCTGCTTTGCGGACAAAACGGCATTGCCGCGCTGACGTTCTTTGAGGTCGAGATCGACGCACCACACTAAGGATCGGCGCATCAATAAGTGTCGCAAGAAAAGTAGTAGGCACGCTCCGTGTGCCGTCTGCCTCCGCTCGGCGAACGCGCAAAACACGACAGTTATTGGTGCGTCGGTCCTAAGAGGCCCCACCGAAACAACGAGGAAAACCAAATGATGAAATCCATGATGAAATGCTTTCTGATATTCGCTGGTACGGCATTGCTGGCCGCGACCGGTTTTGCCGAAGAGGACATCGGAATCCCGTCGCGCGATCCCCGACTGGATGTGCTGCCCGGCTTCAAGAGTCCGCCGCCGGGCTATGGTGAGGTGCCGTACTGGTGGTGGACCGGCGGGAACCTGGATCCTGAGCGCATGATTGGCCAACTCAAGGAACTCAAAAAGAAAGGCATCAGCGGCGTTCAGGTCAATTATTCGCATCACGACGGCGAAGGCTGGATGACGGACCAGGCCAAGCCGGAGATTTTCTCCGAAGATTGGTGGAAGGTTTATTCCAAGATCTCGGAAGCGTGTGCCAAGCTGGACATGGGCATAGGCATGAGCACCTACACGGTCGACTGGCCTCGCGGGGCACCAAATCTCTTCAATAAGCTGTTCTACTCCAAGCCCGAGTTGAATGCCATCGAATTGGAAGGCGGACGTCAACCTCGCGTGCGCGGCGGAGGAACCAGAACCTTCGACTGCGCCCCGGATCCGTGTGCCGCACATGCCTATCCCGTGGTCGGAGGGAAAATCCAGCGTGGCGGAGTGGATCTCGCACCCTTCGTCAAAAACGGCAAGATTGTCTGGCCAGCACCGGAGGGCGAATGGGAGGTATGGACCTTCCGTCCCCAGCGTCATGCCGGATCCCTGAATCCACTCATGGTGGGAGCGGGCGAGACGGTCATCCGCGACTGGTTCCAGCCGTTCCAGGATCACAACCCCGGCAAATCATCCAAAGGCTTGAACTATTTCTTCAACGACGAATTACAGATAGGCGAGGGCAAGTTCGCATGGAATCCCGATTTCGCGGCGGAGTTCCGCAAACGCAAGGGTTACGACCTGTTCGAGGTTCTGCCCGCAATGTGGGAGGACATGGGTAGCATCACACCTAAAGTGCGCATGGATTACGCCGACGTGCGCATGGCACTGATGGAAGAGCGTTACTTCAAGCCCATATATATGTGGCATACTTCGCGCGGCATGATCTTTGCCTGCGATCCAGGCGGGCGCGGAACCGATCCGCATGAATTCGGCGACTACTTCCGGGCGATCCGTTGGTATTCAGCACCTGGCCACGATACGCCGGGCGGAAGTGCCGACCTCATCAAGGGCAAAGTCTCTTCTTCAATAGCCGACCTGTATCAGCGACCGCGTGTATGGCTGGAAGGTTATCACAGCATGGGCTGGGGGGCGTCGCCTGAGCGGCTGATGCATGCCACGCGCGAGAATTACCTTTATGGTTGCACGCTCCTCAATCTACACGGACTCTATTACACGACCTATGGCTCGTACTGGGAATGGGCACCGCCGTGCTACCACTTCCGCATGCCCTACTGGGCGCACATGGGCACCTTCCTCGGTTATTTCGACCGCCTCTCCTATCTCTTGAGCCAGGGCCATCTCGTTTGCGACGTCGCGGTAGTTTACCCCGTTGCGCCTTTTGAGGCGGAGATGGATGGCGAGAAGGCGAAGAACACCGCCTTCGAGCTTGCCCACAAGTTGTTTGCCGCCGGCATCAATTTCGAGTTTATCGATAATGATTCCCTGGCCCGTGCCACGGTCGAGAAGGGCCGGTTGCTGGTCAAGGACGCGGGTGCCTCCTATCAGGCATTGGTGCTGCCGAACATGGAGGCCGTGCGCTGGCCGACCATCGAGAAGGCCGTCGCCTTCACCAAGGCCGGGGGCAAAGTTTACAGTGTCGGCGTTCTGCCGACCGTTTCCGATCATGCGGGGCGAGACGATCCGGCCCTGGCAGCGATGGTGGAAACCGCCTTCAAACCCGATTGCCGCTTGACGAATAGCGACGAGGCGGTCAAGGCCATCCGCAATGCCTTCGTGCAGGACGTGCGAGGCCTGACCAAGACCGTTCGTGCGCTGCATCGCAAGGCGGGCAATCGCGATGTCTACATGGTCATGGACGCTGCGATCGACAGCGTGGTCGAATTCCGAACCAAGGGTGCCGTCGAACTCTGGAACCCCTGGACCGGCTCCACCCGCCCACTGCGCGTGATCGAGGAGACCGCGACAGGATCCCGGGTCGAACTCCCCCTGGAATCCTACGAAGCGCAGATCGTCGTTTTCACTCCGGAAATGGCACACGTTAACCCACCTGCCAAGGATGAACGTCCCATCCGGGAACGGGATCTGGCCAAGGAATGGACGGTCGCTTTCGTGCCGACCATGGACAACACCTACGGTGATTTCCGCTTGCCGGTGACCGCCGACAATAAGACGATAGGTATCGAGGCGCGTCGCTTTGCCTGGGCTCGCGAAACCGAGGCCCTGGCTACCACCGCCATGCTGCCCGCGACCGATGATCGCACCTGGACGAGGCAACTTCACGGCTTCGGCCCACAGTTCTACGTACTCGGCCCACTTCCCAACGATGCCAATGCGGTATCCCTCGACGCCGAACTGGCGAAGCTCGCTACAGTCAATCCGTTGCAGCCGGTATTGGTCAAGGGCAAGGCATTCATCTGGCATCCGTACGATTTCTCCTGGCGCATGGGCAAGGAAGGCGATTCGGGCCACCAGGGATACCACGGCCTGAAACGCACCGTGACCGACGACTTCCTCTGCTTGGGTCATCGGGGCGGCGGGCTCAATGAGACGCGGTACGAGCCTGAGAAGACGGGGAAGACCTATTACCTCTGGACCTCCGCGACGGTGTCTGAGGCCATGACGGCGTCCATTGAGGTCAGCCGTAACCCGCCTGCGGACAAGAGCCACACCTCGCCCATCATCACGCCTGCGGCGATGTACGTGAATGGCACACGCCTGGTCGATCTCGCGCAAACGGTCTCGCTCAAGGCCGGATCGAATCCCGTCCTGGTCCGTTACGATCATGCGGGGCGTGGGCATGTGGTGATGCGCCAGCAGGGCGCACCCTCGCCGCAAACCCGCACGCCGCTGGCGATGCGCTGGCATGATGACGCCGGCGTGATCCCCTTCGATGTTCAGGCGGGCAAGCCGGTGGCGGAATGGTTCCGCTTCCTCTCCGCCCCAGGCACCACGGCGATACATGTGCAGACCCGTGGCAAGGTCCAGGCATGGATCGACGGCGAACCGATGGTTGACAAGGGCGATGGCCGCTTCATGGCGGCCAAAACTGCCGCGCGTGCGGCAGTGGTTGCGCTGCGGGTGATGCCGGAAACCGGTAGGAGTGGCGGTGCGGTCATCCCCGAACCGGTGACGATCGAAACCGATGGCACGGGCGTCATGGCCCTGGGCGACTGGTCGCAACTTGGCATCCTCAATAATTATTCCGGCGGTGTGCGTTACAGCACGGTATTCAAGCTCAACGTGGAAGAGGCTAAGGGGAAGGTCGAGCTGGATGTGGGCAGCATCACTGCGACGGCTGAAATACGCGTCAATGGAAAAGATGTTGCAGTGCTGGTCGCTCCGCCGTGGAAGGCCGATCTGACCAGTTTTCTGAAAAACGGCGACAACCAGTTAGAAATTTTGGTCTATAATACACTCGCCAATCATTACCAGACCATCCCCTCGAATTATCGAGGCAGCCCCACCTCGGGCCTGATAGGGTCCGTGCGTCTCAGGTCTCGCGATTGGAAGGGAGGCGAAACGAAATGAAGCATTTAGCATTACTTATTATTGTGGCCGTGGTGGTTGATTTCGTGAGTTTGGCGACGAGCCAAGCCGCTCCGGATGTGAACAGCCGCGCAGTTCTTACGGTAACCCATGGTTTGGTCTGTTGGTACGATGCGGCAGTCGGCATCACCACGGATGCCAAGGGGGTGGTACAGACCTGGAAGGACTTGTCGGGCAATGAGCATTTCGGAACTCTTGCCGCTGGCTCGCCGATGCTTGCATCGAACCAGATCCATTCAAAACCAGCAGTTCAGTTCCGGACCTCTTCCGGCGCTTGCGGGTTCAAGCTTGACGGACCGTTCTTCGTAGAACAACAATTCGTCGTGGTGCGTTCGCCGAATGCGACATGGAACCGCGACGGATGTTTCCTCGGCCGGAGATGGGCACGCAACTCAAGCTACCGACTGGGTGGAAAATCCACGGCATTTTGGGGAGACCAGTACCCAAATGCTGTCTCTAAAAATGGGAAAAAGCTTGGGGATCGGCCGTTCGACCTTGCGCCCATCACGGACTACATGATCCTCAAAATTGATGTCAATGATGGAGACATGAGCAAGAATACCTACCAGATTGGGATGGCAGATCTCGCCTCGTGCGATTTTGACGTTGCCGAGATACTCGGTTACCAAACCAAACTATCCTCATCGGACGAGGAACTGGTTGGTGGCTACCTAGCGGCCAAATACGGGATTAGCACGGCCTATCCCGCTGGTGCAGGTTTGGCTTCGGCAAGCACCCCCACGAATTCGCCAACTTCCGCGCAGACTTCCACCTCGGCGGCGATGAACAAGCCTGACGGGGCCGCGGTCAGTTCCCCGTCGCCGACGCTTCCTGTGAAAAATGGCTTGGCCTGTTGGTACGATGCGGCGGTCTGTGTCACCGCTGATGCCAAGGGCGCGATACAGACATGGAGCGATCTGTCGGGCAATGCACATCACGGAACCCCCGGCAGTGGCACCCCGGTCCTTGTGTTGAACCAGATCAATTTGAAACCAATCGTTCAATTCAGGAATAACTGGCTTGCTCTTGGCGGAACCTTCTTTGCCAAAGAGCACTACCTCGTGGTACGTTCTCCCAGTACGCAATGGAGCGGCGCGTGCGGTCTGCTGGGCCGACTCAAGGGCCGGGGATCAAGCTACAACACCTGGGGCAAAGACACCGGATTCTGGACCGACCAACCCCCGGTCGCTGTTTCCAGGAACGGAGCCGTGCTCCCGGGACCGGCATTCGACTGCTCGCCGCTGACGAAGTACATGGTTCTCAAGATCGTCGTGAACGACGGCAACACAAGTGCGGCAAGTTACGCGATCGGAAATAACGACGGTCTGTCCGCGGGCAGCTTTGACGTTGCCGAGATCCTCGGTTACCAATCCATGCTATCACCCGCGGACGAAGCATTGGTCGGTGCCTATCTGGCGGCCAAATACGGAATCGATACGGCGTATCCTCCCCTTCCACCGACGGGATTGAAGTCCGCCACTCTCGCTCCGGGCGAAACGGCCGCAGTCAAATACAGAGGCTGGCAGCATTCCGGCTCCCTGGTCCTGCTGACCACCCCGGAAGGCGCAAATCTGCCGGCAACGGCTTCGGAAGAGAACTTCCCGGTGCTTGTGCGGCTGAACAAGGATTGGTTCAATTTCAGCGAGGCAAAAGCCAATGGCGAGGATATCCGTTTTGCCACAAGCACGGGTACGCCGCTGGCCTACCAAATCGACGAGTGGGACGCGGCAGCCGGGACGGCATCTATCTGGGTGCGAGTGCCGACGATCGAGGGCAACGCCCGCCAGGAAATCAAAATGTACTGGGGAAAGGCCGATGCCAAGAGCGAGTCCAGCGGATCGGCGGTATTCAACAGATCCAACGGCTATCTCAGCGTTTGGCACATGAACGATCAGGTCAAGGATGATGCCGGTACGGTTGCGTCAACGGATATGGGCACCACGTCTGCTTCCGGAATGATCGGCCGGGCCAGACATTTTGCCGGCCCCAAGGGGATCAACTGCGGCGAGAAAATCACTGCCTACCCTTTCGCATCGAGTCCTCACACTTCCGAAGCGTGGATCAATGCCGAAAAATTCAATACGACCATCCTTAACTGGGGCAAGGGCGATGGCGTGAATATGCGGGCGACGAGTACGCCGGCCCATATCTCCATTAACAACCATGCAGGAAGTATTCACGCGACAAGCGTACTCCGGAAGTCTGAATGGGTCCAAGTGGTCCATACTTACAACGGCCAGGGCGGACAGATTTATATCAATGGCCGGCTCGACATTCCCGCGGCCACGCCGGCAACCATGCAAATTTTAACGCCCGTGCGCATGCAAATTGGTGTGGGCTTTTTTGGCGACCTGGACGAGGTGCGAATTTCCAAGGTGGCACGCTCCGCCGATTGGGTGAAACTGCAATACGAGAATCAGAAGACCCTGCAAACCTTGGTTGGCCCGCTGGTGCAGTCCGGCAAGGAGTTCTCGGTCTCGGAGAAGAGTATCACCCTCTTGGAAGGCAAGAGTACTACCGTCACGGCCAGGGCCGGCGGTGCCCAGAAAGTCTATTGGATCATCAAGAACGGCGGATCGGAGTTGTTGTGGCCGGTCTCTGACCGAGCCACGCCGCCGACCGAAGGTCTCCCGGTCAACAGGAAACCTTCAGTTCGGCATTTCGGCGGGTTCGGGAGTACATCGTCAAACATCGATTCGGAAACGATTGCGACTGTTGACCGGTTCAGTTACACGATTGGCGGCCGGGTGACGGGAGATCAATCGTTTACCCTCCAGTTCAAGGCTGTCTTTTCCGACGGCGTGAAAACTCTGGACATTCCCGTCACGATCAAGGAAGACATTCCAGACCCGGTCTTCACCTTGAAGGCACCGGCGAAGTGGGATGGCCGTGAGACCATCGAGGTCGTGCCGCAGATCGCCAATCTCAAAGCGATGGAAGCGAAGAATGCCGGCGAACTGAAGTACGATTGGACTGTTCCGCCCACGGTTGAGATTAAGGAGATTGAGCCTGGGAAACTGATCCTCAAGCGTGCGAGGAACAGTGGAAAGCTCATCGTGACTGTTGCGGTGAGTAACGGCGGCAAGGCGGTCTCGCAGTCGGTGCAGATCGCAGTGAATGAGCCGCTGAAAGATGCATGGGTAGATCGCGTTTCTGGGATGGACGAGAAACCTGTCAACAATCAGTTCTATGCCCGTGATGACAAGAACGAGGGGACGTTGGTTTACAACGGGACATTGCCCTCACCCCCGGCCCCTCTGGGAGCTGTGGCCGAATCGGTGTTTTTGAAAGTCTATGCTGACGACAAACACATTAAGACCGAAAGCCAGAAACCCAAGGCGGACAAATCCTATGCGTTCTCGGTGAAACTCAAGCCGGGCCTGATCAAGTACAAGGTCGAGTTCGGGACGAAGAGCGGGAACCGTAAAACCGTGCTGAATAGGGTCACCAACCTAGTGTGTGGCGATGCCTACCTGATTAACGGTCAATCCAACGCGCTGGCAGTGGATTGGGGGCCGGGCGAGCACACGGATACAAGTGAGTGGATCCGCAGTTTTGGGGACAACAGCGGAGATATCAACAGTGGCTGGGGCAACGCGGTCCGTCGCCAGGGCGGGCACTGGCAGATCGGATGCTGGGGCATGGACCTTGCCAGGCTCTTGGTGGAGAGTGAAAAGATCCCAATCTGCATTATGAACGGAGCGGTCGGCGGCACACTGATCGAGAAACATCAGCGCAATCCCGAAAATCCTCTTGATCGGACGTCGATTTACGGGCGACTGCTCAACCGGATAGAGCAGGCGAGGCTGATCCATGGCATTCGCGGCGCATTCTGGCACCAGGGCGAGTGCGACCAGACCAATTGGGGTGAGGCAGGGGGGTATGGATGGGAAACGTACGAGCAGTACTTCCTGGACATGACGGCGGCATGGAAGCAGGACTTCCCAAATATTCAGCACTACTACGTCTTTCAGATATGGCCGAACTCGTGCTCTATTGGAGGCAACAGGCACAGCGACAAACTCCGCGATGTGCAGCGGCTCTTGCCGCGTCACTTCTCCAACATGAGCATCATGTCCACGCTCGGCATCAAGCCGGAAGGCGGCTGCCATTTCCCTCCCGCCGGTTATGCGGAACTGGCCCGCCAGCTACTTCCTGTGGTTGAGCAGTACAACTATGGGAAAGTGCCAGGCAAGATTGTCACTGCTCCCGATTTGAAGAATGCCTATTATACAAACAGCAAGCGGGATGAAATTACGCTGGAGTTTGACCAACCCATGGTCTGGAACGATTCGCTGAAAAGTGAATTTTATCTGGATGGAGAAAAGGAAGGAATCGTCGAGAGCACCGTCTCTGGAAGCATGGTCAGGCTCAAGCTCGCGGCAACTGCCACGGCGAAAACGATCACCTACCTAGTTGACAGGAAGTGGGACTCAAAGAACCTGCTTTACGGGCAGAATGGCATTGCCGCGCTTACGTTCTTTGAAGTGCCGATTTCGCCCGTAAAACCGGACCCTTGATGATCGCAGAAACGATCCTAGAGGACCAAAAAAGGTAACTTGCAACAATGGTCACAAGCAACCACTCGATGAAAAGACCACTCGCCCCGTTGATGGCACTCGCCATGCTGATACTTTGCGCTGCGGCTCAAGCGGCTAACCACCGTGCCACGACCCCGCGCCCGGAGCATCCGCGCCCGGACCTTCTGCGCGAGAACTGGATGACGCTCAACGGCGAGTGGCAGTTTGAGATCGACAAGGCGGCGGACGGAGAAACCCGCGGCCTGACTTACGGAAAAGACCTCAACGCAAAGATCATCGTCCCATTCTGCCCCGAGAGCAAGCTGTCGGGGATCGGGCTGGGCAATTCTGAAAAACTGAAAGATGTTTGGTATCGCCGCACGTTCGAGTTGCCCCCAGCCATGAAAGGCAAGCGGGTGCGAATCCATTTTGGCGGCGTGGATTACAGAGCCTGGGTCTATGTCAACGGTCAGTTTGCCGGCGCACACGTCGGAGAGAGTGTTGGTTTCAGTTTCGAGATCACCAAATTACTCAAGGATGGTCCAAACGAAGTCGTCGTAAAAGTGCTGGACGATATGTGGAGCGGCCTCCAGCCTTGCGGCAAGCAAGCGGGCGATAAGAGCTATAGCTGCTTCTATACTCGCACCACCGGCATCTGGCAGCCGGTGTGGCTGGAAGCCGTCGGGGCGTCCTTTGTGGAAAATATCTCCGTGGTTCCCGACCCGGACAATTCGCGCGTGCTGATCGAGGCGAAAATCAACGGCCAGGACAAGGATCTGACGCTCAAGGCGGAAGCCTTTGCCGACGGTGTGTTGGTAGGCACGGACACCGCCACCGGCCCGTGGCAGAACCGGCTGGTGATCAACCTCAAGATGAAAAAGTTATGGGAACCCGGTGCATCGTTTCTCTATGACTTGAAGTTTACGCTCTCCAGCGGCACGGAAAAGATCGACGAGCTGAAGAGTTATTTCGGCTTACGCAAGATCACGATTGACGGGCGCAGGATCCTCATCAACGGAAAACCGGTCTTTCAGCGGCTGATCCTCGATCAGGGGTTTTATCCCGAGGGTATTTGGACAGCCCCCTCGGACGAGGCACTGAAAAAGGACATCGAGATAAGCATGGCCTGCGGTTACAACGGTGCTCGCCTGCATCAGAAGGTCTTCGAGCCGAGGTTTCTCTACTGGGCCGACAAGCTCGGATACCTAGTATGGGGCGAGTATCCCAACGCCGGCTATGGCAACCAACGGGAAGGATTTTCGGCCGTTGTCAACGAATGGACGGAGATCCTTTTGCGCGACAGGAACCATCCATCCATCGTCGGCTGGTGCGCATTCAACGAAAACTTCGAGGGGACCGGCGAACTTCAGCAAATGATCTGGAACGTCACCAAGGCCATCGACCCGACGCGGCCCGCGCTGGAGGCCAGTGGTTGGATGCACACGCTGCCCCACCCGGAAGTCAGAGACTCGCATGATTATACCGGCGAACCGGAACATCTGCGCAAGAGATGGATGCACTATTTTTCCAGCCCGGCGGAAGGGCCCTATCCTCCCACGCGTTATTTCAACCCATCAGCCTCACAATCTGACCGCGGCGTTCCATTCATGATCAGCGAAATCGGCGGCATTGGCTGGGCATCCGAGGGGGGCTGGAGTTACGGATCCGGCCCAAAAACACTTGACGAGTTTTATCTCCGCTACCGGGGAACGATCGATGCCATGCTTGACAACGCCAACCTGTTTGGTTTCTGTTATACGCAGTTGACCGACATCGAACAGGAGAGGAACGGGCTATACTTCTATGATCGCAAACCGAAGTTCGATGCGAAGAAGCTTTATGAAATCACTTCACGCCCGGCCGCCTACGAACGCGGTGAACCAATGGCCCCGCGGCCTGCCGTGAAGATACTTGATGCCAAGTGGAAGGTGCTGATTGGCGCCGTGCAGGACAGGAAACTAAGCACGCCCTACAAGTATACCGTCGAAAAGCCTGCCGACGACTGGATGAAGGAAAGGTTTGATGACCATCCATGGCAGGCCGGTCTTGCGCCGTTCGGGAATGGCAATGGCACACGGACGGAATGGAAAACCGCGGAAATCTACTTCAGAAAAACCTTCATATACGACGGTGGCGATTTGAAAAACGGTGCCGTGGTCATACGTCACAACGATAACACGGAGATCCTTATCAACGGCCAGAAAATCCTTGGTGTGACAGGATCCAAGGGGTACTACATGGTCATGGTCACCGAACCGTTGAAAAGGGCGCTGAGGAAGGGTGTCAACACCATCGCGGTCCACTCGCACGAGGGTGGGCGCGGCCAGTGGATCGATCTGGCAATCTTGGTAGAATAGGAGGCTCTTGAAGAATTCCGAAAGAGCGGAGACTCAAGTTGTAGGGAACGGCGAATCAATAAGTGTCGCAAGAAAAGTAGCAGGCACACTCCGTGTGCCGTCCGACCCCGCTCGACCCAAGATGAAAAATGCAGTATAAACCATTTGTTATTTCAAGGAGACAGAAAATGAGAAAGCAGAGTCGCATTCAAGTCGCGTGGTCCATGCTGGCGTTGACCGTGTTGGTGAACTTCCCCGCGTTGGGAGCGAACATTCCCCCGGATCTCACCAAGGGGGAAACGAACGGGGTGGATCGCTCGGGGACCTACAACCTGGGAGCCACCGGGCTGCGCGGGTGGATCTATACCAAGCCGGCGAATTATCTCGATAGCTTGCAGGGTCGGACAACCCTGGCCAGTCGGCAAATTCTGGTCACCCATGTTGGCGAAAAGTCGCCGGCGGATGGCGTGATGCAAGTGGATGATGTGATCCTCGGCACGGGCGGCAAACTTTTTAGCGACGACGCGCGCAAGAGCATAGCCGCGGCGATTCAGGAAGCCGAGAAGGATGCCAATCAAGGCATCTTGAAGTTGACTCGCTGGCGCGCGGGCAAGACCGAAGAGGTGCAGCTCAAGCTGAGAGTCATGGGGACTTACAGCGACACCGCACCCTACCATTGCCCCAAGTCAAAACGCATCTTTGAGGATGCCTGCAAAGTACTGGCGAATGAACCGTTACAGGAGAATTGGCATGGAGCGATTAACGGACTCGCATTGCTCTCAACCGGCAATCCCGACTACCTGCCCCGATTGCAGACGTTTGCCAGGAAGATGGCGCCGAAGACGCTAAAGCTGGAATTGAGGGACGGGATGGTAATCTGGGACTGGGGATACCGGAACCTCTTCCTTTGCGAATACTACCTTCTCACCGGTGACAAGGAAGTGCTCCATGCCCTCCAGGAATACACACTCACGCTCGCCAAGGGGCAGAGCATGTACGGCACCTTCGGGCATGGCATTTCCCGCCTGACCCCCGAGGGCAAACTGCACGGATCGATTCCGCCCTATGGCCCGGTGAATATGGCGGGACTGCCGGCCAACCTGTCGATCGTCATGGGGAAGAAATGCGGGGTAAACGATCCCGAGGTTGATTCGGCCATCGAGCGGGCAGCGGGATTCTTCGGTTACTATGTGGACAAAGGGTCGATCCCTTACGGCGAACACGAGCCATGGCCCTACCATGAAAACAATGGCAAGAATTCCATCACCGGCATATTCTTCTCTCTCCAAGATAACCGCATCAAGGAAACACAATTTTTTGCGAAGATGGCAACTGCCGGCTACCGGAGCCGGGAATGTGGGCACACCGGCCAGGGGTTCAGTTATCTATGGGGGGCCTTGGGGGCCAATGCTGGTGGGCCTGCCGCGGCATCGGCCTTCGTCATGGAAGCGTCCTGGCACTTTGATCTGGTGCGGCGCTGCGATGGTTCTTTCACCTATGACGGCGGCGAGCAATATGGCCCCGGCAGAACCGACGACAACACCTACTACGGCAAGAGCAGCTACTGCGGCCTGAGTCCGACGGCAACCTATGTTCTGACCTATTCCCTGCCGCTGAAAATACTCTGCATCACCGGCAAGGACGCGAATCAGGCAAACTGGCTAACTAAGATGGAAGTGGCGGAGGCCATCGCCTCCGGGCGATTTGATTTGGATCGCAAGCAGAAAAACGTACAGGAGCTTCTGGCTGCGTTCGGCGATTGGTCGCCCATCGTCCGCAGTTGGGCGGCAGAAGAGCTTGCCAATCGCCCCGAGACGAAAGCGATGGAGCCCCAACTGATCGCCCTGGCAAAAGGCAAAGATGTCCATGTCAGCCAGGGGGCCTGCGAGGCTCTTGGCGACATCAAGAGCGAACAGGCCCTCCCTGTATTGGTCGGCCTGCTCTCCCACGAAGACCGCTGGCTGCGTTACAAGGCGGCGCAAGCCATCAGGAAAATGGGCGGCGTGGCGAAACCAGCCCTCGCCGACATTCTCAAGGCGGTCGTCCAAACCGCAGAGCCTCTCCAGCCAATCAACTGGGCCGATTCCATCCAGTTCACCCATGGCCAGTTGGCCGCCGCATTGTTCGCGGGTGGACTGACGGAAGCCCTCAAAAACGCCGATCCGATGCTGCTTTACCCGGCGATTCGCATCATAGCCAGGAACGCGGACGGAATGGCTCGGGCCACACTGAAAGGCTTTTTTGAAAACAAATTAACTCTTGAGGACGTGCGGTCGCTGGCTCCGGATCTCGTTGCCGCTGTCACGACGCTCTGCCCGGCGGACACCATGTTTGGTGCCGAGATCCGCATGGGCGCATTCAGGGCATTGACAAAATATCACTACAAGGAGGGGATCGAGGCCGGTATCATCTTTGCAAAAACACAAGGTGGCCACGGCAGCGAAAGCAGAACTGGGGTGATCATGAAGGAGATCGTGAGTTATGGCTCGGCTGCCCGTGAATCGCTGCCGGGCCTTAAAGAGGTGATTGTGGTTCTCAACGACCAATGCAAGCGGGGGGAATATCCCGCAGGCGAACTCAATAATAGGAGAATCGATGCGGTCGAAGCAGCCATCAAGGCCATCGAAACCGCAACCACGCAGCCCGAACTGCGGAGCATTACGCCGGTGCAGACTAAACCCAAATAAATCACTCCCACAAACAGGATACCACGCCAATGAAAACTTTACCTTGGATGATGATCGCATCGCTGGCCGCACTTTTGAGTGTGACAAGCGGTTTTACGGCGAAGGGTGAAAGCTTCTTCGTCGCTCCCAATGGCAACGACACGAACCCAGGCACGCTGGAGAATCCATTCGCGACGCTCCAACATGCACAACAGGCCGCACGCAAGACGGCGGGGCGAGAAGCCGTCACGGTCTTTTTGAGGGAAGGGACTTACTACCTGCCTGAGCCGCTGATCTTCACTGCCGCGGATTCGGGAACCAAGGCCGCTCCGGTCGTCTACCAGGCCTATCAGAAGGAACAGGCGGTAATCAGCGGCGGCGTCAGGCTGAACAGTCTCAAGTGGGAACTTTACAAGGACGGCATCCAGCAGGCCAAACTGCCCGAGGGCTTTGCCACGGACCAGCTTTTCGTCAATGGCCAGCTCCAACCCATGGCGCGGTATCCGAACTTCGACCCCAAGGAACGCCACTTCAACGGCTGGGCCAAGGATGCCTTCAGTCCGCAGCGGGCGGCGCGCTGGAAAGACCCTGCCGGTGGGTTCATCCATGCTTTACATTCCGCTGAGTGGGGGGGGATGCACTATGTCATCACCGGCAAGAAACCCGACAACAAGATCACCTACGAAGGCGGTTGGCAAAACAACCGTCCGATGGGTATGCACGCCCGACGCTTTGTCGAGAATATCTTTGAGGAACTCGATGCCCCCGGCGAGTGGTTCCTCGACCGCAAGACCAGCACCTTGTACTTCTACCCACCGGCCGACGTTGATCTGGCCAAGGCCACGATCGAAGCGGTCCGCCTGCGGCATCTTGTCGAGTTTCGCGGCACGGAGCAGGCGGCGGTCAGGTTCGTGAGCATCAAAGGGTTGACCTTCCGTCACGCAGCGCGGACTTTCATGGACAACAAGGAACCGCTGGTGCGCAGCGACTGGACGACGTATCGCGGCGGTGCCATCTTCTACACAGGCACCGAAGACTGTTCCCTGGAGGATTGCTTTATTGATCAGGTAGGCGGAAACGCCGTCTTCGTGAATAACTACAACCGCCGGGTCACGGTACAGGGTTGCCATATCGCCAGGGCCGGTGCCAATGGCATTGCATTTGTCGGTGATCGCGACGCGGCCCGAGTTCCACGCGATTGGAACGATCATTCCCAGTCGCTCGCAAAACTCGACCGCACACCCGGCCCCAAGACTGCCAATTACCCTGCGGACTGCCTTGTGGACGATTGCCTAATTTACCTTTCAGGTCGCGTCGAGAAACAGACCGCGCCGGTTCAGATCGAGTTAGCGCAGGGAATCACCGTTCGCCACTGTTCCCTCTACGACGTGCCGCGAGCTGGCATCAACATTGGTGACGGGTGCTGGGGCGGCCACGTGATCGAGTTCTGCGACATCTTCGACACGGTCAAGGAAACCGGCGACCACGGTTCCTTCAATTCCTGGGGCCGCGACCGTTTTTGGGGGCTGGGTGGTCTGAATCTGAACGACGATAAGGCATGGAAGGCCAACAAGGAAGTCGTGCTCCTGGACGCCGTGAATACAACCATCCTCCGCAACAACCGCTGGCGGTGCGACCACGGCTGGGACATTGATCTCGATGATGGTTCCACAAATTACCACATCTATAACAATCTCTGCTTGAACGGTGGCCTAAAAAATCGTGAAGGCTTCTACCGCGTGGTGGAAAACAACATCATCATCAACGGCTTTCACCCACATGTTTGGTACAAGCACAGTCAGGATGTCGTCCGCCGCAACATCATGTGGAGCGATCAATACCTGCCGGCCGGCGGCATGCCCGCCTCGCCTTGGGGCAAAGAGATGGACAACAACCTCGTCCACCGCGTGGGCGTTACCGAGCCGAAACCCGCCCTGAAACTCGCCGGGCAATCCAAGCGTGACGAGCATTCGATCGTCGCGGATGCCTTGTTTGTTGATCCGGCCAACGGCGACTTCCGTGTGAAAGAAGGCTCGCCGGCACGGAAGCTGGGGTTTGTGAATTTCCCGATGGACCAGTTCGGTGTGCAGAAGCCGGAACTCAAGGTTATCGCCCGCACCCCGGAAATGCCCAAAATCGGTAACTCCGGCATGTCCGTCAGTAAGGGTCCGTCCGTCAAACGCGTGAGCTACGTCTTGCAGGCCCAGATTCGCGATATCTCGGGCCTGGGCGAGCGGTCCGCCTATGGATTGCCGGATGAAACCGGGGTTCTTGTCCTGAATGTTCCCGCCGCCAGCCCTGCCGCCAAAGCCGGGCTTCAGAAGGATGATGTGATTCGCTCTTGTAACGGTCAACTGGTCCGGACGGTGGAAGACTTACTGAAGTTGCGTGACAAGGCCGCCGGTAAGAAGTTGACCCTCCTCGTCCTGCGCAAACAGGATCAGGTAACCGTAGTGGTGGACATCCAACCGTAGGGTAAGCTCTAGCCCGTCGCTTCCTGAAGCCAGCCCCATAAAAGACTTCTGACAGAAAAATGAAAACAGGAAAATTATGGAACGCTAATCTCCGCTAATCAACACGAATCTTTTCTTATTCTTTCGACAGAAAAATGAGGGACGGAAAAATAGGGAAGAAATTAATAAACCACGGATAACACGGACAGGAGAAGATAAATATCCTTCCCGTCTTTATCTTTCTGCTCCTTTATTTTTCTGTCCAATTTTGTCTTCCCTTTTCGTGTTTTTCGTTTCTTTCGTGGTTCCCGACACAAGACGCTCTTTAGAGGTGATTGCGAAGAAGGAAAAGGGGTGTCTTTGTCATGGCGAACATCGTGTGGGCAATGCCAAAGCCGAGTCGCATCGAACAGATTAACCCGTCTACTTGCTGGCTCGCATCGCATGAAGGGGCTCCTGGTTTTGATCGACGGTTGCCCCGTTGGTCAGTGGTGAATTTAAGTGTTAAACACCAGGAATTGTAGAAGGAAAACCGCCGGGGCATATCCTCTAATGGGTGGTTACACATGCACCAACCGGCTGGATCTCCAACGCGTGATGCAGGGTGCAAATCGGCGGTATGGCGGGTAAAGGTGAGAGCTTCCTATTGCACATTCAATGCGACACGCCATAATCCAACACCACGCCATTGGCAAACAGACGAGCATTCCGCGTTTCGATCTTGGAGCCGGCGGGAACGACGACGAAGACGCCAGCGGCGTCGGCAGGCAGTGTGAGGGTGGCCTTGTCTCGAACGTCATGTCTTACGAATGTTCGTCTCACCAAATCGTATACGTCAGATGACTGAGGGCCAACGGCAAGGTCAAACCGTCGTTGCTCGGGATGCGGATTGTAGCAGAGGAAAGTCGGCCAGGCGTTGTCGCGGAAGAAATCGGTGGCAAGGCAGTCGAGTTGAAGTATGGCGGGTACATTGGTCGGGCGCACGGTGGCCCCCAACATTCCCACATAGCTCGAGCCGTAAAGCCCCAGGTCGGTCCTCGGTCCCCATTTCATGGCCAGGGGATCGCCGGTCGCGCAGGGGCGTTTGCCCAGCCACTCGTAGCGGAGCCCTTCATAGGCTATGACGTGTTGCGGGTCGCCTTTCCAGAACGCGCTCGTTTCGTGACCGGATGGCAACGCGTCGGGATAGAACAGGCGGGCCGAGTTGGCGAGGTTCAGCATCCACTTGCCGATGGCGCGAGCGTAACGCGGATCGTAGCGCGTGAGCGGAACCAGAGCCCCGGCCTGGACAAACGTGTTCATCGCAAAGGCGTAACCGCCGCGGTCGTCGATGCTGCCCACCGTGCCATCGCAATCGTAGCCTCCCCAATTGCCCACGATTACGCCCCAACCGCCGCGGCAGTCGCTGATACCGAAGCACTGGTTGAGTAAGCGGTCCACGTCATAGTCGCGGCCGAGTTCGGCATTCATCCTTGCCGCGGTGAGCGCGCCGAACGGTAGCAATACCTCGTAGTAGGGATTGCCACGCCGGGCTTGCAGGAACTTTACGCATTTCTCGGCGGCAACGAGATAATTCGGATCGTGAAACTTGGTCCACGCGGCATACTGCAGCCACGCCACGGCAGCCGCCGCATCCGGCTCACGCCACTTGCCGTTATTGACGGGCTGGCCGGTGCGGAAATTGTACGAAGTGTGATCGAAGTCCAGCACGCCTTTGGCATCGTCGAGATTGAGGCAGACCTGTCGCCAGCGGTCGGCGGTGATGCGCACGATCTCGGCGAGGCGCGGCTTGTTGGGGTAGCGATCAGCTAGCGCTTTGGCGTTTTTATAAATTGACCTGTCTGCGCTCAGGTCAACTGCCCCATCGGCTCACAGCGTGTGGTGCTGCGAGTAGGTTACCCAGTGTGTTGGCGGTGTTCGTAGACGAGAGGCTGGCGGTTA
>Ga0194057_10000042_pt1 | contig 47516 bp, 34 predicted proteins | sample SepL4415m_MetaG_FD_155474 | JGI IMG/M metagenome (GOLD analysis project Ga0194057, IMG submission 155474) | Anoxic zone freshwater microbial communities from boreal shield lake in IISD Experimental Lakes Area, Ontario, Canada - Sep2016-L442-15m | ecosystem: Environmental > Aquatic > Freshwater... | reverse complement strand
CGGCTCCAACGACCGGTACTTCGTTTGAATCCGTGCAATAACTTGTGCATCCCACATGCATCTGTTATGACACAATCCATCAAAACGACCAATAGGAATTTGTTCAAGTTATTTTTGCGCGGTCGCTTAGGCCGTGCGATTGACAGTTCGGACCAGGTGCTTGCCGCGGTGCTGCACAAGGCGAAACTCTGGCAGCGCATTAATCCAAAGCCCGTGAATGAGCGGCAGCGGCTTGTCATCAACCGCCTGTTAAACGACTTCAAGGGGTATCTCACAACCTCGAAATATGCGAAGCTTGCCAAGTGCTCATCGGATACCGCCCTTCGCGATATCCGAGAACTGCTCAGCCGAGGCATCCTTGTGCAAAACCCCAGCGGTGGGCGAAGTACAAGCTATCGACTTGCGGAGCCTGACAGCATCACCGCTGATCGGCAAATGCCGAATGATACAAAGGGGGGGCGGGAGTCTTTGTTACTCTCATTTAAGACTCCCGACCTGGTGGGTGAAGCTCAGTGGCTGGCCTGCGTATACCCTGTCAACGCTTTACCCGTCATGTTACCATGACGGGCGCATGAATCGAGGCCAGGATGGCTTGCTCTAGCTCTTTCCCGTACGGCTCTTTCATCCGTTACTCCTTGCCGGTTTTGGCCGGCGCACCCAGACCCATTTGGTTTCCTCGATTAGGACAAAATTTCAAGAATTGCTATTGACAAATGCACTATGGAACCGATAATGTCCTAAGGACATTATCGGTTCCATAGCAGTACATTACTACTCCGGCGACCGTCTTGAAGCCACTCCTCTTGTGGCTGGCTAAAATTATTCTGAGGCAGGGCTTGACTTCTTGATAGAAGCGTGGTATGCTATAAGCATCGTCCTTAGGACGATGCTTATAGCACACCGCAATATATCATGCCGAGAACCACAATAGCGTCCCAAGTTCTTGAATATCTGGCCCAGGAACGCCGAATAATCGCGGCTGACTGGCGATTCCACGTTATGTACATGCGCATGGCCCGAACGCACGGCTATGCTCTGCCGGATATAGTCAAACTGAATCACCTAATTAAGGCACTTCATTCCGCGCGCGACATTGCGCCCATTGCCGGGATCTCTGGCGTTTTTCGGATCACCGTCCCCTACGCCTCGGTTCTTCCGTCGCCCCAGGAAGTCATCATTCAAGAGGCGAATCCAATTGCCGTCTTCAGCCATTTTACTGCGGCGGCGTACCACGACCTCACCAACGAGATACCCAATACCATTCACCTGTCTCACTTCAGGACTAGCTCCAGCCGCTTGCCGTTGGGAACAACACCGGAAGACTGGACCGATATCCCCGAACCCCGACGAAGAACCCCCGAAGCAATCGATGGCGCGCAAATCCAGTGGTTTCAAACAAAGGCAGAGTGGGATTTTGGACACGTTGTTGGATATGTGCAGGGCAACCCAATATACATTACCGATCTAGAACGAACGCTACTCGACATTCTTCGCTTCCCAGACAGGAGCGGAGGTGCCATGCAAGTTCTGCGCATGTGGAAGCGTGCCGCCCCGAGATTGCGACTTGACTTACTAATCGACTATGCGGGGCGATTCGACCAGACTTTGCTCCGGCAGAGAGTCGGTTTCATCCTCGAACATCTCCGATTGACTCACCCAATTCTACAAGATTGGGCCAAGAACAGCGTTCGGGGCAGTTCAGCAAAGCTCATTGCCAATGCTGATTTCTCCCCAACCTTCTCCGAACGCTGGAACCTCTCAATCAACATTCCGGATACCATCCTCTCCGAACTCCAGGATGACTTATGAATGGTCAATCGTTGTATCCAACGTCACTGGAAAGTATCGCTCAATGGAGTCGAGACAATGGACATCTTAGCAGAAAAACTCCGCTCGCTTCTCCAGCAAAAGCCCCGTAACAGATACCGCAGTCAAGACGTTTACGATATTGCCGAATACGTGCGCAAGTCTGCTATCGACCGCAGAAAGATCGCAACCTACTTGCAACAGAAGTCACGTATTCGCGGCATTGAGGCACGCAAATCTTCGTTTGACGACGAGATCCGCGACATGGCTGCAAAGGAGTACGAGCAGCGTATTCGGGAAGAAGCTCCCCGCGACTTCATTCCATTCGATGAAGCTTGGCAGGATGTGTTGTCCCTCGTCCAGTCTCTCGATATTCCAGATTAGTCGGCACAGATCGACCCCAGAGAAAGGCCCTCCCGCTACGGTGCCCTGGAGAATGTCCCGCCAAATGAGGTTGACACACTCGGCAAACGATCATGTGGTATAGGGTATCCGTGCTGGTGCCCCACTCGTCTCCGGTGAGGTTGGCACAGGCAGTCGGCGAGGGTTTGCGGGGTGTAGATGCTGTGCTGGTGCCCCACTCGTCTCCGGTGAGGTTGGCACCCGCCAAGACAGCAAACTGCTGATGCCAGTACATGTGCTGGTGCCCCACTCGTCTCCGGTGAGGTTGGCACTTTGCCGCCACGCATGACTTGGTACGGACGGCCCAGGTGCTGGTGCCCCACTCGTCTCCGGTGAGGTTGGCACGCCCATCGCCACGGTACGAACACCGGCCTGATAATTGTGCTGGTGCCCCACTCGTCTCCGGTGAGGTTGGCACGCCAGCAGCTTGGGTACGGCGGCAGTAATTATCGTGTGCTGGTGCCCCACTCGTCTCCGGTGAGGTTGGCACTCGTTGTCCATGTGGACTGTTCAGGCAGTACGACGAGCTTGTGCTGGTGCCCCACTCGTCTCCGGTGAGGTTGGCACCCGCTGGCGGGGAGGGGAGAAAATGAGAGATATGAGTGCTGGTGCCCCACTCGTCTCCGGTGAGGTTGGCACGGTTGGCGAACGGCATCATCGGAACACTTTGCCGTGTGCTGGTGCCCCACTCGTCTCCGGTGAGGTTGGCACTTTAGCAACTTGCCATAAAGGCCCGTAAGCCGCTGGTGCTGGTGCCCCACTCGTCTCCGGTGAGGTTGGCACTCGGAACTTGGCGGGCAGCTCGTCCGGCGGGGTGAGTGCTGGTGCCCCACTCGTCTCCGGTGAGGTTGGCACTTTTTTCTCCGGCCTGCTTTTGTACTTCTTTTTTTGCGTGCTGGTGCCCCACTCGTCTCCGGTGAGGTTGGCACGCCCCGCCTGTTGTCGAGGCGATTGAACTAGCCACGTGCTGGTGCCCCACTCGTCTCCGGTGAGGTTGGCACAACCAATCCACAGCCGCTTTTTAACCTACTCGATAAGGTGCTGGTGCCCCACTCGTCTCCGGTGAGGTTGGCACGTACGGAAGCGGAGGTATCGGCAAGACAAAGCTGGGTGCTGGTGCCCCACTCGTCTCCGGTGAGGTTGGCACTCAACAGCACCTTGGGTGTCGTGAGGCAGCAGGGAGTGCTGGTGCCCCACTCGTCTCCGGTGAGGTTGGCACAGGTGTATCTCTAAAGTCTTTTCTGGCAACCGGTTAAGGTAGGCCAATTCAAGCAACTGCAAAAATCAGGTTTCAAAGTCTCCAAAATCTCTTCCGCAGGTTCCTTCTGTCACTGCAACTCATTGTGGCTACAAGTTTTGCAACTATTCATGTACCGCCACCGCTGAAATTAGGCACAGCGGTCTTCGCAACTTGTTTTGCCGTCAGGTCTTCGGGCTGAGTTCCGGTGCTATATTCCGAATTCGCCCTCGCCCACTCGTCAATACTTGATTTACCTCATTCTTGATCCGGTCTCGGTGAGCAATGTGGTGGGCCTTGCCCAACCAGCGGCCGGCGTGATTGTAGAAACTCACTTTCTTACCGACAGTCACGGTTGCCCCGTGCTGTTTCTCGGTCAGGCCCACCATCACGAACCCATTGGAATCGGCTACCAACTTGGCGAACAACTTGCCGGTCTGGCTCTTGATAAAAGCGTTTTCTCGCTTGCCTGTCGAGACTGGAATCAGAAATTCTGTCTCGCTGATCTTCACTGCGCGAAGCTGGCTCAGGACACTGTGGCGGGTGAAGAATCGTTCCGCGATTCTCATGGATGCGTTTGTGTTCGCGTCGGTGCGGCAGAGTCCCTTCTCCCAGAAGTATAAGTTCTCGTGGTCGCGGAATCCAAAGTCGCCTGTAGGGGCAAGCTGGCTCGTGTGACGAGGATCGACCTCGGCCATCGCGATCCCGACCTCTGACAGGGCCTCCTCAAGTTTCTCGATGACCTTTGCTGGGGCGAAGAGGTTCCAGCGATAGTTATCGTAATGATCCATGATCCGGCCCTCAATATCCGGTATCCCAAAATCCTCCACGATCACGATTTGGACACGGTGTTGCTGTGCCTTCTCGACGATCGCGCGGACTAGCTTATTGGTGAGATCGCGCCGCAGACCATTGAAGTGACGAATGTGGGCCGCGAGGAACTCGGTGGGGTGACGCTTGTAATCCACGCCCTCGGCCAATTGAAACTGGCCGGGGCAGACTTCCACGATCTTTCCCTTTTCAAGCAAGCGGAGCAGGGCCGCCTTGCCACAGGGGGCGAACTGGCGGCGGCCGGTTTTGACGACCGACTCGACGTGTTCATCGCTGACACGGGTGCGCCCTTCGCCGGTCAGGGCCAGAACGTAGTCCTCGGCGGTCCAAGAGTAATAGGTCCAGGACTTGGCCAGACTTTGCCACCGCTTGACTGCCCCGAGCACCTGCACGGTCTCGGCACAAATCCCTTCCCAGGATGCCCCCTTCTTGTCCGGGCGGTCCCGCAGGGCGAACTCGCTGATCGACTTTTCCAGCTTCGACTTGATCTCACTGAACTTGCGGTGGATTTCGTCCTTGCGGGCGAAGTCGTCGGCACAGTGCTCGATGCCGAGCCGCTCGACATGCTCAAGCAGTTTTTCTTTCTCCAACTTGTTGAGTCCCACGCCACCCCGCAAGTTCTTGCTGAGGCGAATATACTTGGCCAGGAAGTAACCGGCTTCCGTATTCTTATAGAGGCCGTCCCGGAGCGACTTGGAGCCGCACCGGCCAATCTTGCCGTGTTCCGTGAAGGCGGCCGTGCTGCCGCCAAAGACCCCGCAGTCTCCCGGCAGGCCGGTGTCGATTATTGAATAGTCGGCCAGCGTGGTGACGCCGAGATCAATCGACATGGCCTTGACGGCCGGCGGCGTGTCCGTCCGGCTGGTGCTGGAATAGTAGGCCCGCGCGTCGCAGATTTCTTTCGGAATCTCAGTCTTGTTAATCCCCACTGCCAGACTCAGATAGTAGTTGCCGTTCTTCTTGAGCAGCTTCGGTTCCTTGATGATGCCGACCAGCGGCGTCTTGCCCCGTTTGAAGGAAATCTGGAACCCGTTGACCTTGCCTTTACCATCCTTGACGGGCGCGATCTCGGGGTTCTGGAAATACTTGCTCCGCCGCAGGCGCGGGGTAATATCCCCGCCCGGCAAGTGGAGCGTGGCCGCGATCTGACCCTTCACCACGGTGAGCGTGATTGAATAGCCGTTGCCGGTCAGCCCGAAGGGGAATTGCAAAGGCGAGGTCTCGGCATCGCACACGGTCACGCGGGCATCAACCTTCTTCCGCAGGTATTCCGCCTCGGCCAGATAGACCCGCCCTAACTCCTCAAAGTCGCCTTGCAGGTCAGGGTATTGTGTCAGCAAGCTCAAGACGGGTTGGTAGTCTGCGTCTTTCCCTTCGACTGCACGCAGTACGCGCCCGCTGATTTTGTAACCCTCCTGCTTGAAGAGTTGGTCGGCGAATTGCTTGAATTGTGGATAGGCGGTTGGGTCCACTTCGCCAAGGCCCTTCTCGAATGTCACGCGCAACTCCTCCTTGACGGTCTTGCAGGCCCAGTCCCGGTCTCGCCAGCTTTTCAGCCGGCCGGTGATTCCCACGAGGATGCCCAGCAACTTGTTCTTGTCGATTCCACGGGAGTCCAAGGGGAGGAGGCCGAGTTCGCGGAGTTGTAGACCGGCGGACATGCTCGGTCGGTTCTTGCCAGCCAAGGCCAGCTTGCCGAAACCCTCCAGGTTGCCTGACTTAAAATACTTCTGACAGATTTTCGGCGACAGGATTTGGTATTTCTGGGGTAGTGCGGTGAGTACCTTCTTCAACTGAGCCCAGGTCTTCTTTCCTACCAGGCCTTTTTGACCCTTGACTTTCTGGCCGCAAAGTGCTGTTTTGAGTTCCTGATACTGCTTGATCTTGTTGGTGCAGTTACCACTCATGCTGTCCTTCTCAAAGAACATCGAATAGCAATTCTCCGAGTGCAGCCACGAGGGGTCATCCGATCCAGGGCCTTTGTCCACGGGCAGGATTCCATTGGCGAATTGGAAGTACAGATCAGCCAGTTCTGGCGGGAGGACAATCGAGTTGTCCACCGGGCGACCGAGGGCCGCGAGGAAGAACTTGGTGAGGTAGCTCCCCATCTCGTTCGAGTCGCGGTGCAAGTCGATAAGCTCTTGCTGGGGGAGGTCGATAAGCAGGTGGCTGGTCTTGTAGGTGGTGTTGCTCATTGTTACTGCGGTCGAATGCGGGATTTGAGAGAACAACCGTCTTCGCGTCGGCTTCCCAGTGCAAGCTTTTTAAGGAGTTCTGTGAACACTGTGAAAGACCTTCAACATGCGGATAGGGATGTCCAAAACTTCTAGCGGGTCTGGCCCCGGAATCTTTCCAAGTCGGCGAGCGTAGAGGCTGTCTGCAAGCTGAAGATTGCGCTGGAAATCAACCGGTTCGGAGGCGATGAGTTGCTCCTCGAACTTGTGAAACACGTCAGTAGCGATGAATTGTCCATGATTGCGATCAATACTTTCTCGTTCGCATCCGCCCCTGTACGCGCCCCGGCAGCCCTTGAATACGCAAGAAACCCTCGGCGTCGGTTTGGTTGTACGAGCCGCCGCCTTCCATCGTGGCGATGCCTTCGTCATACAAGTTGTTGGGGCTGCTGCGGCCGGCCACGTCAAGGTTGCCCTTGTAAAGATTGAGCACGACCTCGCCGGTGACCGGCTCCTGGGCCTGACGAATCAAGGCCATCAGGGCGTCCAGCTTGGCGTGATACCAGAACCCGTAGTAAACCATCTCGGCCACTTCCGGTGCCAGTCGGTCGCGGAGGTGCATCAGGTCGCGGTCCATCGTCAGTTGCTCGACCAGTCGGTGGGCTGTGTAGAGGATCGTCATGCCGGGGGCCTCATAGACGCCACGACTCTTCATGCCCACGAAACGATTCTCGACCATGTCGATCCGGCCGACGCCGTTGCGTCCGCCGATCTGATTCAACTCGGCGACAATCTGGAAGGCACTGAGCCGCTGGCCGTTCACGCTTACGGGAATACCCGACTCGAAGCCGATCGTGACCTGCTCGCTCTTGTCGGGAGCCTTTTGCGGCGAGACGGTCATGCCGAAATCGACCAGTTCAACGCCGTTGACGTTCAGGTCTTCCAGTTTGCCGGCCTCGTAGCTGATGTGCAAGCAGTTTTCGTCCGAGCTATAGGGCTTGGTCGAGGTTGCCTTGACGGGGATGTTTCGCTCGTTGCAATAGGCGATCATCTGGCTGCGGCCGGGGAAGAGCTGGCGGAATTTCTCGATCCGCCACGGGGCGATCATGCGGATAGCCGGACGGAGGGCCTCGGCGGCCAACTGGAAGCGGCATTGGTCGTTGCCCTTGCCGGTGGCACCGTGGGCGTAGGCATCGGCCCCAACCTCGCGGGCGACCTGCAAGCAGACTTTTGAGATCAGCGGGCGGGCGATCGACGTGCCCAGGAGATACAAGCCTTCGTATTTTGCCTGCCACTGCAAGACCGGAAAGGCAAAGTCGCGGCAAAGTTCTTCCTGAGCGTCGATGATTTGCGACGAGCGGGCACCGATGTTCCGTGCCTTTTGCAGGATGGCCTCGCGATCTTCACAGGGTTGCCCCAGATCGACATAGACGGCGTGAACATCATAGCCCTCTTCCATGAGCCAGCCGAGAATGACCGAGGTATCCAATCCGCCCGAATAAGCCAGAACACAGGTAGGCATGAGAATCTCTTTGTTGTTCGTAGAACGGAATTCATTCCGTTGTTGCTGAAAGTAACCGGGAAACCCCTATTTTGAACCGAGCGGGAGCGAATGACAAGGGCACCTCGGGTTGATAGCACCTTATTCTGGCCTGAGTTTACAAATTATTGAAATTCTAACCAATAATTCCGTAAACCGTTTGACGTTCTCCTCGCCGACAAGTACAATCGATGCTAGTGTGTATATTCCGTTAAGGACCGGCGTACCAATAACTGTCGTATTTTGCACATTCGCCGAGCATGGGCAGACGGCACACGGAGTGTGCCTGCTACTTTTCTTGCGACAATTATTGATGCGCCGATCCTAAGTGTGCGATATAGCCGACAGGAGATGGCGCCATGACCAACGATCAAGAACACGATTTGCAAACAATCCACCCGCGTTGCTGTCCCTGTGGAAGGCATTCCCAGGAGGACTCGTCCGGGATTGGCCGGCGAGATTTCTTGAAAACCAGCGGACTCGTGCTCGGCGGCGCGGCTCTGACCGGCATGGCATGGAGTACCCTGGCGGCAGCCGAGGCGGCAGCTCCCATGGCCCCGTCGCGCCAGCCTTTGGTCGTCAAGCCAGTCTTCATGTACGAGATCCCTCACCGTCGCGAACAGACGAGTTGGCGGGGTTGGGGCGGCATTCAAACCCAGGCCGATGCCGATCAAGAGACGGCGAACATCCGCAAGGAACTTGACAAGCTCCAGGCCGAGGCCGATTTTCCAGTCACTTTCCTTCCCGTCTTGTCCGTGCGCAATCCGAGGCAGATCTCAAATGCAGGAGACCTTGCCACGGCCGATGTGGTGATCGTCTATGGTGCGGGCGGTCCCCAAGGCATCTTCGATGCCGTGGCCAAACTGGGCAAACCGACCATTATCTTTTTGCGACACCGATCGGGACCCGTCTCCCTCTGGTACGAGATCATCAGTCCTCGCTACTTGCACCAGCACACCGACGCGCTGGCTGTCAAAGGGATCGACAACGGCGACATCGTGGTCGATGCCCTGGATGAATTGTCCTGGCGGTTGCGTTCCTTGTGCGGGCTGAAGAACACGCTGGGCGCGCGGATCATCGCGGTCGGAGGCCCCGATGGTTGGTCAACTCCGAATGCCCCGCAATTAGCTCGCGATAAATTTAAGCTCGACATCCAGACGCTCTCCTATCCCGATCTGGGAGAATTGATCAAGCAGGCGCGGGCCGACAAGGCGGCTGTCGATTCGGCTCAACAGCGTGCAGCGGCGTACCTGGGCGATGCAGGCGTCAAGTTGGAAACCGAGAAGAAGTATGTCGAGAACGCTTTTCTTTTGGAGCAGGTTTTCCGCGCGGTGATGGCCAAGGCCGATGCCCGGATGATGACCATCAACGCTTGCATGGGTACGATCATGCCGATGGCGCAGACCACGGCTTGCCTGACGCTCTCGCTGTTGAACGATGCCGGATTCCTGGCCTTCTGCGAGTCGGATTTCGTGGTAATTCCCTCCGGCATTCTTTTGGCGGGCATCTCCGGCCGACCGCAGTTCCTCAATGATCCGACCTATCCACATCAAGGCATCATCACGCTGGCCCACTGCACCGGCCCGCGGCGCATGGACGGCAAAACGCTCGATCCCGCGCGGATCGTGACGCACTTCGAGTCGGACTACGGCGCAGCACCCAAGGTCGAAATGCGCAAGGGCCAGAAGGTCACGAATATCATTCCCGATTTCAAGGCCGAGCATTGGACCGGATTCGTCGGCGAGATCGTGGACACGCCCTTCCTGCCGATCTGCCGCTCGCAAATCGACGTTGCCTACAAGTTCCCCGACGCGCGTTTAGCGGAGAACATGCCCGGCTTCCACTGGATGACCTGCTACGGCGACTACCTGCGCGAGGTAGGGTACGCATTGAAGCGCGTGCCGGTCGGTTGGCTTGACTTGGGTAGCTGATCGGCTACCAGGTACTTGACGTCTGTTTCGGCATAAACGTGGTCGCAACGATCAAGTGAGATTTTGAATGAGCGAATTTAGATTTGAGATTACCGGATTGTGGTCGCGAGCCGAAGGCGACCACCCTGCATTCCGCTTTTCCCCTTTGCTTCTCCTTCTTTCCCTCCTCATCTTCGGTCACACAGCACTGGGGGAAGACCTCAACACGCTGGAGCAAAATGCCCTGTGCGACGCGGTTGATCGCGTGGCCCCGTCGGTGGTCCGCATCGAAACGATCGGTGGCCTGGAGCGGGTCGATCGAGTACTCTTCGGCGCGGGACCGACCACGGGACTGGTCGTTGATTCCCGTGGGTATATCGTCTCCAGCTCGTTCAACTTCGTGAACAGGCCGGCTTCCATTCTCGTGCGGCTCCCCGATGGCACCCGCAAGCCCGCCAAGTTGGTCGCACGGGACCACAACTGCCAGTTCGTGCTTCTGAAGATCGAACCCGATCATCCGTTGCCGGTGCCCGAGGTGGCCCCACAGTCGGAAATGCGCGTCGGCCAGTGGTGCGTGGCCGTCGGCCGGACGTTTGAAGAATCGCGGCCCAACCGGACCGTGGGCATTCTCAGTGCGGTGGGCCGAGTATGGGGCAAGGCATTGCAGACCGATGCCCCCACCTCGCCCAACAATTACGGGGGTCCGCTGATCGATATCCGCGGCCGCGTGATGGGCCTGCTGGTGCCGCTTTCGCCGCTTTCGGCCGAGGAAATCGCTGGTTTTGAATGGTACGATTCGGGCATTGGTTTCGCCGTGCCGTTGGAGGCAATCCAGAAGGTTCTCCCCAAACTGTGCAAGGGGGAGGATCTCTACTCGGGCATTGCTGGTATCTTCATACAATCGAAGAACTCTTACACGGGCGACACCGTGATCGCCTCCTGTCGGCCGAACTCGCCCGCTGCCAAGGCTCAGTTCAAGGCCGGTGACCGCATCGTCGAGATCGGCGGCCGCAAGGTTACCCGCTCGGCCGAAGTCAAGCAGGAAATCAGCCGCCGCTATGCCGGAGACAAGGTGCATTTCGTCATCTTGCGAGGCGAGAAGCGCATCGAGGCCGACCTGGAGTTGATCTCAAAACTCGATGCGTTCCAGCATGGCTTTCTCGGCATTCTTCCCTCGCGTAACGGAGACGAAGCGGGCATAACCGTGCGCTACGTTTATCCCGGCAGTCCTGCGGACGAGGTCAAGCTCGAACCCGGCGACAGGATTGTTTCCGCAGCCGGCGATGCGGTGGTCGATCCCGACGAGCTGCGGAGCGCGCTTTCCGGTCTTGAGCCCGGCATGAGCCTGGAACTGGAGGTCCGCCACAAAGATCAGACTCGGAAGGTGAGTCTCAAGATGGCCGAATTGCCCACCGACCTGCCGCCACAGACCCTTCCGCCTTCGCGATCCAAGTCCGAGCCGGGCCGGGGACAAAAGCACAAGGTTGGCCGGATTGCGTTGACCGTGCCCGAATTCAAGAACGAGGCTTGGGCCTATGTGCCCGAAAGTTACGATCCGGCCGTGCCGCACGGCGTGGTCGTTTGGTTGCACGGGTCCAGTGCGCCGGACGCCGCAGCCCTCTTGGCCCGGTGGAAGCCGCTCTGCGAAGCCAATAATTTGGTGTTCGTGGTGCCTCGTCCCAGTCTGTCCAACGGCTGGCAGGCCGATGAGGCCAATTATATTGAAAAACTTCTAGGCCAAGTGAAGGCGGCCTACACGGTCGATCTCACGCGCGTCGTCGTTTATGGCCGCGATACGGGTGCATCCCTGGCCATGGTCTCTGCCTTCCGCAACCGAGAACTGATTCGTGCCGCCGCGGTGATCGACGCCGGCTCCATGCTCCCACCGCCGGAGATCGATCCAGGCCACCGCTTGGCTATTTATTTCGGCAGGGCGAAAAGTTCGATGCAGGCCCAGTTGGTCAAGATTACGCTCGACCGGCTCAGGGCGGCGAAGATACCCGTTACGGAGAAAGATCTCGGCAAAGATGCCCGCGATCTCACGCCCCAGGAACTCGCCGAACTCGTGCGTTGGATCGACATGTTGGACCGGATTTGAGAGGTCACGGACGGGCCGCGCTGCGACCCCTTCGGGGTCGGAATGCGCGTCGAGCCTCGATACCAGTGGTGGCGTCGCTGACGCTCCGCAACCACCGGCTAATTGCCGGCATCCCTCTTTGGGATTCCGGGGCACGGCAGTTTGATCTCCTGAAGGCACATGGAATAGCGGCTGCCGGGCGGATTGGAAGGGAATTTGAAAAAGTTTGCCGAATAGGAGAGCCAAAGCGTTCGGCCGTCGGCACTGATGAATTTCGACGGAAAATTGGCAAAGTAGCCCTGCTCACCAAACTTGCGCAGGAAGGTTACCAGTTTCCAAGGGCCGGTGATTTGATCGGATTCCAGAATATAGGTATGCATCGCGGCACCGGTCGTGACACCGTCGGTCACGCACATCAGGAATTTTTTCAACGGCGCATTGTAGGTCATGGTCACGCAGCCCATGTGGTCGCGCCAGGCGGCGATCGGTTTGATCATGCTGAAATCCTTCGTCCATCCCCGGCCATCGAAGAACTCGTATTTTGAGGCGTCGTTCATGTTCTCAATGCTTGGGGTCACTCGCATGAGGTAGATCTCGTCGCCGGTGATCCAACTGTCGTAACCGAAGCGGCGATTGTTGCCATCGGATGTCCCGTGGGCGACCAGATAGGCTTTGCCATCGGGCGAGTGTTCCATGTTCTTGCCGAAGTCCACGAAATGCGGAGCACCGATCTTGACCGGTTCCCCTTTCAACCCCTGTTCGCCAAACAACGGTTTGGCGGGTGTACAGGGGGTCTGCGTCCAGGTCTTTCCTAGATCGGTGGACCAACGAAACCCGACAAACGGTCCCATCCATGGCCAGTTGTAGGTAATCCCATTCTTCTGCGTGACCTGCCCGCCACCCAGACAATACGTGCCATAATACCAGACGCCATTATGAACCAGACTGCCGGAAGGGTAGCGGCTGCCGTAAGGCGAAGGATCCGACTTGTAAACTGCCTGCTCCACCACCTTCAGGCTAAGTGGATCGTCGCCGAGGATCTTCGCGTAACCGGTGGTGGCGTTCTTTCCCGCCGAGTTGGATACCAGCCGATTGACCTCCCCATCCGTCCACGGCGAATAGAGGTTGCCATCGGCGGCCCATGAAGGATACCAGGTATCGGCTTTCGTGTATTCCGCATGACGGCCCGTGAAGACGAAGGGCGCGATCGACTTGGTCGGTTCAAAAGGGCAATCCGCCGGCGGTTCGGATCGCCAGGCATGGTCCAAACCTGACAACACATCCAGCGGGCGGCCTTTGAGACGGCCCTGTCCGAACGGTCCATCGCCACGGCCCGGGTCCGGGCCGATGTCCTCTGTAACCATTACCCGTTTCAGCAGATCCTTGAAGGGCATGCCGGTGTCGCCAAATTGCTTCATCCAGGCAAGCGTCTGCGCGTGGAGTTTCTCACGCAGTGCGTGATGCTCCGGCGCATCAAAAAGGTTACGCAACTCTCTCGGGTCGGCCGCATGATCGTAGAGACACGCATAGTGCTTCCAGCCGATTGCCTTGGCATAATCGTCGACCTCGCCGCCGGGCAAATCGAAGGCAAAGGTGTGTTCGCGCGTATAGACGCCGCGCCAGTTGCCTGCGAAGTAAAAAAGCGGCACCGACTTCACCGCGTCGTCGTCGCCTGAGCGGATTGCGTCGGCCAGGTTCCGCCCCTGACAGGTCTCCGGCACCGTCAACCCCATCAACCCCAGCAGCGTGGGCATGAAATCGAGCGTGCCGAAGAGCAGATTGCTCGACCGCGGCGCGAGCCTGCCTGGGCAGCGGATAAGAAGCGGGACGCGGCACGACTCAACTTCCGGCACACCTTTGTTGCCGGGCCATGCGTGCGACATGAGCGTATCGCCGTGGTCCGAGGTATACACGACAATCGTATTCTCGGCCAGCCCCAGAGTTTTCAGCCGCTCCATCAGATCGCCGAAAGCGCGATCCAGCCCCGTACACATGGCCATGTGACCTTGATACATCTGGCGGTGTCGCGGCGTGTCCTTGACGTTGGTGCGCAGCGTGAGCTTGCTGGGATCGTACAACTTCAGCAGATCCTTCGGTGCCTCGTAGCCCCCGTGCCCCGACGGCCAGTTGTGTGGCGGATGCCAGGAGAGAACCAGCGCGAACGGCTTGGCGGCGTTTTCCTCGATAAACCGCATGGCCTGCCGCGTTTGCCCATAAGGTTCCCAATCGCCGTAGAGTTGTTTCTGGCCGTGATCGTCCCAGTAATAGGCGTGCTGGGGATCGTAGAGGAGCGTGCAGTTGTTCGAGAGAAAATCATGGTCAAAGCCATAACGGAACGGCCCGGGCGGGATGGGCCGGTTGCGGTCCCCGCCGTAGATATGCCACTTGCCGAAGTAGCCCAGCCGATAGCCGGCATCCCGCAGCACTTCACCAAAGTAGTGCCCTTCGCCAGGGACGATGCGGACGTCATTCTTGATTGCGCCACAGCGGAGCGGATGCTGGCCCGTCAGCAACATGCCGCGATAGGGCGTGCAAACCGGTTGGCTGGAAACGCAGTGGTTGAAGCGGACCCCCTCCGTGGCAAAGGCGTCGAGGTGCGGCGTGATGATCTGCTTGTTGCCGTAACAGCCCAGCATATCGGACGACTGCTGGTCGCTGAACACGAACACCAAGTTTGGCCTTCGCTGCGCTGGGGTGGAAGATTTTGTAGCGGTTGCGTCTTTCGCCGGCTCCTCGGCCCCTCGGGCCGCAGTTGCCGGGATCGACAGTATCGCCACGGTTAGGGCGATCACAAATAGTTCGAGGGCGTCACGAAACATTTTGGTATCCATTTAATCGTATTCTTTTGCGCTCCGCTTCCACAATGGCTTAGGGGCCGCCGTGCGGCCGGAGGGCCGGACGCCGGGGCCGATGCCTGTCGCGCCCAGGTCGGTGTCCATCTGCTTGACGAACCCCTGCAACCGGGCCACCACCTCGGGATGCTCGGCGGCGACATTCGTCTTTTCGCCGATGTCTGCATCGAGATTATACAGCGCGGGCGTGAAAGATCGCAGTTGGGCCTTGCTAAACTTTTGGTCCAATTCGGCTTGGTGAACAAGGGCCAGTTTCCACGGGCCTGAGCGGACAGCCTCCAGGCGATTTCCGTTGAAGTAGAACAGGGCCTCGTGCGGCGACTCCTTATTCTGCCCTGACAGCAGCGGCCAGAAGTCCTTGCCGTCGATTTTGCGATCGGCCGGCACTTGGCCGCCAGCCAGTTTGACCAGCGTAGGCAAGACGTCGATCTCGCTTAGGGGGGCGTCACAAAGTGAACCGGGGGCGATTTTGCCAGGCCACCAGGCAATTGTCGGCTCTCGCATGCCGCCTTCCCACGTGGAACCTTTGTGACCTCGCAACGGACCGGCAACCCCGGAGTCCTTGCCTTTCACGTGCCAGGGGCCATTATCGCTGGTGAAAAGTACGAGCGTCCGTTCATTGAGTTTGAGCTTCTTCAGGGTGTCGAGCACCCGGCCGACGCTCCAATCCACCTCCTCGACCCAGTCGCCGAACTTGCCGTTGGTTGACTTGCCCTGGAACGCCTTACCTGGGTGCAGAGGCACATGTACCGCCGTATGGGGCAGGTAGAGGAAGAAGGGCCGGTCTTGGTTGGCCGTGATGAACTTGACGGCTTCCTCGGTGTACAACTCGGTGAGTTTGTCCTGCTCGGCCGGGGCCTCGATCACCTTGGCATCGCGCAGTAATGGTAAGGGCGGACGCCCCTTGGATCCTGGCGAGGCATTGCCGCCCATGTCGTTGGAATAGGGCAGGCCAAGGTAGTGGTCGAAACCATGTTGGGTTGGCAGGAATTCCGGCTGGTCGCCCAGGTGCCACTTGCCGATGGCCATTGTGGCGTAGCCCTGTTGCTTGAGGAGGCTCGCCACCGTCTGCTCTTTGGTGCTCAGCCCGATGGGACACGCCGGGAAAATGACATTGGGCAGTGAAACCCGCTTGGCATAGCAGCCGGTCATCATCTGCGCCCGCGACGGCGTACAGACGGGGGCAGCATAAAAACTGGTGAGTTTCATCCCTTCTGCCGCCATGCGGTCGAGATGGGGAGTGCGATTGACCTTCGAGCCATAAGGCCCGATGTCACCGTAACCCATGTCGTCAATAAAGATAATGACGAAGTTGGGTGCCGTGCGTTTCTCCTCGCAAAGACCTATTTTTTCCCAGGCCATCGATAAAACGACGGCAACAACAATACGTAGGAATGTCATTGAAGGTCCCTCACGCCAAATCATTCCTGACTGCCCACAATGCCGCCTGCGTGCGATCCGTGAGACCGATCTTCCGAAAAATGTGCTGCACGTGCTCTTTGACGGTCTCGTAGCTGATCTTCATCTCCTCGGCGACCTGCTTATTGGACAGTCCCCGGGCGATATGCCGCAGCACCTCACCTTCACGTTGGCTCAAGGAGGCTTCGAGACAGTTGGTAAGCCGCGGCGTTCTCAGGGCACCGCTCACGCTGCGAAGCTTTTCTTGGCTCCATGCGCTCGCGCCGGTGGCTGCGGTGCGAAGGGTGTTCAGGAACTCGTCCCGAGTGCAACTCTTCAACAAGAAGCCGCTGGCACCCAGAGCAATCGCTCGGGCGATATTGGCGGGATTGTCGAATGCAGAGAACATGAGTACCGGCAGATTTGGCTTATCGAGCTTGATGCGGCCCAGGACGGTCAACCCGTCGCCGTCGGGCATCCGGACGTCCAGCAGCACAAGATCAACTGTCTTTTCCAGGGCGAGCTTGATGGCAGCCTGGCCGGACGTGGCTTCCGCCACGACTTTAATTTCTGTACCTGCAAGGAGGGTTTTGACGCCCGATCGAACCATTTCATGGTCGTCGGCGATAAGAATCTGGATTTTGTGTTCCGTGGGCATTGGAAAGGCCTAATAGGGAAAAATTGTCGGAAAGAACCGGAAAGGGTAAACAAACCTCTATTATGCGCAGCTTGAGCGGAAATTTGCAAGTATTCTGCCAATAAATACAACCAACCGCCAAAATAGGGCTCTTCCGGTTATGGGCGCAGCAGTAGGGCGGGCTTTAGCCCGCCTCCTCCAAAAAAGCCTGCAAAGGCGGGCTAAAGCCCACCCCACAAATATCAATTACCCTAAAGCCGCTCACTCGTCCGCATCCGCTCTGCGCATCCACTTGGGCAGCCAGTTCCAGTTCATTACGCTGACGATGCTCGAATAGTCGTCGGTCCAGAGCGCCACGCCTTCCTCGGGTTCGAGCGGTTGCCAGTCTTCGTTGTCGTTGAGCTGCCCCAGATCCTCCGGCATTCGGGCCAGTACGGCCCACGTCGACGAAGTCTTGCCATTGCCCGTTTCATCGTCATCTTCGCGTAGTCGGGCCACAACGCCCAATTTTTTGGCCGTGCCGGCTAAGACCGGCTCCAGCCGCAAATGCCGGTTCGAGACATGCACCATCAGTAATCCGTGTGGAGCGAGCTTCTGGAAATACATTTTCACGGCCTCATACGTGATGAGATGGACGGGAATCGCGTCGGAGCTGAAGGCGTCGATCAGCAGCACGTCGAACTGGCCGTTGGGTTCGCGGGCAAGCGTCAGCCGGGCATCGCCCATGCGGATCTGCGGCCGCACGCGGCTACGGGAGAGATAAGTGAAGTAGTCGGGGTTCTCCGCGATTCGCCGCACGACTGCGTCGATCTCGAAATAGGTGAGTCTCTGCCCGGGCTGGGCGTAGGCCGCAACGGTACCGGTTCCCAGGCCCACGACGCCGATGTGGCCTCGCAGAAATGGAACGCGTTCTTTCAGGGCGTCGAACACCTCGCCCACCGGTCCGGTACGGTAGTAATAGGTCCAAGGCTCAAGGGAGTCTTCCGGGTCGCGGCTCTGTTGGCCGTGCATGGTCGAACCGTGCATCAGCGTGTGAGAGTCGATCTGTTCTCCATCGCGATCGTAGTGATCGATCTGGACACGGAGGACGCCAAAGAAACTCCGCGCGGAATAAAGGACGCGTTCCTGGTCGCCACTGATCGCACAGATAACCAAGAGCGTCGCAATGGACGTGGCAAAGCGGACGCGGCGGCGCTGAAGCAGGAAGGCCAGAACTCCCGCCAAGACAACCCAGCAGATTTGCGCCGTCGGGTTGGTGATCGCCAGAGCGAATGTCTTCAGCGACCCCGAACTCCACGTCGCGGCCATGTCGGCAAGACGTCCGTGCGAAAGGGCGCAAACGGCAAAGGCGAAGACGCAACCTTGCACCAACATCAGCAATAGATCGCATGGTCGCCAGAACCAATCGTATCGGCGCGATCGCGGCAGCGGACGGAGCAGGCACGCCGCCACGAGCATCAGCGGGTACTCCAGAACGCTATTGAAGATCAGCGGGGCCACGAGCGCGCAGAGCAGGCCGCCGACGACACCGCCGGCGGACATCCAGAGATAAAACTCGGTCAGGTGCTTGCTCGCCGGGCGGTCGGCGGCCATCGCCCCGTGACATACCAGCGCGGTAAGAAAGAATGCCGCCAAATGCAGCATGCCCACGGAGACGATGCCGAAGGTTTGCAGTCCTCCAACGTAGATCGTGGCCGCCGAACCGGCGAGTCCCGCGGCCTGAAATATCCGCAACAGCCAAAGCCACTTTAAGATCGGCCAGCGAGCGAACACCAGGATGAACGAGAGTAGGTAAAGCCCCAGCGGAATGGCCCAAAGCAGCGGCATCGACGCGATATCGACGGAAAGGTGCGCCGTGACACCCATCAACAACGCCGAGGGCACGAGCGCCAACGCCAGCCAGTGGAGACGGCGGAGCAGCGTGATCGGCGCATGAAAGCCGGCAGGAAGTAGATCCTCCTTTTGCGATGGATCGGAATCCTCGGCCGCGGACCGAGTGGCTGGTTCGGTGACCGCCGTTGGACGCCTTCCGGCGATCCACAGCGCGGCCGCACAGAGTCCAAAGAAGGCCATGAAAAGCCCGTAGCCGGCGGTCCACCACTGCGTTTGCAAGGCGAGCGGCAGGCGCGGCTCGATCAGCAGCGGATAGGCCGCCAATCCGGCAAGGCTGCCGAGATTGCTTGCCGCGTAGAGGAAATAGGGGTCTTTCGCCGACCGCCCGCCGCAGTGGGCAAACCAGGCTTGCAATACCGGCGCACTGGCCGAAATGCAGAAAAACGGCAGCCCCACGCAAACCGTCAGCAGCAGCAAGAGCCAGGGAGCGGGATTGCTCTCGCCCGGCGGCGTCCAGCCTTGAGCCACGCTGATCGGCAAGCAGATCCACGCCATGCACAAAAGCGCAATATGCAGCACGGGCTGCCGCCGCGGGCCAAGCCACTTCAGCGAGAGGTGGGCATAGATATAGCCGGCCATCAAGACGGCCTGGTAAAACACCAGGCACGTATTCCAGACCGAGGGCGACCCACCCAGCAGGCGCAGCACCATTTTGGCAAACATCGGCTCGACGATGAACATCAGCGCAGCACTGAGCAGGATTGTGGCCGCGAAAATTAATTGCACGATAGGTTCCCCCGCTTTAGTCGAGCCAATCCCGCGGCACCGATGAAACCAGCATCGCTACCAAGAGTCGCAAAATCGATGACGGTTTGGTCGGAGAGTATTTTGAACGATCGTATCTGCACCTGACCGCGGATGCGATCGAGAAAATTTCGCCCGACTTCGCTCGCCGCACCGCCGAACGTCATCGCTCCACCTAGCAGAATGCCGCTAGGGTCGATGGTGTGCATGATGTTGACGATGCCTGCGGCCAGGTAGTCGGCCGTCTCGGCGATCAACTCAGCCGCAAGCGCATCGCCCTTCTCGCTTTCGTGACAGAGCAGTTCCGGCGTCAGTACGGCACCGGCGGCGATCTGCTGGGCAAGCGAGCTTGTCCGGCCGCTCGATAGGGCCTCGCGCGTTCGCTGCACGACGGCCGTTGCGCTGGCGTAGGCCTCCAAGTGGCCGCGAAGTCCGCACCCGCACATCCGTGCGGTCGCGTTGCAATCGATGAGGAGGTGCCCGCACTCGCCGCCAAAGCCATGTTCGCCGCTAAGAACGCGGTCGCCCAGCACGATGCCGCAGCCGATGCCCGTACCCAGTGTGATCAAGGCCATGCTGCGAAAGCCGCGGCCCGAGCCAGCCCAAAATTCGCCAAAGGCGGCCGCGTCGGCATCGTTGGCGATCACGGCCGGCAGGCCGCAGTGCCGGCCAATACCTTCACGAATAGCAAACCCATCCCAGCCTTTTAGATTGACGACTTTGATAATTCGCCCGCCCGGAATATCGAGGATGCCGGGCAATCCCAGGCTGACGCCGGCGACCGCATCGAGGCTCAATCCGGCCGCTTCGATCGTCCCGCGCACCGCGCTGCCTATCCGCTCGGCAGCATCCTCCGGACCGCGTTCCATCTCCGTGGGAATGCTCATCCAAGAGAGCGGCCGGCCAAGGTCATCGACGATGCCGAGCTTGATATTGGTTCCGCCCAGGTCTATTCCGGCATAAAATGGCGGCCGAGCCTCGGCGGCCGGCAAGAAACGACGAACAAGAGACATGACGATTGTGCCTTTCCAGCTTCGTTATATCGGAGCCGGCACGGCGTTGCAATCACTCACCAGGGCACAATACCGATTCTTCGGGGCTACCCGATCGTTATCTTTTCGATCAGCACGCGGGTGTGAAGCTGACGGTGGCCAGTGCGACGTCGGTAGTTTTTGCGCCGACGGAACTTCTGGACAACCAGCTTTGGCCCCTGCACGACGGATACCACTTTGGCGGTGACTACGGCCGCAGGCAACGCTGGACGGCCGATCTTCAGGCCGGAATCGTCGCGAAAGGCCAGCACCCGCTCGAACTTAATTTCTTCGCCGGCCTCGAGATCGCGAAAATCGATGTCGAGCTCCTGGCCCTCTTCCACCTTGAGTTGGCGGCTGCCGTCTTCAATAATTGCGTACATAAGTAATCCTACGTCGATTTCGAGTGTCAAGCCTTATAGTGTACTGCGGCCGGCGGTTCCATACAAGGGGGGCGGAATGAGAAATTTAACGTGGGCAGGAGGCGGCCGATGCATTATAATCCCAACAACAGCGTATCGGCACAACGTAGCCCAAAAAATCAAGGCGACGGAATAAATTCCGTTCTACGAAGCACGAAGAAACCCCCATTTTGAGGAGTATATTATGGATCGGCGAAATTTTTTATCTCGCTCAAAGTCGGCCGGCCTGGGTATCGCCGCCGGGCTGGCGATTTTGCCTAATGCGGCGTCCGTTTTTGGGGCACCCGCCAATGAGAGGCTTTCACTGGCCATCGTGGGGCTGCGAAATCGTGGGCTGGTGCTGGCCACTGCCTTTGCCCAACGGGCTGATTGCCGTATTGCCTACCTGTGCGACGCGGATAGCAGCTTGAAAGATTCACGGACCGATAGCGTGGCGAAGGTGCAGGGAGGCGTTGCCCCGAAATTCGTCCAAGATTTCCGTAAAGCACTGGACGACACGTCCGTCGATGCCGTAGTTATCGCCACGCCCGATCACTGGCATTGCCTGGCGACGATTTGGGCATGTGAGGCCAAGAAAGATGTCTTCGTGACCGCCCCCCTGAGTCACAATCCGTGGGAAGGGCGGCGGGCGGTTGAGGCAGCGAGAAAGCACGAACGAATTGTCGTCGCCGACTTGGCATGCCGTAGTTCCTCCTATGGCGCAAGTGCCAAGAAGTACATCGACTCCGGCAAGCTTGGCAAGATCCACTTCTGCCGTGTTTGTGAGCAGTCCGGCCAGGGCAATTTTCCCGTTTTGCCCGCCGCCGCCGTGCCTGAATGCCTCGATTGGAACACATGGAATGGTCCGGCTCCCCAAACCCCGTATAACGCCAACTGCCAAAACAACTGGCACGGCTACTGGCAATACTCCGGCGGGAACACCGCAGTTGAGGGCATCCATCAGCTTGATCTGGCACGCTGGCTATGCAGTTTGGACTATCCCAAGTCGGTCACCGCGCGAGGTACGCGGTTCGATACGTCCGGGGCGAACGAAACGCCCGACACCATGGTCAGCCTGTTTGAGTTTGACCGTCTGCTGCTGAGCTTCGAGTTGACGCTGACCACGCCTTACATGACGCGGATTTCTCAGGCGGTTCGCAATGGCGACGTGTTTCCCCATTGGCCGCAGTGTGGATCGCGGGTGGAAATCTATGGCAGTGAAGGCATGATGATTGTCGGAGCCCACGGCGCGGGGTGGCAGGTCTTCGCCCGGCCTCGGCACGAGCAAGCGACGCTCGTAGAGCGCGGCTGGGGCAAACCGGTCGATTTGGAGCACCAGCAGAATTTTGTTGATAGCGTCCGCAATCGCAAGCGGTCCAGTGCCGATGTCGAGGAGGCGCATCGAAGTACCCTGCTGGTCCATTACGCCAACATGAGCTATCGTACCGAGGGACAGAAGCTTCAGGTTGATCCGAAGACCGAGGCCGTCGATAGCCCCGAGGCCATGAAACTCTTCCGCCGCTCCTATCGGAAACCCTGGGTGGTGGGGTAGGGAATCTTCCGGTATGGGTCGCAAGAGCCAATAATTGTAGGGTGGGGAGAGCGCAGCGAGCCCCCATACGCACGAAGTTAAGGAATTCACTCGTTTGGGTCTGTGAGAGCCTCAGGCAGGAAACCGCCCGGGGCCACCTCGTTGTTACACACATCGTTTGGACCCCATCCGGCTTGCCGGATGGTGAACAAGGTTGAATGGCTAAATTGGAGAACAAAGACCAACACGACCCCATCCACCTTGGTGGATGGTGAAGGAGGTTGCTTGGCTAGATCGCGAACAAGGGCTAGCTAAACAACCTGATTCACCATCCAGTAAGCTGGATGGGGCCTGGGTTAGATTGCTTTCGTTGCTAGCTGACCAACCTTCTTCACCATCCAGCAAGCTGGATGGGGTCGCTCAAGAACTTGTGTATGGCAACGGAGGCCACCAGGTCCCGAACTCCCTCCGCACGGAAGGCGACAACCTACGAAATCCGCAGGAAGTTTTGCTTGGGACAATGAACCCCAAAATCCTTAACTTCGTGCGTATGGGGGCTCGTTTCACTCTCCCCACCCTACTTCTGCACACAAAACTGGAAGAGCCTTATTCCTTCGCTCTATCTTCGTCCGGCGATATGCGTAAAAATAAGCAGCTTGCGTAAGCTACGCGACATGCGAAGACTTTTCCCTAAATATCGGATTTTCTTAGTATTCGGATTACAACGCGTCGATACCCTCGATCAGGTCAGGAAAACATTACCTGGCTTACGGCATTTACAGTTCTAACTCAGGGTCGGAAGTTTAGGGTATCCAAGGGGGAAATCATGGCGAAGAGAGCTTTCTTTGCGATCGCGTGTCTATTTTTGAGCGTCCACGCCACGGCATGGGGGCAGGGACCAATGCAACAGGGACCAATGCAACAGGGACCAATGATGCCAGGGCCGATGCCTCAGTCGGCGGGCGAAGCGATGGCGACGGGGGATCCGTGTGCTGGGGGAAATCAACCGAGTTGCGCATGTAACCAAGGCATCCCGGAATGGGAGTTCTTTGGCGATTTCCTTTATATTCGGCCGCGGAATGCAAATGTGGCATACGGCGTCGCAGCCGCGCCCGCCGCACCTACTCCGATCCAGATCGCGCAGCCGGGAATTGCCAGCATCGATTTCCACCCGGGATTTCGGGCCGGCTTTGCCAAGACGTTGGATGATTGCAATGCCGTGGTGGCGACCTATTCGCACTACGAGGGTGAGAACCAAGACAGCATTTCGAGTCCGGCGGATAATATCCTGCCCATGGTCTCGCATCCAGTTTATGCCCCCATCCCCTGGTCGCAGGCCGATTCCTTCTATCGCATGCGATTTGATCTCGCCGATGTGGATTTCCGCTGGACCTTTGAGAACCAGAACGATACGCGACTGAGCCTGTTCGCAGGTACGCGGTACGCCGTACTCGATCAGCGGCTGAACGTCGACTTCACGTATCAGGGGGGGGTTGACGCACAGAACGTGCATAGCCAGATCAACTTTGAAGGTGCCGGTCTCCGTGTCGGTTTCGACGGCCAGCGTCGCACCCCGTTTGGACTCATGTTCTACGGCCGCGCGGCGGCCAGCCTCATCGCCGGCACTGCCCGATGCAGCTACACGCAGACGGCAGGCAACACCGGCGAAGGCATCGGTCCCCCGGTCGATACCGGTTATCGTGCCGACCGCGTGGTGCCGATTATCGACGCCGAATTGGGTACCGGAGTGTCGCTGTTGAACGACCGATTACGGATCACGGCCGGCTACTCGTTCAGCGGCTGGTTCAACGTCGTCCGTACCGATCAGTTCATCAAGGGCGTGCAGGGGAACGATTTCACCGGCATGCACGATACGTTGACCTTCGACGGTTTCGTGGGCCGCGTCGAGTTGGATTTCTAAGCAGCGGCCGGGTTGCATCCGGTCTCCTGAATCAACCAAGTGCCGCACGACTCGCCGAGCTGTTCGCAAAGACAGCCCGGCGAGTTCGATTCTTGGACGACTTGACCGTTGTGTTCTGCTGGATTACTGCAAAGGGATAACCACGAAATACACGAAACACACGAAAAAAGACCAAGTAGTCTGACAGGAACATCGACGACAAGAAGATAAAATCCATATCTTTTCCCATCTTCCTGTCATTCATCTTCTTGTCATTCATTCCCAATCCAATGGCCTCCCCTTTCGTGTGTTTCGTGTGTTTCGTGGTCCTGTGTGTTTCGTGGTGTGTTTCGTGGTCCCCTGTTTCGTGGGGGGGCGAGAAGGCGATGAGACCATCCCGCTATCGGATTAGGCCATTTCAGCGGTTTTGATAAGGATTGACGGCAAGGGTGCTGATTTCGCTGCCCCGCGCTACTCGCGCACCGCCCTCGTTGTTACCCACATCGTTTGGACCCCATCCGGCTTGCCGGATGGTGAACAAGGTTGAATGGCTAAAACGGAGAGCAAAGACCAACACGACCCCATCCAGCAAGCTGGATGGGGTCGCTCAAGGACTTGTGTGTAACAACGATCGCACCACCCCGGCCGATACCCCACGGTTTCTATTCTGGACGGGGAATCGGCGTATCAACTGGTAGGTTGTGAGTCGTTTTGGTAGGATGAGAAGACTGCTGCCACTCGGAATCTATCTGGGCGGAGCCTATCTGGGAGATCCCGAATAAGAGGGAAACACATCATGCGTTGCATCTTGCTGCTGTTGGCACTCTCGTCGTTGTGTCGCGTCATTGTTGCCGACGAGTTGGAGAAGAGTTTCGCCTCGCCGTCCGAGGGGACGCGGCCGCGATGCTACTGGTATTGGATGGACGGCCACATCACGAAGGAAGGCATCACGCAAGATCTCGAGGCGATGCGGCGAGTGGGGATCGGCGAGGGGTACATCGGCGTTATCAGTGGCATGAGCGGCAAACCCGCCGCCGGCGGGTCGAAGGCCCTGACGGACTCGTGGTGGGGCTTCATCGAGCACGCAGTGCGTGAAGGCGGCCGCCTGGGGGTGGACATCGGAATGTTCAACTCGCCCGGTTGGAGCCAATCCGGCGGTCCGTGGGTGAAACCCGATCAGGCGATGCGCTATGTCGTGCTACCGGAGTTGCGGCTGAACGGACCGCAGCACTTCAAGGGCAAACTGCCCTCGCCACCGGGCAACTTTCAGGATATCGCCGTGCTTGCATTTCCGACACCGGCAGGGGACGGCGAGTGCGCGAAGGAAACATCGCGCACGCCCACGTCCGTCACGTTCGTGATGCCCTCATCCTTTACGGCGCGGAGCCTGAGCGTGCAGCCGCTCCAGGCCATGAACGTCACGGCCGAGTTGCAGGCGTCGGACGACGGCAAGCAATACCGGAGGGTGAAGGCGTTCAAGATCGACCGGCACAACCTCACACTCAACGTCGGCCCCGTGCCTTTGGCACCCGTGGTGGTCGCATTTCCGGCCACCACGGCAAAGGTTTTCCAGTTAAAATTCTCGGGCGGCTGCAAACTCGGCGAGGTCCGGCTTTCGTCTGCGGCACGCACCGAGGCATTCGCCGAGAAGTCGCTGTTGAAAGTCTTCCAGGATCCGGTTCCGCCGTTTGATTTCTACACGTGGCCGGTGCAGGCGGAACCGGAGACCGCGGACTTGACGATCAAACCGCAGACGGTGCGCGATCTGAGCAAGTTGATGGCGGCGGACGGCACGCTTGAGTGGAATGTCCCGGCGGGCGAATGGATCGTGCTGCGCACGGCCATGACGCCCACCGGCACGAAGAACAGCCCGGCACCGCCGGAAGCGACCGGGTTGGAAGTGGACAAGATGAACCGCGTCGCGCTGAAATCGCACTTCGACGCCTATATCGGCGACCTGTTGAATCGGATACCGGCCGCGGAACGAAAGGCTTGGAAACATGTCGTGGCCGATAGCTACGAGATGGGGCCGCAGAACTGGACCGACGGCTTTGCGGCGTTGTTCCGCGAGCACTATGCCTACGACCCGTTGCCCTTCATGCCGGTGCTGACCGGCCGCGTGGTTGGCAGCGCCGACCAGTCGGACCGGTTCCTGTGGGATCTGCGCCGGCTGGTGGCTGATCGCGTGGCCGAGGATTATGTCGGCGGGCTGCGCGACCTGTGCCGCGAGCATGGTTTGAAGATGTGGCTCGAAAACTATGGGCATTGGGGTTTCCCGAGCGAGTTTTTGAAATATGGCGGCTCGTGCGACGAGATCGGGGGCGAGTTCTGGGTCAACGGCGACCTTAGCGGCGTCGAACTGCGCGACGCGGCGTCGGCAGCGCACATTTACGGAATGCCTGTGGTGTGGGCTGAGGCATTCACTGGCGGCCCGGCGTTTGTGAACACGCCCCGCGATTTGAAGGCGCGTGGCGACTGGGCGTTCTGCGAGGGGATCAACCAATTCGTGCTGCATGTCTACATCCACCAGCCGCGCTCCGACCAGAAGCCGGGCATCAACGCCTGGTTCGGCACGGAGTTCAATCGCAACAACACGTGGTTTGAGTACTCCAAGGCGTGGATTGATTACTTGCGCCGATGCAGTGTGATGCTGCAATCCGGCAGGCATGTGGCCGACGTGGCATACTTCATTACCGAAGACGCGCCGAAGATGGCCGGCATCCGCAAACCGGAGCTGCCCGCGGGTTATGACTACGATTACATCAATGCGGACGTCATCGAGAACCGGATGACCGTAGAGAACGGCCGCTTCGTGCTGCCAAGCGGGATGAGCTACAAGTTGCTGGTACTGCCGGAGTCGGCGACGATGCGGCCGGCACTGCTGAAGAAGATCGGGCAACTGGTGGCCGCCGGTGGTACGGTGCTTGGCCCGGCACCGCAGCGTTCGCCCAGCCTGCAAAACTTCCCGGCCTGCGACACCGAGGTAAAAAACCTTGCCGCCGGGATCTGGAACGGGCCGCGCGTGATGACGGGCATCGATCTCAGGGAGGCGTTCCGTCGCTTGCAGGTGCCGGTGGATGTGGTTGGTCCCGTGGACATTCTCTGGAAACACCGTCAGGACGGCGAAACGGACATCTATTTCCTCTCGAACCAGCGGGCCCAGCAGCGCGACGAGGCGATATCGTTTCGCGTAACCGGCCGCGAGCCCGAGTTGTGGTGGCCGGATACGGGAAAGATCGAGGCGGCACCGTACACCGTGAAAGATGGGCGGACGATCGTGCCTTTGCACTTCGATCCCGCCGGCTCCGTGTTTGTCGTTTTCCGAAAGAGCAAGTCGGACCTAGCAAGCCGGAAGCTGGAACTGGGCGAGGCGATCGAGATGACTGGGCCGTGGCAGATCACGTTCCCAGGGAAAACCGTGACGTTCGGCAAGCTGACCTCCTGGTCCGAGCATCCCGATCCGGCGATCAAGTACTTTTCCGGCGCGGCAACCTACCGCGCCGAGTTCCAAGTATCCGACCTAAAAGCAGCCACCGTTCTCGATCTGGGAACGGTTCACGCCATCGCCAAGGTGCGCGTCAACGGTCACGAGGTGGCAACCGTTTGGAAGCAGCCTTACACCGTGGACATCAGTGCCGTGGTGAAGTCGGGCGGAAACACGTTGGAAGTCGAAGTGGTCAACGCGTGGTTGAACCGGCTTATTGGCGACGAGCAACGCGGTGCCAACCGTACGACGTATACGACCCTGAAGAATTGGAACGGGCGAACCCGGCTACAGCCGGCAGGTCTGCTCGGCCCGGTGACCGTGCGCACGGGTGCCTGGGTGGAAGTGAAGTCCCCTCGGTAGACGGCACAAGGTTCAGTCGCGTAGGAAAATCGGATCTGAGAGACTATCCGAAAACTCCCTTCTCCCTTCGGGAGAGTGGCAGGGGGTGAGGGCTTTTCGGTAGCCTCTGGCACGCGAACGCGAGATAGGTACTGGTGAGGCAGCCTTCCCGCGGAGCGATGCTACCAGCCGGCATCATTCTTCTTCGGCGCTCGGTAATGCACGCCCTGGACCTTCAGCCGTTCAAGCTGTGTCTGGATACGGCGTTTGAAATCGTCCCAGTTCTTCTGCTTGGGATCAGTCCACGTCAGCTCGGCAATGGCACATGCCCGCGGGTAGGCCATATACTGCACCTGCGCGTAGTTCGGGAAGAACTCGCTCCACAGGTTGCCACCGGCCCCGAGGATGTGCTTGGCCTTCTCGGCCGGTAGTCCCGACGGCAGTGGGTCGTAGCGGTAAACCTGTGCCAGCGGTAAAAATCCGCCAATGGCGCGGGGTTCGCCGTACTTTGCCTGATTGTAGTCGAGGTAGCAATGGCTAGTGGGCGTCATGATGACGTCGTGGCCGGCTTTGGCCGCGATCACTCCGCCCTCAATGCCGCGCCAGCTCATCACCGTGGCTTTGGGTGCCAAGCCGCCTTCGAGGATCTCGTCCCAGCCGATCATCGTGCGCCCCTGAGCATTGATGAACCGTTCCATCCGCTTGACAAAATAGCTTTGCAGCTCGTGTTCATTCTTGAGGCCCTCCTGCTTGATGCGGGCCTTGCATTTCGGGCACCGCGTCCAGTTGCCCTTGTCAACTTCGTCGGCCCCGATGTGAATGTATTTGCCCGGGAAGAGGCCGATCACTTCACTCAGCACGTTTTGCAGGAAGGTGAAGGCCGCATCGTTTCCAGGGCAATAAATGCCCATTGGCCCGGAATCGCGGTTGTAGGATCCGCCGAAACAACTATACTCGGGATACGCCGACAGTGCTGCTCCTGAGTGCCCTGGCATCTCGATCTCCGGCACGATGGTCACATAGCGGGCCTTCGCGTAAGCGACGAGTTCCCGGATGTCGTCCTGTGTGTAGAAGCCTCCGTAGCGGCCGTCTTTCCCGTAGGCGTTACCGTCCTTCGCCGCGAATCCGAAGCCAATCGATTTCCGCCACCCACCGACCTCGGCCAGTTTGGGATACCGCTTGATCTCCACCCGCCAGCCCTGATCGTCCGTGAAGTGGATTTGCAGGGTATTCAACTTGTGCTGCGCCATGAGGTCGATGAAGTCCTTGAGTTCCTCCTTGCTAAAGAAGTGCCTCGCCACGTCGAGCAACAACCCGCGCCAAACAAACCGCGGCTGGTCGTTGATCCGTACGGAGGGGATTTCCCAGGCGACCGGCTCTTGGACCTTTGTTGTGCTGAACACCTGCGGCGGCAGTAGTTGGAGCAGGGTCTGCGTACCGTAGAACATCCCCGCCGCACCGCCCCCGGTGATGAGGGCGCCATCCGGCGCAACATCGAGTTGGTAGCCCTCATGACCGAGTGCGGCGTTAGCGCCGCCCGTTGTGAGGCGGATCGAGCCTGGTTTCTTACCTAGACTGTCGGACGCCAATACCTTGAGATCCATACCGGTACTGGCCCGAATCCGTTGGGCCAACAGCTTGGCGATGCTCGTCGCGTCCGGCGAGTCTTTGTCCACGAGGATGGCCGTATCTTGCTGGATTACGAATTGGCCAGGCCTACTCTGCACTTCCCGCGGCTGCGGCACGAGGGCGATTGCGGCAACCGTTTCGGCGGCTGGGACCATTCTGCCCAGGACGAAGAACAGCATCCAATGCACGGTCAGTAAACGGGTAACCAGTTTCTTCACGGGTTCACCTCTCTTCTCGGGAAATGGGTTAAGGTTGATCGCGGTATTAGCCATGGACAAATTTTGGTTCATATTCTAATTCCAATGGAGCTTTCCGTCTCCGTGAATGTGAGCCCTACTGTGGCGCGGCCAGGGTGGCTTCAAAGGTCATCGTCGAGTTCTTCCGGCGGACCTTGATTTTCACCCGGTCGGCGGCGGCATACTTCTGCAAGGCGTCGTCAAAATCATCCCCGATGCCGATGTAATGCTTGCCGAACTTCACGATCACGTCACCACCCCGCAAGCCGCACCGCTCGGCAGGACTGCCGGCGATCACGGCGCCGATCGGATAGCCCGCTTCCTCACGGGTAAAATCGGGGATACAGCCGAAGAATGGCTGCGGCATGTCGCCAGCCCGCCGCTGCATCGGCACGGCCACGAAGTCGGGCCGTTGCGGTGCGTCGGCCAGAGCCACCGTCATGTCGAGTACGTAATTGGCAATCCGCCACATTCCAGAAATATTCACGCCGGAGAAGGTGTCGGTGGGACGGTGATAGTCGGGATGCTTTCCCGTAAAGAAGTGGAGGTTTGGGATCCGCTTCGCGTAGAACGACGCCTGGTCGCTGCGTCCGGAAGCTCCCGCAACCTTCGTGAGATGGAAGCCATACAGACGATTAGCCTGGTCCAAAAGCCCGCTGAAGCCCGTGCCGGTGCCTACGCTGTTGACCGTCAGGGCATCCTCGCGGAGCCGGCCAACCATGTCGAGGTTGATCATGGCGACGGTCTCGCTCATGGGCACGACGGGATCGTTCACATAGTGGCTGCTGCCCCAAAAGCCCCATTCCTCGCCCGTGAAAAGGATAAATACTACCGTGCGGCGAAGCTTCCGCGGCCGTTGAGCCAAAGCCCGGGCAACCTCAAGCACCACGGCCACGCCCGAGGCGTTGTCGTCGGCCCCAGGGTAGATTGCCCCGCGCTTGGAAGGGAGCGTGCTGCGGGAACCGTAACCCAGGTGATCGTAGTGGGCACCCAACACGATCACTTCATTGGCCAGCGGTCCTTCGCCGGGAAGGACGGCCGCGACATTCTTCACTTCACAGGGAACGTGCCGCACGTCGGTCTCGCCCTGAATCCGCCAGCCCTTCAATTCGCGGCTGGCCGGCTTGAGCGTGCGATCGATCTCCTCTTCGATCTTACCCAGTGCCGGTTCGTTCAGATCGCGGAGCATGTTGTCGATTACGGCCTGACGAAAATTGATCACCGCTACGTCCGGGCGAGTGAACGTGGTGCCTGCGACGTGGAACGACAGCAGCGCGTCGTCTTTGCCGCGTCGGCGGCGGACTTCGGCCTGATCGCTGCAAAAAATCACTGCGGCCGCGCCGTGCTCGCAAGCGTTGGACACCTTGTGGCGGAAAGACGTACAGGCGGTTTCTTTGATGGGTGCCGATTCCTTGTCGTCCACCGCATCACGCGGTTGGTGGCGGAGCATGATGGTGGCCTTGCCGGCGACGTCTACCTCGGCAAAGTCGTCGTAGTTGGCCTTGCTGCGGACCGTGATTCCGTAGCCGGCGAAGGCCAAGGGCAGGTCGAATTTACCGTTCCCGCTGATTGCCAAGGGCGTGTAATCTTTGCCCAGAACCAGTTCGATCCTCCGCGGCTTACCGTTCTTGCCCATGGGGGGACCGACCAGGGCCATGGAATTGTTCGGGCCCAAATCGGCGTCGATGGCGACCTTGAATTTCTGAAAAGGGCTGCCGCTCCAAAGATCGGTCTTCATGCCGTAGCGATTGAGCTGGCGGAGCTGATCGGCAATGTAATCGGCTGCCAAGTCAATTCCCTTGGTTCCGAATCCTCGACCTTCCAACTTGTCCGAAGAGAGGTAGAAGGTAGTTGCGGCCAATCGCTGCTCGCCGGCCGCGACCTCCTCACCACCACCAAAGACCAGACGCAACCCGACTGCGCCTAGGAAGATCGGTGCTAGGGAGGCCAAGAAGATAAAGCGACCCTTCCCGCGTAAAACTGAATACCCGGAAGCATACAGCATGGCCATGGTAATCCGCTTGCAGATTTCCAGACGGCCTGGGAAGGCCGTCCTACGACCTTAACTATTTCGCTTTCATGAACGTGTGATTAAAAACACGTTCTACCTGTTCAAATTTCGCAGATCGGCTGCCTGACGGCGAAACTTATCGACATGGCGAAGATAGTTGGCCTTCCGCGGCTTACTGCTGATCGTGCTGGCCAGATTCTCGTACTTGTCGGCCAATGCCAGTTTTACCTGGGCCAAATTTTCGCGATCTTGCTTCAGAGTCATGAGGTTCCTCATCCAATTTTGTGACAAACCGTCGATTCTACAATAAATCCTATCGGTTGGCAAGAAGGCCTGCCTCAAGTGCCTGTCTCAAAAACCACTCGATATAGTGGCCATGCAATAGCCGTCAGGATCATTTTTCTCGTAAAATGGAATTCATTCCGTTCGGCGAGGGTCGAGCTAAGGATCGGCGCATAAATAACTTTCGTGTTTTGCCCACTCGCCGAGCGGGGGCGGACGGCACACGGAGTGTGCCTGCTACTTTTCTTGAGACACTTATTGATGCGCCGATCCTAACCGTGGTAAAAGAGCCGATTCCGTACCGAAAACCCTCACCCCCTGCCCCTCTCCCAAAGGGAGAGGGGAGTTTTCGGATAGCCTCTTACCGCTGTTCCAGATCCGTTCGCGTAATGCACCATTCGATGCTTGTCCCACCCTACGGCTCCACCAGAAAATATCGGGCCAGACTCGCGCTGGAGGTATCGATAATTCGCAGACCACGCCCGGAAATGCGCCGTACCACGTCGCCCGGTAACTTGCCCGAATAGTCCGCCTGAGACAAATCGACCGGCCGCGTGCTGACCAAGACGATCTCGGTGCCAGGCTCGATCTGGCTGACGGCTTGATGCAACAACTCCGGCACTTGGTCGCATGATTGGGCATCGACCAAGGCCAGCCGCTCCATCAGGTCTTGAAGCAAGGCACTGGAGCCGTGGCCGCCGGTAACTCGCGGCTCGGGATCGGCAGCCACCAGAAACACGTCGCTGCTTCCCCTGCGGCAAAGCTCGGCGGCCAACGTGGCGGCAAAACTCACGGCCAACTCGACGTTCTCCGCGTGGGTCGCGTCCGGAACCTTCGGCTGCCAGAGATCCAGCACGATCACGGCGTCGCGGCTGTGCGGCTGCTCGAACTGACGGACCATGACCCCGCCGGCCCGGGCGGAAGTCCGCCAATGGATCCAGCGGCGGCTGTCGCCTCGCTGCCAGGGCCGAAGCCCGTAGAAATCGCCGTCAATGCCCGGACGATGTTCGCGGCGCTCGTTGCCGGCAAACGACTCGTGACGCAGCGCATTCCAACTCTGGGTCAGTCGCCCCAGCCGCGGCAACACCGTCAATTGGGCCGATGTGCTGCAATTCATCGAGTAGCGGAACAAACCGAAGGGAAATCGCGTCGATAGCCGCATCGGACCGAGGCGGTATCGGCCGCGTTGCGTCAACCGCCCGCGATAATCGCCTTTGCTGGTCTGCCGGGCAGGGACATACGGAAAGAGCACGCTGGCCTCGCTGACGAGTCCATTGCGTTTGGCTTCCCGCCCACCCGTTAGGAGACGAATGGGTTCTTCGAGAACCAGAATCCAACTCCCCACTCTCCGCCGAGTATTCGATATCGCCAGTTGGACGATGAGCAAATCGCCCGCACAGATAGCTCGCGGCAGACGTCTCTGCACGACGAGGCCGCGAAGCGTGAATAGGGCCAAATGGCGGCTCAGCAGCAGCGGGCCGGCAAGCATGCTGCTAAGAATCAGCAGCAAATTCACGTCGTTGACCAGGGCACCGCCGAAGATCAAGGCAAAGATGATGAGGTATTGCCACCCCTCGCGTGTGATCGCAGTCCAACGACGCGTTTTCATGGCACGAACCCTACGAAGGCACCGGCACTTCCTCAACCAGACGCTCGATGAGCGACTCCACCGCCTGACGTTGGCCGCCGTGTAGATACCCCTTGGGGATCACACGATGGGCAAGCACCGGCACGGCCAGATTTTTGATGTCGTCGGGCACGACGTAGTTGCGCCCCGCGATCAAGGCCGCCGATTGGGCCCCGCGGTACAGGGCCAGAGCACCCCGAGTGCTTGCCCCCACATGGAGTTCCTCGCACTTCCGCGTGGTCAAGACGATGTCCAATAAGTAGCTGTTCAACGCCGCATCGACCTCGACGCGGCGAACCGCCTCCTGAAGCTCAACCACTTGCCGGCCATCGAGTGCTGCTTGCAGGGAATCGACCGGTTCCCCTTCCCGATGGCTCGTCAGAACCTGCAATTCGACTTCCCGCGACGGATAGCCCATGGGAATCCGCAAAAGAAAGCGGTCGAGCTGGCTTTCCGGCAACGGGTAGGTGCCTTCAAACTCGACGGGATTCTGCGTGGCGATGACCATGAACGGCCGGGGGAGTGGGTGGGTTTGCCCGTCAACCGACACCTGCCGCTCGCTCATCGCCTCCAGCAATGCGCTTTGCGTCCGAGGCGTCGCACGGTTGATTTCGTCAGCCAGGATGATGTTGGCGAAAATCGGCCCTGGACTGAAGGCAAACTGCCGCGACTCGGTGCTGTAAATGCTACTGCCCGTGATATCGCCCGGCAGCAAGTCGGGCGTGAACTGAATGCGGCGGAATTCGCTCGCCAAGCTGCGGGCAACGGCCTTCCCCACCAGCGTTTTTCCCACGCCGGGAACGTCCTCCAGGAGGACATGCTCACCCGCCAAAAGGGCTACTGTCGTCAGCCGGACGACCTCGCTTTGGCCTAAAACCACGCGGCTGATGTTCTCGCGCAGTTTAGCAATGAGCGGTTGGATTGAATTCATGGATAACGGTTCCGATGGTTTCATGACATTCTAATGGCTGGCCCAGATCATGGCGAGTAGCCCAGTTTCGTAGTGCGGGATTTAGGATCAGCGCATCAATAAGTGTCGCAAGAAAAGTAGCAGGCACACTCCGTGTGCCGTCCGCCCCCGCTCGGCGAGGGGGCAAAACACGACAGTTATTGATGCGACGATCCTTAGCGGTCACTCTAGCACCACCTTATGTTCCGCCCCCGGCGTGTCACGAACATAGCGCGGCACGGCGTAGCCCGGCAGCCGGGCGCGAAGTTGGAAAATCAATTCGCGGCCGCGCTCTTCGGGCACGACGAAATGCGCGGCCCCGGCCACGCGGTCGAGTTGGTGTAGGTAATAAGGCATCACCCGCAGATCGACCAACCGGCCGAAAAGCTCAGTCAGTACCTCGGCATCATCGTTGATCCCACGCATCAACACGGCCTGATTCAGAACCGGCACGCCGGCATCCACCAGCCGACCAAAAGCCGCAGCCACGTCCGCGTCGATCTCGGCGGGGTGGTTGCAGTGGACAACCACGAAGGTTGCCAGCCGCGTACCGCGTAGCCAGGCCAGAAGTTCATCGTTCACCCGCTGTGGAATCACAATCGGCAGGCGCGTGTGGATCCTCAGCCGGCGAAGGTGGGGGATTTCTGAAAGCTGCTGGGCGATTTCTGCCAAGCGGCAATCGTGGGTCGTCAGGGGGTCGCCACCGCTGAGAATGACCTCCTCGATCGACGTTTCTGCAGCGATTTGCTTAAAAACCCCATGCCAGGTGCGCCCTGACAGTGTCTGAACGTAGGGAAAATGCCGCCGAAAACAAAAACGGCAGTGGACGGCACAAGCCCCACTTGCTACGATTAAGAGCCTGCCCTTATACTTTCCCAGTAGCCCAGGCGTGCGAACAATTCCTGCCTCGTGCAGCGGATCGTGTACAAATTGGGGCGCATTGGCCATTTCCGCCTTTCGGGGTAGGACTTGGGCCAACAACGGATCGTTAGGGTCGCCAGGACGAATCCGGGCTAGGTAGGGCTGCGGTACCAGCACGCGAAAGGCGGTCGTGGATCGAGCAGCCTCGGCCGCCAATTCCTCCGGCAGCCCGAGCCGGCGACAGAGTTCAACCGGATCGCGGATTGCCTGGGCGAGGAGGGTTCGCCAGTCCTCGCCCGCCGCTACGGCGTCCGTGGAGTGGCCTGTTTCGAGTGTAATAGCAGAAGTTCCCATAGAGGCCAATCGTAGCATACCCAGGGCATCCCAGAAAGTGAAACGTGTTATTTCGCAGGCGGGACGCCTACAGCCAATCGTAACCTACCAATCATATCTCAGGAAGTGAAACGGAAAATCTGACGTGGGCAGCATCAACACGAGCGATTTCAAAAAGGGCCTAAAGGTCCAACTCGACGGCGACCCCTACTTGATGGTCGAGTGCAATTTTGTGAAACCGGGTAAAGGGCAGGCATTGTACAAGTGCCGCTTGAAGCACCTGATCCGCGGCACGACCATCGACCGCACCTGGAAGAGCGGCGATTCCATTGAGTCGGCCGATGTCGAAGAAATCAATGCGCAGTATCTCTACCGCCAAGGCGACAAGTTCGTCTTCATGGACAACGAAAGCTACGAGCAGTACGAGTTGACTGCCGACCAGGTGGGCGACACATGGAGGTATGTCAAAGAGTCCATGGTCTGCAGCATGGTGCTCTATAACGGCAATCCGATTACCGTCACCCCCCCGAACCACGTGGTTTTGAAGATCGAGTATTGCGAGCCTGCCGCCCGCGGTAACACGACCAACAACGTGACCAAGCCTTGCAAGGTGGAGACTGGTGCCGAATTCCAGTGCCCGGTGTTCGTCAATATCGGCGACCTGATCAAGATCGACACCCGCACCGGCGAGTATCTGGAACGGGCGAAGGAGTAGCAGTACGACTCAGCCCGACTTCCTTCCCACCGCTTCCTGGCAGAACATCCGCCTCAGGGCCGGCCTGCTGCGGCAGCTTCGCGAGTTCTTTCACGGCCGCGGTTTTCTCGAGGTGGAAACGCCGATCCTCTCGACCGATACGGTCGTGGATCGGCACCTCGATCCGTTTTCGCTCCATGTCGGCTCAACGAGCGGGATGCCGCAAACCTTTTGGCTGCAAACCTCACCGGAATTCGCCATGAAGCGGCTCCTGGCAGCCGGGGCCGAGGCTATCTATCAGGTCAGCCGCGTCTTTCGCCAGGAGGAGCAAGGTTCGCTGCACAACCCGGAGTTCACGCTGGTCGAGTGGTATCGCACGGGCGATGATTTCCGCGCTGGCATGCAATTAACGAGCGACCTATGCGAGACGCTCCTCGGGCGCGGACCGGCCGAGTTGCTGAGCTATGCCGAGGCATTTCAGCACTACGTCAGCTTGGACCCACATACTGCGAGCTTGGAAACATTGATTGCCGCCGCACGACAGTGCGACTCGCCACCTCCGGAAAGCATGGCGAAGGGGGACCGCGACGGTTGGCTCGATTGGCTCTTGACCGAGCGGGTGCAGGTTCATCTGGGCGTTGAGCGGCCGGTGCTGCTTTACGATTTTCCTGCCAGCCAGGCGGCCTTGGCCCAGATACGTCCCGGCGAGCCGCCGCTGGCCGAGCGGTTTGAGCTTTACGCTTCCGGCTGGGAGTTGGCCAACGGCTATCACGAACTGTTGGACGCCGGCGAACTGCGTCGTCGCAACGCCTTGGCGAACATCCTCCGCCGCGGTGATGGCAAAGCCGTCCTGCCCGAGGAAAGCCGCCTGCTCGCGGCGATGGAGCGCGGCCTACCGCCGGCGGTGGGCTGTGCCTTGGGGTTTGACCGGCTGGTGATGCTGGCCGCCGGGGCCAAGTCGATCGATGAGGTGATCGCCTTCCCCTGGGATCGGGCCTGATTGCGAACCGTTCGAGATCGCATGTATAATTCTGGGTAGCAGGCACACATTCCCAGCACCAACGGTGCGCCCCATGCCAGCCCAGGCCAACGGCCTCGTTGTTCCACACAAGGCGGCATGGATTTCCCCGTCCCGAGGGACGAATGAGAATAGCCCAGCACGCCAATCCCAACTTTGCATCGCCCTGGGCCTCACCCGCGCGAGGCACGATTCACTAAATACTCTGTCAAGGCCCGATCAAACTGCATGCTGGTGTCCAGCGGCACGTAGTCGATTCGGGCCTGCGAACACTCGCGACGATAGAGGGTACGAAAGGACTCGATCTCGGCGAGATAATCCTGCAGAAAGGCGTCGGCATCCAACGACAGCCGGCGATGGTTTTCGGGATCTTCCAGCTCGACCATGCCGCGAAAAGGAAACTGCACCTCGGCCTCGTCCAGCACGTGGAAAAGGATCACGTCGTGCCCGCCATGCCGCAAGCGATACAAGGCTTCAAGCACCGCCGTCGGCTCGGTCAATAGGTCGGAGAAAATCATGATCAGGCTGGCATGACGGAGCATGGCCGCCACTTGCACAATGCTCTGGGCGATGTCGGTCTCGCCTTCCGGCTTGAGGTTGGCCAGCAGCGAAAGTATGTCGCCTAAGTGGCTGCGGCGAGTCTTGGGCTTCAGGCAACTGCGGATTTTCGTGTCGAAAGTGATCAGTCCCACCGGATCCTGCTGATGGATCATCAAATAACAGAGCGCGGCCGCTAAACAGATCGAGTAGTCAAACTTGGTCATCTCCTGCTGGTAGGTATAGCCCATCGAGCGGCTAAGATCCATCATCATGTAGCCGGTGATGTTGGTCTCAGCCTCGAACTTTTTGACGTAATACTTGTCGGTCTTGGCATAGATCAGCCAGTCGATATCCTTGGGATCGTCGCCCGGTGTGTATTTCCGGTGCTCGCTGAACTCGACGGAAAAGCCATGGAAAGGGCTGGCGTGCAGGCCGTGTAGGAACCCCTTCACGATGAACTGCGCGCGAAGATCCAGCCGCTTAATCTGGCGGACGATTTCAGGCTTCAGGTATTGCTCGGCGGAAGGCATGGGGGGGAAGGGAGGAGCTAGGAGTTAGGAGTTAGGAGTTAGGAGTTAGGAGTTAGGAGTTAGGAGCTGGGAGCTGGGAGCTGGGAGCTGGGAGCTGGGAGCTGGGAGCTAGGAGCTGGGAGCTGGGAGCTGGGAGGGAAGGCGTTGAAGAAAAGATGGCAGTAAAGAGAATTGTGGAAGGGAATGTTTCTTTCCTCATTCTAACTTCTAACTTCTAACTTCTAACTCCTAACTCCTAACTCCTAACTCCTAACTCCTATTTCTCATACTTCGGAATCACTGGCGGCGGCGTCTCGCGCACGAGTCGGGCAATTAAGTCCTCGGTGTTCATTCCTTCGGCCTGGGCCTGAAAGTTCGTGGCGATGCGATGTCGCAAAACGGGTACGGCGATCTTCTGCACGTCTTCGATGGCGACGGAAAACCGGCCTTCCATGGCGGCGAGTGCCTTGCCGCCCTGAATCAGGAATTGCCCGGCACGAGGGCCTGCGCCCCAGTCAACCAGGTTCTGAACAAACTTCGGCGCCGAGGCGTCCTTCGGCCGTGTGGATCGAACCAGCCGGGCCACGTATTGCACGATGTACTCGCTCACCGCCACCTTGCCTACCAAGCCTTGCAGGTTCACGATTGCTTTGCCCGAGAGAATTTTGCGGACCTCGACCTTCTCGCCGCGGGTTGTCTGGGCAAGGATTCGCTCTTCCTCCTCTGCGGTGGGGTAGTCCACCTTGATGTTGAACATGAAGCGGTCCAGTTGGGCCTCGGGAAGCGGATAGGTGCCTTCCTGTTCGATCGGGTTCTGCGTGGCGATGGTGAAAAACGGCTCGGGCAAGGAGTACGTCGTCTGGCCTACGGTGACCTCGCGCTCCTGCATGGCCTGGAGCAGGGCCGCCTGGGTTTTGGGCGGTGTGCGGTTGATTTCGTCCGCCAGCAAGATGCTGGTGAAGATTGGCCCCTCGACAAAACGGAACTCCCGCCGGCCCTTGTCGTCTTCCTCCAGAACATTCGTGCCGGTAATGTCCGACGGCATAAGGTCGGGGGTAAACTGAATCCGCTTGAAAGGAATGTCCAGAATCCGTGCCAGAGTACTCACCATCAAGGTCTTGGCCAGACCCGGCACGCCGACCAGCAGGCAGTGGCCGCGAGTGAAAATGGCCGCGAAGATCTGCTCGATCACCTCGTCCTGGCCGACAATCACCTTCTGCAATTCTTCCTGCATCAGCTTGCGGTACTGACTGAACTCCTGGAGAACATCGCCCAAACTGCGAGTCTTGGCCGCAGGTGCGGACGCAGTCTGGGGAGCAGGCGAGGGTGTGGCGGGGGTTGGTGTGGAAGTTGCCAATGAAAATCCTTTATAATGTATTTCTGAATTGTAGCCCATTCTACTATACTTGGGATCTACTCGTGACCCACTTTTCCGCTGCCGAGACAAAAAATGAAAACTCCCATTCTCACCCTCCTGATCTTCGGGCTGCTGTTGGCATCAACTGTAACGGTTGTCGGGGCTGATTTGTCGCCGGACGATGTTCGCAACGCCATGAACCTTGGCATCCGGTATCTTAAAACGTCTCAAAATCCCAACGGGACCTGGTCGGAATATAGCGGGCAGACGGGGGGAATCACCGCCCTTTGCACGCTGGCCCTGCTTAACGCTGGCGAAGGTCCGCAGGAACCGCAGGTCAAAAAGGCACTCGATTACCTCCGCAAACTGCGTCCCACAACAACCTATGTCGTCTCTCTGCAAACCATGGTCCTTTGCCGCGGAACCCCTGTCGATGACCAACTCGTCATCGGCCGCAACGTCCAGTGGCTCGAAGATGCCCAGCTCAAAAGTGGTCCAGCCGACCGCAAAGGCGGCTGGTCGTACGGTATGGTGCCCACCGAGCGGTCGGTGCCGGGCGACGCTTCCAATAGCCAGTTTGCCCTCTTGGCCCTCTATGAGGCCGCTCGCGTGGCCGAAACCGGCCAGATCAGCCTCACCATCCGCCGTGAGACCTGGGAACGCGTCCGCACCTATTGGATCAACAACCAGATTGAGAATTCGTCAAATGGGGATAACATCGGCTCTTGGGGCTACTACAAACCGATGAACGGGACCGGCAGCATGACTTGTGCAGGTATTGTCTCGCTGGTGATTGCCGGCGACGTACTCCACGAGCCGGACGCCCGAGTGACCGGTAACCAGATTGACGGTTGCTATCGGGCACCTTCGGAAGACCAGGACCGGATCGACAAAGGGATCGACTGGCTACGACGGCACTTCACCGTCCAGGCCAATCCGCCAACCACGACCACCACGACCTTCGGCAGTCGCCTCTGGCATTATTATTACCTCTACGGGCTGGAACGTGCCGGCCGACTCACCGCGCGGCGCAAAATCGGCGAATACGATTGGTATCGCGAGGGGGCCAGATATCTGGTCCAAACCATCGGCACCGTCGTCTCGCGAAGTTCATGGAAAGGGAGCGGCCACGCCGAAGACAACGAAGACATCGCCACCAGCTTGGCCTTGCTCTTCCTCTCCAAGGGACGTTGGCCCGTGCTCATGGCCAAGGTGCAATATCGCTCGCAAGCCCAACCACAGGGTCGGGACATCGGTTGGAATCGCCACCGCAGCGACGTCGGCAACCTGACGATCTACGTCGAGTCGCAATGGCGGCGGGAACTGACCTGGCAGGTAATCGATCTGAGTAGGGCCTCGGTTGACGACCTCTTGCAGGTCCCCGTATTGTTCTTCTCCGGCGGCGGCAATCCGTTGCCGGAGAGTGAAGAAGGCCGCGAGAAGTTGGCCGCCAACCTTCGCGACTACATCGACCGCGGCGGTTTCATTTTCGCCGACGGCGATAGTTGCTCCAGCGAGTTCGACAAGCCCTTTCGCCAACTCATGGAGCTGGTTTTCCAAAAGCCCGAGTATCGATTCAAGCCGCTCGACGCCTCGCATCCGATCTGGATCGCCGACCAGAAGATCCCGCCCGACCAGGCCCGCTTGCTGCTGGGCATCGACTACGGCTGCCGGACGAGCGTGGTCTATGCTCCCAGCAATCCGCCCGGCGATCCGAAGCCGTCGCTGGCGTGCCTTTGGGAATTGTCGCGCGGCGGGCAGCGGGCTAGCTATAGCCCGGCCGTGCAGGAGAAGATCCAGGGCGGCCTGGCGATCGGCATCAACGTGCTGGCTTATGCCACCAACCGCGAGTTCAAAGAGAAGGATCTCATTCCCGAGACGGTCGTTATCAAAGGGCCTACCGACAAGGTTCAGCGCGGTAAATTTGCCGTCGCCAAGCTCCAGCACCCCGGCGGTTGCGATGCCGCGCCCCGTGCCTTGGCGAACCTGATGGAGCAGGCCAGCCATGACCTGAACATTCGCGTCGAGGCGCATCCCAAGCTCATCGCCATGCAGGATCCGGCCTTGTTCGATTATCCGGTCGTCTTCATGCACGGCCGAAATGTCTTCCGCCTGACCGACGGCGAGCGGCAGGCCCTGCGAGAGTATGTCGAGCGAGGAGGGCTGTTGTTTGCCGACGCGATCTGCGGCAACGAGGCTTTTGCCGAATCGTTCCGCCGTGAGATGGGCCTAATCTTCCCTAAGAACCGATTGGAAAACATCTCACCCCGCGACCCGATCTGGACGAACAAGTATGGCGGTTCCGATCTCACGAGCGTCATGCGTCGCGACCCACAGCCGGACCGGCCGGGCGAGCCGTTGAAGTCCACTCTGCGGCGCGTTCCGCTCGAGCTGAAAGGCGTTCGTTTTGGTGACCGTTATGGGGTGATTTTCTCGGAATTTGATTTGAGCTGTGCCCTAGAGAAGCACGATTCGATGGAATGTCGCGGCTACACTCGCACGGATGCCGCTAGAATCGGCCTGAATGTGCTTCGCTACGGGATGCAGCAATGAATCTCACGAATCAACTCCGCGGCACCCTGCTCCAACAGCACATTCGCCACGCTGCGGCCAAGCGATTCGGCTTCATCCGCCGTGCCCGATTGCGTGACTTCCAGCTTGCGCGTGCCGGCCGAGTTGAGCACGCGGCCGGTGAGGATAAGCTGCTCGCCTTCAATCCGCGCCCAACTGGCGATGGGTGCCATGCAGCCGCCATGCAGAACGGCGAGCATTGCCCGCTCGGCCTTCACGGCGCAATGCGTGGGCGGGTGATCCAAGCAGGCCAGAGCATCGCGGGTAGCCGTGTCATCGGAGCGGGCTTCGATTCCCAACGCACCCTGGCCCACCGCGGGAAGCATCAGCCCCAGCGGCAGGATTTGGGTAATGTGCTTCGTCAGCCCCAAGCGATCGAGGCCAGCCTGGGCCAGGATGATGGCCTGGTAATGCCCTTCTCGCAACTTCCGTAAGCGCGTGTCAACATTACCGCGAATGTCTCGCATTTCCAGATCGTGACGATGGTTGAGCAACTGGGCGCGACGGCGGAGGCTGCCGGTACCTACCAGAGCGCCGAGCGGCAAATGATCCAGAGAGTCGAAGCGATCCGAGAGGAGCACATCGGCCACCGGGGCGCGCTCCGGCACGGCCGTTAAGATCAGCCCCGGCACGATTTCCGTCGGCAGATCCTTCAGACTGTGGACCGCAAGATCAATCCGCCCTTCGACTAATTCACGTTGGATCTCCTTCGTGAAAATGCCCGTGCCTACCATCGGACCGGCGGTGGCCTGCTGTTGATCGCCACGGGTTGTGATCTGGATCAGTTCGATTTCCAGGCCGCATTGGCGAAGTTGTGCCGTCACCCAGTTGGCTTGCCACTGGGCCAACAGGCTCGCGCGAGTACCTAAACGAAGTTGCATGGTGTTGGTCATTCTTCTTGCACAGGTGGTGCCGCTTCGATTACCGGAATGTTCTCGGTTGCCTTCAGCCGCTGCAAGTCCTTCTGTGGCATCACGAGCCCGCAGCTTACCAAGTATTGAATCGCTTCTTCAATCGTGATATCCAGGTCAACGGCCTCGCGTTTCAGGACCGTCAACGCATAGCCCGACATCGGCATGGGCGACGACGGTATGAATACTCCCAAAACCGCATCGTTGGCGGCGGCACGAATATCGCTCAAGCCTTCGCTGGTCACAAAGGCGATGCTCCACATGCCGGGCCGAGGGAATTCCACGGCCACGACCCGCGTGAACTGGATTTGCTTTTCGCTAAGAAAGAAATCGCATACCTGTTTGACGGCCTTGTAAACGCTGCGAACCAAGGGGAGTCGCTGGATGGCCAACTCGAAGCGATCGCCCAAGAAGCCTCCGATGCCAGCCGCCATGAGCTTGCCGAGGAGGTAAACCAACAAGATAAAAATGGCCAGGAAACAGGGGATGGCGTAATGCGGCTGTAGGTAGGTAAGTTCGACATAACGGAGATAAATCCCCTTGGCCGTGTGGGGAATTGGCTCGCTATCCGCGTGGTTCTGCACCCTTTCATAGACCGACAAAGGCACGAAGCGGCCGTCGGGTAGTCCCTGGTAGGGAATGCCGTTCACGATGCCAATCTGTCGGGTTTCATCGGTGATCGTCAAGCCTTCGCGGATCTGGCCGCTAAGGCACCAGGCAATTGCCTCGCGAACGCCCGTATTGACCGGCTCCAGCAAATATATTCGCGTGGTATTGATGACCCAGAGCAGGATTACAACCGTTAAAAGCGGCGGGATCAGCACCCCCAGACCGCGGATCACGGCGGAACGGAAGGGATGAGCCTTTTTCACGTCAATCACTTGAGAGTCAGGATGTGGCATCCGAGTCTAGCTTTCGCCAACCAATTTATGAGCCATCGGCACGGGCGACAACCGCTACCGCTACGGCCGCAGCACCCGCTTGCTTCAGCAACCTCGCAACTTCGCTGCACGTTGCGCCTGTGGTAAGAATATCATCCACCAGCAATAAACGCGAGTCCTGCCATCGTTTTTGGTCCGACCGGCGGAGGCGGAAAGCGCCTCGGACGTTGCGGAATCGCTCGCGCGGCAGCAGATTCTTCTGAGGACCAGTATAACGGCAACGGACCAAAGTGCGAACCACCGGTACCCCTAATTTTTTTGCCAGGCAACCGGCCAGAAGTTCCGGACTGTTGACGCCGCGGAGGAATCTTTTGGCCCAATGCATCGGGATTGGCAGCACGGCATCGGCACGAAATTGGGCCAGTTTTTCACCTAAACGCTCGGCCAGCAGCCGGCCAACGGTCAGCGAAACGGCTTCCGAAGAGAGACGTTTCGTCTTCAGCACCAATTCTCGCAAGGCACCTTCGTAGTGACCCAACGGATAAACGGCGTCAAATTTCAGTGAAAAATCCTTGCAGGCTGGGCAGCTCTCGGCCGAAAGGACTCCTTCCGGCAGGATTGCTCCACAACGATCGCAGCACTCCCCCAGTTCAGGCGCGATGGCCTGGGTACATTTCAAGCAGAGGGAAATTACGGCTTCGTGGGGAAGATCATCATCACAACGCAGACATCGTGGCGGCAGGGCCAAGTTGAGCAGGCCACGGCCAAATTTCTGTAAGTTTGGCCAAATTCGTAAAACGGAATACATTCTGATACCTGCTTCCGCAAGGGGGCAACCACGAAATAGACGAAAAACACGAAAAGGGATGGGCCTTCTACCTCGATCGTTCCGTGGTTGCAATGGCATACATCTTTCAGGCCTCATTCAGCAAGGCCCTTTGCCTCAATCCGCTTGATGCTTGGGTTGTCCGTCAGCAGTTTCATTTGATGGATAGCGATCTGGTTCAACTTGCGAAGCCGTTCCACCTGCGGTGCAAGCTCCTGGATGAACAGAGCATTCAGATTTTCTAGGTTGGATAGGCACACGAGCTGCGACACATCCGCATCGTCCCGGATATTACCTTTCCTGCCCGGATTCTTGTCGCGCCAATCCTTCGCCGTCATGCCGAAGAGTGCCATGTTTAGCACGTCCGCCTCCGTGGCATAAACTAGGTTCACCTGTTTCGGCGTGAGTTCCGGCGGCACAAGGTTCTCCTTGATCGCGTCGGTGTGGATCCGGTAGTTGATTTTGGCCAGATTGCGCCGGATATCCCATCCAAGTTGCTTGAGTTCCTCGTTCTTGAGCCGCTGAAATTCCTTGATGAGATAGAGTTTGAATTCGACTGAAACCCAGGAAGCGAACTCGAAGGCGATGTCCTTGTGGGCGTAGGTGCCGCCGTAGCGCCCTGCCCTGGAAATCAATCCAATGGCGTTGGTTGATTCGATCCAGCGTTTGGCGGTCAGAATGAAACTGTTGAGTCCGGCACTATTTTTAATCCCATCGAATTCGATGGGATTAAAACCGGGATTGTTCAGCCGCTCCCAGATACCCAGGAACTCGATCGTGTTGCGGTTCCGCAACCAGTTTTGGATAATATAATCGGTGCGCTCCACGTCTCTGTAACGGGCAATATCGGTGAGACTGATGTAGTCCTCTTCGTGCTGCCTCTGAATCGTGATTTCTTTGCTCAGAACCCTGATCTTCGCCATTGTTCTTTCCTCCTGCTTCCATTATCCTCGTTTTTTGCGGTTAATTAGGTTTGCGCTCTATCCGTGGTTGCAATGGCATTCATCTTCCAGGCATTATTCAGCAAGGCCGTGGAGATCATCTTTGTGCAGCATCCTCCACCCGCTTCCGCTCGGTGATGTCCTCGACCATGCAGAGATGATACGGATGTGCTTGATCTTCAGTTTTCACGGGAGCAATCGTCATGTTGACCCAGACAATCGTCCCATCCGGACGAAGATAGCGTTTCTCCATCTGAAATCCGCTGGTTTTCCTGGCATTCATCATCGCCATATTATCGAGATCTTCCTGGACATCCTCCGGATGCGTGATGCTCATCCAGTCGATGCGAAGCATTTCTTCCCTGGTTCTGCCCACGATTTTGGCATACATTGGATTCACATCCTTAATATGCCCAGTCCGTGAATCAATCAGAGCAATACCCAAGGGCGATTCCTCGAACAGGTTCTCGAACCGACCCACGCTGTCCCGCAGCGCCTCCGCCGTCCGCACCATCTCCGTGATGTCTGTAAAAGTCATCACCACGCCCTCGATCACGTTTTCGAGCGTGCGATAAGGTTGGATGCGCATCGCAAACCGCTTGCCATCCACCGTCTGCACGTTCACCTCTTTGGGAAGCAGCGTGTCCAGCACGCCCTGAGTGTCCGCTATCAGGTGATCGTAGCCGACCAGATTGGAGACGATGTGGGCAATCGGCCGCCCGACGTCGCTTGGGATCAGGTTGACGATCTTGGCGGCGGGAGGGGTGAATCGCAGGATTCGCAGTTTGTAACCGACAAAGATCGTTCCGATGCCGGTGCCGGCCAGCAGATTGTTCATGTCGTTGTTGGCCCGCGATAGGTCGCCTACCTTGGTTTGCAGCTCGGCGTTGACCGTGGCCAGTTCCTCATTGACCGACTGCAATTCCTCCTTGGAGGTTTCTATACTGCCCGTGCTTGGGTTTGTCCTTTTGGATTGAACGAAGTTACCGCCGGTCGGCATCGCACTGCCCAGCCGAGGTGGGGCAACTACGAAAATGTCGATGGATTTCGTGATCGGCGCAGACCGCGACCGGAGGAAAACGCGGTCGTCGACAGAGCCACCTCGGAAAAAATGCTTCAGACTTGGAGAAAAGTTTCCTTGTCAAAAAGC